>JAABVA010000848.1_pt1 | contig 35266 bp, 35 predicted proteins | sample 5560331 | NCBI WGS metagenome assembly JAABVA01 (sample SAMN12812661, study PRJNA571458) | rock metagenome | isolation source: Antarctica rocks | place: Antarctica: Victoria Land, Mt New Zealand sud | collected 2016-01-07 | reverse complement strand
CGCGGGCGCGGGATCGACAGCCTCCCCAGCATCCGCACCACCACCGGCGAAACCGAGTCCTAGACTGCCGACAACCGTTCACTTTTCAAGCGCCAAAATCGACCAGTCTTCAAGCGCCGCCGACAGCGGTGGCGATCCTTACCCAGGTCGGGTTTATGGCACGGCGGTCTACGGTCACCCTGGCATTTCTGCTGTCTCCAACGGACACATCTACCCCTCATCACGCGGCGGCACAGTCCACATCTACGGGCGAGAACGGCAACCAAGTCAAGGACATGCATCCCCTGACCAAGAGCGGACTAAACGGTGGAGCGCCCGCTGACAGCGCCGTAAGGTTGGCACTCAAACCGGAGACACAGCAGAAAGACTTGGGGGTTCACTCGTGGCGGGTCGTCCGCGCAAGATCGCAGTCAAGGCGGCGAAGACGTTGGCGGCGCTCGCGCGAGAGCTGAGCGCAACGATGACCGCCGCCATGGCCGGGGTGGCTGTGGCCGCTGATCCGCTGGATGAAATTCGCGCCCGCAGGGACCGGAAGCGGTCCGCTGGCCGCTGAGGTCGCCGCCGCTGGTTTCGGGGAGCTTGGTGGAGACCAGGCCCTACCGGCGACGGCCGCGCCCGGGTCCTCGCTTCGCTGGCGGGGCGACGCCAAGCGGGTCGGGTGGGCCGCTCGCCTGCCCGGCGGAGTGGCGCGACGCTCGCGGTAGCGCCGGGGTTGCTACCGTTCCGACCGTGGCGTGGGAGTGGGCTTCTCCAGCGGCGACCGTCGTGGTGGCTGCCGCCGGGTTCTATGGAACCTATCGCGTGTCTCTGAAGGCGCAGCGGGCAGCGGTGGAGATAGAACACGTCAGATGGTTGAGAGAAACGCGGACAAGGGTTTACCTAGAGGTGCTGGTTACCGCGAACATCATCGGTGCCCGAGCGCAAGACTTCGATGTGCGCATGGGAGGATCCGATGCCGTACATGCTGATTCAAGTTATGCAGGTATCAGTGCGTTCGGATTTAGGAATGTTAGCGAGGCTTGGGTGAGATGGTTCCGTGCGGTTTCTGCTGCCGAAGGCGCTCATCTCGTCAATAGTGCACGCGACTCGAAGTTGATCGATTCATTGATGCCGGCGGAGATTCACGCGCGAGAGGCGCTTGTCGAGACCATTCGGGACGAACTTGCTGTAGACGGGAACGACAAATCGCCCCGATTAGGGCGATGGCAGAGGCTGAGAGTCGTTACACCAACCCTTGAGCGTCGCTCGGCGCAGTAGGGACAGTCTGAGGAGTAGCACTGCAAAGCCAGAGTTCTAATGGGGCGGCCCCGTCACACAGTCCACTTGCGGCTTTCGGGTACGCAGAGAGTACGCAGCAGGTCCGACTAGTGCCATATCTGCCCAACGGCGCCAACCGGCAAAGGTGCAGGTAAGCAGCACTGCCCAGCACTAGCCAACGCAAGTCGCTCTCAGCAAACCCGCAGGTCGGCTCGTTCGGGACGAAGAGGGCGCAGGTTCAAATCCTGTCACCCCGACCAGTGTGAGTGCAGTCAGAGGCCCTATCCGGTTCGCCGGGTAGGGCCTCTGCCGCTTTCCAAAGGTTCCGCAGGCGGCCGGCTCAGATGCCCAGGGGTGCGCACTCGGGCGCCGTCCGCAGCGCGGCCGACATTGCCGGGCCGGTGCTGGTCCGTAGCACACCCAGCCCCGTTGACTCAGATGTCGAGGCCTGAGCGCTGGCCTGGTTGGCCAGCGCCAGCAGGGCCATCGGGTTGTTCGGGTCGACCGCCTGAGCCTGCGGTACCAGCGCCTTTCCGACGCTGATGCTCTGCTGGAGCGAGGTCAGTAGGCGGCTGACCCCGGTAGCGGCCGCAGCGTCGGGGGCGGGGCCCAGAGCCGTCACCGCGTTGACGGAGTTCTGCGCAATGGTGACGCCGTCGTTGAGCAACCGGATCGCCAAGGCCTTAGCCTCCTGACCGTTGGTGACCCCCGCCAGGTTGGGCGTCTCGTTCTGCTGCTTGAAGGCAACCAGCGGTGCCACCGCGGTACAGAACCTCGCGGTGTATACGAGCGTGGACTTGTCCGACGGTGCGACTGGCGGTGCGGCACCGGTCGCTCGCGGCGGCGCTGCACCGGCTCCGGTACTGGCCGAGGGCCCGCCGGGGCCGACCGGCGGGACGGCGTTCACGGATGGCGCGGGAATCGCCGACGGTGCCGCACCGTCGGCGGAGGTGCTGCTCGGTGGTGGGGTGCTGGTGGCCGCCGCGGAGCTGGACTCCTGGGAACTGGGTGCACTGACAACGGGCGCAGGAGCCTCTGGAGCTGCCGTATCCCCCGAGCCGCACGCAGTCAGCACACCCAGCGTGAGCAGTGCACCGCCCACGGCGGTCATCCGGTACATGTGCTCCATCATGCCCGTCAGCTGCTCGGGTCCCGGGCTGGCATCATCGCGGGGGTGACCGCACACCCCGCCGCGCCCGTTCCCGAAACCCTGTTCGACGATCAAGAAGCCGAAAAGCGCTGGCGGGCCCGCTTTACCGCTGCGCGGATCAGTCTGCCGGAGTGGGCACTGGATGCGCCCGACCGCAACGTCTTCTCCTCCAACGCCTCTGGCACCTGGGAGATATATGTCTGGGACCGCGCCACCGGTCTACGACGCCAGGTCACCGAGCGACCATCGGGCACCCACGGGGCCACCATCAGCCCTGACGGGGAACACGTCTGGTGGTTCAACGACACCGACGGCGACGAGTTCGGCGACTGGGTGCGCGAGCCCTTCGGCGGCAGGCCCGACCAGTGGGAGCCGACGCCCGCCGTGCCCGGCACCTCCGCCGGCTACCCGGCGGGGCTCGAGGTGGGCACCCGACTCACCGCGCTGGCCTCCGCCACCGACGAGGGCACCACGGTCTGGACCCACTGCGCCGACGCCGACGCCACCGTGGTGTACGCGCACACTCAGGACGCCGGCATCGGCGCCCTCTCGCGCGACGAAACGCTGCTGACCATCCACCACTCCGAGCACGGCGATTCCCGCCACCCCGCGCTACGGGTCTTTCGCCTGACCCAGGACGGCTCCGTGGCGCAGACGGTGGGTGAGCTCTACGACGGTCCTGGCAAGGGCCTCGGCGCCCTGGCCTTCGCGCCGGTTGCCGGGGACACCCGCCTGCTGGTCAGCCACGAGCGCCGCGGCCGCGAGGAGCTATTGATCTGGGACGTCGCCACCGGCGCGCAGACGGAGCTGCGACTGGAGCTGCCAGGGGAGGTCAGCGCCGACTTCTACCGGGACGCCTCGGCCCTGCTGGTGGCGCACACGCACGCCGGTCGCAGCACCCTGCACCGATACGACCTGACCACCGGAGCACTGTCCGATCTGGACACGCCGGCGGGCACCATCGGCGGCGCGAGCGCCCGACCGGACGCCACGGTGGAGTACTCGTGGTCCAACGCGGCGCAGCCATCGGTGGTGCGCGTCCGCTACTCCGACGGCACCGACGATGTGCTGCTCACCCCGCCGAACACCGATCCCGCTCCGGGTTCGCAGCCGCTCACCGACGCCTGGGTCGGCGACGTGCACGCCCTGGTGGCTCGTCCGTCCGACGCGCCCGACGGACCCCTGCCCACTGTCTTCAGCCTGCACGGTGGGCCACACGCCGCCGATGAGGACCGTTACTCCGCGATGCGGGCGACCTGGCTCGACGCCGGCTTCGCCGTGGTGCACGTCAACTACCGCGGGTCCACCGGCTACGGCAGTGCCTGGCGCGACGCGATCGAGGGGCGGCCAGGACTGACCGAACTGGAAGACGTTGCTGCCGTCCAGGATTGGGCGATCGGCTCCGGGCTGGCCGATCCCGCGCAGTGCGTGGTGGAGGGCTGGTCGTGGGGCGGCTACCTCACTCTGCTCGCCGTCGGCATCCAGCCACAACGCTGGGCGGCCGGCATCGCCGGAGTTCCCGTCGCCGACTACCTCGCCGCCTACGCCGACGAGATGGAGCCGCTGCGAGCCTACGACCGGGCGCTGTTCGGCGGCTCGCCGGACGAACTGCCGGATCTTTACCGCCAGTGCTCGCCACTGAGCTACGTCGACGCGGTGACCGCGCCGGTGCTGGTGCTGGCCGGGGAGAACGACCCGCGCTGCCCCATTCGGCAGGTCGACAACTACCTCGACGCGATGGCCGCCGCGGACAAGCGCTATGAACTGGTGCGCTACGACGCGGGGCACGGGTCCCTGGTGGTTGCCGAGCTGATCGAACACGTCGCCGCCGAAGTCGGCTTCGCGCGACGGATGCTGGGTGCGACGGCATGAGCATCCAGGTGGTGGGCATCGGCGGTTCCACGCGTCCGGGCTCGCAGAGCGAACGCGCCCTGCACATGGCACTGGCCAGCGCGCGGGCGGCGGGCGCGAAGACGACGGCCATCACCGGCGAGGACCTGGTGCTTCCGTTCTATGACCCCGCGATCACTCTGCGGACCGACGCCGCGCACCGGCTCGTCGACGCCGTGCGCAAGGCCGACGGTGTCGTGCTGGCCAGCCCCGGCTACCACGGAACGGTGTCCGGCCTCGTGAAGAACGCGCTGGACTACATCGAGGACCTGCGCGAAGATGACCGACCGTATCTGGACGGCCGGGCGGTGGGCTGCATCGCCACCGCCTACGGCTGGCAGGCGTCGGTGACCACCCTGACGGCGCTGCGCTCGGTGGTGCATGCTCTGCGCGGATGGCCCACACCCCTGGGTGCAGCGGTGAACTCGGCACTGGCGCGGTTCGACGACTCCGGGGCCGTCAGTGACGACACCGTTGCCACCAACCTGCGCACACTCGGCGGACAGGTCGTGGAGTTCGCCCGGCGCCCTTGGTGAGCCGCATTACGTAGCCGCGTGGTGGATTTCGGGGCGTCCGAACGACGTTCAGGGCACGGAATGCGCCGCCGCGGTGTCCGCCGCCGCCGACTGGCAGGACGAGCAGTAGCCCCAGAAGACCACCTCGGCCTCGTCGATCACGAAGCCGTGCTCCTCGGTGGGGACCAAGCAGGGCGCCGCGGCCACGGCGCAGTCGATGTCGGTGACGTTGCCGCAGTTGCGGCATACGAGGTGGTGGTGGTTGTCCCCGGCGCGCGTCTCGTACAACGCGGGCGAGCCGGCCGGCTCGATGCGTCGGACCAAACCATGGGACACGCACACGCGGAGCACGTCGTAGACGGCTTGGGTGGACACCGAACCGAGCATCCGCCGCGCGCGCACGGCCACCGTGTCGGCGGTGGAGTGCGGCTGCGCCTGCAATGCCTCGAGAACCGCGACCCGTGGGCTGGTGATGCGCAGGCCCACCGAGCGCAGCAAACTCCGCGCGTCCGGGTGCGTGTGCTGCAGACTCATCGCTGCCGAGTCTGCGCCCTTATCTGGAACGAGTCAAGGAACGCCAGGTCAGCGGGCGGCGAGCAGCTCCGCGATCTGCACCGTGTTCAGTGCCGCACCCTTGCGAAGGTTGTCGTTGCTGACGAACAAGGCCAGGCCCCTACCATCGGGCACACCCTCGTCCTGCCGCACCCGCCCGACCAGGCTCGGGTCGATCCCCGCGGCCTGCAGGGGCGTCGGCACATCCACCAGCCGCACCCCGGGCGCATCGGCCAGCAGCTCCAGCGCCCGTGCCACCGACAGCGGCCGGGCGAACTCGGCGTTGATGGACAGCGAGTGCCCGGTGAACACCGGGACGCGCACACAGGTGCCGGAGACGACCAGCTCCGGGATACCGAGGATCTTGCGGCTCTCGTTGCGCAGCTTCTGTTCCTCGTCGGTCTCGAACGAGCCATCGTCCACGATGGAGCCGGCCATCGGCAGCACGTTGAACGCGATGGGCGCCACGTAGTTCTTCGGCGCGGGGAAGTCGACAGCGCGGCCGTCGTTGGTGAGCCCGGCAGCTTGGGCGGCCACCGCCTGCACCTGCGAGTCCAGTTCCTCCACACCGGACAGTCCGCTGCCCGAGACGGCCTGGTAGGTGCTCACCACCAGGCGCTGCAGCTGAGCCTCGTCGTGCAGCACCTTGAGCACCGGCATCGCCGCCATCGTGGTGCAGTTGGGGTTGGCGATGATCCCCTTCGGCAGATTCTGGATCTCCTGCGGGTTCACCTCACTGACCACCAAGGGTACCTCGGGATCGCGGCGCCACGCCGAGGAGTTGTCCACCACGGTCACCCCGGCGGCGGCGAAGCGCGGCGCCTGGGCGCGGGAGGTGGTGGCACCGGTGGAGAACAGCGCAATGTCCAAGCCACTGACGTCCGCCTCCGCGGTGTTCTCCACCACGATCTCACCGTCGCCCCATGGCAGCTTGGTGCCGGCGGAGCGCTCCGAGGCGAAGAAGCGGATCTGCTCGATCGGGAAGTTGCGCTCGGCCAGCAGCCTGCGCATCACCGCACCGACCTGCCCGGTGGCTCCAACAACGCCAACGTTCATCCCGCTCATCTGCCCGTCCCTCCGTAGACCACTGCCTCGTCCTCGCCACCGAGATCGAATGCCGCGTGAATCGCCCGCACCGCGTCGTCGAGCTCGACGTCTTTGCACAGCACCGAGATCCGAATCTCCGAAGTGGAGATGATGTCGATGTTCACGCCCGCGTTGGCCAGCGCCTCGCAGAAGGTCGCCGTGACGCCCGGGTGGCTGCGCATGCCGGCACCGATCAGGGACACCTTGCCCACCAGATCGTCGTAGAGCACCTGGTCGAAGCCGATCTCCGCCTGCAGTTTGGTCAACTTCTCCACCGCGGCGGGACCGTCGGCACGCGGACAGGTGAAGGTGATGTCGGTGCGCCCCGTCGAGGCCTCGGAGACGTTCTGCAGCACCATGTCGATGTCGATCTCGGCGTCGGCCACCGCCCGGAACACCTTGGCCGCCATGCCCGGGCTGTCCGGCAACCCGACGACGGTCACTTTGGCTTCGGACCGGTCGTGCGAGACGCCGGTGAGAATGGCCTGCTCCATGGGAATGTCCTTAATCGATCCGGACACCACAGTGCCCGGCTTGGTCGAGTACGACGAGCGCACATGCACGGGAACGTCATAGCGGCGGGCGTATTCCACGCAGCGCAGCATCAGCACCTTGGTGCCGCACGCGGCCATCTCCAGCATCTCCTCGTAGGAGACCTTCTCCAAGCGCTTGGCGTTGGGCACGATGCGGGGATCCGCGGAGAACACGCCGTCCACATCGGTGTAGATCTCGCACACATCAGCCTTCAGCGCGGCGGCCAGCGCCACGGCGGTGGTGTCCGAGCCGCCCCGACCGAGCGTGGTGATGTCCTTGCTGTCCTGGCTGACCCCCTGGAATCCGGCGACCAGCACGATCGAGCCCTCGTCCAGCGCGCTACGCACCCGACCGGGAGTGACGTCGATGATGCGGGCCTTGCCGTGCGAGGAGTCGGTGATCACCCCGGCCTGCGAGCCCGTGAAGCTGCGCGCCTCTGCCCCGAGGGTGTGGATGGCCATCGCGACCAGCGCGTTGGAGATGCGTTCTCCGGAGGTGAGCAGCATGTCCATCTCCCGCGCGGGAGGCACGGGCGCCACCTGCTGGGCGAGGTCGAGCAGCTCATCGGTGGTGTCGCCCATCGCGGAAACGACCACCACGACGTCGTCACCTGCCTTCTTGCGGTCGACGATGCGCTCGGCGACCCGACGGATCCGCTCGGCATTGCCGACCGAAGATCCGCCGTACTTCTGCACGACGAGCGCCACGCCGTCACCCTCCTACTGTCATCGGGCCGCCGGCGGGCAAGCTCCTGGCGGGCAAGCTCCTGGCCGGTATCCGGGACGACTCTACCGATGGGGCAGTTCGGGCGCGCCGCTCCTACTAGCCTGGCCCGGTGCCGACCACCGCAGGACCAGCCACCTCGCGGCGCGCACCGTGGGACTCGGCAGCAGCAACGGTCGCGGTCTTCCTGGCGATCAGGGCGATGGGATTCGGGGTTTTGTACTGGTACGCCGCCGCGCACGGCAGCTCCGTTTCCGAGGCGCTCGTCAAGTGGGACGGACATTGGTTCCTCGGCATCGCCGCGGGTGGCTACCAGGGGGTGCCTGCGGGCCTGGTCGACGCCTTCGGCAACCGCATCCCCGACACCGCGCTGGCCTTCTTCCCCGGCTATCCCCTGCTGGTGGCGGCGGTGGCGTGGCTGCCCTGGGTCAGCGTCTTCGGCGCCGCCATCGGGGTGAACGTGGTCAGCGGGGCGGTTGCGGCGCTGGCACTTCGGCGCCTCGGTGCCCTCGTCACCGGCTCGGATCGGGTGGGGCTGCTGCTCGTTGGGCTGTTCGCCGCCGCACCGATGGGAGTGGTGCTGTCCATGGCGTACTCCGAGGCGTTGTTCTGCGCGCTGGCGGTGTGGGCGCTCAACGGTGGGCTGCAACGACAGTGGGCGCTCGCCGGGGCCTGCACGGCGGCGGCCGGGCTGGTGCGTCCCACGACCGCGGCGTTGGTCCTCGCCGTCGGCTTCGCCGCAGTGGTGAGCCTTGCGCGGCGCCGTGACGGTGCGGCGCCCTGGATCGCGCTGGCCATCGCGCCGCTGGGCCTGCTCGGCTATCTCGACTGGGTCGGTTGGCAGACCCATGATGTGTTCGGCTGGTTCGCCCTGCAATCGCACGGCTGGAACTCCGGCTTCGACGGCGGAGCGGCCAGTTGGCAGTACCTGGTGCGGCAGCTCAACAACCCGGGCGCCTTGATGGAGGTGGCGAGCGTGTTCCTGGTGCTGGCCGCCGTGCTGTTGGCGGTGGTCTGTGCGGTGCTGGCGCTGGGCCGTGGCGGGCGTATGCCGTGGGTGGTACTGGTCTACGGGGTGGGGGTCACCGTGATGGTGGTGGCGTCCGACGGACTGATGCCGTCCAAACCCCGGCTGCTGCTGCCCGCGGCGGTGTTGGCGCTGCCGCTCGCCATGGGATTGGCGAAGCTCCGCCGCGGTACCCAGCTCGCGGTAGTCCTTGGGCTGGCTGCGGCGAGTGCCTGGTTCGGCGCGTACGCCGTGGTGGGCTACCCGTACGCGATCTGACCGTGCGCGATCCGATCAGGCGAAGCGGCGGATGATCCAGGCGAGCGCCGCGCCCACCACCAGCCAAAAGACGGCAGCGAGACCGAAGTTCACCAGTACAGCGGCCTTCGGGTCCGACGGCGAGAACAGGTCCTTGAAGCCCAGCGCCAGCGGACGCGCCAGGTCGGCGATTTACTTGGTGATGCCGTTCTCCGGGTTGGCGTTGCCCATCGTGAGGACGATGTGCACGACGAGAATGGCTGCCAGCACCACCGCAATGCCTCGGACGAGGGCAGCAAGCACGCCTGCGCCCCTGGACGACCTGGCACTTAGTCTGCGAGAGCCTCTTTCAGCCATAGCGAAGTATCACACGAAAGCCGCTGCGCAGCAGTAAAAGTTCCATAACGCTCGGGAGCGGGGCGACTTGCCCATGGGCTCAGCTGGCAATGCGTTGCACCGCGGCAATCGGCGAGTAGTGCGAGGCGTCGCCGACGACGACCCGGCTGTGCTCGCCGGCGGGATTGACCGGCACGTCGCCGGCGAGCGTGACGCGGGTGAGCCGGCGGTACTGCTCGTCGTAGTCGGCGATGGCGTAGTGCTGGGTTGTCCGGTTGTCCCAGATCGCCACGTCACCGGGCTGCCAGTCCCACCGCACGGTGTTCTCCAGCTTGGTGATGCGGTCCTGCAGCAGGGTGAACAACGCTGGGTGCCGAAGCCGACGAAGTTCCTGGCGAAATGGCCCAGCAGCAGGGCACGCTCACCCGTTTCCGGGTGCACCCGAACGACGGGGTGTTCGGTCTCGTAATAGGTGGACTGGAACTCGGCCCGGTACTCGGCGACGAGATCGCTCCGCGCCCGCTCCGCGCCCTTCGCGGCGTAGTCGTAGACGTTGGTGTGCACCGCCCACAGATCCTCGACCAGGGCCCGCAAGGGCGCCGGGAGCTGGTCGTAGGCGGCGACGGTGGAGGCCCACGTGGTCGATCCGCCGTAGCTGGGCAGGGTCACGGCGCGCAGGATGGAGGCCTTGGGAATGCGGTCGACGAAAGTCACGTCCGTGTGCCAGCTGCTGGCCTTGCCCGGCTCGGAGTCGATCGGCAACACGGTCGCTCCGCGCGAGGTGACCGTGGGGGGCGCGGTGGTCGGCTGCCCGAGCAGCTCGGCGAAGGCCTGCTGCGACTCGTCGTCAAGGTGGGGCTGACCGCGGAAGAAGATCACCTTGTGCTCCAGCAATGCTCGGTTGACCAGCTCGACCAACGCGGGATCGAGATACCCGCCAGGGGTGACGCCCTCGATCCGGGCGCCGATCCGCGCACCGAGCTTGACCACCCGGGTCGTGGTGGTGTCCGCGTCGATCGAAGGCATGCCGAAGCTGACAGACATGAGAAACCCTTTCGCACAGGTATGGCGCCGAGGTCGGCCGAGTGACATCAGACAATCGCACCCACCTATCCCTGACCACCGTTTTCCTCATGCTGAGCGAAACACTGGCCTTGCTCGACGTCCTTGCCGAAGCTGGGAAACAGCAATCCGCTGCTACGCACACCGAATGAAGTCACCGTGAAAGCGTCGAACACCCTCGCAGACCGAACGCATCGGCCTGATCGCCACCGCGTCGACGACCTATCTGGATCCGCTTCAGCTGGCCAGGAAGTTCGCCTCGCTGGATCACCTCAGTGGCGGGCGCGCCGGATGGAACATCGTCACCTCGCCCGGGGCCGACGAGGCGCTCAACTTCCGAGGCCATCAAAGTGGGCGGCGCGGGTCGATGAAGCCCGACTCGTAGGCCGCGACCACGCACTGCGCCCGCCGTCGCGGGTGCGATCAGCGCCACCATAATCAGGGGGTCGGTCCCAGGCCCGGTCACCGAATCAGCGAAGAGCCAGACCAGCGCCAGATAGGGCACCAGCACGACCGCACCGAGCAGCAGATGCACATAGCGGCGGTAGGTCAGCCCACTGGTGAGCGGGTCGGCTAGGCGGTGCAGGGCGGACACGGTACTCATCGTGGCAGACCCGATCATGCTTTTGATTCCCCTGCGGGAGGGAGGATCGCCTACGGATCTCCCCCGCGGGAGGGAGGTCCGCTGACAAATCCCCGGCTACCTTCGCGGTGTCGATATACCGAGGAGGTTGTCCGATGTTCCGAACACTTGCCCCAGATCAGGCTGCTACGGCGGCCGTCCGGCCCGCCTGGGTGGTGCCCGTCGCCTACGCGTGGGTCGGCGCCGCCGTCGTGCACCGGACCACGGAGCCGCCGCGACCGCTCGTGCCCGCCTGGATGGTGCCTGTAGGAACGTGGATTGGGGTGACGTTGCTGGTGGTTCGCGTGCCGGCGCGGCGGGAGGAACTCCATGCGGAGCAGTGAACAGTGGCGGGTAGTGCGGCGCGAGATGTTCCAGGGCCGCCGGCCGGAACCGCCGGGTCGCGTCGCTGGGGTGGCTGCCGCCGTGGCGACCGCGACGATGGTCAGCTACGTCGGACAGAAGATCTACATGACGTGGATAGGGAAGATCGGCATGCCGGGCAAGCTCGCCCCGCAGTACGTTCAGGACAGCTTCGCCCACCCCGCCATCGACCAAGCCGGCAACGTTGTGCTGGGTGTGCTGGCGGTGCTGCTCGTCCTGGCGACGGTCATGCGGTGGGGTGCTCGCATCCCCCGGCTGCCGTTGCTCGCCGCCCTGGTGGTGGCCCTCGGCATGGAGTCGGCCGGGGCGGCTATCGGCATTCACCGCACCGCGCTCGACCCCACGGTGGCTACCTGGTCCGTGGCGTTCGACGTGGTGGTCGGGGTGGCCCAGATCAGCGCATGGTTCGTCGTGGTCGGCTCCTACGCCAGGCGTTCGCGCCGTCCACGCCCGCACGCGTCCTCGGCCGCCGAGGTGACCGGATGAGACCCGATGCGGCGAGGACCGTCGCGGCGTACACGGCACTCGTCCTGGCGGCGAGCTACGGCGCGATGAAGCTGCAGTGGGCGCTCGGTGGGGAGTTCCTGATGGCGCAGACGCCGCTGCCGACGTCCCTACGAGACGACCTCCTGGGCCACGGGCGCAGCGCCATCCTGGGGCACGTGGGGTCGGTGGCGCTGGCCATGCTGGGTGTCGCGGCCGCGCTGTGCCTGGCCGGGCACTTCGGGCCGCTCGGGCGGTTGCGGCGCCGGGTGCTCCTCGTCGGTGCGTGGTCCGGGTGTGTCCTGATGGCCGCCCGGGCGCTCGGCCTGGTGGGCTACGGCTTCATCAACGACGTGCGGCTCCTCGGCGGTTTCGTTTCCGTGCCGTCCGCCGACGAGGCCGCAAGCCGTTATGAGGCGTGGTGGGATCTGCTTTTGTGGTCGCCGTTTTGGCTGCTCTTCGCGATGGCTTGGGGCTTCGCCGCGTGGCGGTACGGACGCCCGGTGCTGGCGGCCGCCGCTCCTGCTACTCGGGGGTGACGCGGGGGAGGTGCAGGCCGATTCCGTAGCCGGTGATGATCGTCGGGGTGTAGCTGTCGATGCACGTCCGGTCGGCGTCGTAGGCGACGCCGGTGACCTGCAGCACCGGGGCGCCGGGGGCCAGGCCGGCAGGCGGCTACCCAGACGTGTGAGCACAGCGACCGGACGAAGGGGTATCGTCGTCAGCATGCAGCGTGCGCTTCTGCTTAGCCGCCGCGCCGGGGTCTGAGCCCAGACTGGCTCCCCGTCGCGGGGTTTGTGGCGTTTCCCATGCGCCGTGCCGGTCGACCATCCGCCACCACCCGGAGCACCCGCCATGACACCTTCTGACGCTTTTTCCGCCGCGGGACACTTCTCCGCCGGCCACCGCATCCACACCCCCGCGCTGCCGGCGCCCGCCGACCAGCCCGCATGGAACACCCAACGCGGCTCCGCGATGCCGGTGCACCGCTACCGGCCCTTCGCCGAGGAGGTCCAGCCGGTGACCCTGCCCGACCGAACCTGGCCGGAGGCCGTTATCGACCGAGCGCCGCTGTGGGGTGCGGTGGACCTGCGCGACGGCAACCAGGCGCTGATCGACCCGATGAGCCCGGCCCGCAAGCGCCGGATGTTCGACTTGCTGGTGGCCTTGGGCTACAAGGAGATCGAGGTCGGGTTCCCGGCGGCGAGCCAGACCGACTTCGACTTCGTCCGCGAGCTCATCACCGACAATGCCATCCCCGACGACGTCTCCATTCAGGTCCTGACGCAGTGTCGCCCGGAGCTGATCGAGCGCACCTTTGCCTCCTGCGAGGGCGCCGAGCGGGCCATCGTGCACATCTACAACTCTACCTCGATCCTGCAGCGCCGCGTGGTGTTCCGCGCCGATCGCCCGGCGATCACCAAGATCGCCACCGATGCCGCCGAGCTGACGCTGCGGCTGGCGCAGCGCTACCCGGACACCGAGTGGCGTTGGCAGTACTCACCGGAGTCCTACACCGGCACCGAGCTGGAGTACGCGGCGGAGATCTGCAACGCCGTCACCGACATCTGGCAGCCCACGGCGGAGCGGCCGGCCATCATCAACCTGCCGGCCACGGTGGAGATGGCCACGCCCAACGTCTACGCCGACTCCATCGAGTGGATGCACCGCAATCTCTCCCGTCGCGACGCGGTGATCCTGAGCCTGCACCCGCACAACGATCGGGGCACCGGGGTGGCGGCCGCGGAACTGGGTTACATGGCCGGGGCCGACCGCATCGAGGGGTGTCTGTTCGGCAATGGCGAGCGCACCGGCAACGTGTGCCTGGTGACGCTGGGCCTGAACCTTCTCACCCGCGGCGTGGACCCGCAGATCGACTTCTCCGACATCGACGAGGTCCGCCGCACCGTCGAGTACTGCAACCAGCTGCCCGTCGGTGAGCGCCACCCCTACGGCGGCGACCTGGTGTACACCGCCTTCTCGGGCAGCCACCAGGACGCCATCAACAAGGGTCTGGACGCCATGAAGGCGGACGCCGGCGCCGCCGATTCGCATGTCGACGAAATCCCGTGGGCGGTGCCGTATCTGCCGATCGACCCCAAGGACGTCGGCCGCACCTATGAGGCCGTGATCCGGGTGAACTCGCAGTCCGGCAAGGGCGGCGTCGCCTACATTATGAAGACCGACCACCACCTGGCGCTGCCGCGGCGGCTGCAGATCGAATTCTCGCAGGCGGTGCAGCGCGTCACCGACTCCGAGGGTGGCGAGATCAACCCCAAGGCCATGTGGGCCGTGTTCGCCGAGGAGTACCTCGACCGCGTGCGGCCGCTGGAGCGGATCCGCCAGAAGATGGTGGCCGCGGAGACCGACGACGGCCTGGATTCCATCACCGCCACCGTGCTGCTGGACGGCAACGAGCACGAGATCAACGGCAACGGCAACGGTCCGGTGGCCGCGTTCGTCGACGCCCTCGGTGACATCGGCATCGAGGTGCGGGTACTGGACTACTCCGAGCACGCCATGTCCGCGGGCGGCGACGCCAAGGCCGCGGCCTATGTGGAGTGCCAGGTCGGCGACAAGGTCGTGTGGGGCGTGGGGCTGGCCAGCTCCATCGTCACCGCCTCGCTGCGCGCGGTGGTCAGCGCGGTGAATAGGGCGTAGCGCCCTGTGCGTGAAAAGGGTTCCCAGGTGGGCCTTTTTCACGCACAGGTCTATATCGCGCGGCGACCGGACAATGCTCGGCCGAGCGTCACCTCATCGGCGAACTCGAGGTCGCCGCCCATCGGCAGCCCCGAGGCCAGCCGGGTGACGGTGAGCCCGGGGAAGTCGCGCATCATCCGCACGAGATAAGTTGCCGTCGCCTCGCCCTCGGTGTTCGGGTCGGTGGCGATGATGACCTCGCTGACGTCGACACCGTCGGCTTGGTTGCCCAAGCGGGCCAGCAATTCTCGGATGCGCAGCTGGTCTGGTCCCACGCCGGACATCGGGTCCAGTGCGCCGCCGAGTACGTGATAGCGCCCGCGGAACTCCCTGGTGCGCTCCACCGCCTGCACGTCTTTGGGTTCCTCCACCACGCAGATCATGCTGCGATCACGGCGCAGGTCGGCACAGATACGGCAGGTTTCCTTCTCGGACACGGTGCCGCACACCACGCAGAACTGCACGCCCTCGCGCACCTTCTGCAAGGCAGCCTGCAACCGGGCGATGTCCATCGGCTCCACGGTCAGCAGGTGGAAAGCAATGCGCTGTGCGCTTTTCGGCCCAATACTGGGCAGTCTGCCCAGCTCGTCGATCAGGTCCTGAACCGGGCCTTCATACATCTGTGTCGTGCACTCACATTCCGGGCAAGCCCAAGCCGCCGCCCCCGCCGAGGCCGCCTGCCAGGGGGCCCATCAGCTGTGCTGCCTTCTCCTGGGCGGCCCGATTGGCGTCGGCCAGTGCACCGATCACCAAGTCCTGCAAGGTCTCCACGTCCTCGGGATCGACCACCTTCGGGTCGATGACCAGTGCCAGCACCTCGCCCGCACCGGACACGGTCGCCTTGACGAGCCCTCCCCCCGCTTCGCCGCTGACCTCTGCCTGGGCCAACTCGGCCTGCGCGGTCATCAACTGTTCCTGCATCTTCTGCGCCTGCTGCATCAACTGCTGCATATCGGGCTGACCACCGGGTTGCACGGATTCGGGTCCTCTCGCGAGACGCGCGCGGGCCCAGGCGGGTCCGCGTGATGTAGTCAGGGTAGTCGGCACCGTCAACGGACGCCGCGAGCGACCGCGAGAGCGCAGCCACCGCACGGCCGCGCCCGCGATTACCCGCTGGCTCAAGGCCTCTGAGCAACTCACTGCACCGCGCGTGAGCTGACGGACACATCACACGCGGGGTGCACCGCCTGAGGCCGGCGGACTAGCCTCATCTCTGTGCAAGCTTCATTGCCCTCCGCAACCAACGGGCCCCGGTCAAGCAATGGGCATGACCAGTCTGCTCATGCAGCCGGAGTCGAGCGCTTGGTCGCCAGCTACCGGTCGATCCCTACGGACGCGACGGTGCGGCTGGCCAAGAAAAGCTCCAACCTGTTCCGTGCGCGCGCCGCCAGCAACGCACCCGGCTTGGACGTTTCCGGTCTGACGGGCGTGCTGAACGTCGATGTCGCAGCACGTACCGCCGACGTCGCCGGCATGTGCACCTACGAGGACCTGGTCGCGGCCACCCTGCCACTGGGCCTCAGCCCGCTGGTGGTCCCGCAGCTGAAGACCATCACCCTCGGCGGCGCCGTCACGGGCCTGGGCATCGAGTCTGCGAGCTTCCGCAACGGGCTGCCGCACGAGTCGGTGCTGGAGCTGGACATTCTGCTAGGTACCGGCGAGATCGTCACCGCCACACCGGACAACGAGCACGCTGAGCTCTTTCACGGCTTTCCCAACTCCTACGGCACGCTGGGGTACGCGACCCGGCTGCGCATCGAGCTGGAACCGGTCAAGCCCTTCGTCGCACTGCGCCACCTGCGCTTCCACGAGCTCGACGCCCTCCAGGACGCTATGGACCGGATCGTGGCGGAGCGGGCGCACGAGGGCGTGCGGGTGGACTACATCGACGGGGTGGTGTTCACCGCGCAGGAGAGCTACCTGACGCTGGGCACCCTCACCGAGGAGTCGGGACCGGTCAGCGACTACACCGGCCAGCAGGTCTATTACCGCTCGATCCAGCAGCGCGACACCGACCGGCTCACCATCGGCAGCTACCTGTGGCGCTGGGACACCGACTGGTTCTGGTGCTCGAGGGCCTTCGGTGCGCAGCACCCGGTCGTGCGGCGCCTGTGGCCGAAACGGCTGCGACGCAGCGCTTTCTACTGGAAGCTGATCGCACTGGACCACAAGTACTCCATCGCCGATCGCATCGAAGCCCGCCAAGGGCGTCCACCGAGGGAACGCGTGGTGCAGGACATCGAGGTACCCATCGAGAACACCGCACGGTTCCTCCGCTGGTTCCTGGACACCATCCCGATCGAGCCCCTGTGGCTGTGCCCGCTGCGGCTGCGCGCCGAGGGCACCACCGCCGAGCGGACCTGGCCCCTGTATCCCCTGCACCCACGGCGGACCTACGTCAACGTGGGCTTTTGGTCGTCCGTGCCGGAGGCGCGCCATGATTCCGTGCCGAAGGCGCCACCCGGCACGGACGGCGCGGGCACCACAAATCGGCTGATCGAAGATACGGTGACCGAGTTCGAGGGCCACAAGTCGCTGTATTCCGACGCTTACTACGGGCCGGAGACCTTCGCCGAGCTGTACGGCGGCGAGACGTATACCGCGCTCAAGCAGCGCTACGACCCCGAATCAAGATTCCTGGATCTCTACGCGAAGGCTGTGCGGAGGAAGTAACTGTGACGACATTGCGCAAAACACCCGTCCGTTCCCGCCGGGCGGCGGCGCCCAAGATGAGCCTCGCCGACATCGTGGACACCTTGTCCGTCGGGGATGTTCCACTGCGGTTCACCGCCTACGACGGCAGCAGCTCCGGGCCGAAGGACGCCAAGGTGGGGTTGCACCTGGTCTCATCTCGGGGCACCACCTATCTGGCGACTGCTCCCGGCGACCTGGGCATGGCCCGCGCCTACGTCTCCGGTGACCTGGAGCTCAGCGGGGCGCACCCCGGGGATCCCTACGACGTGCTCCGCACGATGGCCGACGGTCTCACCCTGCAGCGTCCGCCGGCGACCGTGCTCGCCAACATCACCCGCTCGCTGGGCTGGGAGTTGCTCAAGCCGATCGCCCCTCCGCCGCAGGAGGCGCAGCCGAGGTGGCGTCGACTGGCCGAGGGCCTGCGGCACTCCAAGACCCGCGACGCCGAGGCCATCAGCAAGCACTACGACGTGTCGAACACCTTCTACGAGTACGTGCTCGGTCCGTCGATGACCTACACCTGCGCGGTGTTCGGCGCGGAGGACACCACGCTGGAAGACGCCCAGGAGGCCAAGTACCAGCTCGTGTTCGACAAGTTGGGGCTCAAGCCGGGCATGCGGCTGCTGGACATCGGCTGCGGGTGGGGCGGGATGGTGCGCTTCGCCGCCCGCCGCGGTGTGCACGTGATCGGCGCCACCCTGTCGGCCGAACAGGCCACCTGGGCGCAGAAGGCGATTGCCGAGGAGGGCCTCGGCGATCTCGCGGAGGTGCGCTTCCGCGACTACCGCGATGTGCGGGAGACCGGATTCGACGCCATCTCCTCGATCGGCCTCACGGAGCACATCGGCATCTCCGAGTACCCCGCCTACTTCGCCTCGCTGCGCGACAAGCTGCGGCCGGGTGGTCGGCTGCTCAACCACTGCATCACCCGTCCGACCAACGACCGCAAGATCAAGACCGGCGCCTTCATCGACCGCTATGTGTTTCCCGACGGGGAGCTCACCGGCTCCGGCACCATCATTACCGAGATCCAGGACGCGGGCCTGGAGGTACGCCACGAAGAGAATCTCCGCGAGCACTACGCCCTGACCCTGCGCCAGTGGAACGCCAACCTGGTGGCCAACTGGGACGCTTGCGTGGCCGAGGTGGGAGAGGCGACCGCCCGGCTGTGGGGCCTGTACATGGCCGGTTCCCGCCTGGGCTTCGAGCGCAACGTGGTGCAGCTGCACCAGGTGCTGGCGGTGAAGCTGGGCGAGAAGGGTTCCGCTGACGTTCCGCTGCGCCCGTGGTGGAACGGCTGAGCGCAACGCCGGCGGCCGCCCCTCATGCTCGGCTCAGTGCCTGCCGCCAAGACTGCTTGCGACCGGTGTTGAGCACCGAGTTCCGATAGATCCGGGAGGCGACGAGGGCGGCGACCACCGAGGCCAGCACCATCAGCACGATCGTCACGACCACCTGCAGCGGCGTGGCCACCCCTTGGGCCACCCGCAACGGCATCAGGGTCGCGGAGAACGGCGGGACCCAGGACAGCACCGACGCGAACGCGTTGTCCGGCTCCTTAAGGGAGAACTGGGCGACGAAGAAGGCCGCAAACGCCACCACACTGAGCGGCCCGGTCGCGGAATTGACGTCCTCCTGCCGGGACACCAGCGATCCCGCCGCCGCGTAGAGCAGCGCAAAGAAGGTGAACCCGAGGATGTACCAGACCAATACGGAAACAAACAGCATGGCCGCTGTCCCGCTGATGGTGATGAGCCCGGTGGCGATGCTCATCCCGAGGCCGACGCCGCCGAAGAGGACGAGTTGGGCCAGCCCGACTGCGCCGATGCCGAGCACCTTGCCCGCCAACAGGTGCAGCGGCTTGATCGTCGACAGCAACAGCTCGACCACCCGGCTGGCCTTTTTCCTCGACCACGCCGATGGCGACATAGATGCCGTAGAAGAACACCGAGAAGAACAACAGCAACACCGCGATGTAGGCAATCACCGTCCGCTGACCGCGGTCGGGGTCGGGAGGGTCGACAGCGGCGACGGTCGCGGTCGCCCGCGCGACATCACGGTCCACGGCTTGCTGATCCACTCCGCGCTGGGTCAGCGCCTCGTTGAGCGCGGCCTGCCGGATGCCGGTCATGATGACCGGCTCGAGTTTGCTGTCCAGGGAGGTCTTGGTGACGATCGTGTCGCTGCCTCCGGGGTTGCCCAGCACGGCGGCCTGCAGATCACCGGCGGTGACCTTGGCGCGGGCGTCGGCTGCACCAGTGACCCTGGACACCTCCACGGGTTGCTCGAGCGCGCCGCCCGCCTGGGTGAGTGCCTCGGCGATCCCCGCGGCGCCGCCGGCGATACCGAGCTTCTGCGCCTTCTGCTCGTCGTCCCCGCCGAACGCGGCGGCCACCAAGGTGCCCACGACGATGGCGAACAACAGCACTGCCGTGCTGATGACGAAGGCCTTGTTGACCACCCGGACGCGAAACTCCCGGGTGGCGACCTGGCGGATGACGGTAAGAGGGGACAACACCGTCGAGCCTCGACTGCTGGTTTCCGTCACGGTCACTTGGTATCACGGCCCTTGAACACCGCGACCAATACACCTCCGACCGCGATGGAGAGCCCGATGAGGATGGCAACCCAGAAGATGGCGTTCACGATGTTCCCTTTCGTCGGTGGAGCGGCGCGGGCGTTGCCGACGAGCGTCGCGTCCCGGGATATTTCCCAATTGTTCATCCCACCGGGGCGCCGTTCGGCGGGGCGGAAGAGGTGCTCCAGGCTGGCGACGAGGTGGGTCAAGGTCGAGGTGCGCTCGATGCGGGACAGCGCCTGCTGACGTGTGGTCGTCGGTCGAGACATCAGCCACCGCACCGCTTCTCGCGCTTGCACCCAAACCCCCAGTCCACCCGCGCCCGCGGACAGCCACCGCCCTGCCTGAGCGGTCAACCCCCACGGCCCGCGGCAATTACAGCTGAGAGGAATGTTTCAATCAAGTATTTGCAAAGGTCTTGCATAGTGCGGTAAACGCGTCGTCGCCGAGCGGACCGACGACCGAGTTGGGCGTGCCCGCGGCACCGAGACCTGCTGGCCGTGTGCCAGGGTCGACACCGTGCACATCACCGAGCTGATCAACACGCGCACCTGGCGTGCCTTTGACGTCGACGACACGGGCCGGGTCCTCGCCGGGTGGGACGACTCCGTGCAGCTGGTGGAGATCGCGCCGGACGGCACCACCATCACCACCTTGACGGACCTGCCCGGGTCCTGCGCGGGGCGCTACCTGCCAGGTGAACGCCGCGTGGTGGTGCAGCACGACGACGGGGGCAACGAACGGGCCCAGCTCTCCTTGTTGGACCCGGCCGAACCCGGCCGCCTCACGCCCCTGGTGCACGATCCGGCGTACATCCATTCCCTGGCCGGCGTACTGCCTGGACGTGTCGTCTACCGCACCAACCGGCGCAACGGCGTCGACTTCGACGTGGTGCTGCGCAACGTCAGTTCCGGTGTGGAGGAAGTGCTGTACGACGACGGGGGCAACGTGTCCTCGGTTGCGGTGTCGCCCGACTCCCGCTACACCGTCATCGCCCTTGTCGGGTCACGGCCGGTGTCCACCCAACTGCTGCTGGTCGACGCCCTGGCCACCACCTCGGACGGGCGGCTGAAGGTGCTCACCGACGCCCAGGAACACGCCAGTTACGAGAACATCCATTGGTTGCCGGATTCGACCGGTTTCGTGTTGACCACCAATCACGAGCGGGACATGGCCGCGCTCGCCCGCTACGACGTGGCCGGCGGGCAGCTGAGCTGGCTGGTGACCGACGACGAGCACGAGCTCACCGGATGGCTGTCCCTCAACGGCGACACGCTGCTGGTGGAGTGCAACAACGAGGGATGGAGCGAGCTCTCCCTGCACGAGGGGTACAGCGGGGAGCGCATCAGTGGGCTTACCCTGCCCGCGGCGGGCGTGGTGACCGCGCCCTATCCCGACCCCCGGTTCAGTCCCGACGGCAGCGTGGTGGCGATGTCGCTCACCGCTCCGGACGTGCCCGGGGATGTGCTGCTGCTGGACGTGGCGAGTCGGCGGGTCACCGCCCGCACCGACACTCGGCTCGTGGGAGCGGTGGCGACGCCCGAGGTGCACCGGATCCCGGCCGCGGACGGGGAGCAGATCCCCTGCCTGCGCTATGCGCCGAGTGCCCAGACCGCGGCCTCGTCGTCGGTGACCATCGTGCACGGCGGCCCGGAGGGGCAGAGCCGACCGACGTTCAGCCCGATCGTGGCCGCATTGACGGCGGCCGGGCACACGGTGCTGGTGCCCAACGTGCGGGGCTCCGCCGGTTACGGCAAGCGATGGGTGTCACTGGACGACGTTCGCCTGCGGCTGGATTCCGTGCACGACCTTGCCGCGGTGCACGACTGGCTGCCGAAGCTGGGGTGCGACCCGGCACACGCGGCGTTGTGGGGCGGTTCCTACGGCGGGTACATGGTGCTGGCTGGGTGCGCATTTCAGCCGGAGCGCTGGGCGGCGGGGGTGGACATCGTGGGCATGTCTTCGCTGGTCACCTTCCTGGAGAACACCTCGCCCTATCGGCGCGCCGCCCGCGAGCGGGAGTACGGGACCCTCGAGCACGACCGGGAGTTCCTGGAGCAGGCGTCACCATTGAACCGCATCGACGAGGTGCAGGCGGCCCTGCTGGTGATCCACGGCGCCAACGACCCCCGGGTGCCGCTGAGTGAGGCCGAGCAACTGCACGCGGCACTGACCAACCGCGGCGTCGAGTGCGAGCTGCTGGTGTACGACGACGAGGGGCACGGCCTAGCGAAGCGGGTCAACCGCCTGGACGCCTACCCCCGGGCGATGGACTTCCTCGCCCGCCACCTCTCCTGACGCCCGACCGCGCCCCCGCTTTTCGCGCCAAGTTGTGCAACATGGCGCCAGGGTGTCCGTGAATATCGGCAAGTTGTGCAACATGGCGCTAGGTGGCGACGGCGTGCCCACAGGTGCCGCCAAGTTGTGCAACATGGCGCCAGGGTGCACCGGAAAACCGCCAAGTTGTGCAACTTGGCGGCTTAGTGGGTGGTACGTGGGGCGCTAGTGGCGGTTGAGCTCGTGCACCAGGTTCGCGAGCATTCCGGCCTGGATCCGCTTCAGGCCCAACGGCGCAAAGGTCTTCTCGAAGAAGCCGCCGATACCGCCCGCGCCCTGCCACGAGGTGGTGAGAGTGACCTCGCTACCCGATCCAGCGGGGCTGACGCGCCAGGTGGTGATCATGGATGAGTTCTCGTCGCGCTCGACGATCTCGCTCTCGGTCTGCTCGACGGCCATCACGCAGTCCCGCGAACGCGACTTCGTCGCCTGCAGCTTCCACCCGACCACGGTGCCGCTGCCGATGCCGCCCTCGACCACCCGGTAGTTGCTGTAGTGCTCGGTGAGGATCTTCGGACGGACCGTGGTGTAGTCGCCGATGGCCCCAAGGACGACCTCCGCGGCCGTGTCCACTGATGTCGAGCTACTTGCCGTTACCTGCGCCATCTCGGGCTTCCCTCCTCGTATTCGGTCATGAATTTTCCGCCAAGCCCGCTAACGGGCGTCGAGTGGTCGAGCACCCAACTCGGACGCAAGCAGCTCGAGCGCCACTTCCTCCGGATCGCGGCGTCCGGCCGGATCACCGAGTTCACCGCTGGCCGCCTCGGCGAACATGGTCTCCTCGTCGACCGGCTCGGGCAGAGACGGCGAGCTGTCGGCGGGATCATCCGGGTCGGACGGGCCATCGGGAAGTGGAACGTCATCGGCGGCCTGCGGCGTGACCGCACGTGTGCCCGACGCCCGGGTGTAGCGAGGCGCGGCGGGTGCGGCCGGCGGCGGAGCGGCGGGCCGGGCCGTGGGCGCAGCGGGTGCAGAACCGCTCTCACACACGATGTTCCAGTCCACGCCGAGCACGTCGCGAAGTGCCTCGCGGACCACCCCGGCGTTACGCGATTCACTGAGCCGTTTGGCCAGCGGCGCGGAGTCGTGGCTGAGCACCAGGGTGTCCCCGTCCAGACGTCGCACCGTGGCGCTGGACAGCATCACCTCGGTGGTGCGGCTGCGCTCGCGCACCGCTGCCCGGACCTCCGACCACACGGTGCGCACCGTGGCGGCGTCCGGCTGACCGGCGACCACCATGGCTGCGGGTTCCGGCTCGGCCGGAACCGTCGCGGGTTCGGACACCGCCGGCACTGGCTCTGGCTTCGCGCGCTCCGGCGTCGCGGGCTCCGGCTTCGCAGGCTCGGGTTTCGCAGGCTCGGGTTTCGCAGGCTCGGGTTTCGCAGGCTCGGGTTTCGCGGACTCGGGCTTCACCGGCTCGGCGGCCGCCGCCTTGGCCGGCTGCGCGGGTGCAGCGGTGTCGGTCGGGACTGCCGGTTCGGCAGAGCGCTCGGGTGCGGTGGCGGGACGTTGCGAGGGACGCTGGTAGGCGGGCTCAGCCGCCTCCTCCGTGGGCGGGGTGATGGTCATCCGCCGCTCCACCCGCTCGAGGCGGTGCAGCACAGCCGATTCCGCGTCGGATGCCGAGGGCAACAGCATCCGAGCGCACATCACCTCGAGCAGCAGCCGCGGCGCGGTCGCCCCGCGCATCTCCCCCAGTCCACTGTGGATGATCTCGGCGTAGCGGGCGAGGGTAGCCCCGCCGATGCGTTCCGCTTCGTCCCGCATGCGCTCCACCACGTCGCCGGGCGCCTCGACGAGCCCCCGTTCACCGGCATCGGGCACCGCGCGCAGCAGGATGAGGTCGCGCACCCGCTCCAGCAGATCGGTGGCAAAGCGACGCGGATCGTGCCCCGCGTCGATGAGCCGCTGCACCGTGCCGAACAGGGCGGCGCCGTCGTCGGCGGCCAGGGCGTCCATCGCATCGTCGATCAGGGCGACGTCGGTGACTCCGAGCAGCGCCAATGCCCGCGGATAGGTCACCCCCTCCGGGCCGGCGCCGGCGAGCAACTGGTCGAGCACACTGAGGGAGTCACGCGGTGAACCGCCACCGGCCCGGATCACCAGCGGGTACACCGCGGGTTCCACGGTCACCTGCTCTTGGGCGCAGATGCCCTCCAGCAGTCCGCGCATGGTCGCTGGCGGCAGCAACCGGAACGGGTAGTGATGCGTCCGCGAGCGGATGGTGGCGAGCACCTTCTCCGGCTCCGTGGTGGCGAACACGAAGACGAGATGCTCGGGGGGTTCCTCCACGATCTTGAGCAGCGCGTTGAAGCCCTGGGTGGTAACCATGTGGGCCTCGTCCACGATGAACACCCGGTAGCGCGAGGACGCCGGGGAGTAGAAGGCGCGATCGCGCAGTTCACGCGCGTCGTCCACGCCACCGTGACTGGCGGCGTCGAGCTCCACGACGTCCAAGGTGCCCGGGCCGCCGGGGCCGAGACCGACGCAGGAGTCACACTCCCTGCAGGGCGTGGCGGTTGGCCCCTGCACGCAGTTCAGCGAGCGGGCGAGGATGCGGGCCGAGGACGTCTTACCGCAGCCACGGGGGCCGGAGAACAGGTACGCATGGTTGATCCGTCCACCGGAGAGGGCGACGCTCAGCGGTTCGGTGACGTGTTCCTGGCCGACGACCTCGGCAAACGTCGCCGGACGGTACTTCCGATACAGGGCCACGCGCTGAGGGTACCGGCGACATCAGACAGTGTTCGATCAGCAGCTGGCGCCGCCTGCCCAACCCGACAGACGCGTACAAAACGTCACGCCGCCGACGCGGCCCTCGTCGCCGGCGTCATCCGGAATGCGGCAGGCACCGCGAGCAGCGCAAAGCCGGCGGTGAACCACCACGCGTGCTGAAACACCGTGTGCGCGGCGGCATACGAGGAGGGACTGCCGAGTACCGCCACCAGCACGCTGACCCCGAGCACCGAGCCCACCTGCCTGCTCATGTTCACCACGGCGCTGCCGGTGGCCGCCCGAGCGGGCGGGAGATCGGCTGTCGCAAAGGACAGGATGGTGGGCAGCGCCAGACCCACGCCGACGCCGCCGATCAACCAACCGGGCAGCATCTCCGTGGCGTAGTGCGGTTGCTGCCCGACGCTGACCAGCACGAACAGCACACCCAGGCCCAGGAGCAGGCACCCCGCCGCCGCGATCCTGCCTGCGGGCACCCGGTGCGCCAACCGCTGCGCCACCGCCGCGAACACCGGGACCATCAGCGGACCCGGAGCCACCGCCAGACCGGTCTTGAGCGCCGAGTATCCCCACACGTTCTGCATCCACAAGACCGCGGCGAGCAGATTCGCGGCGAAGGCGATGGAGAACGCCAGCGTCGTGAGGTTGGCCCACGTGAAAGCCCGCACCCGGAGCAACGCCGGCTCCACCACCGGCAGGGGATGACGCAGGGAACGTCGCCAGAACAGGGCGGTGCCAAGGATGAACACGGCGAATGCCCCGGGGTCTCCCTGCTTGCCCAGCCCCAGCCGGGACCCTGGACCAAGCCCAAGGTCAGCGCCCCGATGGCCACGGTCAGCACCACCGAACCCAGGATGTCCGGGATGCGGGTCACGGCACTGTCTCGCGAGTCCGGCACCAGCCGGATGGCGGCCACCAGGGCCAGGACGCCGATGGGGATGTTCACCAGGAACACCCAGCGCCAGGACGCGTTGACCAGCAGGCCGCCGACCACGGGTCCGGCAGCGGCGGCGAGGGCACCGACGGCCGCCCATACCCGCACCGCGCGCACCCGCAGCTCCGGTGGGGTCGCTGCCAGCAGCAGCCCCAGGCTCGTCGGTGTCAGCGCCGCGGCTCCGGCCGCCTGCAGCACCCGGGCGGCGACCAGCCACCACAAGCCGGTACCCACTGCGCACGCCGCGCTGGCCGCGGTGAAGATCGCCAACCCCGCCAGGAAGCCCGCCTTGCGTCCGAAGCGGTCGGCCAATCGACCCAACGGCACCAGCAGGGCCGCGTACACGATGGCGTAGCCGTTGAGCACCCAACTGAGACCGGCAGCGAATGTCCGCGGAAGTCATGCCCGATGTCCGCGAAGGCGAACGTTGACGATGAACAGGTCGAGGCTGGCCATGAACGCGGCCAGGGAGAGCACCGCGAGCACCGCACCGGTACGTACCGCGGGCGGCGACTCGCTCCGCTGGATATTGATTGTCATAGCCAGACCATGACGGCTGACTTTAGTAGGCACAAGGCAGCGCGTATCCTGGGGGCATGGAGACCGTCGCTGCGCACCTGGCCGGGGCCCTCGCCGACCGGGATCGATGGAATGCACCGCCACGGTGCTCGGTCGGTCGCGCGATGGAGGTGGTCGGCAACCGCTCGACCATGCTCTTGATGCGCGAGGCCTACTACGGCACGACGCGATTCGACGACTTCGCCCGTCGGGTCGGCATCACCGAAGCCGCGACGTCTGCCCGCCTGAAGGACCTGCTGCGGGCGGGGCTGCTACGCCGCGAGCCCTACCGGGAGCCGGGCCAGCGGACGCGGCACGCTTACGCGCTGACCGAGATGGGACGCGAGCTGATGCCCGCCCTGATCGCGCTGATGCAGTGGGGCGATCGCTACCTCGCCGACGAAGACGGGCCCCCGCTGGCCCTGGAGCACACCGCCTGCGGGGCGCCGGTGGCGGTCAGCGTGCGGTGCACGCAGGGCCACGAGGTGCCGCTGGACGAGCTCACCGTGCGCCGCGCCCCCAAAGTGCAGCGCTGAACGACCCTCAGCGGGCGAGGAGTTTCTCCGTCGCGGCCAGCAGGACGCAGGTCGACAAGCCGTCGATCGCCTGGCCCAGCTCGTCGTTGCTGGGAAACGTCGGAGCGATCCGGATGTTGCGGTCGTCGGGATCGTTGCCGTACGGGAATGCCGCCCCGGCCGGCGTCATCGCGATCCCGGCGCCCCTGGCGAGGCTGATCACCTGCGATGCGGTGCCGTCGAGCACGTCGAGACTGACGAAGTAGCCACCCTTGGGGTCGGTCCAGCTGGCGGCCTTGAGCGCACCCAGCCGGTCGTCCAGGATCTGCGCGACCAGGGCGAATTTGGGGGCGAGGATCTCCCGGTGCCGGGCCATCAGCTCCCGCACGCCGTCGGCGTCGCGCAGGAAGAGCACGTGGCGCAGCTGGTTGACCTTGTCCGGACCGATGCTCTGGGCAGCGAGGTGCCGGAGGTACCAGGCGACGTTGTCCGGCGAACTGCCGAGGAACCCGACGCCCGCGCCCGGGAAGGTGACCTTGGAGGTGGAGGCGAACACCAGCGTGCGGTTGGGGTGCCCGGCCTCGGCGCACATCCCGAGCACGTCGAGCGCCGGATATTCCTCCGCCGTGAGGTGGTGCACGGCGTAGGCGTTGTCCCAGTACAGCCGGAAGTCGGGGGCGGCCGTGGGCATCGCGGCCAGCTGGGCGACGATCTCCGGCGAATACACCGCGCCGGTCGGGTTGGCGTAGGTCGGTACCACCCACATGCCCTTGATCAGCGGGTCGGAGGCGACGAGCTGGGTCACCGCCGTCATGTCCGGGCCGTCCTCGCGCAGCGGCACCGGGATCATCTCGATGCCGAACTGCTCACAGACGGAGAAGTGCCGGTCGTAGCCGGGCACCGGGCAGAGGAACTTGACGCCGGGCTGAGCGATCCACGGCCGTTCGGAATCGACGGTGCCGTGCAGCAGTGCGTAGACCATGGAGTCGTGCATCATCGTCAGGCTGGAGTTGCCGCCGGCAATGAGCTGCGGCACCGGCACGTTGAGCAGGCTGGAGAGGATCTCCCGTATCTCGGTGAGACCCTGCAGCCCGCCGTAGTTGCGGCAGTCGACACCCGAGTTGTCGCGGAATGTCTGCTCGCCGGGCAGGCGCAGCAGCTCGGCGGAGAGGTCCAGCTGGTCGGGGCCGGGCTTGCCGCGGGTGAGATCCAGCGAGAGGCCCTTGGCGACGAGCTCGTCATAGCCCTTGCGCTGATCATCTCGCAGCGTGGCGAGCTCCGGATGACTGAGCGTCGTCAGCGACATGTGGGTGGGTCCCTTCCGCGGTGGCAATGAGTCCGGACATGAAGGGGACCCCGCGCACCCGGCAGAGCCCGTTGACCCTTGCTGCCTTCCGGCCCTGAGGGAGTTCACAGGATGGACGCCGCGCGGGGTCCATGGGCAAGTGTAACGGTCGAGGCGATTCGGTCGGCGACGCCGGGGCCGGTAGAGTGCGCAGCGGAGGATTCGCCTAGTGGCCTATGGCGCTCGCCTGGAACGCGGGTTGGGTTAACGCCCTCAGGGGTTCAAATCCCCTATCCTCCGCCACGAGAAGTGACCTGAGCCCCGGCCGCCAGCTGGGGCTCAGGTCGTCGTCGCCCCCGGTCGCCGTCAGAGCGAGGCGTACAGCGCCGTCTCGAAGTCGTTGTACATCGTCATCGACTCCGGCGTCACGAACGGCAGGAACTGGCTGTAGATGCTCGCGGTGATGCCGGTGGTGCGGTCGATCCAGTAGTGGGTGTTGAGCAGGCCGGCCCAGGCCCCGCTCCACGCCCTGCGCCGCCCGGGTCCGTCACGGGTGTTGAGCAGTAGCCCGTAGCCCCATTTGTGCCCCGGCCCGGGGTTGAACGCCTCTGTCGAGGCCGGATCCGCGGTCGGGATGGCAGCCGGGAACTCCAGGTCACCGATCTGGTTGCTGAACATCTCGTCGACCGTGGACTGCTCGAGGATTTTCTCTCCACCGAAGGTGCCGCCGGCCAGCAAGGCCCGGTGAAAGGTGAGGAATTCCCGCGGCGTGGAGTGCAGGCCGTGGCCGCCCGCCCAGTACTCCGGGTCCTGGTTCAGCTCGATTTCGCTGGGGGCCCAGGTGCCGCCCTCGCCCTTGAGGTGCACCGGCACCGAGTTCTCCCGCTCCTCGGTGCTCATCCGGAACGACGTCTGGCCCATGCCGAGCGGTCCGGTGATCCCGTCCTTGATGGCCACGTCGAGCGTGACCCCGCCGACAGACTCCACCACCTTGCCCAGCCAGTCGGTGTTGATGCCGTACTCGAGCTTGGTGCCCGGATCGGCGACCAGCGGCGCGGTGAAGATGACATTGGAACCGGACAGCACGTTGGGCGTTCCTGTCACGGCCTCCCACCGCACCAGATCGGCGTTCCAGAACCAGTATCCCAGCCCGCTGGTGTGCGTGATCAGCTGTTTCACCGTGGCCTGACTGGCCGGCGGGCGCAGCCGCGGGGTGTCCCCGTCGAATCCTTCGAGCACCTGCAGTTCACCGAACTCCGGGCGGTAGTCCGCGACGGGTGCGTCGAGATCCAGCTCGCCGCGCTCGACCAGTTGCAGGGCCGCCACCGTGGCGACCAGCTTGGTCATCGACATGATCCGGAAGTGGCTGTCCACCGAGACTGCTTCGTCGCGGCCGGCCACCCGTGGACCGGCCGCACCTTCGTAGATCACGCCGTTACGATCCGCGGCGATCGCCGCGACGGTGGGCACCGCGCCCGAGTCGACCGCGTCCTGCAGAACCTTGTCGATTGACGAACTCATCGAGCGACCTCCTCGGCCTGGTGCCGGTGGCTACAATGTGATGTACCTCACTCTCGATAAGAGTGTGGGCCGCTGCGCCGACTCCCACAACTCGCAGCCGACCGCCCCTGGGGACACGCCCATGCCGGATTAGGGTCCGGTCATGGATCACCCGAGTTACCCCGAGACCATCGGCCGCGCGATTCAGTCCCGGATCTACCGCAACGGTGCGTTCGGCATCCGTGCGACGGTCCCCGTCGGCGCCGAGACCCTGGCCCGCGCCGCGCACAAGGCCATGAGTTCGACGGCCTGGGGCTACATCGCCGGGTCTGCCGGGCTGGAGACCACCGCGGACGCCAACCGGCGGGCCTTCGAGCACTGGCAGATCGCGCCGCGAATGCTGCGCAACGTCGCGGCCAGGGACATCAGCATCGAGCTGCTGGGCCGTAGGCATCCGTCGCCCTTCCTGCTGGCGCCGATCGGGGTGCTGGAGATGGCGCACCCGGAGGCCGACCTTGCCGTGGCCAAGGCCGCGGCCGGGCTCGAGGTTCCGATGATCTTCTCCACGCAGGCCAGCCGCCCGATGGAGGAAACGGCCGCGGCCATGGGCGACGCTGAGCGCTGGTATCAGCTGTACTGGAGCAGCAACGACGAGCTGGTGGCCAGCATGCTCGCCCGCGCCGAGGCGGCCGGCTGCCGGGCGATCGTCGTCACCCTGGATACCCACGTACTGGGCTGGCGGGCAAGGGATCTCGATTTGGGCTTTCTGCCGTTCGCCCGCGGACAGGGCATCGCCCAGTACACCAGCGATCCGGTGTTTCAGCGGCTGGTGCGGAAGCGGGCAGCCCTCCCGAGCACCGGCGAGCGGCCGAAACCGACCCTGACGGCGCTGCGCAGCCTCGCCTCGATCACCCGGCGCTACCCGGGCGGATTTCTGGACAACCTGCGCTCCCCGCTGCCCCGTGCGGCCGTAGAGACCTTCCTCGACGTCTTCTCCCGTTCCTCGCTGACCTGGGAGGACCTGACTTTCCTTCGCGAGCACACCCGGCTGCCGATCCTGCTCAAGGGCATCCAGCACCCCGACGACGCCACCAAGGCCATCGACGCCGGCATGGACGGCATCGTGGTGTCCAACCACGGTGGCCGGCAGGTGGACGGCGCCGTCGGCGCGCTCGACGCCCTGCCCCCGATCGTGCGGGCGGTGGATGGACGGGTGCCGATCGTGTTCGACAGCGGCATCCGGGGTGGGGCAGACGCCTTCAAGGCCCTCGCGCTGGGAGCACAGGCCGTCGGCATCGGCCGCCCCTTTGCCTACGGACTTGCCGTGGGCGGCGAGGCCGGAGTGCGGGCCGTGCTGGAGCACTTCATGGCCGAGTTCGACCTCACCATGGCGCTGGCCGGCTGCGCGTCGATCGCCGAGCTGAACCCCGAGGTGCTGGTCGAGCGCCCGGCAACGGGCGGGACAGTCAGCGCGACTGCAGCTTTGTGAGCACGGCTCCTGGCCCACTCGACGAGGTTTCTCATCGAAGCCCGCAAGCCTGGGCCGAAGTGATCGCCGCATTTTCGGCCGCAATCATTTAGCGTGGGACGGGTGGCACCAACCCACCTGCTGATGGACCTCGCCGGAGTGCTCGCCGCGTTCGACCACGACCCGCGGCTGGCCGCGCTGGGGCGGCTGTCCGGGCTCACCGAGGGCGAAGTGCAGGCGCGCTTGTACGACAGCGGTTTTGTCGAGGCGGCCGACGGCGGGGAGTTGGACGCCGACGGTGTCCGGGCGGGTATCGCCGAGCGCCTCGAACTGAACTGTCCGCCCGAGGAGGTATCGGCGGCGTGGATGGCGGCCTTCGCCGAGGACGCTGCCGCGCTCGCGGTGTTGGACACGGTGCGTCCACCGGCGGTGGTAGGGCTGCTCAGCAACAACGACGCGCTGGTGGGGGCTTTGCTCGAGGAGTACCTGCCCGGTGTCGTCGCCCGGTGCGACGCGATCTTGGTTGCCGGGGTCCTCGGCGCGCAGAAACCCACCGAGCGGGCCTTCGCTCGCGCGCTGGAGGAGTTGGGGGCCACGGCCGAGCGCTGCCTCTTCGTCGACGACGACCCGGACAACGTCGACGGCGGACGCGCCGCCGGCATCGACTCCGTGCGCTACACGAGTCCCGAGCAGCTGGCCCGCGAATTGTCGGCCCGTGGCATGAAGGCCCGATAGCCCCGTCCCCTTTGGAAGGAGACGGGGCCGAGATTCCGGGTCACACCCCAGCGTCGGAACAAGTGCGTCGGATCAGGCGTTGATGTCCCGCTTCTGCTCGGACTTGCTGACTGCGATCTTGCGTGGCTTGGCCCGTTCCGCGACCGGGATCGTCAGCCGTAGTACGCCGTCTTCGTAGTGTGCCTCGATACGGCCGGTGTCGAGGTTGTCGCCGAGGAACAACTGCCGGCTGAACACCGCCGTGGGACGCTCTGCTGCCACCATCTCCTTGTTCTGGTCTCTGGTGGCCCGTTCGGCGTGGACGGTGAGGGTGTTGCGCTCCACGTCGAGGGACAGTGAATCTGCCTGCACCCCGGGCAGACCGAACTCGACCACGAAGGCATCGCCTTCCCGCCATGCATCCATCGGCATCACCGCCGGCCGTGCCGCAGTCCCCAGGACCCGTTGGGTGAAGCGGTCGAACTCACGGAACGGATCGGTGCGCATCAACATCAGACCCACCTCCACAAACCCTTCTGTGTGCAGTCGGTACAGCAGACGGGGAGACACCCAGTGCAGGCACCCGAGCCCGATCCCCGACGCACGGGACGCGGGGTGTACGGCATCTCGGTGACCGCGGAACTGTCCGGCGTGCCCCCACCGACGCTGCGGCTCTACGAACGGCACGGATTGCTGTCCCCGGCCCGCACCGACGGCGGCACCCGCCGCTGCACCGACGAGGACCTGGCGCGCGTGCAGCGCATCACCGAACTCGCCGATGCCGGGATCAACCTCGCCGCCATCGCGCACATCCTGCAGCTCGAGACCGCCAACGCCCGCCTGAAAACCGGCAACACCAGACTCGTCACCGATAACGCCCGGCTACGCGCCAACCTGGATCCGCATGCCGAGGCCGGCCCCGGCTGACCCCACCCGCTGCTGACAACTCGTCTCGCAATACGCCATAGTCGAGATATGTGTGACGGCGGTTATCAGGTATGACAACAGGCGGAGCGACCTCAACGCGAGAGGTGACCTCGACCGACGGCGTGCGCCTGGCCGTCTACGAAACCGGTGACCCGGAAGCCCCCACGGTGGTCGCGGTGCACGGCTACCCGGACAACCACCACGTCTGGGACGGGGTCGTGGCGATCCTGTTCGAGCGCTACCGCGTGGTCACCTACGACGTCCGCGGCGCCGGCGCATCGGACAAGCCGCGCGACCGCAAGGCCTACCGCATGGGGCAGCTCGTCGACGACCTCGGCGCCGTGCTCGATGCGGTGAGCCCGGATGGGCCGGTGCATCTCCTCGCCCACGACTGGGGCTCGATCCAGAGCTGGGCCGCCGTCACCGACCAACGCTTCGCGCCGCGACTCGCGTCGTTCACCTCGATCTCCGGCCCCTCGTTGGACCACGTCGGCGCCTGGATGCGCTCCGGTTATCGGCATCCGCGCGCGACCGTGCGCCAGCTGCTCGACTCCTACTACATCGCCCTCTTCCAGCTGCCCTGGCTGCCCGAGGCGGTGTGGCGCAGCGGGATGCTGGACAAGCTGATGAACCTCACCGGTCAACTGGGACGCAGCGCGGCCGCCGTCGATGCCCCACCAGAGCGCAGCGAGGCCGACAAGATCAACGGTCTGCAGCTGTACCGGGCGAACATGGGGCCGCACCTGGGTCGCCCACGCCCACAGACCACGCAGCTCCCGGTCCAGGTAATCGCTCCTAGCCGGGACTTCTACGTCAGCGCCGCCATGCAGACGCAGGCCCCGGTGCCCTACGCGCCGAACCTGCGCACCCGCAGCATCAGCGGCGGGCACTGGGTGGTCAGTGATCGTCCCGACGTGATCGCCCGTTGCACCGCCGAGTTTATCGAGCAACCGTCGGCGCCCGTGCCCGAGCGGTCAGGTGACTTCAGCGGCCAGCTCGTCGTGGTCACCGGCGGCGGACGCGGCATCGGGCGCTCCACCGCGCTGGAGTTCGCCCGCGAGGGTGCGGACCTCATCGTCGCCGACATTAACGACGCGGCCGCGAAGGAGACCGTCGGGCTCGTCCACGCCATCGGCACCGACGCCCACGCGTATCACCTCGACGTCTCCGACGCGCAGGGCTGGGACAGCTTCGCGGCCGAGGTGCACGCCCGGCACGGGGTGCCCGACGTCATCGTGAACAACGCCGGCATCGGCATGGGCGGCGCCTTCCTCAGCACGAGCACCGCCGACTGGGAGAAGATCATCGGCGTCAACCTGTGGAGCGTGATCCACGGCTCGCGGCTGTTCGCGGCCCAGATGGTGCAGCGCGGCCAAGGCGGGCGGATCGTCAACATCGCCTCGGCCGCGGCCTACTCCCCGTCCCGCGTCTATCCCGCGTACGCCACCACCAAGGCCGCGGTGCTGATGCTCACCGAGTGCCTGCGGGCCGAGTTGGGCCGGGAGGGCATCGGCGTCACCGCGATCTGCCCCGGCTTCGTCGACACCGACATCTCCAAGACCACCGTGCACGTCGGCGTGGACGAAACCGCGCAGCAGAAGCTGCGCGAGCACGCCGTTGCCTCCTACGGCCGCCGCAACTACACCCCCGAACGACTGGCCAAGCACGCGGTGCGGGCCGCCGCGCGCAATACGCCGGTGGCCGCCATCAGCGCCGAGTCGAAGTTCTTCCGCGCGGTCAGCCGGTTCGCCCCGCCGCTGGGCCGTCAGATCGCCAAAGTCGACCTCAACAAGCTGTGAGCGGAGGACCTCTGATGAGCACCGCCGAACCGGATCGCGTGGCGCTGCACGCGCGCGACGTGCAGTTCGACTGGTCCGGACTGCCGCTGCGCTGGATACCCGGCCAGCCGTTCGCCTCGCACCTGCTCAACGTGCTGCACATTTTGCTCCCCGAAGGAGAACGCTTCTTCGTCAAGGTCTTCAGCGAGGCCTTGCCGTTGATCCAGGACGAGCAGCTGCGCGAGGACGTCGTGGGCTTCATCGGCCAGGAGGGCATGCACGCCGCCGCCCACCAGGGGGTGCAGGACTACTTCACGGCCCAGGGGCTGGACACCTCCGGCTACGTCCGCGAGCTGGAGCGCATCTTCCAGGTGCTGCTCGGCGACCGCGGCCTGGCCGGCCGGCGCAAGCAGGAGTGGCTGATCGAGCGGCTCGCCATCATCGCTGCCATCGAGCACGTCACGGCCTTTCTGGGCAACTGGGTGCTGAACTCGCCGGGCCTGGACGCGGCGGGCGCCGACCCGCGGATGCTGGACCTGCTGCGCTGACACGGCGCCGAGGAGGTGGAGCACCGGGCGGTCGCCTACGACGTGTACATGCACGTCGACGGCCGCTATCTTTCGCCGGGTACGCACCTATGCGGTGTCGACGATCGTGCTGGGCTGGCTGTGGATTCGCGGCGTCCGC
>JAABVA010000846.1_pt1 | contig 35334 bp, 30 predicted proteins | sample 5560331 | NCBI WGS metagenome assembly JAABVA01 (sample SAMN12812661, study PRJNA571458) | rock metagenome | isolation source: Antarctica rocks | place: Antarctica: Victoria Land, Mt New Zealand sud | collected 2016-01-07 | reverse complement strand
GCAGGCAGGTGCCGCGCGGGGTCAAGCGCAAGATGAGCGGCTATCCGCTGCGCCCTCGCACCCCACAGCCGACGACGTGGATCGATGTCGTTGCCGCTATCCGGATCGCAAAGTGAACGGTATTGGGCCTAGGTCACTTCCTATTGCGCCCTTCGCTGGCCTTGAGGCAGTACGAACCAAGCATAGGAATGCTCCCAAGCGCTGAAAGCGTGAGGATGCGCGATGTTCTCGCTCGATGAGGATTCTGGTTACGCGGTTTGCCCCGCCTTTGCCGGCGAACGCACGCGGCGCAGCGTCCGCACATCCGACCGCGCGAGGTGTTCGAAGCCGGTGCGGGGATCAACCAGGCATCTTCGGGCGCTGGCTCTAAGCCTGACCCACGCCCACCTGCCGGCACATGGAGAGCAGCGGGCACGTCGGGCATCTCGGCCGCGGTCCGGTGCAGACGTGCTTGCCAAAGGGCACCAAGCGCTCGTTGATCTCGATCCAGTATTGTTGCGGCAGTTTGCTGGCGAGGGCGGCCATGGTGCGCTCGGGCGTGGGCTCGGCGACATAGCCCCAGCGGTTGGTGACCCGGTGGACGTGGATGTCCACGCAGATGGCAGGCTTGTTGAAGCCGACGGCCAGGGTGAGCGCTGCCACCTTCGGACCGACGCCGCGGAACGCGGTCAGACCCTCCAGCGTGTCCGGAACCGTGCCGCCGTGGCGCTCCAGGATGATGCGGGAGAGGGCGAGGATGTCGCGCGCCTTCGGCTCCGGGAAGGTAGCGCCGCGGAGCAGGGCGACCAGTTCGGCTTCATCCAACGCCGCCATCGCTGCGGGAGTGCGGGCGCGAGCGAACAGGCGATGGCAGACGGGGATTGTGGTCTCGTCCAGCGTACGGGCGCTGATCAGGCTGGAGACAAGCTGTTCGTAGGGGGTGTGGTAGCCCTCGTCCCGGAGTTGGAACATCGCCGCCTTTGGCAGGCGGGCGCAGGCGTCGCGCAGGCGGCGGAAAGCCTCTTGGATATCGAAGGGGTCCTTGCCTCCGGCTGCGGTGTCCGGGGGCAAAGGGGCGGGGTGGTCAGGCAAATCGGACCGTCCTATTGCTGCTTGGGGTGTTCGGCTCACAGGTCAGCGCCGGCTTCACGTGGCCGCAGGTGCCAACCCTCGCCCTGCTCGGAACGCCCCAGCACCCGCTCCGCCGCGCGTCGTTTCCCGGGCGGGTGCAAAGAGTGCCGCTCTCCTTCTTGGTCAGCATAAACGAGCCCCATTCTCATATAGAAACGACAGCCTTCCGCGGGCTTGCATCGATCCTGTCGACCATCCCCATCCCCCATCGCTGCATCGGACACATAAACGCCCGGCAGGACGCGGGTTGCAGCGGAGACGGCCTCCCTTTTGCAATCGCCTGGCTTTTGCAATCATGGCCGTCGTCGTCGTCGTCATGCAGTTTAGTGTGGACGACCAGGCCGAGGACGTAGATCAGGCCGAGGGCGACCGCGGTATGCCGCCGAAGAACTGGACCATGGTTCCGGCCAGGATCGGGAACACCCAGTCTGCCCATGTTCTCTCCATCCGTATCTTGGTCCGCGGCCGTGCCGTTGTAGAAGCTGCCCTGTCGAGAAATGGCGGTGCGTTCAACCGCCCCAGTCCCCATCGACGCAAGATTGTATGCCGGCAAGCCTTTGATCGAGCTTGGTTCCGTTGTAACGTTCGTTTGCGTGCGAGGGCGCCTTCCCATAATTGTCCCGTTCACCCCGGGGGAACGCATCATGATCAGGATATTCACCGCCGCGCTCTTTGCGCTCGGCTGCGGCGGCGTAGCGCTGGCACAGGCGCCGGCCCCGGCGCCGCCGCCGAGGACGCCGTATGGCGAGCCGATCTCGCTCGAGATGGCGAAGCAGGCCGTGGCCGCCGCGGAGGCGGAGGCCACGAAGAACGGCTGGCCCATGGCGATCGCGATCGTCGACATTGGCAGCAACCTGGTTGCGCTGCACCGGATGGACAACACGCAGATCGGCTCGATCCGCCTCGCCGAGGGCAAGGCGCGGACCGCGGTGGAGTTCCGCCGCCCTTCCCGGGTGCTGCAGGACGCGGTGGCCGGCGGCGGCGTCGGGCTATGGTGGCTGCGGGTGGATGGCGTCATCCCGCTCGAAGGCGGCGTCCCGATCGTGGTCAATGGCAAGATCGTGGGCGCGATCGGCGTTTCCGGCGCTGCCTCGCCGCAGGACGCTCAGACCGCTCAGGCCGGCGCCGACGCGCTGAAATAGAAATTCGCTGCAGGAGATTTTCATGCCCATTACGGTGCCCCTCCACGTCAATGGCCGCGACACGTCGATCCAGGTCGACGATCTCGACATGCCGCTGCTCTATGCGCTGCGCAACGACCTCGGGCTGCATGGCCCCCGCTTCGGCTGCGGCCTTGGCCAGTGCGGGTCGTGCACGGTCCATGTCGATGGCGAGGCCGTGCGGTCGTGCCAGACGCCGCTCTCCTCGCTGACGCCGGGGCGGAAGATCGTGACCCTGGAGGGGCTCGGCTCCATCGAGCGTCCGCACCCCGTGCAGAAGGCGTTCATCGAGGAGCAGGCGGCGCAATGCGGCTACTGCATCAACGGCATGATCATGCAGTCGGCGGCGTTCCTGGCCAAGACGCCGCATCCGAGCGAGGACGAGATCCGCGCCGAGCTCGCCAACAATCTCTGCCGCTGCGGCACCCACCTGCGCATCGTGCGGGCCGTGCAGCGCGCGGCCCAGGCTTGAAGGGAAGCATCATGGGACATCACCCCACACGCCGGCTGCTGCTGCAGGGCGGCTCGCTGGTCGTCGGCTTCGCCCTGTTCGGCCGTATGGCGCAGGCGGCGCTTTCGGCCGGTGCGTCCAAGAACGTCGCAGCCGATGAGGTCGACAGCTTCCTCGCCATCGGCGCCGATGGTCAGGTCACGGTGTTCTCCGGCAAGGTCGACCTCGGCACCGGCGTCCGCACCGCCTTGACGCAGATCGCGGCGGAGGAGCTGGATGTGCCGCTCGCCCGCGTCACCATCGTGCAAGGCGACACGCTGCTGACGCCGGACCAGGGGCCGACCTATGGCAGCCTGTCGATCCAGGCCGGCGGCATGCAGATCCGCGCGGCGGCGGCGACCGCCCGCAAGCGTCTGGTCGCCCTGGCGGTGCAGAAGCTGAATGTGCCAGCGGAGCAGTTGACAGTCGTGGACGGCACGGTGCAGCCGAGGTCCGGCGGCAAGGGCCTGGCCTATGGCGAGCTGGTGGGCGGCAACGACTTCACGCTGAAGGTGGACAAGGACATTGCCACCAAAGACCCGGCCGCCTTCGCCTATGTCGGCAAGTCGGTCCCGCGCCTCGATATCCCTGCCAAGTGCACGGGCGGCTTCACCTACATGCAGGACTTTCGGCGCGACGGCATGGTGCACGGACGCGTAGTCCGGCCGCCTGCGATCGGCGCCGAGCTGCAGAGCGTCGACGAGGCGTCGGTGCAGGCCATTCCTGGACTGATCAAGGTCGTGCGCGACGGCAACTTCCTGGGCGTGGTGGCGCGGACCGAGTGGGGCGCGATCAAGGCCGCCGAGGCGCTGCAGGCGACGTGGTCGGCCTCGCAGACCCTGCCGGAGCAGTCCAAGCTGTGGGAGCATGTGCGGGCCACCAAGGTCGTCAAGGAGGACGTGACCAGCACTGTCGGCGACACGAAGGCGGCCATGGCCGGCGGCAAGCAGATCGCCGCGACCTATGCCTATCCGATCCACACCCATGGCTCGATCGGCCCGTCCTGCGCCGTCGCCGAGATGAGCGACGGCAAGCTCACGGTCTGGACGGCGTCGCAGATGACGCACCAGCTCCGCAAGCAGCTCGCCGCGATGATGAAGGCGCCGGAGAACGACGTGCGCTGCATCTATCTCGACGGCTCCGGCTGCTATGGCCGCAACGGGCATGAGGACGCCGCCGCCGACGCGGCGCTGCTCGCCCGCGCCGTGGAGTCGCCGGTGCGGGTGCAATGGTCGCGCCAGGACGAGCATGGCTGGGACCCCAAGGGGCCGCCCACGCTGATCGACCTCCGCGCCACCCTGGACGCCAGCGGCAACGTCGCGGCCTGGGAGTCCGAGTTCTTTATCCCACAGGGCGCCGCGGGGAACGTGGAGCTGGTGGCTGCTGGCCTAGCCGGCCTGCCGCATGAGACGGTGATGGCGCCGGGCAACATCATCGGCAACTCTGCGCTGCCCTATGCCTTCCCGAACATCAAGACGGTCTGCCACCGGCTGGAGACCACGCCGTTCCGGCCGTCCTGGATACGCACGCCCGGCCGGATGCAGAACACCTATGCCAATGAGGCCTTCTTGGACGAACTGGCTGCGGCGGCCGGCGCCGACCCGATGGAGTATCGCCTGCGCTCATTGAAGGACGCGCGCGGGACCGAGCTGCTGCACCGGCTCGCAGCGTTGGCGAAGTGGCAGGCGCGGCCGTCGCCGGCGAAGGACGCGGAGACGGGCGATGTCTCGCGCGGCCGGGGCATGAGCTATGTGAAATACGAGCTGATCCGTACCTATGTCGGCGCCGTCGCCGAGGTCGAGGTGAACAGGAAGACCGGCGACATCCGGGTGACGCGGGTGTCCGTCGCCCACGATTGCGGCCAGGTCATCAACCCCGATGGCCTTCGCAACCAGATCGAGGGCAACGTCATCCAGACTACAAGCCGCACGCTGATGGAGGAGGTCGGCTTCGACCGCGGCATGGTGACTAGCCTGGATTGGTCCAGCTATCCCATCATCGCCTTCCCCGACGTGCCGCATGTGGCGATCAACCTGATCGACCGCCCGGCGGAGAAGCCTTGGGGCGGCGGCGAGCCATCGTCCGCAGTCATTCCATCGGCGATCTCCAATGCGGTGTTCGACGCGACCGGGGTGCGGCTGCGCACTGCGCCGTTCACGCCGGACCGGGTGAAGCAGGCGATGCGGTCGATCTGAAGACCCCATCCGCTACGTCGCGGGGCACCCTCGCGACGTAGCGGGTCAGGGCCGCGCTGGCTGTCCTGCATCATCACGCCAGGGCCGGGTCGCGGTATCTTGCAAAAGCGGCTGCGTCATCAGCTGCCGAGTGGTCGAGCTACCGCTGCGCATGGAGTGCCCTGGTGCGGCGTCGCGTCGCCGGCAAGCTGTTCCAGCGTGGCCTCATTCACTTGCGCTCGACAGCACAGCCGAACTGAGAATCGCCGGCGCGTGTCAACGACGCTTGTGCGGCCTTCCCGGCCGGCGTATCCGAGCTGCAGCCGCGACAAAACGCAGTTCTACGGAGGACAGGATGTCCGTCACTCGCCGTATGGCTCTGAGTTCGTTGCTGGCGGCGCCAGCGTTGATCGGCCGCCGCGCCCGCGCCACCACGCGCACGCTTAAGATCAGCCATCAGTTCCCGGGCGGCACCATCGACCAAGGCGACTTCCGCGACCGCCTGGTGCGACGATTTGCAGCTGAGGTGCAGCGCCGCACCGACGGCGAACTGGGGTTCGAGGTTTATCCCGGCTCCTCTTTGATGAAAACGGTAACGCAGTTTTCGGCGCTCCGCCGCGGCGCGCTCGACCTCACCGTCTATCCGCTGGCCTATGCCGGCGGCGAGATGGTGGAGGTGAATATCGGGCTGATGCCATGCCTCGTCACCACCTACGAGCAGGGTATGGCCTGGAAGGAAAAGCCGGTCGGCCGCGAACTCACCAACGTGCTCGACCAGCGCGGCGTCCGTATCCTGACTTGGATTTGGCAGGCCGGGGGCGTCGCATCCCGCGGCTCCGCCATCGTGCAGCCGGATGACGTAAGGGGCGTCAAGGTCCGTGGCGGCTCACACGAGATGGACTTGATGCTGAAGGCCGCTGGCGGAGTCATCAGCACGCTGCCCAGCAACGAAATCTATGCCGCCATGCAGACCGGCGCGCTCGACGCCGCAGTGACCTCCTCGACCAGTTTGATCTCCTTTCGGCTCGAGGAGTTCAGCAAGGCGCTCACCACAGGGCGCACTGGCAGCTTCTGGTTCATGCTCGAGCCGTTGCTGATCAGCAAGCTGGTGTATGACAGCCTAACGCCCATGCAGCAGAAGGCGATCGACGAGGTCGGCATGGAGCAAGAAGCGTTCGCCATGGAGGCGGCAAAGCAAGACGACGAGGACTTGGCTGGCATCTATGCCAAGGTCGACGTCGTTGCTCAGACCATGGACGCGGCGGCAATCGACAAGTGGAAGGAGCTGGCGCAGGCGACGGCGTGGCGGGATTTCGCCGGCCGCAATGTATCCTGCGCATTGCTCCTGAAGCTCGCCGAGTTAGTCCCGTGATGCCGGTTTGCTTCAAGCGATGGAATATAGGTTTTGGAGGAGCGCCTGCGACGTAGTGTCTCAGGGCCGTGGGGCACCCTGGATCCCACGCCGAAATCCTTTCTAGCGTATCACTGCGACTGGCTTCGCCGGGCTTTCCAAAGCCGGAATAGCTCGTCTCGTTGAACGCCTGTGAGTTTAGTCAGCCCGATGCTGGTGGCCCACTCGGTAAACTCTTCCTGCTCGAACCCGGCGGCGACCGGAATGGGCGAAGCCGCCGCGCTGCTCGCTGAGCGGTCGAGCCACTGCTGCGCATAGGGCGCCCTGGTCCAGCCAGGAACCCTCGCCTGCAGGTTCACGTCGTGCCATTTCTCGTGGTAGGGCGCTTGGAGCAGCTCTGAGAGATGCGAGAAGAACCTGTCGGTGAACGCGGCGAGATTTCGGTATTGGGGAGTGCCCGCTGGCCAATTATAGGCGATGAGCAGCACTGGGACCGCTAAGGTCTCCACCGTCTCGCCCTCGGTGGCCAGCGACGGATAGTCGGCGTGGGTGAGCGTGGCCGGTACGTAGGTGTTCAGGAGTGTCTCGGAGGTTGGCAGCGGCACCAGATGCAGTCCGGAGTTCGCTGGAAGTGCCGTGAGCAACTGGCTTGGCTTGCCGCCGACATACACCATTGCGGCAATCTCGCCTCGCTTCAACTTTTCCAAGGCGATATCCGGGGTTTCGTATTCCGGCTTGATGGGAAGCTTGATGACCTCGAATATTGCAGGGCCGGTGACGGATGTGCCCGAGCCGACGGCACCCATGCTGACGATTTTGCCAGATAAATCCGCCATGGTGTGCACATCGGCGCCGGCCAAGACGTGCACTTCCTCGTCGTAGAGCTTGGTGAGGTAGCTCACCCGGGAGCGGAAGCCTGGATAGTTCTTGCCGACCTCGGCGGCGCGGACGGAGTCTGCCGCGAGCAGTGCAAGATCAACGCCGCGGAAATAGAGCAGGTCGCCGAGATTCTGCACCGATCCTTTCCCCACGAGCGGCATGACCCGCAACGCGTCGGAGCTGACGACCTCTGAAACATCGCTGCCGATTTGCAGAAAGGTCCCGTCTAGCTCGCCGGTTATAACGCCGACCACCGGTGCCCTGTTGAGAGATGGCGGCACGTCGTGGGATCGGCGGGTGCCAGCCATCGGGTGCAGCACGGCGCCCCGGCCGGCACCGAGGCGCGGCCTGAGCCTACGGGGCGCAACTGGGGTGCTCTCAGCCTCATGCGGGATCTTGCCCAGATCGGGGTCGAGCGCGGGCGGTTGCTGCGCAAATACTGGCGGCGACGTGAAGCCAAGGCAAGATGCCACTAAGAGCAAGAGATGGGAGGATCGCATAAGGAGAGTCCTTGACAGAGGTTGCAACCTAACCGTGTGCAACAATGCAAATCCTCGAGAAACTAGCATCCTCTCCAGGATACTTTGGTCCTATGGATGGGGTATCGACTTAGGACACCTTTGTCAGTCAACTATCTGGCAGAGACGGACACTGTTGGATAGCATCATAATATATCCAGCTACCAATCGTGTCTTTCTCGTCTTGGGCAGATGCCTATGACGTTTCCTTGTGCGCGAATGCTTCCACTGCGACGCGCATGCGTTTACCAAAAGGGTGCCCATGGCAAATATCTCGGAGCAGCAGATGCGGCAGGCTAAGGGGCTGCCGCCAAACGACGGTTCAGTCAAGACCGAGAGCGCCGTCGCGGGTGGGCAAATCTTCCTTGGGGAGAGCCAGCGCGAGGCCTTGGATGCCATCCGGCGCACCCTCGCTGAGCGGCGCGGGTTCGTCGCGCTCACGGGAGCGCCGGGCTCGGGCAAGACGATAGTGCTTTCCATGGTGATTGCTGCGCAAGCGGGAGCTGCGCAGCCGGGGCCACCTTGCCGCATCATCAAAGTGGACAGGGCGGATCAGGTTTCTGCCGAACAGGCCGCCGGGATCGAGCGGTTGATTTTGCGGCAGTCCACATCTGCCGGCCGCCAGCATACCATCATCATCGTCGACGACGCCCATGCGGCCCCGCTGGGATTGCTGCGGTGCCTGACGCGCGCCGCGGAGAGCTGCCGGTTGCCGGGTTCGTCGCAGGTCATCCTGGTTGGCCGTCCAGACTTATGGGACAGGCTCAAGGCCACCGAGTTCGCGCCGCTGGTGGAGTGCATTGGCGCGCGTCCGGTCTTGCAGCCTATGACCGACGAGGATGTGCGTGGTCTGATCAAGTATTTGCTGGAGCAGCCGCGCAGAGTTTTTGGCCAGGCGCTCACAGGGGACGCGGAGCAGGAGGTGCTGCGCCTTGCGCAAGGCAGGCCGGAGCGGGTCGGGGCCATCGTGCGGAGTACGCTCACGCTCGTGGACGTCCAGACCCGGCCGCCGGTCTCAACCCGGATGATAAGCGACGTGGCCGCTATGCTCGACGGGGTGCGGCCAGCGCAAGGACGCAAACGCCGCGCCAGGGTTTCCAAGCCCGCTCTGGTGGCCGCAACGGCCTTGGCAACGGCAGTTGGCGTCGCCGTGGCTGCATCCAGCTGGCCGCTGGATCGCCTGTTGCCGAACGCGTTCAACCTTGCCCGTGATACCTTTCCCTGGCGAAAGCCGTCGGTTGGCGACACTGCCCCAAAGCTCGCCGAAACGGCCCGGCAATCGCCGGTGGACCGCCCGCTTGCGGCCGACCCGCCGGCTTCGGTTGCAGATGCGCTGCCCGCGGAGGCTGTCCAGACAGCTCCAGTAGCTCCGCAGCGTGCAGTGCAGGACGATGCAAGCCGCATCATGGCCGAAGCTCAGCCAACGGCGCAGCCAGCGCCATCCGTGCCCGCCATGTCCGAAATGCAGGAGCAGCCGGCGGCCGCAACCGCCGTGTCTCCGGCGTTGGCTGACCAACGACTTGGAGCCAATACGGCACAAGGCGCTCCCGAGCGACCCGGACCCGCCGCATTGCTTCAGGCGCCGTCGAAGACCGGCCTTGCTGGACCGGATACAGCCGCGAGCCCATCCTCCCTGCCGTGGACTGCCCCAACGCCTCTCGCCCCGGCGCTGGTGGCGACCCTGCTGCGACGTGGCGATGAGGAACTGGCGCTGGGCGATATCTCCACAGCGCGCCGTTTCTACGAGCGCACCATCGCCGCCGGCAGTGCCCAAGGTGCGCGCGGCATAGCACGGAGCTTCGATCCGGCCATCCTGGGTCGAGGAAACCCGGCGGCCAGTTCCGCCGTGGCTGCATCCTGGTACGACATGGCCACTACGCTGGACGATGTGGAGGCGATCGCCCGTCGGGTTCAAACCAAGCGGGAGCGCTGAACAATGCGGCCCGCAGAGGAAGGTCGGCACGGATGATTTTCCATCAGGCCGACGGCTGGGGTAGGATCGTGCCGTGGTCCACCGCCTTGCAACAGTGCCTGCAGCGTTGCCGTAACATCATGGCCGAGCGCCCGCGGTCCGGCGTCCTGCGGGCTGTTAGGGTTGATGAAAGAGCTCGGCAAGGATTGTTGGGCTGGGCTGCCTGTTGTTGGTCATGGTTGCGTGCTCCGCAGCCGGGGTTCGACCGTGGACGGACTTAGCCGCGTCCTGGCGGGTGGGTCCGTGATCGTCGTCACACCCTCGATGGGATGGCCGGGGCGAGAACCTATCCCTGGGAAGCAGCGTCCAGGATGCGGCGCAGGTCCGCCACCTGCAGCATCGGGCCGTTCAGCGGCGCGCCATGCAGCACCCGGCAAGCCGCAGACGCGTCGCCAAGCCCGTCCACCACCATCAGCGCGTCCGCAAACCCAGTGGTTCCCCCATACAGGCTGGTGGTGATCACGGTTGGGATTCCGGCGCCCTGTGCGGCGTGCAGGCCGTTCGGCGTGTCCTCGAACGCTATGCAGCACCCCGGCGCCAGCCGCAGCCGGTCGAGCACGAGCCGATAGATATCCGGCGCCGGCTTCTTTGCCGGCACCATGTCGCCGGCTCCAATGCACTCGAACAGCCCCGCCCCATTTGGCCCGAGCGTCGTCCGCAGCAGCGCCGTCACGTTCTCTAGGCTGGTGGTAGTGGCGATGGCGAGCCGCAGCCCGGCCGCGTGCGCCTCGTGCAGCACCCGGGCAACCCCGGGGCGCAAAGACATCGCGCCGCCCTCGACCGAGGCCACATATCGCGTGGTTTTCGCGGCGTGCAGGCGCGCGATGGCGGCATCGTCGATGGCTCGCCCGTGCGTTTCCGCGTAGTGGCGCATGCGCTCTTTGCCGCCGGTTACCTCCAGCAGCTTGGCATAGAGCGCCTGATCCCAGTGCCAGTCGAGCCCAGCATCGGCAAAAGCCTCGTTGAAAGCCTGGCGGTGCCACTCCTCGGTCTCGGCGAGGGTGCCGTCCACATCGAAGATCAGCGCCTCAAGCGGCATCGTTCGGCGTCCTGGCCCGCAACTTCGCGGCCGATGCGATCCGGGCGTGGTCACGGCTGATGTCCTCGATCACATCTTGGCCCACCTCTATCAGGAAACTGCGCAGGCGCGCCTGCACCGGCAACAGCGGCAAGGTCCGGCGCTGCACGATGTACCAGGACCGCATCAGCGGGAAGCCCTCCACCGGAAGGGCGATCACCAGGCCGAGGGCGAGCTCGAGGCTGACGGTGTGCTGCGAGATCAACGCGAGGCCCATGCCGGCGATCACCGCCTGCTTGATCATCTCGTTGCTCGAAGACACCATCGCCACCCGCGGTGCGACGCCGACGTCCTGAAAGAACTTGTCAGCCATCGCCTTGGTGCCCGACCCGTCCTCGCGCACGACGAATGGCTCTTTCGCGAGCGCGCCGGTCGAGAGCTTGGGCACCGCGCCGAGCGGGTGGTCCGCAGATGCGATGATCACCGACGGATGCGGCGCGAACCGCTCGGCGACGACGTCCGCGTCGTCCGGCGGCTGACCCATCACGGCAAGATCGATCGCGCCGTTCGTCAGCAGCGCCAGCACCCGGCTGCGGTTGCCCTCGGTCAGCTGTACGGTGACGCCGGGGAACGCCGTGCGGAAGCGTGCGATGATGTGCGGCACGATATACTTCGACGTCGACACCAGCCCCAGCCGGACGCGGCCGCCGGTCAGGCCTCGCAGGTCCGTCATCGCCTGGTCCGCATCGTGCAGCGAGCGGAGCACGAGGCGCGCATAGCCGAGCAGCAATACTCCAGCGTCCGTCAACGCCACCTTGCGGCCGACGCGCTCGAACAGCATGAACCCGGTTTGCAGCTCGATCTGCTTGATCTGGAACGACACCGCAGAGGGCGTAAGATTGAGCGTCTCCGCCACACGCGCCAGCGAAAGCCGTTCGGCTGCCTCGACGAACACCTGCAACTGCCGGATTGTGACGTTGCGCATTCTATGACAAGCAATCCCTTGTGTATTTCATCAGTTTATTTTGCTTTTCCTTGTCGAGTCTATCCACGATGGTGCGTGCAGCAGGCAAAGCCTGGGTCGCATCGAGATGGAGGCAGTTCGTGAACAAAGCCCTAGACGTCAAAATCACCGATCTCAAGGAGCGTTACACCTCCGGCGTGCTGAAATACCGCCAGATGGGCTATTGGGAGCCGGACTATGTGCCGAAGGACACCGACATCCTCGCGGTGTTCCGGCTGACGCCGCAGGACGGCGTCGATCCCGAGGAGGCCGCCGCCGCCATTGCCGGGGAAAGCTCGACCGCCACCTGGACCGTGGTGTGGACCGACCGCCTGACGGACAGCGAATATTACCGCGCCAAGGCGTATCGCGTGGAACCGGTGCCGGGCTCGCCCGACCAGTTCTTTGCCTACATCGCCTATGACCTCGACTTGTTCGAGGAGGGCTCGATTTCGAACCTCACCGCCTCGATCATCGGCAACGTGTTCGGCTTCAAGCCGCTGAAGGCGCTGCGGCTCGAGGACATGCGGATGCCGGCGCACTACCTCAAGACATTCCAGGGACCGGCCACCGGCATCGTCGTCGAGCGGGAGCGGATGAACGTCTACGGCCGGCCGTTGCTGGGCGCAACGATGAAGCCGAAGCTGGGTCTGTCGGGCCGCAACTACGGCCGTGTGGTGTATGAGGCGCTGAAGGGCGGCCTCGACTTCACCAAGGACGACGAGAACATCAATTCGCAGCCGTTCATGCACTGGCGCGACCGCTTCCTGTATTGCATGGAGGGCGTGAACAAGGCTCAGGCCGAGACTGGGGAAGTGAAGGGCACCTACCTCAACGTGACTGCTGGGACGATGGAGGATATGTACGAACGGGCCGAGTTCGCCCGGGACCTCGGCAGCATCATCGTCATGATCGACCTCGTGATCGGTTACACCGCGATCCAGTCGATGGCGAAGTGGGCGCGTAAGAACGACATGATCCTGCACCTGCACCGTGCCGGGCACTCGACCTACACGCGGCAGAAGAACCACGGCGTATCGTTCCGGGTGATTGCCAAGTGGATGCGCATGGCGGGTGTCGACCACATTCACGCCGGCACGGTCGTGGGCAAGCTGGAGGGCGATCCGAACGTCGTCCGCGGCATCTACGACACCTGCCGCGAGATCTACGTGCCGAAGAACCCGCAGCACGGCATCTTCTTCGACCAGCCCTGGGCCAGCCTAAAGAAAATGATGCCGGTGGCGAGCGGCGGCATCCACGCCGGGCAGATGCACCAGTTGCTGCACTATCTGCAGGACGATGTGGTGCTGCAGTTCGGCGGCGGCACCATCGGGCATCCCATGGGCATCCAGGCCGGCGCCATCGCCAACCGCGTGGCACTCGAGTGCATGGTGAAGGCGCGCAACGAGGGCCGCGACATCTGGAACGAGGGGCCGGAGATCCTAACCGCCGCCGCGCGCTGGTGCCAGCCGCTGCGGGCCGCGCTCGATACATGGAAGGACGTGAGCTTCAACTACGCCTCGACCGACTCCGTCGACGTGCTTCCCACCCCAACAGCGTCCTGAACGGGAGAACATCCATGAAAATAACTCAAGGGCAGTTCTCTTTCCTGCCGGACCTGACCGACGACGAGATCAAGCTGCAGATCGAGTATGCGCTTAACAATGGTTGGGCGATCGCGGTCGAGCACACCGACGATCCGCATCCCCGCAACTATTATTGGTCGATGTGGGGCACGCCGATGTTCGACCTGCGCGACCCGGCTGGCGTCATGCTGGAGGTGAATGCCTGCCGCAAGGAGCATCCGAACGACTACATCAAGGTGCTGGCGTTCGACTCGAAAAAAGGCTTCGAGACGATCCGTATGTTCTTCATGGTCCAGCGCCCACAATATGAGCCGGGCTTCGAGTTGGTGCGCGCCGAGGGGCCAGGCCGCACGATGCGCTACACCCTGCGCAGCTACGAGACGAGCCGACCGTCCGGCGAGCGATACTTGCCGGCGGACGCGCCGTGACCGCGTACCAGATCGCGCCCAGCATCCTCTCGGCCGACTTCGCCCGTTTGGGCGAAGAGGTCGAGCGGCTGCAGGCGGCCGGGGCCGACCTGGTGCATTTCGATGTGATGGACAACCACTACGTCCCGAACCTCACCATCGGGCCGCTGATCTGCGAGGCGATCCGGCCTCACGTGTCGATCCCGATCGACGTGCATCTGATGGTGACGCCGGTGGACGAGCTTGCGGTGATGTTCGCCAAGGCCGGGGCGAGCATCATCACCTTCCATCCGGAGGCGTCGCAGCACGTGGACCGCACATTGTCGTTGATCCGTGACCACGGCTGCAGGGCGGGCCTCGCGCTCAACCCGGCGAGCCCGCTCGACCACCTGGACCATGTGATGGACCGGTTGGACCTCGTCTGCGTCATGTCGGTCAACCCCGGCTTTGGCGGCCAGGCCTTTATCCCCCACGCGCTGCAGAAAATCGCGGCGGTGCGCGGACGCATCGACGCGCATGTGGCGGAGGGCAGTCAGCCAATACTATTAGAGGTGGATGGCGGCGTGAAGGTCTCGAATATCCATGCGGTGGCAGAGGCCGGGGCGGACGTGTTCGTCGCGGGCTCCGCCATCTTCGGCGCCCGTGATGCCGATGGCGGCTATCACGGCGTGATGGGGGCGCTCCGGCGCGAGCTGGCGGATGCCGGCATGCAGGAGCGTGCGGCATGAGCGCCGTTCTGCAGGCGGACGACCGCCACGTCGACCTCGCCGCGCTCTATCAGGAGAGCAACATCGGCGAGACGATAGGCCAGCTCGACAACGACCTAGTCGGCCTGGTGCCGGTGAAGACCCGCATCCGCGAGATTGCAGCCCTGCTACTGGTCGAGAGTGCCCGGCGCGGCCTAGGCATCCAGACCGAGCCACCGTCGCTGCACATGAGCTTCACCGGCAATCCCGGCACGGGCAAGACCACCGTGGCCCGGCGCATGGCGGATGTGCTGCACAAGCTGAAGTATATTCGCCGCAACCACGTGGTCACGGTGTCGCGCGACGACCTGGTCGGCCAATACATCGGCCACACTGCGCCAAAGACGAAGGAGATTTTGAAGAAGGCGATGGGCGGCGTGCTGTTCATCGACGAGGCGTATTACCTGTATCGTCCAGAGAACGAACGCGACTACGGCCAGGAGGCAATCGAGATCCTGCTGCAGATGATGGAGGACCATCGCGACGACCTGGTTGTCATCCTCGCGGGCTACAAGGACCGCATGGACACGTTCTTCCGCAGCAACCCCGGCATGGCGTCGCGCATCGCCCACCACATCGACTTTCCCGATTATTCGGCTGAGGAGCTGTTCCGTATCGCCGAGCTGATGGCGACCTCCATGCACTACCGGTTCGACGAAGCGGGCAAGGCGGCACTGCAGGAGTATATTGGCCTACGCATGCAGCAGCCACGGTTCTCCAATGCGCGTTCCATTCGCAATGGCATCGACCGGGCGCGGCTGCGCATGGCGAACCGGCTATTTGCCGGGCGTGATACGCCGCTTGACCGGGTAGCGCTCGAAACCATCACGGCGGAGGACATCCGGGTCAGTCGCGTTTTCACACAATAGATCGGCCATAAAGCTGCATCAGGTTAGGACGTAGGAGAGTAAGCCGTGCCGTATCGCCGGACGACACTGTCGAAGTTCATCATCGAGGCTCAACGCCGGGCCGCGGTGCCGGAGCCGGGGCTGACATCGCTGCTGAACGACGTCCAGACCGCCTGCAAGTTGATCGGGGTCGCGGCCTCCCGCGGGACGATAGCACCGGTTGACAGCGCGGTGCAGACCGACATCAATATACAAGGCGAGCAGCAGAAGCCGCTCGACGTCATCGCCAACGACATCATGATCGGCACCTGCGAGTGGGGCGGGCAGCTCGCCGGGATGGTGTCGGAGGAGATGGAGCAGCCGTACGACATTCCGGCTCTCTATCCTCGCGGCCGCTATCTGCTGGTGTTCGATCCGCTTGACGGCTCTTCCAATATCGACGTCAACATGCCGGTCGGCACCATCTTCTCCATTCTGCGCTGCCCCGAGGACGTGCAGGAGCCTAAGCTGGAACACTTCCTGCAGCCCGGCACGGCGCAGGTCGCCGCGGGCTATGCCATCTATGGTCCAACCGCGATGCTGGTGCTGACGCTCGGCGACGGCGTGCACGGCTTCACGCTGGACCCCGAGATCGGTGCGTTCACCTTGACCCACCCCGGCATGTCTATCCCCGTCGAGACCCGTGAGTTCGCGGTCAACGTCTCGAACGAACGGTTCTGGGAGCCGCCGGTGCGCCGCTATGTCGACGAGTGCGTCGAGGGTACTACCGGGCCGCGCGGGGTGGATTTCAACATGCGCTGGATTGCCTCGATGGTAGCGGAGGTGCACCGCATCCTAGTACGTGGCGGGCTGTTCATGTATCCGCGCGACACCAAGGATCTGACCAAGCCCGGCCGCCTGCGGCTGATGTATGAGGCGAACCCGATGGCGATGATCATGGAGCAGGCTGGCGGCGCCGCGTCGACCGGGCGCGGACGCATCCTGGACATCGAGCCCTCCAGCATACACGAGCGCGTGCCGGTGATCCTCGGTTCTCGCGATGAGGTCGAACGGCTGGTGCGGTATCATGCCCAGTACGACGCGGGGGAGGACACGCCGTTCAAGACGCCGCTGTTCAATGCCCGCAGCCTGTTCCGCACCGCCTGACCGGAGCGCACACAATGTCGCAGAAGCATCCGGTCGTCGCCATCACGGGGTCCTCGGGCGCCGGGACCACGACCGTCACCACCACGTTCGAGCAGATTTTCCGCCGTGAGGGCGTACAGGCGGCGATCATCGAGGGCGACTCGTTCCACCGCCATGACCGCCTGGCGATGCGGGAGCTGATGGCGCAGGCCTCCGCCGAGGGCCGCAACCTCAGCCATTTCGGCCCTGAGGCCAACCTCTTTGCCGAATTGGAGGAGTTGTTCCGCACCTACGCAAAGACTGGCGGCGGCAAGGCCCGCAAGTATCTGCATAATGCCGAGGAGGCCGCGCCGTATCGTCAGGACTCCGGCACCTTCACTCCGTGGGAGGACATCCCGTCCGGCACCGACCTGATGTTCTACGAGGGGCTGCACGGCGGCGTCGTCACCCCCGAGGTCAACATCGCCCGGCATGTGGACCTTCTCGTCGGCGTGGTGCCGATCATCAACGTCGAGTGGATCCAGAAGCTACACCGCGACAAAAAGGCCCGCGGCTACTCGCACGAGGCGGTGGTCGACACCATCCTGCGCCGGATGCCGGACTACGTGAACTACATCTGCCCGCAGTTCTCTGAGAGCCATGTGAATTTCCAGCGGGTACCGACGGTCGACACCTCGAACCCCTTCATCGCCCGCGACGTGCCGAACGCCGACGAGAGTATGCTGGTGATCCGGTTCCGCAACCCGAAGGGCATCGACATGCCGTATCTGCTGTCGATGCTGCACGACAGCTTCATGTCGCGCGCGAACACGATCGTCTGCCCCGGCGGCAAGATGCCGCTGGCGATGCAGCTGATCTTCACGCCGATGATCCTGCAGCTGATGGACCGCAAGAAGCGTTTGTAAGAGTTATACAACAACCGGGAGAGTAGGCGTGGCACTTGTATCGATGCGGCAGTTGCTGGATCACGCGGCCGAGCATGAGTACGGCATTCCGGCCTTCAACGTGAACAACATGGAGCAGGTCCAGGCCATCATGCAGGCGGCGCATGAGTGCGACAGCCCCGTCATCCTGCAGGGCTCGGCCGGCGCGCGGAAGTATGCAGGCGAACCGTTCCTGCGGCATCTGATCGAGGCCGCGGTCGAGACCTGGCCGCACATCTCGGTCGTGATGCACCAGGACCACGGCGGCAGCCCGGCGGTTTGCCAGCGCTCCATCCGGTCCGGCTTCACCAGCGTGATGATGGACGGCTCGCTGCATGAGGACATGAAGACACCGGCGGATTATGGCTACAACGTCAAGACGACGCAGCGGGTCGTCGAGTTGGCGCATGCCGTGGGCGTGTCGGTCGAGGGCGAGCTGGGCGTGCTCGGCTCGCTGGAGACGGGGGAGGCAGGCGAGGAGGACGGCTCCGGCGCCGAGGGCAAGATGTCGCACGACCAGCTGCTGACCGACCCGGAGCAGGCAGCGGAGTTCGTGCGGGAGACCGCGGTGGACGCACTGGCGATCGCGATCGGCACAAGCCACGGTGCCTACAAGTTCTCCCGCAAGCCGACCGGAGACATATTGGCGATCGGGCGCATCAAGGAAATCCATGCGCGGATTCCGGACACGCATCTGGTGATGCACGGGTCCTCCTCGGTCCCGCAGGAGTGGCTGGACGTGATCCGCGAGCATGGCGGCCAGATCAAGGAGACCTATGGCGTGCCGGTTTCGGAGATCCAGGAGGGCATCCGGCACGGCGTGCGCAAGATCAACATCGATACGGACATCCGGCTGGCGATGACCGGGGCAATGCGGCGGCTGATGGCGCAGAAGCCCGAGGAGTTCGACCCGCGCAAGTTCTTTGCGGCAGCGGTGACGGCGACGCGGGAGCTGTGCAAGGAGCGGTTCGTGGCGTTTGGTTGTGCGGGGCACGCCGGGCACATCAAGCCGATCCCGCTCGACCGGATGAGCGAGCTTTATGCCAAGGGAAGCTTGCGGCCGGTGGTGCACTGACCAGGCATGTTGGCGATGATCACCACTTGCCGATATTCCGCGCCGGGTCACGATATCCCGCTCGGATGCACCAGCCTTCGAGGGAAACGAATGACAGGAAAAGGCATCACGGCGATTTTGTTCGTCGTTTCAGTGCTTGCCGGGGCTGCCAATGCCCAAACACCGCCCCGCACGCGCGGCACGATCGTCGCCATTGCAGGCGATACGGTCGAAATCCAGCCCCGCCGCGGCGACAAGATCGGCGTCCGCCTCGGGGACAAGACTCCCGTTGTCGGCGTGACCTATACCCAGCTTGCGGACGTGAAGCCCGGGCGGTTCATCGGCACGACCGCTGTGCCCCAGCCCGACGGCACGCTCAAGGCACTCGAGATCCATGCCTTTCCCGAGAGCATGCGCGGCACGGGTGAGGGCCACTACGATTGGGACCTTGGCGAAAGCAGCACCATGACCAACGGCAGCATCGGCACCTTCACTGGCTCCAATGGGCGCACAATGACGGTGACCTACAATGGAGGCGAGAAGACGGTGGTGGTCCCGGACGACGTGCCGGTGGTGGACCTCCACCCAGCCGATCGCGCCTTGCTCAAGCCGGGTGCGCGCGCCGTCGCCATCGGACCCAAGGCGTCTGACGGCCTGGTGACGGCCCTGCGTTTCTATGTCGGCGAGAATGGGGCCGTGCCGCCGATGTGATCCCGCTGTAACGGGCTCCACGCCGCAGCACCGAGCCGGCCGGCCGCGAACGGCGCCAGGCCCGGCATAACCTCGGCCGCAACAAGCAACTCCGCCACCGTCTCACCCAGCCCGGCAGAGTGCTTGAAGCCATGCCCGGAGCACGCCGAAACCAGTAGAATCCGGTCGTTTTCCGGCGCGCGCGCAACCAGGAAGTCCCCGTCGGGCGTGTTGGTGTAGGGGCAAGCCGCGCTGCGCAGCAGGCGCGGCGATAGGCCGGGCAGGCGTCCGTCGACACTGTCCCGGAATATCGCCTGCGCCTCCTCGGTGGAGACCTCGCGCCGCAGCGCGTTAGGATCGGGCGTTGTATGGACGTACTGCTCCGTCCCCACCTTCACCCCCTGCGTCCCGTGCGCGACCGGGAAGCCGTAGAAACTATCCTCCGGCCCGTCGCCATGCAGCCATATGAACGCGGGAAACCGGTCCGGCGCGAACTCCGCCGCTGCGACCGGCTCAAACCAGTGCAGCGCCTGGCGCGTGATGGTGAGATGCGGCGCCAGCGTGCCGCCCAACAGCCCGGCCGACCACGCCCCGGCGGCCAGCACGGCGTCGGCGGCGAAGACGCGGTTACCGCCCAGGGTGGTGACGCAGACGCCGGAGCCGTCACGTTCGATACGTGTCGCCTGCGTTCTGGTGCGCACGGCGGCGCCGCGGCGCTTCGCCAACGCGAGCTGTGCCTCGACACAGGCTTCGGGCCGGACATAGCCGCCGCCGGGCTCGAAGTAGCCGATCTCGTCGCCGCGCAGGCGGAACTGCGGGAAACGCCGCATGACGGCCCCGGCGTCAAGCACATTATGCGGAATGCCGAACCGCTCAGCGACGGCGGTGGTGCGGCGGACGAAATCGTCCTTGCCGTGCACCACGGCGGAGCCTGAACCGCTGGCGAGGATCAGCGCGCCGCATTGCACCAGCAGTTCCATGCCGGTCTCCTGCTCAAGCTCGCGCCAGATCTCGTGCGAACGCAACACGAGCGGGACATAGGCCTCGCCCTCGCCGACGGCGCAGCGGGTGAGGCGTGTCTCACCGTGGGTGGAACCCCAAATGTGCGGCGGATCGTGGCGGTCGAGGCCGAGCACGCGATGCCCGCGCTGGGCGAGCTGCAACAGGCAGGCGCTGCCTATGGCGCCGAGGCCGATCACGACGGTGTCGAAGCTTTCACCGCTGGGAAGGGCAGTCATGGCCCATCTCGCAGCCGGTGCATGGTGTCCTTTAATGCGGGATAGAGGCCGGTATAGACGTCGAACAGCCGATCGTAGGTTGCGCGCGCTGCTGGGTTCGGCCGGGCCCGAGGCACCAGCGTGACCCAGCCCGCCGCAGCAGCCTGTTCGGGCGTGACCAGGCCAACGCCAAGCCCGGCGAGCAGCGCCGCGCCCAGCGCCGCCTCGACGTTCTGCTCGATGGTCTGGACGGGATAGCCGGTGATGTCGGCGGCGACCTGCATCCATAGGTCGGAGTGCGCCGCGCCACCCACGACGATCAGCGTGTCGTCGAGCGCCTGCAGGTTACGGCGGCCGGCCTCGATATTGTGGCGCAGCGCGAAGGTCACGCCCTCCAGCACGGCGCGGTAGAGGTGTGCACGGGTATGATACAGGCTAAGGCCCACAAAGGCACCGCTCGCCTTGCCGTCCCAAACCGGGCTGCGCTCGCCCATGAGGTAGGGCAGGAACATGACCCCGTCCGATCCAGCGTCGATGCCGCCCGCCTCGCCGTCGAGCGTGGACAATGGCAGCGCCGCGCCGAGCTGCCCCTGGAACCAGGAGACGGAGGCGCCGGCGGTGATGGCACCGCCGAACACATATAGGTCCCGCAGCCCGTTCAGCACGTGCGGCATGGCGATCAGGCCGTGCCGGGCGTCGGCGGTCTGCGCGATGCTGCCCCAGCACATGCTGGTGCCGATCATCGCGACGTGCTGGCCTTGGCGGGTTGCCCCAGCGGCAAGGGTTGCGACCGCCGCATCCACGCCGCCCGCGATCACCGGCGTGCCGGCCTGAAGGCCAGTGCGCCCGGCCCACTCCGCGCGCAGCTTGCCGACCTGGGCGCTGGATTCTACCAGCCGGTCCGGCATCATCGAGCGCGGGATGCCGAGCAGGCCCAGCATCTCGTCCGACCAGGCGCGGGCGCACATGTCATACACCCCGCCGATGTTGCCAGCGGACGAATGGTCCACCGCCAGTTCGCCGGTCAGCGCATGCGCCACATAGGCGTTAGGCGGCAGCAGATAGCGCGTGCGCGACCAAACCTCTGGGCGATGGCGCTGCAGCCACAGCATCTTCGTATAGCCGTAATAGCTGTCGACGCCGTTGCCGGTGATGTCGAACAGGCGATCCTGGTCGATGGTGGCGCGCACCCACGCCACCTCCTCCTCCGCCCGACGGTCCATCCAGATCAGGCACGGATGCAGCGGCTGCATCGCTTTGTCGACCGGGATGCCGGAGCCGCCATACAGGCTGCTGACGCACAGTGCCGCGACCTCGTCGGGCGGAACCGCGGCGTGCGCCATGCAGCCGGCGATGCAGGCGATCACGGCGTCGAGCCACACCGCCGCGTGCTGCTCGGCCCAGAGCGGTCGCGGCGTGTCGGGCTGGTAACCGTGCGAGTGCTGCGCGGCAATCCGGCCGGAGCCCGCATCGATCAGCAGCGCCTTCGTGCTCTGTGTGCCGATGTCGACGCCGAGGACGTATGTGCCAGGAGCGGGGGGCATCAGACGACCGGCCTCAACAGGTCCTCGGGTCCGTGGCAGACGACGGCGGTCATGCGGTCGTTCGGCTTGGTTTGGCTCATCTGCGGCGCTCGCGTCCAATGTAGATAGCCAGCAAAATAATTCCGCCCTTCACGACCGTCTACACATAAGGGTTCACCCCCATCATGTTCAGGCCGTTGTCCAGCACGCCTACTAGCAGGGTGCCGCCCGGCAAGCCGCGCCCGCCGTCGTGCTGGGCGCTCATCCGCCTCGAGGTTAGTACAACCGCGACGATGGAGGCGGCGAGCCCGCTCAGGCCATAGACCACGAGCTTGGTGGGCAGGACGCGCACGCCCGGCAGGAACGTGTCGCTGGCAAACTCCATGACCATGCAGACGACGACCAATCCGATCAGCGGATAGAAGATGGTCGAACGCCGGATTGCCACAATTCCACTCCGCAGCAACGACCCGCCCGGGGCAGGAGCGGTTATCCTAATGGAGCTCAAGGCTGCCTCTCCGCGGTCGCGTGCCGCATCGCCCCGGTGGGATTGATGTCGTCGCCCTCAAGAACGCGGACGATGCGGCCCTCCCAGAACACAGCGACGCGGTCGCACATGCCGGCGATTTCCGGCAGTTCGGAGGAAACTATGACGTTCGAGTAGCCACGCTCGGTGAGCCGGCGCATCAGCGTATAGATCTCGCTATTGGCGCCGATGTCGATGCCGCGGGTCGGTTCGTCGAAAAACAGGATTTTGGCGTGGTGATTGGGCCAGCAGGCCAGCACCACCTTCTGCTGGTTGCCGCCCGGCAGCGTTTCCACCACCGTGCCAATGGTAACGGCTGCATCACGCAGCGCCTTCTGCATGGTGACGAAGTATGGGTTATTCGGCTCGTGGAATGTCATGCCGGTTTTGAGCGGGGCAGCCTGAGCGCCAACGGCGGCCCAGCGCAAAGGTGATGACGTCCGCCAGGGTCAAAGCCTTTAGCGGAGTCAGTTCAAAGCTGGTTATTGCACGCTCCTTTGGTTGTTCTTGGCCATAGGATTGGACCTCAGCGAGGCTGCTGCCTGCTCAAGGTGGTGGTTGCGAAAGGCCGAGGGCGACATCGACTTCTGCGCCAGGAACTGGCGGTTGAAGTTCGACAGATTGTTGAAGCCGACCTCGAAGCAGATGTCGACAATGCGGTGCCCGTCGCCGGTCAGCAGCTCGCAGGCGCGGGCGATGCGCAGGCTGTTGACGTAGGTGACAAAGTTTAGGCCGGTATGTCGCTGGAATGCCCGGCAGAACGCGCTGCGGCTATATCCGCTAAGCACCGCCAGGTCGCTCTCCCGCAGGTCGTTGGCGAGGTTGCGGCTGATATGCGCCAGCACATGGTTGAGCGGTTGGTTCATAGCGCCGCCAAAGGCGTCGGCCGGCATGGGACGATAGCCGGCGCTGGCCAGCGCATGCCGCCCGCGGTCCGCCTGCAGTAGGCCGAGCAGCGCGAACAGCAATTCGAGGCGGCGGCCGCCGGTGGCAGTCAGCAGCTCGTCCATGATCGGTTGGGCCGCATTGCCGGTCTGCGGGGTGAACTCAAGCCCCCGGTCGGCCCCGGCCAGCAGCCCGTCGAGGAACGCCATCTCCGGGAATAGCGCCGTAATGCTGGAGGCGAATGCCGCGGTGAACTGCAGCACCAGGCAGCGTTGGCCGACCACGGTCCCCGCGGGCACGTCGCTGATCCAGTTATGCGGCAGGTTCGGTCCAGTGAGCACGAGGTTACCGGGAGCGAACGTGCCGATATGATCGCCGACGAAGGCGCGGCCAACGGTCGCCGTGATTAGGTGAAGCTCGTATTCCGGGTGGAAGTGCCAGCGGACGGTCCGGAACGGATATCCGTGCGACCAGACCTTGAACGACCCATTGCGCGGCACCTCGACCAATTCGAGATCGGGCTCCGGCACGCGGCGGCCTACGTTACGCACAGGCACTAGCATCCTGAGTTGTCATCAACCGGTTTTAAACGCGAGAGCGAATGAGCGGCGACATCCCATCAGGCACGTGTTTTCCCTTCCTTACCGACTCTTCGCAATTTACCGCGGAGCCGTTCTTTTCGAATATTTTAGCCTATGAACGCGCTGGCAAGACCACAACGCCATTTGATCTAACAAACTTATACTTTTTTGCCGTTGGTCCACCGCAGGAACCAAGTGGTGCTCACATTACGGTGTGCATCGGGCTGCTCCCGCGTCAATGGGCGCGGCATGACGTCTAGGCCGGCTTGCGTGCTGCGCCGGCTAATGAGCATGGCCGTAATGCCGGCGACTTTGGGGTTCGCAGTCGCGCTCGCCTGGTTCGGCCCGCATCGGCGGCATGCGACAGCGTCTTCGCGCTCCGGTCCTTTCTCACATACTATGGTCGTCATCCTGCTGGTGCTGGTCTCTGTCTTCGATGTGACTACGGCATTTGGTCCGGTAGGCAGCGCGGGCGAGCGGCGTTAGCATGGCGGCAAGAAGATCAGCCAATGGGGAAGCCGCTCGATGAATAGTCCGGTCGCGACGGCTGGTGTGCCGGAACTGAACTTTGACCCATTCTCCCCCTCGTTCCCGGGGAACCCGTTCCTCGACCATGCACGGCTGCGGAATGCGGGGCCGGTCGTGCGGCTGCAGCGCTACGGCGTCTATGCGGCCGGGCGGCACCTGGACGTCCGGGCGGTGCTGCAGGACTATGCCGCTGACCAATTGGTGATCCGCACTCATCCTATCCCTAGACGGGACACAAGGCGTTATACGTGAACGACTACCATGGCTTCCGCCGCCCTATGCACCGGATCGTCCTTGCTGGCGACAGGTCGCGTTAGCCTTGCCGAGCCGCACGGGAGGCGCATTTCCTGCATAGCCGCAAGGCGAAGCGTTTGCATTTGTTAACCAGAGGATTGCTTGCATGTCGGCGACCACACGGATTTCCGAACGGCCAGAGGCGGGCGGATACAGCTATAATGGTATCGCGAAAGCGTTCCATTGGCTGGTCGTCGCGATGCTGATCGTGCAGTACTCCGTAGCGTTGCTGCTCGGGTCCATCCTGCCCAAGTCGGCTGAGGATAGCCTTAGCTCCTGGCACTTCTCCATGGGCTCGTCGATCCTGGTGGTCATGCTGGCGCGGCTGGCCTGGCGGCTCACGCATACGCCGCCGCCGCCCCCCAAGGACCTCTCGCCCGGACTACGGCGGCTCTCGCGCGCAACGCATTGGGCATTTTATGGCGTCTTCATCGTGCTGCCGTTTCTTGGATGGGCCGCCGCTTCCGGGGATGGCGCCCGGGTCTCCTTAGCCGGGCTCATCCCGCTGCCGCTCCTAGTGCCTAAGGACGACCCCTTCGGCAAGGCGATGGCCACGGTGCACCCGATCATCGCGATCTCGATGCTGGCCGTCATTGCGTTGCACGTCGCGGGTGCGCTGTATCACGCGCTGATAAAGCGGGACGGCGTAATCCAGCGAATGCTGCCGGGCGGAGAAAGCAGGGCATCGTAACATTGGCTTAGCGCGCCGGTCTGCTGCCGGGTGAGGTGCGGCAAAGTGTAACTGCATCGGCGAGACGTATTTCGATTATGCCATGATCCCCAGGATCGCGCCCATCATGCGCCGCAGATGCCGAAGCTACACCTTCGCAGGCAAATCTAATGCCTCGATCAAAGGTTAAAGCGCCGTGTATGGCGCGTCCATCAGCATCCAACCATCATGCCAAAAGCAGGCTAAGGCAGAACCAGGCGAAGATACCAATAGGTCCTAGTGGTCAGCCGAGGGCGACTGGAATTTGGCAAATCCCTACGCCTTAGTGGCCGCTCGACTTTCCCAAGGTAGAAGGCCGTGAAGCAATTTTGACGGCGGAGGGTATGATGCAGAGCTTCAAGGTATTTGGCATGACTTGCGGGCATTGCGCGCGCGCGGTGACGGCGGCAGTACATAGCGTAGACCCGGAAGCCGCCGTCGACGTCGACCTGAATGCCGGCCGTGTGACGGTAAGGAATGGAACGGCGTCCGCCAGCCGCATCGCCGGTGCCATTGCGGCCGAGGGTTACGCAGCGGAGCAGGAGGCTTGAACGTCAAGTGTCCGCCGTGCGGAGCCAGTTACATGGTGCAAAGGTCAGGACCGGTCATCAACGTGTTGCTTTGCTCCCTTGTTGGCCGGCGGCCGGCATTCCCGCCGGTGAGCCCAGAGTTCGTATGGTGTCATGAGGTCCGTAGGCGCTTCGTCTAAGCGCCCAAGCCGGCGCGCCTTTCACCACTGCCCACTTTTCAACGATGGTTCAAGTCGACTGGGCTAAAAGGTAGCCTTCGCCGCAGCCAAGCTGGGCGGCGCCGCTCTAACAAGCATCCTTTCTCCGCGGATGACGTTGCGTAGTCGGTTGACGGCCAGGTCGACCAATCGCATCAGCCCGTAAGATGCAAGCAGGCTCAGAGCGATCCCGAACGCGGGATAGCTACATCCGATGGTCAACGAAATCATCAGAATGAGTACGTTCTAATGATGAACATACAAGGGGTAGGACAGTACGCCGCAAGCTTGGTCCAATGCATGGCAGTTGCCTGGCAATCGTCATGCTCAGATGCTTACTTCAACACCGCAACGCTGCGAGTGTGCTTAGCGATGCGCCATGGGGCTTCCATAAGGGAGCACTATGAATATCGACGATGCAGCGCCCTCCTGATCGGCTTTCTGGCGCTGTCAAGGATTGATTGTTGAGGATGGTGCGATGGCCGTGAGAGACGTTCTGCTGACGCTCAACGCTGGCTCGTCCAGCATTAAGTTCGCCGTCTTCGAGATCGTGGCCGGGTCGGAGCCCGTCTCGCTCAGCCACGGGCAGATTGAAGGCATCGGCACCGCACCGCACTTCCTAGCACGTGACAAATCCGGCGCTGTGCTCCCGCAATATCATTGGCCAGGCAACGCGGCAGTCACGCACGAGGAGGTGTTGACCGAACTGCTCCGCTGGATCGACGCCCATCTCGACGGCGCGCGCCTAATGGCGGCTGGGCACCGGGTGGTGCATGGCGGGCGGAAGCTTATTGCCCCGGCTCAGCTCACCGATGCCGTAATCGCGGAGCTTGAAAGCTTGGTCCCGCTCGCGCCGCTGCACCAGCCGCACAGCCTCAGCGCGATCAAGGCGTTGGCGAGGCTGCGGCCGAACCTCGTGCAGGTCGCCTGTTTCGACACGGCGTTTCACCGTACGAACGCCGCCGTGGCCCGCCATATTGCCCTGCCGCGCGAGCTGACCGACGCGGGAGTGGAGCGCTATGGCTTCCATGGCCTATCCTATGAATACATCGCCTCGAAGCTGCCCGAGGCGGTGCCCAGCCTTGCCGCCGGCAAGGTGGTCGTGGCACATCTCGGCAACGGTGCCAGCCTCTGCGCGCTCGCGGCGGGCCAGAGCGCCGATACGACCATGAGCTTCACCGCCCTCGACGGCCTACCGATGGGAACCCGCTGCGGCGCTCTCGACCCGGGGGTCATCCTGTACTTGCTCCAGGCCAAGGGCATGTCGGCGAGCGCTGTCGAGCATTTGCTTTATGCGCAATCGGGCCTGCTCGGGGTTTCTGGCGTCAGCAGCGACATGCGCGCATTGATTGGAAGCAGCGACCCGCACGCGCGGGAGGCGGTCGAGCTGTTCGCCTTCCATATCGCCCGCGAGACCGGGGCGCTCGCGATGACGCTCGGGGGGCTGGATGGCTTTGTGTTCACGGCGGGAATCGGCGAGCATGTCGCCCTCGTGCGGCGCCTAGTGTGCGAACGCCTGGCCTGGATGGGCGTCGCTGTCGACGATGCGGCGAACGAGCGCGGCGGCCCCTGCATCAGCGCAGCCGGCAGCCGCGTCGCGGTCTGGGTGATCCCGACCGATGAGGAGCTGATGATCGCCCGGCATACGCTTGCATCCCTGCCCAATACGGCGGCCCAGGCATGACGAAACCATTGGACGGCGGCCAGCACGTCTTGGCTTGATGTTGAAGAAAGGACATTGCGATGAACGAGCAGAGCGTGATCACCCTCAAGGACCAGTCACTCTCGGCCAGTGAGGTCGAGCGCATGAACGCCTATTGGCGGGCGGCGAACTACCTTTCGGTCTGTCAGATTTATCTGATGGACAACCCGCTGCTGCGAGAGCCGCTTGAGGCGCACCACGTCAAGCCGCGCCTGCTCGGGCATTGGGGCACCACGCCTGGCCTCAACTTCATCTATGTGCACCTGAACCGCGTCATCCGCCGCGACGACCTCAACGTCATCTACGTCGCCGGCCCCGGACACGGCGGCCCCGGCATGGTCGCGAACACCTATCTCGAAGGCGTCTACAGCGAGGTCTATCAGGACATCTCGCAGACTGAGGCAGGGATGAAACGGCTGTTCACGCAGTTCTCCTTCCCGGGCGGGATACCGAGCCACGTGGCCCCTGAAACGCCGGGCTCGATCCACGAGGGCGGCGAACTCGGCTATTCGCTGCTGCACGCCTACGGCGCCGTCTATGACAACCCGGACCTGCTGGCCTGCTGCGTGGTCGGCGACGGCGAGGCGGAGACAGGGGCGCTCGCCGCAAGCTGGCACTCGAACAAGTTCCTCAACCCGGCGCGCGACGGCGCGGTGCTGCCGATCCTGCACCTCAATGGCTACAAGATCGCCGGGCCGACCGTGCTGGCGCGGATCGACGAGGACGAGCTGGAGGCGCTGTTCGTCGGTTATGGCTACAAGCCGCATATCGTGGCCGGCGACGATCCCGAGACGATGCACCGCCTAATGGCGGCCACGCTGGACAGCGGGTTGGCAGAGATACGCGATATCCAGGAGCGGGCGCGGTCATCGGGCGCGCAGTCCGGAAGCGACACGACGCGCCCGCGCTGGCCGATGATCGTGCTGCGGACGCCGAAAGGCTGGACTGGGCCGAAAACGGTCGACGGCAAGCCGGTCGAGGGCACCTTCCGCGCGCACCAGGTGCCATTCGCCGAGGTGCGGACCAATACGGGGCACCTCAAGCTGCTCCAGGACTGGATGCGGAGCTACCGGCCGGAGGAGCTGTTCGACGCGGACGGGCGCCTAAGGGCCGAGCTCGCCGACCTGGCTCCCAAGGGCAACCGGCGCATGGGCGCCAACCCGCACGCGAATGGCGGCCTGCTGATGAAGGAGCTGATCCTGCCGGACTTCCGCGACCATGCAGTCGCCGTGCCGGCGCCGGGCTCGGTCGATGCGGAGGCAACCCGCGTCATGGGCATGTTCCTGCGCGACATCATGGCGTTGAACTCTGCTGCGGCCAACTTCCGTGTCTTCGGGCCCGACGAAACCGCATCGAACCGGCTCGGCGCGCTGTTCGAGGTGACGGGCCGCACGTCAGTCGCCACGATCCTTGAGGGAGACGATCACATCTCGCGCGACGGCCGGGTGATGGAGGTGTTGAGCGAGCATCTGTGCCAGGGTTGGCTCGAGGGCTATCTGCTGACCGGGCGGCACGGCTTCTTCTCGTGCTACGAGGCGTTCATCCACATCATCGATTCGATGTTCAACCAGCACGCCAAATGGCTGAAGGTCACGCAGCGCATCCACTGGCGCAAGCCGATTGCGTCGCTGAACTATTTGCTGACCAGCCATGTCTGGCGCCAGGACCATAACGGCTTCAGCCACCAAGATCCCGGCTTCATCGACCATGTCATGAACAAAAAAGCCGACATCGTACGCGTCTATCTGCCGCCCGATGCGAACACGCTGCTGTCCGTCACCGCCCACTGCCTGCGCAGCCGCAACTACGTGAACGTCATCGTCGCCGGCAAGCAGCCCTCGCCGCAGTGGCTGGATATGGACTCGGCGATCAGCCACTGCACGGTCGGCGCCGGCATCTGGACCTGGGCCAGCAACGACGCGGGCGCCGAGCCCGACGTCGTGATGGCCTGCGCCGGCGACGTGCCGACGCTGGAGACGCTCGCGGCTGTTGACCTGTTGCGCACGCACTTGCCGGAGCTGCGGATCAGGGTCGTGAACGTCGTGGACCTCATGACGCTGCAGCCGAAGTCGGCGCATCCGCATGGCCTCTCGGACGCCGAGTTCGACAGCATGTTCACCGCCAGCACGCCGGTCATCTTCGCCTATCACGGCTATCCCTGGCTGATCCACCGCCTGACCTATCGCCGGACCAACCACGACAATTTTCACGTGCGCGGCTACCAGGAGGAGGGCACCACGACGACGCCGTTCGACATGACGGTGCTGAACGGGTTGGACCGTTTTCATCTGGCGATGGACGTGGTCGAGCGGGTGCCCCGGCTGATGAACGTGGCCGCGCATTTGCAGCAGCATCTGCGTGACAAGCTAGTTGAACACCGCCATTATGTGCAGAAATACGGCGAGGACTTGCCGGAGATCCGCGACTGGCGGTGGCCGAGCCGGGAGTAGCCGTCCAGCATGGGACGCCATATGCCAATTTGGGCGTCGGTTGGCTTCCACTTGGTCGTGCCTGACATTGAGTGGTCCAACGCGTATTGGACCATTGTCGTCGCGGTGTTCGGCACGACCATCAGCCCCTACCTGTTTTTCTGGCAGGCGGAGTAGGAGGTCGCGGACCCGCACGGGCGGATGGGAGCACGGCCTTTGCTGCGCGCGCCGGAGCGGGCCGAGCGCAAGCTGCGGCGCATCCGGCTTGATACATACATCGGAATGGCGTTTTCTAACCTCATCGCGCTCTGCATCGTCCTGACGACGGCGGCGACGCTGCATGCGCATGGCATCGTGGATATCGATACGTCCGCCCAAGCGGCTGAGGCGTTGCGTCCGATCGCCGGCCGGTTTGCCTTCGAGGTGTTCGCGGCTGGCATCATCGGCACCGGGCTGCTGGCGCTGCCGGTTCTGGCGGGTTCAACCGCCTATGCGACGGGCGAGGCGCTTGGCTGGCATGTGGGCCTGGCGCGGCGGCCCCGCCGGGCTCGGGCATTCTACGTCGCCATCGCCGCCGCGACGGGCATCGGCGCAGTGCTGAACGTGGTCGGCCTCGACCCGGTTAAGGCGCTATTCTGGAGCGCCGTGGTCAACGGCGTGGTCGCGGTGCCTGTAATGGCGGCGATGGTTGTGCTGGGGTGGCGGCCCGCCGTCATGGGCCAGTTCACGCTTGGACGCACGTTGCAGTCGCTGGGCTGGCTCGCGACGGCGTTAATGGCGGCTGGGGCTGGGGCGATGTTTGCGATGCGGTGATGCGGATGGTTCTGGACTTGAAGCGCTTTCAACAGCGGCTGTGAGCGCCATGCTTGTCCTCCGTAGCGCGCCTAGCTCAACAGCACACCCGGGCAGCGTGCACCGTCCCCTCTCGGAACGAAGCATCGGAACTCTGCACGCGGCGTTCCAGCTCCTGGTATACGGATTCGCTACGTCTGGCCGCGCTCCTCGCTTTTATGCCGATGCTGCACGCGTATGACCGACAAACCAGACGCCGATCTTGAAACGTACGAGGGGGACGGATGCCACGAGACATACTCGGCGCGGATGGCGCCGCCGGACACTCCGAGCGCGAAGCTGAAAATCGTCCCGCGCCAGCGATAATTGTAGCAAGCATCTGAGAATAGCACCGCAGGCGCTACCAACCGCAGGCGAGGGTCGCCCAGTGTGACCTGCAACTTAGTCAGCACCGCGACTAAGTCGAACCGCCGCGTATCCGCTACGAGCGTCGTATCGCCGCTCTGGTAGCTGAGGCGGCTTGGCTTGGTTAGTAAGTGGCTGAGAAAGGCTAGACTGAAACAGGAGGCGACCGTTTCGACCATGGTGTCGACGCTTGCCAAGCCCATGGCCTCCAACCCACTCAACGAAAACTCAACCAGCTTTTCTGGGAAGCCATCCGAGTCTGGCAGCCCGTCCGGGAGACTCCTTCCCAACACGAATGATAGAGCGCTGACAGCAGTCTTGTGCCGTTTGTCGTGAAGACGGGACAGTTTGAAAGTCGGGAGATGCTGACTCGTCATGTTGACTCCACGCCGAACAGGGAGATGCTGGGACAAGTATGATCGGAGCAGGTTTCTGTGTCACTACCATTACGGACCTGGTTCTGATGGACAGGGAGAGCGGCAGTCTCGGTAAGAATACTCCAGCAAAAGTAATCTCGCCGGGCTGGAGGTGCGCTGTCCACGTCGAAGCGAATATGGATCAGGGCCGCTATCAACAGCGTGGTCAGGCCATGACGGCCACCGCCCGTGTCGCAATAGTAAGGCCGGCGAAGTCCGGCGCAGCCGCAGCCTCACGCGCAAGCTGCAGCACCGCGGGCGCATCGGGCCGCTGCGCCGGGTCTGTGCCGCGCACCGCGGCCCGGGTCAGGCCGATCTGCGCCGCCATGAGATCGGCGAGCAGGGCCGCCTTGGCTCGGCCGGCAAAGCTGCCCAAGCTCGGCACCGCACCGATCGCAACGCGCAGGTCCTCGATGCCGAGCGACTGGCCCACCTGCTGCCAGGCAGCGGCAGCGTCCGTCGGCGGCACGCGCAGGCTCTCGGCGAGGCGAACGATGGCGGGGGCTGCAGCCAGGAACGGCGTCGCCGCGACCTGCGCCGCCAAGCCTTCCGGCAGCCCGGCGTCACGCAGCCGCTGTGCTGTCGGACCCGCCGCCGCTTGCAGCGAGGCCGACGTGGTCAGCGCTGCGATCCCCGGGCGAAGCGATGCGATGGCCACGTCGAGCGGCTCATCCAGCTCTGCGGCGCCGAGCATGTCGTGGGCCGCCTGCTCATGCAGCCGCCGCACGGCCAACATAGCATCCAACCGAATTGCAGCCGAGGCCGGCGTTGCGTCGATCGCGTCATATAAGCCTTCCAAATCAAACAGCGCGCCTGCAAGCCAAGCGGCCCGGGCGACGCGGACGGGGCTGCCCTCGCTTGCCAAACGCCCCAGCGCCGCCGGGCCGATCCGGTTGGCGACGGTATTGACGATCATCGTTGCGATCAGCTCCCGCCGCAAACGGTGGCCCTGCACGAAACGGCTGAGTCCCTTTCGCAACTCGGTCGGGAAATAGGCCAGAAGGGCCGCTTCGAATGCCGGGTCGGTGGTCAGGTCATCGGCGGGCGGCGCGGCCTCGATGGCGTCCGTCAGCCAGAGCTTCACCACAGGCAACAGCGCTGCCACCTCGGGCCGCAGCAACGCCTCGCTGGTAGTGGCGCGGGACTGCAGGGCGGCCGCATCCGGTAGGCCGGAAACCGCGCGGTCCAACGTGCCCTCGGCCTCTAAACGTGCCATCAGCGCCGCGTGCGACCCAAGATCGCGAACGCCGTCCTGCATCTCGAGCGACACTGCGAGCGACTGCTGGTGATTATCCCGCAAAACCAGGTCGCCGACCTCGCCCGTCATGGCAGCAAGCAGGTCGTCGCGTTGACGCCGGGTCAGGATGCCCTCCCGCTCGGCGTCGGCCAGCAGGATCTTGATGTTCACCTCGTGGTCGCTGGTCGACACGCCGGCCGAGTTGTCCAGCGCGTCGGTGTTCACCCGGCCGCCAGCGCCCCCGGCGCCGAACCGCGCATAGTCGATGCGGCCGGCCTGAGTGATGGCAAGATTGGCGCCTTCGCCCAGGACACGCGCGCGCACCTCGGCGCCATTGACCCGGATCGCGTCGTTTGCACGGTCGCCCGCCTCGGCCTGAGTCTCTGCGCTGGCCTTCACGTAGGTGCCGATGCCGCCGAAGTACAGCAGGTCGGCCGGTGCGCGGAGGATGGCCTGCATCACCGCCGCGGGCTCGACCGGGCCGGCGGACAAACCGAGCAACGCGACGGACTGAGTCGGCAGCGTGAGGCGCTTTTCCGCCCGGGAGAACACGCCGCCGCCGGCGCTGATCTTGGCCTGGTCATATTCCGCCCAGGACGACCGCGGCAACGCGAACAGCCGTGCGCGCTCGTCATACGACGCCTCGGCGTCCGGATCGGGGTCGATGAAGATGTGGCGATGGTCGAACGCCGCCAGCAGCCGGGTCTTGCGGCTGACGAGCAGGCCGTTGCCGAACACGTCGCCGCTCATGTCGCCCACGCCGACGCAGGTGAAAAGGTCGGCCTGGGTATTCAGCCCCAACTCGGCAAAGTGCCGAGCGATCATCACCCAGGCGCCCTTGGCGGTGATCCCCATGGCCTTGTGGTCGTAGCCCTGGCTGCCGCCGGAGGCGAACGCGTCGGCCAGCCAGAAGCCGCGCTCGATAGCGATGCCGTTGGCGATATCGCTGAACGTTGCAGTACCCTTGTCGGCGGCGGCGACCATGTAGGGATCGTCGCCATCCCGCCGGATGACGCGGTCGGGCGTCACGATCTGATCGCCATGCAGCGTGTCGGCCATATCGAGCATGGCGTTGATCAGTATGCGGTAGCAAGCCACCCCCTCCGCCATGATGGCCTCGCGGTCGCCGGGCGCCGGCGGATGTTTCAGCACGAAGCCGCCCTTGGCCCCCGTGGGCACGATGACGACGTTCTTCAGCCGCTGCGCCTTCATCAGGCCTAGGATCTCGGTGCGGAAATCCTCGCGCCGGTCGGACCAGCGGATGCCGCCGCGCGCCACCGGGCCGGCCCGCAAATGGCAGCCCTCCATGCGGGCGGAGTGCACGAATATCTCGCGCCATGGCCGCGGCAAAGGCATCTCCCCGGCCGTTGCGCTGTCGATCTTCAGCGCGAGATAGGCTTTGCCCTGATGGAAGTTGGTCCGCAGCACGGCCCGGAGCAGCGTCATCAGCCGTGTGAGGATGCGGTCCTCGTCGGGGTTGGCCACGCCGTCCAGCAGCGCCGACCAGGCGCTGTCCAGCGTAGTCTCGTCCCGGCCCAGCCGCCCCGGCGCGAAGCGTACGTGAAATAGGTCGACCAAGGTGCGCGCTGCCGAGGGATGGGTAGCGAGCGTCGCCTCCACGCTGGCCTGGCTAAACGCAAAGCCGACCTGCTTCAGCCAGCGATACATCGCCCGCAGCAGCCAGCATTCTTGCCACGTCAGCCCGGCACGGAGTACCAGGCGGTTGAAACCGTCAGCCTCCGCCCGGCCATCCAGCAAGGCGTCCAGCGCGTCCAGCAGGGCCGGGAACACGGCTGGCATGGCGTCCACGCCGGCCCGCAACTCGAAGACCTGCAGCACGACCCTGGGCGGCCCGGCGGGGTCAAGGTCATATGGAACCTCTTGTATCGCCCGAAGGCCGAGGCTTTCGAGCAGCGGCAGCGTGTCGGCCAGCGGCATCGGCGCGCCGGGCTGGGCCAACCGCATCGTCAAGTGGTCGGCGGCATTGCCCGGCTGGTGCTCGAGCCGGACCGCAGCGCGGTTGCCTGCGATGGCGCGCTCGGCGAGGGCAAGGTCGCTGGCGCCCTGGGCGGCGGTCGCGTGCTCCCGGTAGGCGGCGGGGAAGGCGTCGCCCCAGCGGGCGATCAGCTCGGCGGCGGCGGCCTCGCCCTCGGCGTCGCTCAATGCTTCGCCCAAACGGTCGCGGAAGTCGCGCGCGGCTTGCCGGATCGCCGCCTCCAGCAATGCCGCCTCCACGTGCGGAACGGCGCCCGGCGTCGTGCCGACGATATAGTTGACGCGGGCCAGCGGCTCGTCGCCCAGCGCGATGT
>JAABVA010000845.1_pt1 | contig 35349 bp, 36 predicted proteins | sample 5560331 | NCBI WGS metagenome assembly JAABVA01 (sample SAMN12812661, study PRJNA571458) | rock metagenome | isolation source: Antarctica rocks | place: Antarctica: Victoria Land, Mt New Zealand sud | collected 2016-01-07 | reverse complement strand
CGCCGTCGGAGATCTGCGAGGCCGAGCCGGCGGTGATGGTGCCGTCGGGGGCGAAGGCCGGACGCAGCTTGGCCAGCGAGTCGGCCGTCGTGCCCGGTCGGACCCCCTCGTCGTCGGTGACCACCAGCGGGTCGCCCTTACGCTGCGGGATCTCGATCGGCACGATCTCGTCCGCGAAACGGCCTTCCTTCATTGCATTAGCGGCGCGCTCGTGGGAGCGGGCGGCGAACTCGTCCTGGTCCTCGCGGCTGATGCCCAGGCCCTCGTTGTAGCGCTCGGTGCCCTGGCCCATCGGCACCTCGTCGATCGCGCAGAACAGGCCGTCGTGCGAGGTGGCGTCGACCAGGCGGCCGTCGCCGTACCGGTAGCCCGCGCGAGCGCCGGGCAGCAGGTGCGGGGCGTTGGTCATCGACTCCATGCCGCCCGCGACGACGATGTCGTACTGGCCGGAGGAGATGTAGAGGTCGGCCATGGCGATGGCGTTGAGCCCCGACAGGCAGACCTTGTTGACCGTGATGGCCGGGACGCTCATCGGGATGCCGCCCTTGAGCGCCGCCTGGCGCGCCGTGATCTGCCCCTGGCCGGCCTGGATGACGTGACCCATGATCACGTACTCGACCTGCTCACCGGTGATCCCCGCGCGCTCCAGCGCTGCCTTGATCGCGGCACCGCCGAGATCCATCGCTGTGAAGCCCTTCAGCGAGCCGGAGAGCTTGCCGATCGGCGTGCGGGCACCGGCGACGATGACGGAACCAGGCATGACGACTCCTCGAGGTGGGGGCACCGCCTGCGCATGCGAGCCCGAGGATGCCAGGATACGAGGCCGTGCCCCCTACAGACGCGACGCCTTCCACGACCGCTCCCCCGCTGTTCACCCGCATCGACCACGTCGGGATCGCGGTACGCGACCTCGACGAGAGCATCTCGTGGTACGAGACGACCTACGGCCTGACCGTCTTCAGCCGCGAGACCAACGAGCAGCAGGGCGTCGACGAGGCCATGCTCGTGGTCGCGCAGACCCCGGTCGGGGGCTCTTACGTGCAGCTGCTCAAGCCGATTCGGGAGGACTCCCCCGTCGGCAAGTTCCTGGCCCGCAACGGCCCGGGCGTGCACCACATCGGCTACGGCGTCGTCGACGTCGAGGCGGCGATGCGCTCGATCGAGCAGACCGGGGTTCGCCTGGTCGACACCCGTCCCCGCCACGGCTCGATGGGGGCGAGCATCGCCTTCCTGCATCCCAAGGACACCGGCGGCGTGCTCACGGAACTGGTGCAGGCGGTCGAAGGGACATCCTGAGCGGAGAGCAACACACGGGCCGGGGGACGTGGCGCACGCCTCGTAACAGCGGGCCCGCGCTGGGTGACCCGCCGGTAACATCGTCGCGACCAGCGCAGGCCCTGGGCGCGAGCGCCCGAGACACCGGAGGCACCTTGTCGACGCAGGAGATCCTCGAGGCAGTGCTCGCAGGCGACACCCCGGCGGAGCAGTTCGCCGAGCTGGCGGTGCCCGAGTCCTACCAGGGCATCACCGTCCACGCCGACGAGGCGACGATGTTCGAGGGGATGGCCACGCGCGACAAGGACCCGCGCACGTCGCTTCACCTCGACGAGGTCCCCACCCCTGAGCTCGGCCCGGGCGAGGCGCTGATCGCCGTGATGGCGAGCGCCATCAACTACAACACCGTCTGGACCTCGATCTTCGAGCCGGTCTCGACCTTCTCCTTCCTGCAGCGCTACGGACGCCTCTCGCCGCTGGGCAAGCGGCACGACCTGCCCTACCACGTCGTCGGCTCCGACCTGGCCGGCGTCGTGCTGCGCACAGGCGCCGGCGTGCACGTGTGGAAGCCCGGCGACGAGGTCGTGGCTCACTGCCTGTCCGTCGAGCTGGAGCGCTCCGAGGGGCACAACGACACGATGCTCGACCCCGAGCAGCGGATCTGGGGCTTCGAGACGAACTTCGGCGGGCTGGCAGAAATCGCCTTGGTCAAGTCCAACCAGCTGATGCCCAAGCCGGCGCACCTAACCTGGGAGGAAGCCGCCTCCCCTGGGCTAGTCAACTCCACCGCCTACCGGCAGCTGGTCAGCACGAACGGCGCGGCCATGAAGCAGGGCGACACCGTGCTGATCTGGGGCGCGAGCGGCGGACTCGGCTCGTACGCCACCCAGATGGCGCTCAACGGTGGGGCGACGCCGGTCTGCGTGGTGTCCTCCCCGGAGAAGGCCGAGCTGGTGCGCCGGATGGGCGGCGAGCTGATCATCGACCGCAGCGCCGAGGACTACAAGTTCTGGAAGGACGCGCACAACCAAGACCCAAAGGAGTGGCAGCGCTTCGGCAAGAAGATCCGCTCGCTGACCGGGGGGGACGACATCGACATCGTCTTCGAGCACCCCGGTCGCGAGACCTTCGGTGCCTCGGTCTACGTCGCCCGGCGGGGCGGGACCATCGTCACCTGCGCGTCCACCAGCGGCTACCTGCACCAGTACGACAACCGCTACCTGTGGATGAACCTCAAGCGCATCATCGGCTCGCACTTCGCGAACTACCGCGAGGCGTGGGAGGCCAACCGCCTGATCGCCAAGGGGCAGATCCACCCGACGCTTTCGCGCGCTTACTCGCTTCAGGAGACCGGGCAGGCCGCCTACGACGTGCACCGAAACGCACACCAGGGCAAGGTCGGCGTGCTCTGCCTGGCCCCCGAGGAGGGCCTGGGGGCGCGCGACCCGGAGATGCGGGCCCGCCACCTCGCCAAGATCAATCGCTTCCGAGGAGTATGAGCCCGGTGAAGCGGGAACGCCCGCCAACGGGCCGCCCGGCGCGTGTCGCACTGCCCCAGCGCGCCGACGGTGGCACAGTAATCGTATGAGCGAGCAAACGGACCTCTTGCCGATGCACTCAGCAGCAGAAGACGAGTCGAACGGGCTCCCCGGGTTCACTGTCGTGCGCCGCGGGGGCTACGACGTCTCTCAGGTCGACGGACACGTCGCCTGGCTCGAGGATCAGCTGCGCGAGGCCGAGGAGGCCCGCGAGCTGGCCGAGCGGTGCTTCGAGGAAACACGCCGCGACGCCCAGCAGGCGCGCGAGGAGCTCGAGTCCGGACGGCCCGACTGGGACGCGTTCGGTGAGCGGATCGGCACCATCCTGCGCCTTGCCGAGGAGGAGGGCGCCAGCATCCGCCAGCAGCGCCTCGCCGAAGCCGATGCCTTGCTGGTCGACGCCCGGCGCGCCCACGCTGAGGCCGACCAGCAGCACGCGAACCGCCTCCGCGAGGCCGAGACCGAGGGCCAGGAGATGATGCGCAACGCCCAGGCTGAAGCGTCGCAGATCGTGCGCAACGCGCAGGCGGAGGCCGAGGAGCACCAGCGCATCGCCGGGCGGCGGCTCGCGGAGCTCGAGCGACAGCGCGACGCCGTGCACACCCAGCTCGCCCGGCTGCACGAGGGCCTGGCTGCCGCGCTTCAGGTGCAGCTGCCGCCCGACCAGCGCGACGCCGCCGGCAGTGATGCCGCCGACGCCGAGCTGCGTGCCGAGTCGCGCTGAGCGGGCGAGTCACTCCGCGTCCGCGCCATCCGTCGGCGGCCGGTCGGTCGGTGCGGTGACCATGGGGACGTCGGCGCCGACCTCGCGCGGCAGAGGGTAGCTCGCAGGCGCGACGCGGCGGACGATCTCGTCGAGCACGGTCTCGGTATGGCCGACGAACAGGTGCCGGGCGCGGTCCACCGCGACAACCTCTGCCTGCGGCACGGCGGCAAAGCGCCGCCGCGCCGCATCGGGGCGCAGGTAGTCGTCGTGCTCGGGGACGATGGCCACGAGCGGCGTGCCGGCAGCGGCCCAGACCTCGAGGTCCTGCGGCTCGCTGTAGCGCAGCGGCGGGCTGATGAGGATGGCCCCGGCGATGCTCGGGTCGCATCCGTAGCGCAGCACGAGGTCGGTGCCGAACGACCAGCCGACCAACCACGGCGCAGGCAGCCCGGCGAACTCGGCGTACTCGATGGCGGCCAGCACATCGAAGCGCTCGCTCACCGCCTCGTCGAACGTGCCCTCGGAGAGCCCGTGCGTGCTCTGCGTGCCCCGTGTGTTGAGCCGCAGCACCGCTACGCCGGCGAGGAAGGGCAGCCGCCACGCCATCTTGCGCAGCAGGTGGCTGTCCATCGAGCCGCCCTGGGTGGGAAGCGGATGCAGGCAGACGAGCGTGGCCACCGGCGGACGGTCCAGCGGTAACGCGAGCTGGGCCACGAGGCGCAGCCCGTCGCCCGTCTCCAGCGTCAGCGAGCGGTGTTCGGCCGGCAGCACGCTGTTGGCCCGGATGATCGCGCCTGACTGTTCCGTGGTCATCGTCGCCGCACGCTAGTGGGCGCGAGGACGGCGCCGGCCGGTCGGACGCCGCCGGCCGCGCAACTGCCAGCACGCGGTGTGCCAGTGCCGGCGATCGTCCACGCCCCCGGCCGCCCCGATAGTCGCCTCGCGCCAGACGACGACGTGCGGCTGGCCGGCCGGCACCTCCTGCTCGCAGCCGGGGCAGCGGTAGGGCTTGCGGGCGTACGCGCCGGGCACCAGGCGGACCACCCACCCGTCGGCGTCGGGTTCGGCGTGCTCGTCCGGCCAGGCCACCGGCTCAGCGGCCGTGCCGGCGCGACAGGACCTCGCCGTCGATGACCTCACCGCGGCGCGCACCGCGCCACTGGCGACCCTTCGACCACCCCGAGTCGAACACGTCGCGGGCCGCTCCGGCCACCGTGCCGAGCAGGGCGGTGCGGCGCAGCATCCCCCGAGGCGAGATCAGTGCGGTGGTGACGCCCAGCAGGACATCAAGGCCGCGCTGGCTGCCCCGCCAGTGCTCTCGCAGCACCGGCTCGTCGGCGGCCATCATCAGCCGGCGCATGGCAAAGGCGAGCACGGCGACGTCGTCGGCCTGGCCGACGATCGGTATCCAGCTGGTCAACCGGTTGGCCGGCGACACGAGGTAGGCGAGCGCCGCCCCCGCTTCGACCTTGGCCTGCTGGGGCACCCGAGGGTCGGCGAGGATGCCGCGCGTCATCGCCACGACGTCGGGCACGAAGCGGACGAGCTCGCGCCCGAGTGCGGTCAACGCCTCAGCGGACAGGGCACTGTCCGTCGGAGGGGCGCTGTTCGCGGTGGTGCGGGCCGACGCGTCGCCCGGCCGACTCTGCCGACTGCTCCCCGATGCGCGCATGTCAGCGCCGCGAGTAGTCGCGGAAGCCGCGGCCGGTCTTGCGGCCGAGGTAGCCCGCGCGGACGAGGTGGTCGAGCAGCGGCGCCGGGGCGAGCCCGGGCTCGCGGAACTCGCCGAACAGGGTCCGCTGAATTGCCAGGGTCACGTCGAGGCCCACGACGTCCATCAGGGCAAAAGGCCCCATCGGGTGCCCGCAGCCGACCGTCATCGCCGCGTCGATGTCCTCGGCGCTGGCGTAGTGCCCTTCGAGCATCCGCACCGCGTCGTTGAGGTAGGGGAACAGCAGGGCGTTGACGATGAAGCCGGCGCGGTCGCCGCAGGTCACGGGGTGCTTGGCGCAGCGGACGGACACCTCACGGACGGTCGCGGTCACGTCGTCGTCGGTGACCACGGTCGGCACGATCTCGACGAGCTTCATCAGCGGTGCCGGGTTGAACCAGTGCATCCCGACGACCGCGCCGGGCCGTGAGGTCGCCGAGGCGCACTCGATCACCGGCAGGGACGAGGTGGTCGTGGCGAGCACGGCTGTGGGCTTGCACACCCGATCGAGCTCGGCGAACAGCTCCTGCTTGACCGCGAGGTCCTCCACGACGGCTTCGATGACGAGGTCGACGTCGGCGAGGTCGGCCAGGTCGGTCGTCCCGGTGATCCGACCGAGCGCCGCGGTCCGTGCGTCGTCGGCCATCCGACCGCGCGAGACCTGCTTCTCGAAGGACTTCTCGACGGCCTTGCGTACGCCGGCGACCTTGTCCTCGCTTCTGGCGCGGAACACGACGTCGTAGCCCCTGACGGCGCAGACCTCGATGATGCCGCTGGCCATGGTCCCGGTGCCGACCACGCCGATCGTGGACACCGGCCTGGCCTCCTCCGGCGAGGGCCCGCTCGACGCACCGACGTCGGCCACCCGAGGCGAGTTGGGCGCCTCGTAGCTGTAGAAGCCGCGCCCGGTCTTACGACCGAGCATTCCCGCGGTGACCAGCTGCTTGAGGATGGGCGACGGCGCGTGCAGGTGGTCGCGGGTCTGCTGGTAGATCGCGTCGAGGATTTCGTACGCCGAGTCCAGGCCGATCAGGTCGAGCAGTGCGAGCGGGCCCATCGGGTGCCCGCAGCCGAAGCGCATCGCGGCGTCGATGTCCTCGCGGGTCGCGTAGCTCGCCTCGAGCATGCGCACGGCGTTGTTCAGGTAGGGGAACAGCAGCGCGTTGGCCACGAAACCCGCCCGGTCGCCTGCCACTACGGCGCTCTTGCCCACCCTGGCGACGAGCGCCTCGACGTCGCTGAGCACCTGCGCGTCGGTGACGACGGTCTGCACCACCTCTACCAGCCCCATCACCGGCGCGGGGTTGAACCAGTGCAACCCGACGACGCGCGCGGGCCGGGAGGTCGAAGCGGCCAGGTCGGTCACCGACAGCGCCGAGGTGTTGGTTGCCAGCACCACCGACGGCTCGAGCATGGCGTCGAGCTGCTGGAACAGGGTCCGCTTGATCTCCAGGTCCTCGGGAACCGCCTCGATCACGAGGCCGCAGCCCTTCAGGGCGTTGAGATCGGTGCCGATCTCGACGCGCGCCAGCAGCGCCTCCTGCTCCTGCGCCGTCAGCTTGCCGGCGTTGACCGCGCGGTCGGTCGAGGACTGCAGGTGGGTGCGGCCCCGCTGCACCGCGGCCTCGTCGGACTCCACCGCGACGATGTCGATGCCCGCCCGGGCGAGCACCTCGGCGATGCCGGCGCCCATGGTGCCGACGCCGACGATGCCGACCGACCCGAAGCCGCTGGCGGCCGGCTCCTGCTGACCGCCGGTGGTGTCGTCTGCGCTGCTCACGGCTGCTCCTTCGCTCCAGTAAGTTCGTGCTGCGTCCGCATCCGCAGTCTCTCAGACCGCACGCTCCCGCGGACGGCAGTGAGGAGGCGATGCGAGGCCCTGCCGCCGCGGGTGCGGGCTAGTGTCGGAGACATGGTCGTTCCCGTCGAGCAGTCACGCACCGATGAGCTGGGCGCCGTCCTGAACCAGTTGTCGGCGGTCCTCGTCGAGGAGCAGAGCCTGCAGGACACGCTGCAGCTCGTCGCCGACCTCGCGGTTCAGGTGGTGCCGCCGTGCGATGCAGCGGCCGTCACCCTGTTCAGCGGCGGCCGGTACCGCACCGCCGCCTACACCAACGACAACATTCTCGGTTTCGACCGCGCGCAGTACGACACGGGGGTCGGCCCGTGGGTCGAAGCCGCCCGCGACCTGCGGAGCGTCGTCGGCAACATTGCGACGTCTTGGCCGCCGCTGGTGCCCGCCGCCCAGCAGCTGGGGGTGCGCAGCGTCCTCGCGGCACCTCTGCTGCGCGGAGCTGAGTGCATGGGGGCGCTCAACTTCTACAGCGCTGCCGAGAACGCGTTCACCGGCATGGACGAGCACCTGGTGCGGCTGTTCACCAACCAGGCCGCGGTGGCGCTTGCCAACGCGCTGGTCTACCAGAATGCGGTACGGCTGACCGAGCAGCTGCAGGAGGCCTTGTCGGCGCGCGTGGTCATCGAGCAGGCCAAAGGCGTGCTCATAGCGAGCAAGAGCCTCACGCCCGAACAGGCCTTCGACCTGCTCCGGACCCACTCACAGGCACGCAACGTCAAGCTGCGCGACATCGCCGAGCAGGTCGTGCAGGCCCGCGGCGACGCATCGCTGGTGACCTAGCGGCGCTTCTGCGTCCCCAGGTCTGTTACTTCGGCGTAGTCGATGCGTTTGGCATCGTCGAGGCTGCGTGGCTTGCCTCGCTCAGAACAGAGTCGGGTTGGCCGGCGCCAGCCCGCGCAGCGCGTCGTAGTCGACCGTCACACAGGTGATGCCCCGGTCGCCCGCCAGCGTCCTCGCCTGCGGCGTGACCGACTGCGCAACCAGCACGCCACGCACCGGGCGCGGTAGCCCGGGGTCCGCACACAGCCGGTCGAGGTAGCGCGTCAGCTGCTCGACGCCGTCGATCTCTCCCCGCCGCTTGACCTCGACCGCCACCGTGCCGCCCTTCGGGTCGCGGCACAGCAGGTCGATCGGGCCGATGCCGGTCTCGTGCTCCCGGCGGACCAGCGACAGGCCCTCCTCGATCGCGCCGCACCGGTCGGCGAGCAGCACCTGCAGGTGCGCCTCGACCCCGTCCTTGACCAGGCCCGGATCGCGCCCCAGGTGGTGGGTCGAGTCGTGCAGCACCTGCTCCAGCCGGATGACCAGCTGCTCGTCCGCACGGTTGGTGACCCGCCAGAGGCCATCCTCCTCCACGAGGCTGCACGGCGGGCTCATCCAGTTCAGCGGCTTGTACGCCCGGTCGTCGGCGTGCACCGAGACCGAGCCGTCGGCCTTTACCAGCAGCAGCCGGACGGCGCTCGGCAGGTGTGCCGTGAGGCGCCCGACGTAGTCGACGGTGCAACGGGCGATGACGAGCCGCACGCGCGCAGGCTACCGGGACAGAGCGTCGGCAGCCGGTCGCGCCGGCTTGCAGACTCCACTAGGCAATTGGCAGCGGACGTGCCTACACTGTGTGCGTCTGGTTGAGTCCATCAGCCGCCCCTCCATCTGAGGGTCGCTGGTGACGCTTGCCACGGGCGACCCCTTGCATCGGGAGTTGCACGTGAGCCACAACCCTGAGCGCCTGCACATCGTCGTTCTGTCCACCGTGCTGCCCGTCCCGCAAGACGGCGGCCAGCGCCGTCGGGCACATGAACTGCTCGTGCGTCTCGCTCCTGACCATGACATCTCCTGGCTGTGCTCCAGCCGCCGCTACCGCGAGGACGTCGCCCTGGCGCCGACCCTGGCGGCCATCACCCGGCGCGTCATCGTGCGGGCGGCGGCCGAGCAGGTGCGGGCGACCGTGCCGTCCTCGGACCGGCGAGGTGGCGGCCTGCGCGCGCTGCGTCGCCAGCTGGCCCTGCCCGCCCCGCCGGCATCGCCCTACGTCCCGTCGGTGCCACAGCACGTGGCGGCGTCGCTGTCGCGCGAGCTCGCTGCGGACCTCAAGCGGCTGCTCGCGACCGAGCGGGTCGACCTCATCCAGGCCGATGCCGCGCTGCTGGCGCACCTGCCCGCCGACCTCACCGTGCCGCTCGTCGTCGTCGAGCACCCAGTGCACTCCGACCTGTGGGACCAGCGGGTCGAGGCCGCCGTCGACGCCGACGAGGCTCGGCAGTGTGCCCGGCAGGCGGTGGCCGCGAGGCGCTACGAGCAGGCGACCTGGCGGCGGGCCAAGGCCATCGTCACGGTGACGCAGGAGGACACCGAGCAGCTGTTCGAGCGGCTGCCCGGGCTCGATGTCCGCCTGGTGCCCAACGGCTACGACCACGATCCGGACCTCGCCCTGCCCGCCGGCGACAGCCGCGTGCTGGGGGCCGACGCGTCGGCTGTCGTCGCTGCCGTGGAGGGGCACCCGACCGTGGTCTACGCGGCCGACCTGACCAACCCGGTCAGCGCCGACACCGCCTTGGTGCTCTCGCGCGACGTGCTGCCCAAGGTGCAGAACCTCATTCCGGGCGCGATGCTCGTGCTCGCCGGCCCGCTGCCGCCCGGCGGCCTGCCGTTTCTTCAGCGGGAGGGCGTGCTCATGCCGGGCCGGCTGTCGAGCTTCGCGCCGCTGCTCAGCCGCGCCGACGTCGTCGCCATCCCCGCCCGGGTGGCCGAGGGCAGCTCGGTGCCCGTGCTGGAGGCCCTGCACGCGGGGCGGGCCGTTGTCGCGTCGTCACCCGCGCTGCGCGGGCTGAGCGGCAACGCCAGGGAAGCCGTCGTCACGTGTGAGGAGCCGCAGACCTTCGCTGCCGCCGTTGCGCGGCTGCTCAAGGACAAGCGGGCGCGGGAGGCGCAGCAGCAGCTGGCCGGCCGGGCCACGCAGGGGCTGCCGACCTGGAGCGAGGCCGCCACGCTGCTCGACAAGGTGTGGCAGGAGGTCGCGCGCGGGCACGAGTGCGAGCTGCCGGGAGAGACCCGGGCGGCGTAGCCGCGGCGACGGGCTGCCTGCGCTCAGAGCGGCGGCAGCCCGTTCGCCTCGCGCACCACGCCGACGACGGCCGACATGATGTCGGTGATGCCGAAGTCCTTGGGCGTGAAGACGGCAGCGACGCCGAGGCTCTTCAGCTTCTGCGCGTCACCATCGGGGATGATCCCGCCGACGATGACGGGGACGTCGTCGAGCCCCGCCGCCCGAAGCCCGTCGATCACCTGCGGGATCAGCTCCATGTGAGAGCCAGACAGGATCGACAGGCCGACGACGTGCACGTCCTCCTCGACGGCCGCCGAGACGATCTGCTCCGGAGTCAGCCGGATCCCCTGGTAGGCGACCTCGAAGCCGACATCGCGGGCCCGCACCGCGATCTGCTCGGCACCGTTGGAATGACCGTCGAGCCCGGGCTTGCCGACCAGCAGCTTCAGGCGCCGCCCGAGCTGCTCGCTCGTCGCCCGCACCTGCTCGCGGACGGCGGCGATCTCGGTACCGGCTCCTGCCGCGCCGATCGCCGCAGCGCCGACACCGGTGGGGGCGCGGTACTCGCCGAACACCTCGCGCAGGGCGCCCGCCCACTCCCCCGTGGTCACGCCCGCGCGGGCGCACTCGAGGGTCGCCGGCACCAGGTTGACGTCGGTCTTGGCCGCCTCGCGGAGCACCCGGAGCGCCTCGTCGACCCGCTCGTTGTCGCGCTCGGCCTTCCAGCGCACAAGCTCCTCGCGGGCGGCGCCCTCGACCGCGGGGTCAACCGTCTGGATCGCCGCCTCCAGGTCGGTCAGCAGCGGGTTGGGCTCGGTGGACGTGAAGCGGTTGACGCCGACGACGACGTTTTCGCCGGCCTCGATTCGCCGGCGCCGCTCGGCGTGCGCGGCCACGAGCTGGCCCTTCATGTAGCCGCTCTCGACGGCCGCGACGGCTCCGCCCATCGCCTGCACGCGGTCGATCTCTTCACGCGCGGACGCCACCAGCCCGGCGACCTTGCCCTCGACGACGACCGAGCCGGTGAACAGGTCGTCGTAGTCGAGCAGGTCGGTCTCGTAGGCCAGCACCTGCTGGATGCGCAGGGACCACTGCTGGTCCCACGGCCGGGGCAGGCCGAGCGCCTCGTTCCATGCCGGCAGCTGCAGCGCGCGGGCGCGGGCGTCGCGGGACAGCGTGACGCCCAGCGATTCGAGCACGATGCGGATGACGTTGTTCTCCGGCTGCGCCTCGGTCAGTCCGAGCGAGTTGACCTGCACGCCGTAGCGGAAGCGGCGGTGCTTGGGGTCCTGCACGCCGTAGCGCTCCAGCAGCAGCTCGTCCCAGAGCTGGTTGAAGGCACGCATCTTGCACATCTCCTCGACGAAGCGCACGCCGGCGTTGACGAAGAACGAGATGCGGGCGCACACCTCCCCGAAGCGCTCCGCCGGCACCTGGCCGGAGTCACGGACGCTGTCGAGCACGGCGATGGCGGTGCACAGCGCGTATGCCAACTCCTGCGCCGGTGTCGCCCCCGCCTCCTGGAGGTGGTAGGAGCAGATGTTGGTGGGGTTCCACTTCGGGATCGAGGTCACCGTGTAGGCCACCATGTCGGTGATCAGCCGCATCGACGGCCCGGGAGGGAAGACGTACGTGCCCCGTGACAGGTACTCCTTGATGATGTCGTTCTGCGTCGTGCCGGTGAGCTTGCCCCGGACGGCCTCCGCGTCCCCCGACTCCTGGCTCCCGGCCTGCTCCTCCGCCACGACCTGGTAGAGCGCCAGCAGCCACATGGCGGTCGCGTTGATGGTCATCGACGTGTTCATCGCGTCGAGCGGAATGCCGTCGAACAGCTGGCGCATGTCGCCGAGGTGGGCGATCGGTACCCCGACCTTGCCGACCTCGCCGCGGGCCAGCTCGTCGTCGGCGTCGTAGCCGGTCTGGGTCGGCAGGTCGAAGGCGACCGACAGGCCGGTCTGGCCCTTCTCGAGGTTGCGCCGGTACAGCGCGTTGGACTCCTTGGCTGACGAGTGCCCCGCGTAGGTGCGGATCACCCAGGGCCTGTCGCGCTCGCGCTCCACCGATGCTGACATGCCCGGATTCTACGAGCGGCGGGTCAGGGGCGGCGTGCCTCGACCAGGTCGCTGATGATGCTCAGGTCGGCGACGTCGTGGGTGAGCAGCGGCACCTGTTCCACGACGGCAGTCGCAGCGATCGCCAGATCGATTTGGCGACGGTGAGGGTTACCGCCTCGCCGGGCGACCGCCGCGGCCAGGCGCCCCCAGGCGCGTGCCACCTCGGTGGTGATCGGCAGCGGGTCGAAGGCGGCCTCGACTGCGGCCAGGCGGTCGGTCCGGCGCCCACGCTCGTCGTCGTCGGATGCCACGAGGACCCCGAAGTGGAGCTCGGTCAACGAGGCGACGCTGATGGCGGCCTGCACGTCGCCGGGTGGCTCGGAACCGATCAGCACCGAGGTGTCGAGCAGGGCTCTCATCGCTCGAACGGGTCGCTGAGGCCCGCTTCGAGCCGCGCCAGCTCGCTCTCGAGCCCCTGGGGGACCGGCCCCTGCCACACCGCGGAAAGCGCGCGACCGCCGACCCACCGGCGGCGAGCCGCGGGAGCAAGCTCGGCCACTGGGCGCCCCGACACGGTGACCGTCAGCCGTTCGCCGGCCTCGACCCGGCGCAGCACCTCGCCGACCTGGTTCCTGAGCTCCTTCTGCGGAATAAGCTCCATATCGTCAGGGTAGCAGTTCTGCTACCAGGCCGTGATCCACGCGCTGCCCGCCTCGCCAACAGGTACGCCGCACTCCCAGGGCGCGGCCGGGGTGATGCCATGGGGGCATGACAACCGAGCAGGTTCTCGTCGGTTCCGGCCCGCTCACACCCGAGCAGGTGGTACGGGTCGCTCGCGGCGGCGTGGGAGTCCGGCTCGATGCCGGGGCCGCTCAAGCGATCGCGGCCAGCCGGAAGGTGATCGACGATCTGGCCGGGGACACCCAGCCGCACTACGGGATCTCCACCGGCTTCGGCGCCCTCGCCACCAAGCACATCCCGGACCCGCTGCGGGCGCAGCTGCAGCGCAGCCTCATCCGCTCCCACGCCGCGGGCTCCGGGCCGGAGGTGGAGACCGAGGTGGTGCGCGCCATGATGCTGCTGCGCCTGTCGACGCTTGCCACCGGCCGTACCGGCGTACGACTGGACACCGCGCACGCCTACGCCGCCGTGCTCGACGCCCGCATCACCCCGGTGGTGCCCGAGTACGGCTCGCTCGGCTGCTCGGGTGACCTGGCGCCGCTCGCGCACGCTGCGCTGGCGCTGATGGGCGAGGGGCCGGTCCGGGACCCGTCGGGCGTCGTGCGTCCCGCCGCCGAGGTGCTGCGCGAGAACGGGCTCGAGCCCGTGCAGCTCGCCGAGAAGGAAGGGCTGGCGCTGGTCAACGGCACCGACGGCATGCTCGGGATGCTGCTGCTCGCCATCGCCGACCTGCGCCGCCTGCTGACGACGGCCGACGTCGCCGCCGCCATGAGCGTCGAGGCACTGCTGGGCACCGATGCGCCGTTCGCCGCCGACCTGCAGGCACTGCGGCCGCACCCCGGCCAGGCCGCGTCCGCCGCCAACCTGCGGCTGCTGCTCGCCGGCAGCGGCGTGATGGCCAGCCACCGCGGCCCGGAGTGCACCCGGGTGCAGGACGCCTACTCGCTGCGCTGCTCACCGCAAGTGCACGGCGCCGCGCGGGACACGGTCGACCACGCGGCGGCTGTCGCCGGGCGCGAGCTCGAGGCCGCGATCGACAACCCGGTCGTCACCGTCGACGGCCGCGTGGAGTCCAACGGCAACTTCCACGGCGCGCCGGTGGCGTACGCGCTGGACTTCCTCGCCATCGTCGCTGCCGACGTCGCCGGCATGAGCGAGCGCCGTACGGACCGCTTCCTCGACCCCTCCCGCAGCCACGGCCTCCCCGCGTTCCTCGCCGGCGACCCGGGCGTCAACTCTGGGCACATGATTGCCCAGTACACGGCTGCCGGCATCGTCAGCGAGCTCAAGCGGCTTGCCGTACCCGCGAGCGTCGACTCGATCCCGTCCTCGGCGATGCAGGAGGACCATGTGTCGATGGGCTGGGCCGCCGCCCGCAAGCTGCGCCGCGCCGTCGACGGACTGACGCGCGTGCTGGCGGTGGAGTTGCTCACCGCCGCCCGAGCCCTTGACTTGCGCGCCCCGCTGAGGCCGGCGCAGGGGACCGCCGCGGTCCGCGATGCCATCCGCTCCGCGGGGGTGGCCGGTCCCGGCCCGGACCGGCACCTGGCCCCCGAGATCGAGGGCGTCGTGCAACTCGTACACAGCGGCGCGCTGCTGGCACCTGCATTGTTATAACTGCCTGTGTCATGCCCGTCCGACGCCCCCCGCGCCGCGTGTCGCGCCGCGACCCGCCGGTCGCCCGAGGAAGACACATGCGTTTTCGACGAAGCCCCAACTGTGCCAAGGTGCCCTATGGCCTCCCCCGCGGGCATCGCCGGAGTCTTCGACCGAGCTGCCGACACCTACGACGACGTCGGTGTCCCGTGGTTCCAGCCCATCGCGCAGGGCCTCGTCGACGAGCTCGCGGTACAGCCGGGCGAGCGCGTGCTCGACGTCGGCTGCGGCCGCGGCGCGGGGCTGGTACCCCTCGCGCGCGCGGCGGGCCCGACCGGGAGCGTGCTGGGCATCGACCTCGCCCCCCGCATGGTGGAGCGCGCGGCGCAAGCCGTTGTCGGGATGCCGCAGACCGAGGTGCGGGTCGGCGACGCCCTCGAGCCGGGGCTGCCGGCAGAGTCGTTCGACGTCGTCGCCTCCTCGTTGGTGCTGTTTTTCCTGCCCGACCCGGCGGCGGCCGTGCGCGCGTGGACGGCGCTGCTCGTCGACGCCGGGCGGATGGGCGTGGCCACGTTCGGGCCGCAGGACGAGCGGTGGAAGCAGATCGATGCGCTGTTCACGCCCTTCCTGCCGCAGGCAATGCTCGACGCGCGCACGAGCGGGTTGCGCGGGCCGTTCGCGTCCGACGAGGGCATGGCCCAGCTGCTGAGCGATGCCGGGCTCACCGACGTGCGCACCGCCCACCGCACGATCAAAGCGGTGTTCCGCGACGCCGAGCACCTGCTGGAGTTCTCCTGGTCGCACGGCCAGCGGGCGATGTGGGAAGCGGTACCCAAAGCGGAGCACGGGACGCTGCGGCGGAAGGTCCACGACGCGGTACAGCAGCTCACTGACGCAAGCGGCCCGCTGTCGTTCAGCCAGGACGTGCGGTACACGATGGGCCGTCGGCCGTGAGTGGCCCACCCGGGCCTGCGTAGGCCGCGAGGCTGAGGTCGTACCCCGGCGCGCGGGATGCCGGCCACCACGGCGGGTAACCCTGCGAGATGGTGCTAGGGCTTGGACCAGGCCCTCTCAACAGCCTGCACTTTTCGGTCGGCCCGTCGATCGCGTTCATCGTCGTGATCGGGCTGGGTTACGTCAGCCGCTGGGCGATGACGCCCACCCGCGAGCAGCGGCGCCAGCGCGAGCGGGCCCGCGCCCGCCGCGACTTCGGCCTGCTGGTGCCGGTGTTCAGTACCCGGCAGCGCGACGAGGCCGTGCAGGCACGGATCCTGCTCGAGCAGAACGGCATCCGCGGCACGGTGGCGGAGGAGCCGCCCGGGCCGGTCCGGGTCACCGCCGACGGCCACACCATCCGCCCGTCCGGCGGCGGCCACCAGGTGCTGGTCTTCCAGGACGACGAGCCGAAGGCGCGCCGGCTGCTCGACCGCGGCGCCTAGCAGCCGGGCGGCTACATCTCGTCGAACGGGTCGGTCACGGGCACCCGCCGGACGTTGGCGCCCAGCGCTCGCAGCTGCTCGTCGAAGCGGACGTAACCGCGGTCGATGTGCCGGATCTCCGACACCTCGGTCGGCCCGTCGGCTACCAGCCCGGCCAGCACCAGCCCCGCCCCAGCGCGGATGTCCGAGGCGACGACGGGGGCTCCGGACAGGTACGGCCGACCCCGCACGATCGCGTGATGACCGTCGGTCTTGAGGTCGGCCCCGAGCCGGGTCAGCTCGTCGCAGAACGCGAAGCGGGCCTCGAAGACGTTCTCGGTCACCATCGCAACCCCGTCCGACACCGCCGACATAGCGATCACCGCCGGCTGCAAGTCGGTCGGGAAGCCGGGGAAGGGCAGGGTGACGACGTCGACCGACCGCGGACGGTGCTCCATGCTGACCCGGAACCCGTCGGGCAGCGGTTCCACCTGCGCCCCGGTCGCGGACAGGGTGTCGAGCGCGACCATCAGGTGATCGGCTCGAGCACGGCGCACCGTCACGTCGCCCTGCGTCATCACCGCTGCCACGGCGAAGGTCCCGGCGACGATACGGTCAGCCACCGTCTCGTGCACCCCAGGTGCCGGCGAGAGAGCATCGATCCCGTCGATGACGAGCGTCGAGGTGCCGGCGCCCTCGAGCTGAGCGCCCATCGCGACGAGCAGGTCGCACAGGTCGACGATCTCGGGCTCGCGCGCGGCGTTGTCGATCACGGTCGTCCCCTTGGCGAGGACGCTCGCCATCAGCAGGTTCTCCGTGGCACCGACGCTCGGGAAGTCCAGCCAGATGGTCGCGCCCTTCAGCCGTCCGGCCCGGGCGATGAGGTACCCGTGCTCGGACTCGACCGTCGCGCCGAGCTGGTTCAGCCCGGCGATGTGCATGTCGAGGCCCCGCGAGCCGATTGCATCGCCGCCCGGCAGCGCCACCCGCGCCTCGCCCCGGCGGGCGACGAGGGGCCCGAGCACGGCGATGCTCGCCCGCATCCGGCGCACCAGGTCGTAGTCGGCCTCGGTCCCGACCGCCGCCGGCACCTCGACCTCGACCGTGCCGGCGGGCGCGTCGTGCTCGACCCGGCAGCCGAGGCGCCGCAGCACCTCGCCCATGATGTCGACATCGAGGATGGCGGGCACCCGCGAGAGCCGGGTGGTGCCCTCGGCCAGCAGCGCGGCCGCCATCAGTTTCAGCGCGGAGTTCTTCGCGCCGTCGACCGCGACCTCGCCCGCGAGCCGGGCAGCACCGGCGACGACGAGGTGCTCCACGGTTCCACTCTAGGCAGGCCGAGCCTGCCCAGCGGCCTTCGCATCCGGGCTCGGCGGCGTGCCTACTGTTGCGCCCATGGGCATTCACCTGACACGGATCTACACGCGGACCGGCGACGACGGCACTACCGCCCTCGGCGACATGAGCCGGGTCCGCAAGACTGACCCCCGGCTGACTGCCTACGCCGACGTCGACGAGACGAACAGCGCGATCGGCGTCGCCATAGCCCTCGGCAACCTGCCGGATGACGTGACCGGCGTGCTGCGCCGGGTGCAGAACGAGCTGTTCGACGTCGGCGCCGACCTGTGCACCCCGCTGGTCCAGAACCCCGAGTACCCGCCGCTGCGGGTCGAGGCCGGGTACGTCGAGCGGCTCGAGGCCGACTGCGACAGCTTCAACGAGCGGCTCGAGAAGCTGTCGTCGTTCCTGCTGCCCGGTGGCACGCCGGGTGCCGCGCTGCTGCACGTCGCCAGGACGGTGGCGCGCCGGGCCGAGCGGGCGACCTGGGCCCTGATCGAGGCCGACCCGGAGCGCACCGGGCCGGAGCCGGCGCACTACCTCAACCGGCTCTCGGACCTGCTGTTCATCCTGGCCCGCGTGGCCAACCCCCAGGGCGACGTGCTGTGGGAGCCCGGCGCCACCCGCTGATCAGCTGTGCGAGAGCTCGGCCGACTCCGCGAGGATGCTCACGCCCTCGGCGGTGACGGACAGGAATCCGCCGTTCACCTTGGCGGTGACGTCACCGCCACCGCCACGGATCCGGACCTCGCCCTCCTCGGCCAGCACGCCGAGCAGCGGCACGTGGCCGGCCATGACGCCGATCTCACCGTCGAGCGTGCGGGCGATGACCAGGTCGGCCTCGCCGGACCAGACCTCAGCCTCGGGTGACACGACGGCCACGCGCATCGGCATCAGTCGTCCCGCGACATCGTCTTGGCCTTCTCCTCGGCGTCCTCGATGCCGCCGCACATGAAGAACGCCTGCTCCGGCAGGTGGTCGTACTCCCCGTCGGCCAGCTTCGCGAAGGACTCGATCGTCTCGTCGAGCGGGGTGAACTTGCCCTCGATGCCGGTGAACTGCTCGGCGACGAAGAACGGCTGGGACAGGAACCGCTCGACTCGCCGGGCGCGGTTGACGATGACCTTGTCCTCCTCCGACAGCTCGTCGATGCCGAGGATGGCGATGATGTCCTGCAGGTCGTTGTTGCGCTGCAGGATCTCCTGCACCTGGCGAGCGACGCGGTAGTGCTCGTCACCCACGTAGCGCGGGTCGAGGATGCGGGAGTTGGAGTCGAGCGGGTCGACGGCGGGATAGATGCCCTTCTCCGAGATCGACCGGCTGAGCACCGTCGTCGCGTCGAGGTGGGCGAAGGTCGTCGCTGGTGCCGGGTCGGTCAGGTCGTCGGCGGGGACGTAGATCGCCTGCAGCGAGGTGATCGAGTGCCCGCGCGTCGAGGTGATGCGCTCCTGCAGCGCGCCCATCTCGTCGGCCAGGGTCGGCTGGTAGCCCACGGCGCTCGGCATTCGGCCGAGCAGGGTCGAGACCTCCGAGCCGGCCTGGGTGAACCGGAAGATGTTGTCGATGAACAGCAGCACGTCCTGCTTCTGCACGTCGCGGAAGTACTCCGCCATCGTCAGGGCCGACAGCGCGACGCGCAGCCGGGTGCCCGGCGGCTCGTCCATCTGTCCGAACACCAGCGCGGTGTCCTTGAGGACGTCGGCCTCCCCCATCTCCAGGAACAGGTCGTTGCCCTCGCGGGTGCGCTCACCAACGCCGGCGAACACCGACACGCCACCGAACTCCTTGGCGACCCGGCGGATCATCTCCTGGATGATGACGGTCTTGCCGACGCCGGCACCGCCGAGCAGGCCGATCTTGCCGCCCTGGACGTAGGGGGCCAGCAGGTCGATCACCTTGATGCCGGTCACGAACATCTCGGTCTTGGACTCGAGCTCGTCGAACGGCGGCGAGCTGCGGTGGATCGGCCAGCGCTCGGTGATCTCCAGCGAACTCTCCTCGACGTCGAGGGGGATGCCGAGCGCGTTGAAGACGTGGCCCTTGGTGACATCGCCGACCGGCACCGAGATCGGCGCGCCGGTGTCCTTGACCGGGGCACCACGCACCAGGCCGTCGGTGGGCTGCAGGGCGATGGCGCGCACTGTGTTGTCGCCGATGTGCTGGGCGACCTCGAGGGTGAGCATGCGGGTGTCGTCGCCGATCGTCCGCTCGACGTGCAGCGCGTTGAACAGTTCGGGCATCTGGTCGGGCGCGAACTCGACGTCGACGACGGGGCCGATCACACGGGCCACGCGGCCCGTGCCGCCGCCGCCCGACTGCGTGGTCTCGTTCTCGTCAATGGTGGCGGTCATGTCATCCTCCTGCATCGGACAGCGCGTTCGCGCCGCCCACGATCTCGCTGATCTCCTGGGTGATCTCTGCCTGCCGCGCGGAGTTGGCCGCCCGCGTGAGCGCCTTGATGAGGTCCTCGGCGTTGTCGGTCGCCGCCTTCATCGCCCGCCGGCGTGCCGCTGACTCGGCGGCGGCCGACTCGAGCATGGCCGCGAACAGGCGGCTCTCGACATAGCGCGGCAGCAGTGCGTCGAGCACGCCCTCACCGGACGGCTCGAACTCGTACAGCGGTAGGGGGCCGCTGGCAGGCGGCTCGTCGGTCTCCTCGATGACCATCGGCAGAATGCGGCGGGCAGCGGCACGCTGGGTCAGCGCCGAGGCGAACTCGGTGTAGACGAGGTGGATCTCGTCGACCCCGCCCGCATCGGTGTCGGTGACGAACGCCTCGATCAACGCGTCGGCTGCCGCCTTCGCCGACTCGTAGTCCGGCTGCTCGGAGAACCCGGTGAAGGTCTGAGCGACCGGGCGGCCGCGGAAGCGGAAGTAGGCGACCGCCTTACGCCCGACGGCGTAGACCACCGGCTCCTTGCCCTCGGTGCGCAGCAGGCTGAACAGCCCTTCCGCGGTCCGCAAGGCGTTGGCGTTGTAGGCACCGGCGAGGCCGCGGTCGCTGGTCACGACGAGGACCGCCGCCCGGCTGGGGTTTTCCTTCTCCGTGGTCAGAGGATGGTCGACGGCGGTCTGGCTCGCGACCGCCGTGATCACGCGGGTGATCTCCTCGGCGTAGGGCTTGGAGGTCCGCACCCGCTGCTGTGCCTTGGCGATGCGCGAGGCAGCGATAAGCTCCATCGCCCGCGTGATCTTCTTCGTCGACTGGACCGACTTGATGCGGCGGCGGTAGACGCGTAGCTGTCCGGCCACGTCAGTCCGACGTCTCCTCGGTAGACCGCCGGTGCCGCCTGATCGACTCCTGGCCCTGCTCGGACTTGTCCATCGGCTCAGCGTCGTGCTGGGCGCGTGCGCCGTTCTGATCGCCGTCCCGGTCGTCGTCGTCCTCGTCGGTCGCTCGCCCGGCATCGCCCTCGCTGCCGGCCTGACCGTCCGCCTGGCCCGTGTTGTCGGCGTCCTCGCCGGTGTAGTCGGCGGCCGGGTCGTCGGCGGCAACGTCAGCCTCGATGGAGGCCTCACCGGAGGGGTCGAACTGCTCCCGGAAGTCGTGAACCGCCTTCTTCATCGACTCGATGGTCGAGTCCTCGAGCTTGCCGCCGGAAAGGATCGCGTCGTAGATGCCGGCGTGCTCGCGCTCCACGTAGTCGAGGAACTCGCGCTCGAACCGCTTGACGTCATCGACCGGGACGTCGTCGAGGTAGCCGTTGGTGCCGGTCCACACCGACACCACCTGCCGCTCGACCGGCATCGGCGAGTACTGCGGCTGCTTGAGCAGCTCCACCAGCCGCTGCCCGCGCTCGAGTTGCGCCTTCGACGCGCGGTCGAGGTCCGAGCCGAAAGCGGCGAACGACTCGAGCTCGCGGAACTGCGCAAGGTCGAGGCGAAGGCGCCCTGCCACCGCCTTCATCGCCTTGATCTGGGCGTTGCCGCCGACGCGGGACACCGAGATGCCGACGTTGATGGCGGGCCGCACACCGGCGTTGAACAGGTCGGTCTCAAGGAAGATCTGCCCGTCGGTGATGGAAATGACGTTGGTCGGGATGAAGGCCGACACGTCGTTGCCCTTGGTCTCGATCAGCGGCAGCCCGGTCATCGAGCCGCCCCCGAGCTCGTCGCTGAGCTTCGCGCAGCGCTCGAGCAGGCGGGAGTGCAGGTAGAACACGTCACCGGGGTAGGCCTCCCGACCCGGCGGGCGGCGCAGCAGCAGCGACAGGGCGCGGTAGGCGTCGGCCTGCTTGGACAGGTCGTCGAACACGATCAGGACGTGTTGGCCGTTGTACATCCAGTGCTGGCCGATGGACGAGCCGGTGTAGGGCGCGAGGTACTTCAGGCCGGGCGAGTGGCTTGCCGGAGCCGCCACGATGGTCGTGTACTCGAGCGCGCCCGCCTCCTCGAGGGAGCCGCGGGTGCCGGCGATCGTCGAGCCCTTCTGCCCGATCGCCACGTAGATGCACTTGACCTGCTTCTTCGGGTCGCCCGACTTCCAGTTCTCGCGCTGGTTGATGATCGCGTCAATGGCGACGGCGGACTTGCCGGTCTGCCGGTCGCCGATGATCAGCTGGCGCTGCCCCCGCCCGATGGCGGTCATCGCGTCGACTGCCTTGATGCCCGTCTGCAGGGGCTCGTTGACCGGCTGGCGCTGCACCACGCTGGGAGCCTGCAGCTCGAGCACGCGGCGCTCGCTGGTCTCGATCTCGCCGAGGCCGTCCATCGGCCGGCCCAGCGCATCGACCACGCGGCCGAGATAGGCGTCGCCGACGGGAACCGACAGGACCTCCTTGGTCCGCCGGACCTCCGAGCCCTCCTCGATGTGCTGCGGGTCGCCGAGGATGACGACGCCGAGCTCGCCGATGTCGAGGTTGAGAGCCAGGCCCTCGACGCCGCCGGCGAACGACAGCAGCTCGTTGGTCATGGTGCGCGGCAAGCCCTCGACGCGGGCGATGCCGTCGCCGGTCTCGGTGACGCGCCCGACTTCCTCCCGCTCACCGGCGCCGGGCTCGTAGGAGTCGACGAACTCGCGCAGGGCGTCGCGGATCTCGTCCGGGCGGATGGACAGCTCGGTCATATCGGATCCTTCGATTGCAGTGGCTGGAGTAACTAGCGGACCAGCTGGCGCCGGGCGTCAGCGAGTCGGCGCAGGATGCTGCCGTCGACGACCTCGTCGCCCACCCGAACGACGACCCCGCCGAGCAGGGTCGGGTCGACGAAGACCTGCAACTCGACCTCGCGGTCAAACGCCGCCGACACCGCCTGGCGCAGCCGCTCGGTCTGGTCCGCGTCGAGTTGGCTGGCTACGGTGACCTCCGCGATCGAGCGCTGATGCAGGTCGGCTGCCATGCGGGCGAGGTCCTCGAGCGCCCGTGGGACGCTCCGGCCTCGCGGGTGATGCACCACCCGGCGGACGAGAATGACGGTGGTGGGGTGCGCCTTGCCCTCGAGCAGGCGCTCGAGCAGGGCATCCTTGCGCTCGGCCGGGAGCCCGGGGTCGGACAGGGCGAGCGAGAGCCTCGACTCGCGCTCGACGGTCCGGGAGAAGCGGAACAACTCGTCCTCGACGTCGTCGAGGTCGTCGCCGGCCGCCGAGAGCAGGGCAGTCGAGGCGCGCTTGTCGATCGCGAGAACGAGCCCGAGCGAGGTCGGCCACCGCTCGGCGACGAGCTCGCGCAGTACGTCGAGGGTCGCATTGGACAACTGGCCACCAAAGAGCCGGTCGACGAGCTGCACGCGCGAGCGCTCGCGCGACCCGCTGTCGGCAAGGGCTCGACGCACGTCGAGCTGGCCCTCGAGCAGGTCGGCAACGGCGGACAGCTGCTCACCAAGCTCTGCCGTCCGGGTGTCGCCGACGCCCGGCGGACCCGAGCCGTCGCTCGATGCGGCAGGGGCCGCCGCCTCAACGTGGGCCGCGGCGCCCTCACCCGTCTTGGCCGAGCTCGCACGAACCGCCCCTCGGGGGACGCGCGGCGTCACCTGCTCGGCGCCGCCGGCAGCGGATTCAGGCGCGGCTGTCGCGGCCTCGGCCGGCACCGCGGCGGGCGGCGCCGGAACGTCAGCGGCAGGAGCCGGCCCGTCCTCGGAACCGGCACCAGCCCCCGCACCGGTTGGCGCAGCGCCGGCGTCGTCCCCGTCCTGTCCTCGGACGAGCGAGACCAGGCGCTCCCGGGCCCGCGCGAGCGGCCCCTTCTCGCCCTCGGCCATCAACTTCCCGCTCGGGTCGCACCGACAGCGCCGACAGCTCCAACAGCGTCACCGTTGGACGCTGCCTGGCCCTGTGCCTGCCCCTGCGCCTGTGGCGCCTCGAGCCCGGCAATGAAGTCGTCGACCAGTTGTCGCTGGGTCTCGCTGCGCTCCAGGTCATGGCCGACGATGCGCTCCGAGAGCTGCATCGCGATGCCGCCCACCTCCCGGCGCAGGGACCCGGCGGCCTGGGCGCGCTCGGCCCGCAGCTGCTCCTCGAACCGGGCCAGGCGCTCCTCACGCTCGGCCTCGGCCTGGCGCCGCATCTCCTCACGGATCCGCCGGGCATCCTCGTGCGCTCGCTCGCGGATCGCGTTGGCCTCCGACCGGGCCTCGGCCAACTGCGCGCGGTACTGCTCGAGCGTCGCCTTGGCCTGTGCCTGCGTCTTCTCCGCGCGCTCCAGCCCACCCTCGATCTTGTCGCGACGCTCCGCGTAGAGCGCCTCGGCCCGCGGGAAGGCGTACTTCATCAAGACGAAGCACAGCACCGCGAAAGCGATCGTTCCGATGACCACCTCGCCGAGGGCGGGAATCAGCGGATTGCTGTTCTCCTCCGCCGCGAGGATCAGTGCCGACGTCATCGTCGGCTCAGGTACCGAAAACGAAGGGGACGACCAGACCGATCAGCGCGAGCGCCTCGGCGAGGGCGAACCCGAGGAACAGGTAGGTGCGGGTGAGCCCGGCCGACTCGGGCTGGCGCGCCGTCGAGTTGATGTAGGCGGCGAACACCAGGCCGACACCGATGGCCGGGCCGATCGCCGCCAGGCCGTAGCCGACGGAGCCGAGGCTGCCCGAGACGCTCTTGCTGGCAGCAAGGATCAGTTCCATCTTTTTCGTGTCCTCTCGGGGGGTTGCACGGCCCATCCAGGCCGGCGGTCAGGGTGGGTCAGTGCTCTCAGGGTGGGTCAGTGCTCCTCGGAGAGGGCACCCGAAACATAGACGGCGGTGAGCGTGACGAACACATAGGCCTGCAGCGCGATGACCAGCAGCTCGAAGAAGGTCAGCACGATCGACATGATGAACGCGACCGCGCCGAAGCCGATCTGGAACCCGCCATGACCGGTCATGTAGAGCGCGCCGCCGATGAAGACGAGCAGCAGCAGGTGCCCGGCGAACATGTTGGCGAACAGCCGGACCGCCAGCGTGAAGGGCCTGACGATGAGCGTCGACACCAGCTCGATCGGGGTCAGCAGCGGGTAAATCCACAGCGGCACGCCGGGGGGAAAGGCGATGTCCTTCAGATAGCGGCCGAGGCCCTGCTTCTTGATACCGATGTAGTTGAACAGGATCAGCGAGATCACCGCGAGCACCGCGGGGAAGGCGATGCGCGAGTTCACCGGCACCTGTGCCAGCGGCAGGATCTCGTAGAGGTTCATCAGGAAGATGAAGCAGAACAGCGTGGTCAGGTACGGCGCGAAGCGGATACCAGCCTCCGGGCCGATCACCTCGCGGGCGATGCCGTTGCGGACGAAGTCGTAGACCGCCTCGCCTGCAAACTGCAGCTTGCCCGGCACCAGCGTGGGTCGGCGGAACGCCAGGACGAAGAACAGGCTGATCAGAAGGACGCCGAACAGCAGCATGGTGATGATGCGGGTGATGTGGAAATCGACGCCGAACAGCGTGAAGTCGGTGAAGGACTTGAAGACGAACGACCCCGTCCCGACCGGGTGCTCCTGCTGGAAGCCCGGCCCTGCGGCAAGCAGCATCACGTCGTCACCGTCCCCACTTCAGATACACCGCATAGACGCTCGTAGCGGCTCCGGCGATGATGCCGACGAGTCCGAGAAAGCCGGTGCCCAACCAGTGGTCGAGCCCCAGACCGATCGCGCACCACAGCGCCGGGCCCACCAGGAGGGTGCCGGTGATCGCTAACGCATTGGCGTCGTGCTGACCCGGACGATGCGGCGACGTCATGTCACGGGTGACCATACCAGGGCTGTTTCGCCGTCGATCACGGGCCGTCAGGGGCTTTGATCAGCCGTCTCCGCTGTTGTCAATCACCACGTACGGCAGCTTCGCGCGCCACACAGCGACCGACTGCGCGACCAGCCAGCCGAGCGTCGCAGCCACCGTCGTCCAGCTGAACGAGGGCAACTGGAGGTGCTCGGGCAGGGTCGTCCCGAACAGCAGCCCGCCGAGGACCAGGATCAGCGTGCCGTAGACGGTCAGCCCCACGGGCATGGTGAGGGCCGGCCCGACCGAGTTGGCCGCCTCGACCGCGGCAAGGGTGACGATGAAGAACATCGCGACGAGTGCGAGGCCGACCAGGCTGCTGACCAGCCCATAGAAACCTGCTGCGAGGGCGCACACCAGGGCAGCCACTGGCCCCACTCCCGCGACGCCGACCAGGCCGGAGCGCAGCGACAACCCGAGCGGCGTTGGAGGCCGGCGCCTCACTGGGACCCTGCCCCCGAGGCCCGGGTGCCCACTCGCCCGCCCAGCCTCGGCCTGCGGGTGGGGGCGCGCACGACGAGCAGCGACAGCGCCGCGAGCACCGCGACGACGAGGATCACCACGCCGGGAGTGGACGAGAACGACGCGATCACACCGCCGAACCCGAGCAGTGCGGCCCAGAACCACAGCAGCCCGACAGCCCGCCGCTGCGAGTGCCCGATCTCGAGCAAGCGGTGGTGCAGGTGCAGCTTGTCCGGCGAGAACGGCGACCGGCCGGCACGGGTGCGCCGAATGACGGCGAGCAGCAGGTCGACGAACGGTACGAACAGCACCAGCAGCGGCACGGCCAGCGGGATCAGCGAGGGCAGCGCCTCTCCCCCGGCCGTGCCTCCGAGCGAGACCTCACCCGTCACCGAGATGACCGACGCGGCGAGCAGCAGGCCGATCAGCATCGAGCCGGAATCACCCATGAACTGCCGGGCCGGGTTGACGTTGTGCGGCAGGAAGCCCAGGCACACCCCGGCGGTGACCGTCGCGAGCAGCGTCGCGGGGGTCGCCCGGTAGAAGCCGTTGGTGACGGCGATCTGGTAGGAGTACGCGAACTCGGCGAGCGCGGCGATGCCGGCCATGCCAGCTGCCAGGCCGTCGAGGCCGTCGATGAAGTTCATGGCGTTGACCAGCAGCACGGTCAGCAGCACGGTCAGCGGAACTGCCGTCTCGGGGCCCAGCGTCACCGTCTCCCCGCTCGGCAGCAGCGCGAACGAGAGCTGGATGCCGAGCAGCACCATGACGCCGGCTGCCACCACCTGGCCGGCGAGCTTGGTGATGGCGTCGATCGGCCACCTGTCGTCGATCGCGCCGAGCAGGCAGATCACCAGACCTGCCAGCAGCACGGCTCGCGGGTCGCCGTAGTCACGGGACACCGAGGACAGGAACGGCAGCTGCGCCGCGACGAGCAGTCCGGCGGCAAGACCCGCCAGCATCGCCACGCCGCCCAGCCGAGGGGTCGGTGTCATGTGCACGTCGCGGTCGCGGACGGCTGCCATGGCGCCGATCCGCACCGCCAGCTGCCGGGTCAGCGGGGTGACCAGGAAGGTCACGGCCGCCGTGACGACAAGGACGAGGGCGTACTCGCGCACAGCTGCTGCCGACCCGGCCCTACCGCGGGTAGGCGGGGAAACGCTCCACCAGGGCGGTGACGGCCGCGCGGACCTCAGCCCCCGCGGCTGGCTCCCGCACGGCTCGGCTGATCAACGAGGCGATGTCCTTCATCTCCCCGACGCCCATGCCCTGCGTGGTGACCGCCGGAGTGCCCACCCGGATGCCGGACGCGACCGCAGGTGGCTGGGGGTCGTAGGGGATGGCGTTCTTGTTGAGGGTGATGCCGGCGGCGTCGCAGCGCTGCTCGGCGTCGCGGCCCTCGACGCCGATGCCGCGCAGGTCGAGCAGCGCCAGGTGGGTGTCGGTGCCGCCGCTGACCGGGCGCAGGCCCTCGGCCGACAGCGCGTCGGTCAGCGCCTGGCTGTTGTCGATGACCTGCTGGGCGTAGGCCTGGTACTCCGGGGTCGCCGCCTCCTTGAGCGCGACCGCCTTACCGGCGATGGCGTGCATCAGCGGACCCCCCTGAGCGAAGGGGAAGACCGCCTTGTCGATCTTGGCGGCCAGCTCCTGAGTGCACAGCACCATGCCGCCGCGCGGGCCACGCAGCACCTTGTGCGTGGTGAAGGTGACGACGTCGGCGTAGGGCACCGGGCTCGGGATCGCCTTGCCGGCGACCAGCCCGATGAAGTGAGCGGCGTCGACCATCAGGTAAGCCCCGACCTCGTCGGCGATGGAGCGGAACGCCGCAAAGTCGATCAGCCGCGAGTAGGCCGTCGCGCCACAGATGATCAGCTTGGGCTGGTGCTGGCGGGCCAGGTCGCGGACCTCGTCGTAGTCGATCAGCTCCGTGTCCTTGCGGACGCCGTACGCCGCGACGTCGAACCACTTCCCGCTGAAGCTGACCTTGCTGCCGTGGGTGAGATGACCCCCGTGTGGCAGCGACATCGCCAGCACCTTCTCGCCCGGGGAGGCAAGGGCGGCGTAGGCCGCGAAGTTGGCCGATGCGCCCGAGTGCGGCTGCAGGTTGGCGTGCTCGGCGCCGAACAGCTCCTTGGCCCGCTCGATGCCGATGATCTCCGCACGGTCGACGACCTCGCAGCCGCCGTAGTACCGGCGCCCGGGGTAGCCCTCGGCGTACTTGTTCGACAGCGTCGAGCCGAGCGCGGCGAGCACGGCGGGCGAGGTCAGGTTCTCGCTGGCGATCAGCTGCAGGCCGCCGCGCAGCCGGGTGAGCTCGTCGAGCACCACACCGGCGATGTCGGGATCGGTGGCCTGCAGGGCGCCGAAGTCGGGTCCCCAGAAGGGCTCGGACATGTGGCACTCCTTCGCTGACCGGCGGTGATCTGTGATGGCTGCCCCGTTGCTCCTGGCTGCGGTGTCACTCTACGGGCAGCGCCCTGCCCAGCCGCGTACCAGCCGCCGACCAGCCCGCCCAGCCGCAGCCCTCAGGACGTGACGAGCTCCGGCACCTCGCCCCGCAACGCCTCTGTGGAGACCGCGCCCGCGCGCAGGAGCCGTGGCGGGTGCACGGTGCAGTCGACGATGCTGGAGGCGACCGGGTCGCCGGACGGGCCCGCGTCGAGGTAAACCGCGACGTCCTCGCCAAGTTGTGCCCGCGCCTCGTCAGCGTTCGTCGCCGGGGGCGACCCGCTGACGTTGGCGCTCGACACCGCCATCGGCCCGGTGCGCTGCAGCAGCTCGACGGCCACCGGGTGCAGCGGCATCCGGACGGCCACGGTGCCGTGCGCGTCGCCGAGGTCCCAGGCGAGTGCCGCGGCGTGCCGCACCACCAGGGTGAGGCCGCCGGGCCAGAAGGCCTTGCGGAGCAGGTCGGCCTCGGGGGGCAACACGTCGACCAGGCCGTCGAGGGTCGCCCACGAGCCGACGAGCACCGGCACGGGCATGTCACGCCCGCGCCGCTTGGCCGCGAGGAGCGCATCGACGGCCGCCGGCGTGAACGCATCGACGCCGATGCCGTACACGGTGTCGGTCGGCAGGACGACGACCTCACCGCGCTGGACCGACCGCGTCGCAGCGGCCAGGCCGGCCTTACGGGTGTTTGGGTCGCCGCAGTCATAGGTGAGAGCAGTCATGGCTGGATCGCCGTCATGACGACAGCCTCATCACGCCGCACCGCCGTGACCCAGCGCGGGCGCCCGGCGAGATCCTCGCCCGCCTCGACACCGCTCCAGCGTGCCCGGAACACCGCCGGTGCGGTCTCACCCTGGTCGTCGCCGTGCTCGACGACAAGCACCCCACCCGGCCGCAGCAGCCGCCAGGCCGCCGCCTCCACCTCGCGCACGACGTCGAGGCCGTCCGCACCGCCGCCCCACAGGGCGACGTCCGGGTCGTGGAGCCCGACCTCGGGCTCGAGCTCGAGGCCTGCGGTGAGGTAGGGCGGGTTGCTGACCACGAGGTCGACGCGCCCGTCGAGCTCGGGCAGCGCTTCCGAGGCCGTTGCGCGGACGAGCCGGACCGGCAGCCCGGTCGCGCCGACGTTGCGCTCTGCCCAGGCCAGCGCGCCCGCATCAGCCTCCACCGCTATGACCTGCGCGGAAGGGTGCTCCTGCGCGATAGCCAGGGCGATGGCCCCAGACCCCGTGCACAGGTCGACGACCACCGGTGCAGTCACGCCCAGGGTGCGCAGCCGGGCGAGCGCGACCTCGACGACCTGCTCGGTCTCCGGGCGGGGGACGAACACCCCCGGCCCGACTGCCAGATCCAGGTGCCGGAACCCGGCGCTGCCGAGGATGTGCTGCAGGGGCTCTCGCGCTGCCCGGCGCTGCGCCAGGCCATCGAGGCGGGCAGCGGCCGCCGCATCCAGCCGGGCCAGCACCAGTTGCCCGCGGGAGACACCCGCAGCGGCCGCGACGAGCAGTTCGGCGTCGCCCAGCGGCGTGGCGACGCCGGTGCGACCGAGCGTGTCGGTCACCGTCCGGACCGCGGAAGCCGCCGGCAGGCTCACGCCAGCGTCTCCTGCCCGGCCTCAGCGAGCAGCCGCTCGTCATCGGCCCGGCGCAGGACCTCGAGGACACCGTCGAGCTCGCCGTCGAGCACCCGGTCGAGGTTGTAAGCGGTGTAGCCGACCCGGTGGTCCGACAGACGGTTCTCGCGGTAGTTGTAGGTGCGAACGCGCTCGCTGCGGTCGACCGTGCGCACCTGCGAGGCGCGGGCGGCGTTGACGTCGGCAGCGGCCGACTCGCGCGCGTGCGCCAGCAGCCGGGCGCGCAGGATGCGCAGCGCCGACTCCTTGTTCTGCAGCTGGCTCTTCTCGTTCTGGCAGGAGACGACGGTGCCCGTCGGCAGGTGGGTGATGCGCACGGCTGAGTCGGTGGTGTTGACGCTCTGCCCGCCGGGCCCGGACGAGCGGTAGACGTCGATGCGCAGGTCGTTGGGGTCGACCGCGACGTCGACGTCCTCCGCCTCGGGCAGCACCAGCACGCCGGCGGCGCTGGTGTGCAGGCGCCCCTGCGACTCGGTGACGGGCACGCGCTGCACCCGGTGCACACCGCCCTCGTACTTCAGCAGGCCGTAGACGCCGCCCTGCTTGGCGCGGACTGCGACGCTGACGTCCTTGTAGCCGCCGAGGTCGCTCTGCGTGGCGTCGAGCACCTCGGTGCTCCAGCCCTTGCTCTCGGCGAACCGCAGGTACATCCGCAGCAGGTCCCCGGCGAACAGGGCCGACTCGTCGCCGCCCTCACCCGCCTTGACCTCGAGGATGACGTCCTTGACGTCGTCCTCGTCGCGCGGGAGCAGCAGATCACGCAGCCGCGCCTCGAGCTCGTGGACGGACGCCTCGTACTGCTCCGCCTCCCGCGCCATGCCCTCGTCCTCACCGGCCATCTCGCGGGCAGCGTCGCGGTTGTCGCTGGCCTCGTGCAGCGCCCGCGCGGTCTCGACGACCGGGCCGAGCTGGGCGTAGCGGCGGCCGAGCGAGCGCGCCGTGTTCTGGTCGGCGTGCATCGACGGGTCAGCCAGACGGCGCTCGAGGTCGGCATGCTCGGCGAGCATCTCCTCGAGCGTTGCCATCGGGTCTCCTGTACTTCGGGTAGGGCTGTATTTCGGGTAGAGCGGGCTGCGTGCGGAAGTGCTAGTGGGCCGGGTCGCCGCAGTCATGGCGACGGCGCCCGTCCCGAAAGGGAGCGGGCGCCGTCGGGACAGCTACTTGGCCGGCGTTCCAGCGGCAGAACCGGCAGCACCTGCGGTGCGCTTGCCGTATCGGCGCTCGAACTTCTCGACGCGGCCGCCGACATCCATGATCTTCTGCTTGCCGGTGTAGAACGGGTGGCACTCGGAGCAGACGTCGGCATTGATCCGGCCGTTCTGCTTGGTGCTACGGGTGCTGAACGTGTTGCCACACGCGCAGACGACCTGCGTCTCGGCGTATGACGGGTGGATGTCGGGCTTCATGGCGTCCTTCTTTCTGCTGGGCCGCCGGGTCCCCGCCGAATGCGAGGTGAACCGGAGCCGCTGACGTCTAGTCGTAACGTTCGGCCAGGCCGCGGGCTTCCCGAAGCGGGCTGCTAGCGGTCGTCCTCGTTCGGGGTCGTCTTGGCGATCTGCATGAGGAACTCGTAGTTGGTCCGCGACTTCTTGAGGCGGTCGAGCAGCAGCTCGATCCCCTGCAGCGGGTCGAGCGCATGCAGCACCCGCCGCAGCTTGTAGACGATGACCAGCTCGTCCGGCGAGAGCAGGATCTCCTCCTTGCGGGTGCCGGACGCGTCGACGTCGACCGCCGGGAAGATCCGCTTGTCCGCGATCTTGCGCGACAGGACGAGCTCGGCGTTGCCGGTGCCCTTGAACTCCTCGAAGATCACCGTGTCCATCGTCGAGCCCGTCTCGACCAGCGCGGTGGCGAGGATGGTCAGCGAGCCGCCGTTCTCGATGTTGCGGGCGGCGCCGAGGAAGCGCTTGGGCGGGTAGAGCGCCGTCGAGTCGACACCACCGGACAGGATGCGTCCGGATGCCGGCGCCGCCAGGTTGTAGGCACGGCCCAGGCGGGTGATGGAGTCGAGCAGGACGACGACGTCGTGGCCCAGCTCGACCAGGCGCTTGGCCCGCTCGATCGACAGCTCCGCGACGACCGTGTGGTCCGCCGGCGGCCGGTCGAAGGTGCTGGCGATGACCTCGCCCTTCACCGAACGCTGCATGTCGGTGACCTCTTCGGGCCGCTCGTCGACGAGGACGACCATGAGGTGGCACTCGGGGTTGTTGGTGGTGATCGCGTTGGCGATGGCCTGCAGCACCATCGTCTTGCCAGCCTTGGGCGGGCTGACGATCAGGGCGCGCTGGCCCTTGCCTAGCGGCATGACCAGGTCGATGATGCGCGTGGTCACGAGCTGCGGCTCAGTCTCCAGGCGCAGCCGCTCGTTGGGGTAGAGCGGGATCAGCTTGTGGAACTCGGGCCGCTCCCTTGCCTCCTCGGGCGCTAGGCCGTTGACGGTGTCGAGGCGCACGAGGGCGTTGTACTTGTCGCGCCGCTCGCTGGCTGCGGCCCCGCCGTCCTCCGGCTGGCGCACCGCACCGGTGATGGCGTCGCCCCGGCGCAGCCCCATCTTGCGGACCTGCGACATGCTGACGTAGACGTCGTTCGGGCCGGTCAGGTACCCGGTGGTGCGCACGAACGCGTAGTTGTCGTGGATGTCGAGGATGCCGCCGATGGGCGTGAGGACGTCGTCGTCGCGGATCGTCAGGTCGGGCTCGTTGACCCCGCCGCCCGGGGCGCGGGTGCGGTTGCGGCCGCGGCCCCGCTCGCGGAAGCGGCCCCGCCGGTTGCCGTCGGCGTCGTCAGACTGACCCTGCTGGTTGCCCGGGCCCTGGCCCTGGCCCTGACTCCCGCCTTGACCCTGGCCCTGGCCTTGGCCCTGACGTTGCCGGTCCCCGGTCTGCCGGTCGCCGGTCTGCCGGTCGCCGGTCTGCCGGTCGCCGTTCTGCCGGTCGCCGTTCTGCCGGTCATTGCCGGGCCGGTCGCTGACGGGCCGATCGTTGCCGGGCCGGTCGCTGCGCTCCTGCTGCCGGGCCTGCCCGTTCTGGCGGTCAACCTGGTCGGCTCCGCGAGACTCCTGACGGTCGGGGCGCTGGCGGCCTTGCCGGTCGCCCTGGCGCGTCGCGTCGGGTGCGCCCGTGCTGGTGGTGTCATTGGCACCGGACGTGCTGGCGGTGGCGGTGGCGGCACTGTCCGTGCTGCTGTCGGTGACGGCCGCGCTGTCGGTGACGGCCGCGCCGTCGACGCCGTCGACGGGAACAGCCGGGGAGCCGGTCGACTCGCTCGCTGAGGCGGGGCCCGCATCGTCCGCGTCGACGGGGTACGACCCGCTGCCCGCGGGGCGGCTGCTGCCTCGGCGCCGCCGCCGGCCCGAGGCCGCATCGCCGTTGACCTCTGCTGCCGGTGCGGCTACCGGCGCCGCCGTGTTCAGCACATCCACGTGCTCGCGGGCCTCGGGCGCCGAGTCGGTGCGCGGTGCCGCCGCAGGCTCGTCGAGCGGCAGCGCGGGGGTTTCGGTCGGCGCAGCCACTGGCGCCGGTACGGGCGCGCTGGCCGAACCACCGGACCCGGACGAGTCGCCGCGGGCGGCCTCGATGGCGGCCACCAGCTGGCCCTTGCGCATCCCGCCTACGCCGGCGAGGCCGAGCGACCCGGCCATCGCCTTGAGCTCGGGAAGGAGCATGGCGCTGAGGCCCTCACCACGCGGGCGGCGCCTGGTCGGCACGCCGTTGCCGGTTGCCTCAGCGGTTTCGGCGGCCCCGTGAGCCTCGGCGGCCTTCCCATTGGCCCCGGGTGCGCTGCCGTTCGTGCTCGAGGCGCTGGCATTGCTGCCGTTGCTGCTCGAACTCGTGCCAGCGTCCACCGGTGCTTGCGCGGTGTCGCTCAGTTCTGCGATATCACTCAATGTGTGTCAACCCTTTCAGACCGGCGGTTGCCGGAGGTGAACAGCGAGAGAAAAGTGTGGTTGAGGCTGGTCGATCAGACGGGCAGCACGCGCACGCTGCGCCACGAGACTGAGAACAGCCACCTCAGATGAAGTCGTCGCCATCGACTTCGACCTTGAGGGGAAGCACCGGGGACACGAACCGTCACACTCGGTCGAGTTCGCCTTGCCACAGCATATCCGACCCGGGACTGCTGGCAACAACGGCCGCGCCCGGCGCGTCATTCCCGCGACGACTCAGCGTCACCAGTCAGATCAGCGTGCCACCGATCAACGAGGGCGGCGCCGCCTCCGCCCCGGGTGGCGCCTGCTACGCCGGTCCCAGCTCGTCCCAGCGGGCGCCCGCCAGGTCCAGGGCGAGTGAAACGACCCGCGCAGCCTCGACCTCACCTTTTCCGCCGGCGTCGTCGGAACCATCCCCCACGACGTCCTCCGCCAGGTCGGTGGCCCTCACCCGCTCCTCCGTATCGCGGACCAGAGCCAGCACCGTCGGCCCAGAACCGGACAGGAACGCCGGTATGTCTGCCGCCCGCCACGCCTCGAGCACGGTAGAACTGAGCGGCAGGGCGGGCAGTCGGTAGGGCTGGTGGAGCCAGTCCTCAGTGGCGGCCAGGAGCTGGTCGGGACGGCTCGTGAGGGCGGCGACGAGCAGGGCCGCCCGGCCCGCGGTACGAGCCGCAGCGGCGTGCTCGACCTGCGCCGGCAGCACCCCTCGCGATGCCGACGTCGACACCGGCCGGGCGGGGATGACGGCCACCGCGCTGAGCTGCGGTGCCGGCTCGAGCCGGACCGCCTCCACCCGCTCGTCGGCGCCGGTGCGAGCGATGGTCAACCCGCCGAGCAGGCACGCAGCGACGTTGTCCGGATGCCCCTCCAGCTGCGCCGCGATGGGGAGTGCTGCTGTTGCCACGTCCTGCCCCCGAAACGTCGGTTGCTCGCCCGCGAGCGCGAGCGCGGCCGTAACGCCCGCGCAGATGGCAGCCGCGGACGAACCCAGGCCTCGGGACATCGGCACCCGCGGGACGAACCGTGCCACCAGCTCCCTTGGCGTCCAGCCCACCTCGGCGAAGGTCGCCCGCATCGCCCGCAGCACCAGGTTGTCCTCGCCGACCGACACGCCGGCATAGCTGGCAATGGACCACTCGCCGGCCCGCAACCCCTCCCCCGCGACACGCACCAGCAGCTCGTCGCGAAGGTCGACCGCGAGGCCGAGGGCATCGAACCCCGGCCCCAGGTTGGCGCTCGTCGCCGGCACCGACACCCGTACCCCGGGCAGGCGGGCAGGCGGCATCAAGCCAGGCCGAGCGCCGTGGCCGCCTCGAGCGCCTCGGCAGCGATGCGGCGCGGACGGGCGGCGCCGCTGATCGCCCAGTCCGGGTCCTTGAGCCCGTGCCCGGTCACCGTGCAGACGACGGTCTCGCCGGGCGACACCAGTCCCTCGTCGGCTGCGTCGAGCAGGCCGGCGACGCTCGCCGC
>JAABVA010000844.1_pt1 | contig 35378 bp, 30 predicted proteins | sample 5560331 | NCBI WGS metagenome assembly JAABVA01 (sample SAMN12812661, study PRJNA571458) | rock metagenome | isolation source: Antarctica rocks | place: Antarctica: Victoria Land, Mt New Zealand sud | collected 2016-01-07 | reverse complement strand
CGAATGCGGCGAACAGGGCAGCGTATAGAAGCACAAAACGCAGCAACATCGAAACGATCACTGGACACCCTCCAGCCCAGCCCAACGTAGCCGATGCTTCAGCGTTGCCGCATGGGCGGCGCTGGGTGCGGCAATTGGGGATGCAGTGTCAGAAAATATCGTGGCCGACCGGCCGCGCGGCGGATCTATCGGCTTTGTCCTGGCGACGTTGGGCCTCGACGCGCTCGGCGTCGGCATCATTGCCCCGATCGTGCCGGGCCTGGTGCAGGAACTCGAGCACCTGCCGCCCGAACAGGCGGCCCCGTGGGTGGGCGCCCTTATTGCCGCCTACGCGGGGGTGCAGTTCTTCGCAGCGCCGCTGCTCGGGGCGCTCAGCGACCGGTTCGGCCGCCGTCCGGTCATCCTCATCTCGGTGTTCGGCATCGGCCTCGACTATCTCCTGTTGGCCTTTGCGCCGAGCATGTGGTGGCTGTTCCTGGGCCGGCTGATCGCGGGCGCCACCTCCGCCAACGTCGCGGCCGCGACTGCCTACATCGCCGACGTCAGCAGCCAGGACGACCGCTCCAGCCGGTTTGGGCTGGTCGGGGCGACGTTCGGGGCCGGCTTCGTGATCGGCCCGGCCATCGGCGGCTGGCTCGGCGAGTATGGGCTGCGGTGGCCGTTCTATGCCGCGGCGGCGCTCGCCTTCGCCAACTTCGTTTATGGCGTGTTTGTGCTGCCCGAAAGTCTGTGGCCAGAAAATCGCCGTCCAGTAACCTGGACCCGCGCCAACCCGTTCGGTCTGCTGCGCAACGTTTGGCGCGACCCGGCGCTCCGAAGCATGGCCATCGCCTGGTCGTGCAGTTGGGTCGGCCTCGGCGCGGTGCAGAGCAGCCTGGTGCTGTTCACCCGCTACCGTTTCGGCTGGGGCATGGCGGCGAACGGCTTGGTGCTGGCCGGCATCGGCCTGTCGCAGGCGGTGACGGAGGGGTTCCTGCTGACCCGAATCACCGCACGCCTCGGCGACCGGCGGACGGCGCTGCTCGGCTACACGGCGGCGGCGCTCGGCTACATGACGCTGGCCCTGGCCCTCGCGGGCTGGATGCTGGTGCCGGCCGTGGTGCTGCTGGCGCTGGGCGGCCTGGCGATCCCCTCGGTCCGGGCGATGGTGTCCGGGCGCGGCGGCGTCGATAATCAGGGTGAGATGCAGGGCGTGCTGACCGCGGTCGAGGGGCTGACCGCGGTGGCGGCGCCGCTACTGACGGCGTGGCTGTTCTACGCCTTCACCTCGCCGAGCCTGCCGGTGCATTTCGCCGGCGTACCCTTCGCGGTGGCGGCCGGGACCGCGTTGCTGGCCGGGGCATTGCTCCGGAAGCACTGATCCGGCTTGACCCTGCCCGGCTCAGGCCGTCAACTCTCCAACCGGGGGAGACATCAGATGAGCGATCAGCTTGCCGACAGCGCCGAACGCTTGTTCGCCATGAATACCGGCAAGGCTGTGACCCGCTCCGCCGAGGATGGCGCATTCCCGCATGCCCTCTGGGCCGCCGTAACGGACGCCGGCTTCACCTCCGCGCTGCTGCCTGAGCATGCTGGCGGCTTCGGCCTGACGGTCGCGGAGGCGATGACGCTGCTGCGGATCGCCGGCGCCCATGCAGCGCCCATCCCATTGGCGGAGACTATGCTCGCGGGCTGGTTGCTCGCCCAGGCGGGCCTGCCGGTGCCGGAGGGCGTGCTGACCCTGGCCCCGGTGCGCACGAAGGATGCACTGTCGTTGCGCCGGGCAGGGGATGGCTGGCGCCTGACTGGAACGGCGGGCCGAGTCCCATGGGCGCGCGATGCGGCCGAGATCGCCGTCCTTGCCGAGGGGCCGGACGGGCCCGTCGTGGCGTCGCTGCGCACTGACGGCTTCACCGTGGAGCACGACCGCAACCTGGCCGGCGAACCGCGGGATACCATCACGGTTGACGTCCTGCTAGCTGCGGATGCGGTCGCGCTGGCCCCGCCAGGCTTTGGCCTTGCACAGTTGCGCGCAGCCGGAGCGGCGGTGCGCACGGCGCAGATCGCCGGCGCCCTGTCGCGCGCTCTGGCCCTGAGCGTCCAGTATGCCCAGACCCGGGTGCAGTTTGGCCGGCCGATCGGCAAGTTCCAGGCCATACAGCAGAACCTGGCGATTCTGGCCGGGCAGTCCGCCGCCGCGATTGCCGCTGCCGATATGGCCGCGGACGCGCTGGCGACGGGGCTCGATCCGCTGCTGGTCGGCGCCGCCAAGGCCCGCGCGGGCGAGGCCGCCAGCATCGCCGCCGGGCTCGCGCACCAGTCGCATGGGGCGATCGGCTTCACCCAGGAATACGAGCTGCACTTCGTCACCCGGCGCCTGTGGTCCTGGCGGGACGAGTTCGGCAACGAGGCGGAGTGGAACGGCGTCGTCGGGCGTGCGGCGCTGGCGGCCGGGCCGGACGGGCTGTGGCCCGCGCTGACGACCGCTTGATGCCTCAACTCGATACCCTGCTGTCGCCCCGGTCGGTCGCGGTGATCGGCGCCTCGCCGGACCCGCAGAAGATACGCGGCGCCCTGCTGCACCTGCTGCGTAAAAATGGCTTTGCCGGGCGAATCGTCCCGGTGAACCCGAGCTACGGGGAGATCGAGGGCCTTCCATGCTACGCGACATTGGCCGCGGCCGGTGCGCCGGTGGACCTGGCGCTGATTGCGATCCCGGCCGCGGGCGTGCTGGCGGCATTGGAGGAGTGCGCGGCGGCCGGGGCGCGCAACGCCGTGGTGATCTCCTCCGGGTTCGCCGAGGACGACGCGGCGCCGGCCGACCTGCAGGACCAGGTGGCGGCGCTGGCACGTCGCACCGGAATGCGCATCTGCGGCCCGAACGCCGAGGGCTTCCACAACGAGGTCGACCGCGTCAGCGCCACCTTCAGCCCGGCGGTCGACCGCGACGCCGACGACAACCCCACGGCCACCGCGAGCCGCATCGGCATCGTGGCCCAGAGCGGCGGCATGGGGTTCGCGCTTTATAACCGCGGCCGGGCGCTCGGCCTGTCGTTCGGCACGGTGGTCAGCACGGGCAACGAGGCCGACCTGACTGCGGCCGACTTCCTCGCCCACATGGCCGACGACCCGGCGACCGCCGCCGTACTATTGTTCCTGGAAAGCGTGCGCGATCCCGCCGCCTTTGCCGCCGCTGCCATGGCGGCCCAGGCAGCCGGCAAGTTCATCGTCGCGATCAAGATCGGCCGCTCGGCGGCAGGCAAGCTCGCCGCCGCCTCGCATACTGCCAGCATGACCGGCTGGGATGTCGGATACGATGCGATGTTCCGCCGCTATAGGATCTTCGTCGCGACCGAGTTGGACGAGGCCTTGGGGCTTGCCGCGGCGCTCGCATCCAACCCGCCAGCGCGTGGGAAGCGGATGGCGGTCGTAACCGTGTCGGGCGGCGCCGGCGCATGGTCCGCCGATGCGCTGGTGGCGGCAGGGTTGACGGTGCCGGAGCTGGGCGCCGGGACGCAGGCGGCGATCCGCGGCTTCATCCCGAGCTATGGCAGCACGCGCAACCCGGTCGACCTGACCGCTGCGGGAGTACATGGCGGCGGCCTGTTGCGGACGATCGAGCTGCTGAGCCACGACCCGGACGTGGACCAGATTGCGGTCATCACCTCGCTGTCCAACCCCAAGCGCGTCTCCATCTATGGCCCCGAGTTGGCGACGCTGCTGGCGCAGCGGCTCAAGCCCGTGCTGTTCTACAGCTACACCCTGCCGTCCCCGCTGGGCCGGCGCATCCTGGCCGAGGCTGGTGCGGCCATCATTCCGTCGATGGCTGTGCTGGCAACCGCGTGCCGGGCCTTGGCGGAGCAGGGCCAGTATGCGCCGCCCGCGCTGGCCGAAACCGAGGTGCTTCCCGAGGCGGTCCGCACTGTCCTGTCCGGCCAGGCCGGCGCCCTCGCCGAATATGCGGCCAAGGCGGTGCTTGCGGCCTGCGGAGTGCCCATCGCATTGGGGCGCTTGGTCACGCAGGCATCCGGACTGGCAGACGCGGCGGCGGCGCTCGGCTTTCCCTTGGCGGCAAAGATCCAATCGGCTGCGATCCCGCACAAGACGGAGGCCGGCGGCGTCCGCCTCGGCATTGCCGACCTGCCGACCCTTGAGGCCGCGTTTGCAGAGATCCTCGCCAACGCCGCGCGCCACGCTCCCGGCGCGCCGGTCGATGGCGTGCTGCTGGAGCCCATGGCGCCAGTGGGCATCGAAATGATCATCGGCGTCGTGCGCGACCCGACTTTCGGCCCCGTGGTGATGGTCGGCGCCGGCGGGGTCGCGACCGAGCTGTTCCAGGACACCGCCCACCGCCTCGCCCCCGTGGACGAGACGGGGGCGACGGCGATGCTGCGGGAATTGCGCAGCGCCCCACTGCTGGACGGCTTCCGCGGCGCCCCGCCGGCCGACCTTCCGGCGCTCGCTCGGCTCGTGGCCCTGGTCTCGCGATTTGCCGATGCCGGGCGCGCCACCGTGGCCGAACTGGAGTTGAACCCGATTATCGTCCATCCTGCCGGCGGGGGCTGCACAATCGCCGATGCCCTACTAGTGCTTGCTCCAGCCGACCAACCAGGAAAATGATCGCGATGCAGGCACTCACCTTCACGGCCCCGCCGCCCTCCGACGCCGTGGCAGAATCGCTGCGTCACGAGGTCCGGGATTTCCTGGCGGTCGAGCTGCAGGACCGCTCGCCCTTCCAGCGCGCCGAGTCCTGGAGCGGCAACGACCCGGCGTTCAGCCGCAAGATGGGCGAGCGCGGCTGGATCGGCATGACTATGCCAAAAGTCTATGGCGGCCATGAGCGCTCCGCTCTCGAACGCTACGTCGTGTTGGAGGAGATGCTGGCTGCTGGCGCGCCGGTCGGCCATCATTGGGTCGCTGACCGGCAGAGCGGCCCCAGCATCCTGCGCAATGGCACCGAGGAGCAGCGCCAAACCATCCTGCCCAAAATCGCCGCAGGCGAGTGCTCGTTCTGCATCGGCATGAGCGAACCCGATAGCGGCTCCGACCTCGCGGCCGCGCGCACCCGGGCGCAGCGGGTGCAGGGCGGCTGGCTGGTGAACGGGACCAAGGTGTGGACCTCCGGCGCGCACCGGGCCGACTACATGATCCTGTTCTGCCGCACCGGCGCCAAGTCCGAGGACGACCGCCACGCCGGTGCCAGCCAATTCCTCGTCGAGATGAAGCCGGCCCGCGCCGCCGGCATGACGGTGCGGCCGATCGTCGACATGCGCGGCGCCCACCACTTCAACGAGGTTGCGATCGAGGACCTGCTGCTGCCGGAGGACGCGCTGCTGGGACAGGAGGGCGACGGCTGGAAGCAGGTGACGGCCGAGCTCGCCTTCGAGCGTAGCGGGCCAGACCGATTCCTATCGTCCTTCACCCTGTTGGTCGAGGCGATCCGGGCGCTCGGCCCCGCGGCGCCGGAGCGTGCGGCGGTGGCCATCGGGCGGCTCACCTCGCATATCCTGGCGCTTCGCCGCCTGTCGCGCTCGGTCGCAGGCATGCTGCAGGCGGGCGAGGACCCGGCGCTGCAGGCGGCGCTGGTGAAGGACCTCGGCAACGTGCTGGAGCAGGAGACCGTCGAGGTCGTGCGCCTGCTCATCGACGTGGAACCGTCGGAGGACGACGGTAATCCGCCGCTGGTCGCGGTGCTCGCCCATCTGATCATGACGGCGCCATCCTTCTCGCTGCGCGGCGGCACGCGCGAAATCCTCCGAGGCATCATCGCCCGAGGGCTTGGGCTGCGATGAGCGACGTCCGGATCACACGGGATGGCCAGGTCGGCATCGCGGAGATTTGCCGTGCGCCGAACAACTACTTCGATAAGCCGCTGATTGCCGAGCTGGCGGCGGCATTCGAGGGCTTCGACGCGGACCCGGGAATACGCAGCATCCTGCTCGCGGCGGAGGGCAAGAACTTCTGCGCCGGAGCCAACTTCAGCTCGCCGGCACGCGACACGGTCGGCGACCGCGAGGGCGGCCATCTGTATCAGCAGGCGGTGCGGCTGTTCCGCACGGGAAAGCCGGTGATCGCGGCGGTGCAAGGCGCGGCCGTCGGCGGCGGGCTGGGGCTCACCTTGGTGGCGGACTTCCGGGTAGCCTCGCCGGACTCCCGCTTCACCGCCAACTTCAACCGGCTTGGTTTCCACCCCGGCTTTGGGCTGAGCGTAACGCTGCCGCGGGTGGTGGGTGCGCAAAAGGCGGCGCTGCTGTTCTACACCGGGCGGCGGATCGGCGGTGAGGAGGCGCACGCGATCGGGCTGGTGGACGTGCTGGTGCCGCAGGAGGAGCTGCGGACGGCAGCGCTGGCCTTGGCGTCCGAGATCGCGCAGTCGGCCCCGATCGCCGTCGCCTCGACCCGGCGGACCCTGCGCCGTGGCCTGGCCGAGGCCGTAGAGGCGATCACCGACCACGAGCTGTCGGAGCAGCAGCAGCACTTCGAGACAGCCGACTTCAAAGAGGGCGTGAAAGCCATGGCAGAGCGGCGGCTGCCGAACTTCGCCGGGCGGTAACACCCTTGACATAGGCGGCGGGCGCGCTCCTATCCCCTGAAAAGGGGAGCGAACAGCATGTCCGAAGCGAAGCAGCCGTCAACGAGCAACAACCGGCTGGATGCAGTCATCGTCGGTGCTGGGTTCGCCGGACTCTATATGCTGCACCGCCTACGCGGGCTTGGCCTTTCAGCCAGGGTCTTCGAGGCCGGTGGCGACGTGGGCGGCACCTGGTATTGGAACCGCTACCCCGGCGCGCGCTGTGACATCGAGAGCATGCAGTATTCCTACTCGTTCTCGGACGAGCTGCAGCAGGAGTGGCGCTGGACCGAGCGCTTCTCGGGCCAGCCGGAGATCCTGCGCTATGCCAACCATGTGGCGGACCGGTTCGACCTGCGGCGCGACATCCAGTTCGGCACGCGGGTGACAGTCGCCACATTCGACGAGGCGTCGAACCGCTGGCAGGTCGAGACCGACCGCGGCGACCGGGTCTCGGCCGCCTTCTGCATCATGGCGACCGGCTGCCTGTCGTCGGGCCGGGTGCCGGCCATCAAGGGCATCGACACGTTTGCGGGAGCGTCCTACCACACCGGGCAGTGGCCGCACGGGGGCGTGGACTTCACGGGCCAGCGGGTTGGCGTCATCGGCACCGGCTCGTCCGCCATCCAGTCCATCCCCGTCATCGCCGAGCAGGCCGCTCACGTCTATGTCTTCCAGCGCACGCCAAACTTCAGCGTGCCGGCGCGCAACACCCCGCTGCCGCCGGACTATGAGGGCGAGTGGAAGGCCAGCTACGCCGAGCGCCGGGCGCGGGCGCGCACGCTGCGGAGCGGAACCATCTACGATTTTGGCGAGATGTCGGCGCTGGCCGTTTCGCCGGAGCAGCGCAGCCAAGAGTATGCCGCCCGCTGGGAACGCGGCGGCATCAACGTCATGGTTGCCTACAACGACCTGGCGACGAGCAAGGAGGCCAATGACACCGCAGCCGACTTCGTCCGTGGGCAGATCCGCGCCATCGTTCAAGACCCGGCGGTCGCGGAGATGCTGGCGCCGACCAGCCATCCCATTGGCACCAAGCGCATCTGCGTGGACACGGGTTACTACGAGACGTTCAACCGCAGCAACGTGACGCTGGTGAACCTGCAAGCGACGCCGATCGAGGAGGTCACGCCCGCAGGCATCCGCACGCGGGATGCAGAGTATGCGGTGGACAGCATTGTGTATGCGACCGGGTTCGACGCCATGACGGGCTCGTTGCTTAAAGCCGACATTCGCGGGCGCGGTGGGATGACGCTGCAGGAGAAGTGGGCGGCGGGTCCGCGCACATATTTGGGTTTAATGACGGCGGGGTTTCCCAATTTGTTCACCATCACCGGACCCGGCAGCCCCTCCGTGCTGAGCAACATGATCGTGTCGATCGAGCAGCACGTGGACTGGATCGCCGGCTGCCTTGCCTACCTCCGGTCGCATGGGGTCAAGTGCATAGAGGCAGATATCCAGGCCGAGGATAACTGGGTGGCGCATGTGAACGAGGTCGCATACACGACGCTTTATCCGCAGGCGAACTCATGGTACATGGGTGCCAACATCGAGGGCAAGCCGCGGGTGTTCATGCCCTACATCGGCGGCGTCGGCGTCTATCGGCAGACCTGCGACACCGTTGCGGCGAACGGCTATGAAGGTTTTCGCCTGACACTGCAGCATGAGATGGCGTCGGCCGCGGCGGAGTAACGTCAACCCGCTGCCTGCATCGCCTCCCATACCCGGTCCCGGGTAGAGGGCGGTTTGGTAAACCGCAACCTGGTCGCGTCGGCCAGTGCATAGGCCATAACGGCGTCGACCGGGTTGAACAGGCTGAGCAGGGCGTCGGCTGCCCGCCATTTCGGCAGGTTCGCGCGGGTTGCTGGCCGTACGAGCGCCTCGACAGTATTCAGGCCCATGCCTGAACGGTGAAACATCCCGCTGCCAGGCACAATACACGATCTGGACCATTCAGCTCCCGCGATACGTCGAGTATGCCCCCGGGCTGACGAGCAGGGGAATATGGTAGTGCGCCTCCGGTTCGGAGATCCCGAAGCGGATTGGGATCGTGTTCAGGAACGGCGGCTGCTGCGGCAGCCTGCCGGCAAAATACGCGCCGACATGGAAGCGCAGCTCATAGACGCCAATGCGCAGGGGCGCGCCGGACAGCAATGGCCGCTCGGTCCGGCCGTCCCGGTCGGAAATCGCCTGCGGCAAGGCCGTCGCGCCGCCGTCGCCCAGCTCCAAAAGCTCCAAGGCGATGCCCGCAGCGGGGCACCCGATCGAGGTATCGAGGATATGGGTCGTGAGCGACCCGTTGACGGCCGGCATGTCCGGGCCGGCAACCCGGTCCGCAATGCGCAGCCGGGTAATGAAGCCGACCTCGTTAAGCGCCGTCTCCAGCTCGGCGCCCGGGTCCGCCTGCAACCGGCGGCGGAGTTCGACGGCCAGGGAGGACCGGGTATGGCGCCGGACGCACAAGATGAACGGGAAGCCGAAGCGGCCCCAATAGGCGGCATTCAGCGCGGCCAGCACGGCGGTGTCGTCCGCCGGGTGGTGCAGCCCCAGTGCAGCCTGCTCCGCCTTGGACTCGTCGCCCATCGCGCCTGCCTGGGCAGCGGCGCCCGCCAGTTCCGGATGGCCACGCAGGAACGATGTGACGCGCTCAGGCGGCGCGGTGCGCACTGCCGCCAGCATCGCCTCGTGCAGCGCCGCGACCGTTGCGAACGGCCGGACGGCGGCGGCCCGCTCGGCGACCCAGGGAGCGTTCTCGAAGATCGCGCCAAGCGCTGCGGTAAAGTCCGTGGCCGAAGCCGCGTTCAGCTCGTCGAGCGTCAGGCTAATCGTCACTTTGAAGGTTCTTTCCTGCAAACGTCCGACAGGTATCGTGTACGGCCGCCGTTCCTGCCGCAAGCTTGATGCCCGGTTGGCCTCCAGCCACGCCAGCGCCACGCGCGAAAGGCCCGATGATCCCCTGCCACGTCGTGACCGAGCCGATCCGAGATATCCGCCGCTGCAGTGCAGTTGGTGCCGGGTCGCCTGAGTATGCGCGACCGACCGTACGTGGGCAGCACGTGGCAGCAGGTCGAGCTGTATCGCATCATCGCCGCGGGCGCCGTACCCACGACGATGAGCACGCTCGTGCTGTTTCCGGCAGGCAGCGCCGGCATCAGCCCCTCCGGGTGCTGCCGACGGAGGTGGCGGATGCGTTCGGGCGGAGCACTGGCGCACCGGTTTGCAATATCCTGGACATGACGGAGTGCTGACAGTCGAGCCGTTCCATGAGCTGCGCACGCCGGGCTCGACCGGGCTACACCTCCACCTTGTCCGCTATGAGGACATCCATCCGGAGCAATTTTGCCGCCTAACGAGTTTGCTGCCGGCGAATGCAATTCGCATCCCAAACCGCAAAGGGATCGTTCTCACGGATCTGCGACGAACCCATCGCGAGCCGGCCCTTGCAAATAGGATCCATCCCACAGCCGGGACAGGCTTGCCCTCGCGGCGAAACGTGCCTTCATAGGCCGTGGAGGCCCGCCGAAGATGCAACTGCACCCCGATGACACCCTGATCGCCGTGGATGTGCAGCGAGATTTCCTGCCCGGCGGCACCCTAGCGGTGCCCGACGGCGACAGCGTCGTCGGTCCCATCAACCAACTCGGCCTATCATTCCGCCATGTCCTGCTCACCCAGGACTGGCACCCCTCCGACCATGTCTCCTTCGCCGCCAATCACCCCGGCAATTCAGCGTTCGAATTGATCGAGCTGTCCTATGGCCGGCAGGTTCTCTGGCCCACCCACTGCGTGCAGGGCACAGCAGGCGCCGAGTTCGCGCCCGGCTTGGACCTGCCGAGGGCGGAGCTGGTCATACGCAAGGGTTTTCGCAGCGCGGTCGACAGCTACTCCGCCTTCACCGAGGCAGACCGGCATACGCCAACTGGCCTTGCCGGCTATCTGCGCGAGCGTGGGCTGCGCCGGCTGTTCCTGGCTGGGCTGGCAACCGATTTCTGCGTGGCATGGAGCGCCCTGGACGGACGCGCTGCCGGGTTCGAGGTCCATGTCATCGAGGACGCCTGCCGCGGCATCGACCCGCAGGGCTCGCTGGACCAGGCCTGGCGGGCAATGCAAGAGGCTGGCGTGCACCGCATCAGCAGCGGCGACCTGCAGGCGTTCGGTTAGGAGATGGCGGCACCCTCGCCGCTAAACACGCGTTCCATCTCACGGCGGAAGCATACCGCTGTGTTCGCCTCGTCGTAGGCGACATCCTGCCAGCATAAGGCCTGGCCGGCGGCGACGGACCGGTTCAGCACGACGCCATGAGCCAGCCCGATCGGCAGGCACCCCGCCGCGAGCGACGCCTGCGCCGGCATCAGCCTGCCATAGGCCATGCCGCCGCCCTCACCGTCGAGCCGCTCGCCGGGGCGCAGGTCGCGCTTGGCCGTCGCCACGACGTCGCCGCGGAACTCGCGCGTGGTTCCGGTCGGCTCGCCCCGCAGCATGACGCTGGCGATGGAAACGCCGAGCTCGAGGCCGATCAGGTGATAGGGCTTATACATCGCAGCATAGCGCCCGGTCGTATCGGTCCGCAGCCCATACTCCGCAAAGCACTTGCGCACATAGTCGGACGGCGCTTCGAACGTCGCGTACACGCCCCAGCGCAAATCCCGGAATACCGGGCGGCCATCGCGCTCGATCGACGACACCACCTCGACGGTGCCTTTATGCGACAGGATGCCGCCGTCGTCGCGCGGGCGCAGGATGTTCGGCAGGTCGTCCACGCCGCAAGCAGGGAAGGCAAGGCCGTCCGCCGCGGGCTCGAGCCCGGCGGCGTTCGCCACCGCAGCCATCTCCAGCGCCGACTTGGTGCCGTCCAGGAATGAGTTGAACATCTTGGCGTTGAAATCGCCGCCAGCGACCTGCTCCTCGCTGAAGCCATAGTGGCCCCAGACCGTCTCGGGCGTCGAGGCGTGATAGACGGGCAAGTACTTGGTGCCCTTGCCCGCACAGATGACCTCGAAGCCGGCGGTGCGGGCCCAATCCACGAGTTCGGCGATCAGCGCGGGCTGGTCGCCGTAGGCAAACGAATACAGGACGCCAGCGGCAGCCGCGCGCCGGGCCAATAGAGGGCCGGCCAGTGCGTCCGCCTCGACGTTGACCATGACGACGTGGCGGCCATGCTCGAAGCATAGCAGCGCGTGCCGGATGCCGGCAGCCGGATTGCCGGTAGCCTCGACGATCACGTCGATTCCATCGGCGGCAATCAGGACCTCGGCATCGTCGACGATGCAGGTCGTGCCGTCACGCCGCGCCTCGGCAAACGAGGCCGCACCGGTTCGCTCGGCTGACCAGCCAACGCGCTCGACCGCCTTGCGGGCGCGGGACACATCGAGGTCGGCAATGCCCATGACGTGCAGGCCGGGCGTGCGTGGCGCCTGCGACAGGAACATCGAACCGAACTTACCGGCGCCGATCACGCCGACCCGGATAGGCGTTCCTGCTTCAGCGAGGGCGGCAAGCCTCAAGGACAGGCTCAATACGGTGCTCCTCGGCGCTGGATGCTGCGGCCTAGCGGTGCGGGCTTGCGGTGTGCGTCGCCAGCACCGCATCGGTTACCGAGTCGACCTCCTGCAGGCGTACCTCATAACCCCATAGCAAAGCGAGCTGTCGCAACGTCGCTTCTGCATCCTTTTTGGCCAGCAACTGCCCTGGGCGGGTGCGATGCTCCAGCAACAGCCGGCGGTCGCCGGACAGGTCGACATCCATCACCTGCACGTCCGCGTCGCTCAGGCCAGGGTCATAGGACCGCGCCAGGGTGCGGCGGATCTCGCGATATCCCTCGTCGTCGTGGATCGCGTCCACCAGCAGCGTCGGCTCGGCCGACTCGTCCAGCAGCCGGAACATGCGGAAGTCGCGGATCACCTTGGGCGACAGGAACTGCAGCACGAAGCTCTCGTCGCGGTAGTTCGCCCAGGCGTGACGCAACGTGCCGATCGCATTGCCGCTGCCGGCGAGGTCTGGGAACCAGACACGGTCCTCCGCCGTGGGCGCGTCGCAGATGCGGGCGATGTCGGTCATCATGGCATAACCCAGCGCATAGGGGTTGAACCCCGGCCCGCCGGCCGGATGGTCGAAGCCCGGCTGCATGATGACGTTGCTGGTGGAGTGGATGACTTCGAGGAAGGCTGCATCGTCGATCTGCCCGGTCTCGTGCAGCCGAGCCATGATGCGCTGGTGCACCCAGGTGGCGCAGCCTTCGTTCATCAGCTTCACCTGCGGCTGCGGATAGAAATACTGTGCGATCAGCCGGACGATGCGGATGATCTCGCGCTCCCACGACTGTAGGCTGGGCGAGGATTTCTCCAGGAAGTAGAGCAGGTTCTCCTCAGGCAAGCCGAGCCGGCGCCGACGCTCAGTCACCTTGTCGATGCCTGGCGCCGGCTTCGCTTCCGGCAGCGTGCGCCAAAGGTCGTCGAACATGCGCTCGTCATATTCCTGGCGCTCGCGCTCGCGCTTCTGCTCGGCCTTGAGGTTCAGCGGCCGGCTGCCGCCGTGGCGATGCACTCCGTGCTGCGACAGGCTGTGCGCGGCATCCAGCACCCGCTCCACCGCAGCAACGCCGTAGCGGTCCTCGCAGACGGCGACGTAGCTGCGGGCGAAACCCAAGTAGTCGAGGATCGCCGATGCCTCGGTCCACTGCCGGAACAGGTGGTTGTTGCGGAAGAAGTGGTTGTGGCCGAATGCCGCATGCGCAATCACCAGCGCCTGCATGGTCGCGGTATTCTCCTCCATCAGGTAGGAGATGCAGGGGTTCGAGTTGATCACCACTTCGTAAGCGAGACTCGTATAGCCACGGCGGTAGCTGCTCTCGTGCTGCAGGAAGCGCTTGCCGTAGGACCAATGGCGGTAGGTCAGCGGCATGCCATGCGCGGTATAGACGTCGAGCATCTGCTCCGAGGTGATCACCTCGATGCGGTTGGCATACAGCTCCAGGCCTAGCTCGTCCGTCGCAATTCGCTCGATCGCGTCATAGGACCGGCGCAGCGTGTCGAAGTTCCAGTCAGTGCCGCTGTAGAGCAGGGACGATTCCGTCATACGGCCTCCAGGGCGCCTATCCCAATGCTGGTCACGCGACCGCCTTGCGCCCGAACAGGTCGCGGAACACTGGGAAGATGTCCCGCCGCTCCGCCACCCGGCGCATCGCGAGCTTCGGCGCGCGCTGTGACAGGGGTGCGTAGCCGCGCCAAAGATCGGTCTCGCCACGGATGATGGCAGCCGACATCGAAACTTCGATATAGGCGAAGTGCTGCACAACCGGCAGGATATCGGCCTCGAGCATCCCGACCGCACGCTGCGTGTCGCTGCCGGAGTTGTCGCCATCCGAGGCCTGCGCCGCATAGATATTCCACGAATCGGCCGAATAGCGGTCGCGCTGGATGCGTGTGAGCTCGGCAAGCGCCGTGGACACCACGGTGCCGCCCGTGCGCGGGTCGGTGAAGAACATCTCCTCCGTCACCTCCTCCGCGGTCTCGGTATGGCGGATGAACACGAGATCGACCCGCTTGTAGCGGCGCTCCAGGAACACGTGCAGCAAAAGAAAGAACCGCTTCGCAAGGTCCTTCATGCTTTCGGACATGGAGCCGGACACGTCCATCAGGCAGAACATCACCGCCCTGGTCGATGGCTTCGGCACTTGGGTATAGCGCCGATATCTCAGATCGATCGGATCGACCCACGGCACGCGCGCCAGGCGCCGCAACGCCAGTTCGAGCTCGCCGCGCAGTGCGCGCAGGCGGTCAGGGTCCTCTCCACTGGCCTCAAGCCGAAAGATTTCCTGCTCCAGCTCGCGGACCTCTGGCGGCTTCGGTCGACGAAGGCCGATGCGCCGGGCCATCGACTGCCGCATGGATCGCGACATGTCGATCTGCGACGGGTTGCCATCGACGCTGATGCCCGCCCGTATGGGCGCCATGGTCTCAGTCGCCACGACTTGGCTTTTAACCAGATCCGGTAGTTCGAGATCCTCGAAGAATAGGTCGAGGAATTCGTCGCGGGTGAGCACGAAGCGGAATCCATCCTGCGACTCGCCGCCGCCCTGGCCGCTGCCGGCCCCGCCGCCGCCGCGCCCGCTCGGCGGCCGCCCCAGGCGGTCTCCGGTCGAGAACTCCTTGTTGCCCGACAGCACGACCTGGCGCGCGCCGCCGGTGAACACGGTATGGAACGACGGCTCGTGCAGCACATCGGCAGGGACTGTCACGGTCTCGCCGTGGCCGGTCTCACGCAGGGTGCCCTGGGTGATCGCGGCGCGCGCCGCCCGGGCGATCTCCCCCCTGGCCCGGGCCAGCACCCTCTGCCGGTTTTCCAGGTTTTTGCCGTGCGGATTGGGCCGTCGGTCGATTATGTCCAAGGATTTGCCTCAGGCTGATTGCTTGAACCGCATATACCACTCGACCAAGCGGCGGACCTGACGCTCGGTGTAGCCGCGCGAGACCATGCGTTCCACAAAATCGTTGTGCTTCTTCTCAGTCTCCCCGTCCTTCTTGGAACCGAAGCTGATCACCGGCAGCAGGTCTTCGACCTGAGAGAACATCCGTTTCTCAATCACGTCGCGGATCTTCTCATACGACGTCCAGGACGGGTTGCGCCCTCCGTTCGCTGCACGGTTGCGCAACGCGAACTTCACAACCTCGTTGCGGAAGTCCTTGGGATTTGCGATCCCCGCCGGCTTCTCGATCTTGGTCAGCTCGGCGTTCAGCAACTCGCGGTTCAGCATCTGCCCGGTATCGGGGTCCTTGAAGTCCTGGTCTTCAATCCAGGCGTCGGCATAGTCGAGATAGCGGTCGAACAGGTTCTGCCCGTAGTCGCCGTAGCTCTCCAGATACGCCTTCTGAATCTCGTTGCCGATGAACTCGGCATAGCGAGACGCAAGCTCGGACTTGATCGCCGCGAGATAGACGGCCTCGGTCTCCGGCGGAAACTGCTCGCGCCGGATCGCCTGCTCCAGCACATACATCAGGTGCACCGGATCGGCTGCGACCTCGTTCGAGGAGTGATTGAAGGTCGCCGAAAGCACCTTGTAGGCGAACCGCGTGGAGATGCCCTCCATACCCTCGTCGACGCCCGCGGTATCGCGGTATTCCTGCATGGTGCGAACCTTGGGGTCGGTCTCGCGGATGTTCTCGCCGTCATAGACGCGCATCTTGGCGAACGGGCGCGAGTTGGCGTGCGGCTTGAGGCGCGACAGCACCGCGAACCGCGCCAGCATTTCAAGCGTGTGCGGCGCGCAGGGCGCCTCTGCCAGAGCCGAACCGCTAATCAGCTTGCGGTAGATCAGGCCCTCCTCAGTGACGCGTAGGCAATACGGCACCTTCACGACCGAGACGCGGTCGAGAAAAGCCTCGTTGGTACGGTTGTTGCGGAAGCTCTGCCATTCCGCCTCGTTGGAGTGGGCCAGCAGAATGCCCTGGAACGGGATCGCGCCGATGTTCTCGGTGCCGAGATAATTGCCCTCCTGCGTCGCGGTGAGCAGCGGATGCAGCATCTTGATCGGCGCCTTGAACATCTCGACGAACTCGAGGATGCCCTGGTTTGCGCGGTTCAAGCCGCCGGAGAAGCCATAGGCGTCCGGATCGTTCTGGCTGAACGTTTCGAGCTTGCGGATGTCGACCTTGCCGACAAGGGCGGAAATATCCTGGTTGTTGTCATCGCCGGGCTCGGTCTTCGCGACCGCAATCTGCTTGCGGCGCGACGGATACACCTTGACGACGCGGAACCGCTCGATGTCGCCGTCCCACTCGTCCAGCCGCTTGAGCGCCCACGGGCTCGCAATACCGGTCAGAACCCGGCGCGGGATGCCATACTTCTCCTGCAGCGCATCGGCCATGGTCTCCGGGTCGAACAGCCCAAGCGGGCTCTCGAACACAGGGCTCAGCTCGTTGCCAGCCTTTAGCACATGGATCGGTTCCTGCTCCATCAGTGCCTTCAGCCGCTCGCCGAGCGACGATTTGCCGCCACCTACGGGCCCCAGCAGATAAAGAACCTGCTTGCGTTCCTCGAGTCCCTGCGCCGCATGGCGGAAGAAGCCGACGATGCGCTCGATCGTCTCCTCCATGCCGTGGAACTCGGAAAATGCCGGATAGACGCGCACCGTGCGATTTAGGAAAATGCGGCCCAAGCGCGGGGCACGGGAGGTGTCCAGCAACTCCGGCTCGCCAATCGCCTTCAGCATCCGCTCAGCAGGGCTGGCATAGCAGGTGGGATCGTCGCGGCAGGCCGTAAGATAGTCGGCGAGGCTCATCTCGATTTCGCGATGCTGATCGCGCAGGGTGGCATGCAGGGAAAAAACACTGTTGTTTTGAAGCATCACGATACTCCCCAAAGGAGCCAGAATGTCGAACTCACGGCATCCGGTCCGGCAACCAGCAGATCCACGCGAGCATGACGATAGTTGGGTGGTCCTAGCGCCCAGGCAAGCGACTCCGTTACTGGAGCACTCACCGACGCTAGCGCGCCCTGGGCCTCTGACGCACGCGCAACCTGCTCGATTGAACCCTTGCAAGTTGTGTGCCCGGCTGCCTGTGGCCGGAACGCGACAGCGCCGCCTGTTCCATGTGGCCGGGTAGTCGGCGAGATTGCTGCATGGAACCGCTGATTCGCGTGGAATCAGGTCATTGCATGCAGTCCCGCCTACGCGGTGGACACCCAACCAGAACGCGATTTTAGCCGCGCAAGAACTTCGCCACAGTTGTTGCTTCCTGCCCTCACATCAGCGTCAACAATACGTGCGGCATATATCATAAATTGTTGCATGCATGCGTCACATCAGCGAGTCTGAAACGCCACTCATGCATCGCCGTTCCCAAAGTGGCGTGCATGTCGTAATGAGTACTGTTCCGAATTAGGAAGGATCCGACATGGCTCGCAGGCCAAAGGCCACCCCGATCCCCGAAACGCCGGAGCTTGCGCCCTCGGACCAGCCATCCGTCGCGAGCGAGGCGGTCAGCGGCCTGCGCCGCGGTCCGAAGTCTAAAGCAGCCGCTTCCGCAAAACATCCTAAACTTGCGAAGATAGAGTGCCGCGGCTGCAAAGATCGCTGAGGCGGAGGCTTTGGCCGTCGAGGCGCCGGGCATCGGCGCCTCCGGCTATGACCCTGATGCAGTGCCGGCTCGTAAATCCCCAAATACGCACCCGAAGCGTGCGGCCGCGACTAAAGCTCTGGCGCCAACCCAGCAAACAGCCAAGGCTTCCGAGCGGAACAAATCGCGGAAGGGGCTACAGGACCGCAAAGCACATGGAACGGAGTCCGACGCAGTGTCGGAAGCAGTTGGCGACACGGTTGCTGAGGCTTCCGCCGAGGCTATGCAGCCTGCCGATGCTGCGCAACCTGCCAAGATAAGCCTAGCAGCCAGCCAGGCGGCCGATTCGAAGGCAGCCGCGCAATGGGACCAGGCAACCGACATGGTGCGGTTCGATTGGGCCGAGATCGAACGGACCGCATCGAGGCAAGGACCGAACCAAGGCATGGCCAAGTTGCTGATCGCAGCGTGTGCCGAGGGCGCCAACTCGCGCTGGCCATTGTAGCGGGTTGTCGGGAGGAATGCTCGCTTTCGTTCACCGCGAGCCCAAAATCACCAGATTGCAAGTGCCGCAAGCTGAAGCCCGGCGCCAGAATCACGCCCAGCACCGGGTTCAAGGCGTTTTGAGAGTGTCAGACTCGCCGCGTCGTGGTCGCAGCAACCGCGAGTTCACGGCGCGGCGCACCGATGCCGCCTCCCAGCCAGCCCGCCAAGGCGCCAACCGCTAGAGCGACAAAGCCGAAGATGCTGGCGCTGGCCACGCCTTTCCGAGTTGCCTCGGCTGCCTGGATCGCCTTCTGCTTCGCCGTGTCCAGGGTTTGCCTATATTGCTGCTCGACCTGCGTCAGGCGGGTCCGTGCCTCGTCCAGGCTGATGTTGGCCGTCTTGGCCAGCCCGTCCACTGCGCGGTCGCGCGCCGCATCGGCCGCAGCCTTGTCACCGCTGGCGCTGGCCCGGACATACGCGACCACGCTGTCCTGAGCGCTTTGTGCGTCGTTCGGATTGACCAACCGGCGCACCTGGGCCTGCAATGCGTCCCCATCCGTACTCTGGGCGATGCCGGTCGCAGCGGATGCCGCCGCGCGTCCGGCGCCGCCCAGCGTGCTGCCGAGTGCGTTGAAGGTCCCGCCGATGATGCCGCCGACCGCGGAGCTTAGGAGATAGACGATCACCAGCGTCGCCACGCACCACGATACGAAGCCGTGCCAACGTGCCGTGTTGCTGTCCGACGTGCCGCAGAGCCGGCCGGCGACGATGCCGCCCACCAGCGATGCGATGATACCCGACAGCGTATAGAAGATGCCGGCTGTCAGCGAGAAATTGCCGGCAGTCGGGTTGTCGGCTGTGTTGGCCGCATCGACCGCAGACGCACCGATTCCGACACCGAGGATATTGAGCAGCAACTGAACAACCAGCGCCGCCGCAACGCCCGCAATGATCGCGCCCCACGAGATGCGGTTTCGCAGATGGGTGCGCTGGTCATCTGGTACGACCATGTCGGCAGTGGACGCGGTGGTCGTTGAGAACTCTGAGCTGAGGGCCATTATCTATGCTCCTCAGCGATGCATCAGACGAGCAAGCACATAGCCGACGCCAACCGCGGCGAGCAGCGCTGTCATCGGCCGCTCCGACACGAAGCTGTCCAGGTCAGCGCTCATCGTCGATGCGCTCTGGCTCACGGATTTGCCCTGGCCTGTGGACATGCCCTGTCGGACCTCGTCCTTGACGGACCCGTAGGCGTTCTGCGCCCGGCCGATCACCTGATCGAGCTTGCCTTCAGCCCGTGTCTGGGTATCGCCGGTGACGCTGCCGACAGCATCCTTGACCTTGCCGCCGATGTTGCCGACTGCACCCTTGACCCGGTCTTCGTCCATAATCGTGCTCCACTTTTGGGGCCGCCAGGATCGGCCAGTCCCTATGTAAGACCGGCTAACGCAAAGCTGGCAATTAGTTGCATGCGGCTGGTGGTAAAACCGAGAGGGAAGAGGGTTAAAATGAGGAGAGCTGATTGCACATACGGTGCATCCGACCGGGGTCTGATGTAAGTAACTGTTGCATGGCATCAGGCGACCAGGGCAACAGCCGGGACCGGTATCACCACGGCAATCTTCGCGAAGCGCTCATCCAGGCGGCGTTGGAGATGATCGCCGAGCGTGGATTGGCGGGCTTCGCCATTGCCGAACTAGCCCGGGTCGTCGGTGTCAGCCCGGCCGCGCCATACCGGCACTTCCGCGACCGCAATGCGGTCATCGCCGAGGTGGCGCGGCGCGGCTTCGAGTCGCTCGCAACGGATCTGACCGCCGCCACGGTGGGATGGCGAACCGACCCGCTCGGGGCGCTCGAGCGTGCAGCGCAGGCGCATGTGACTTTCGCCGGCCGGGAACCGGCGGTCTATGCAACTATGTTCGACACCGGTTTTCCCTCCGGCGAGCATCCGGAACTGAGCCATGCGCGCGACGACGCCTTCGCCGTGTTGCGCCGTGCAGCGGAGGCCGCATGCGCGATGAGCCGGGCGCCTCGCCGGCCGCCCCCGCTGATGGTCGCCCTCCACGTATGGTCGTTGACCCATGGGATCGCGACCTTGTTCGTCAGCCAGGACGGCAACAATCGCCTGCTAATTCCCATGCCGCCAGAGGCGCTGCTGGAGGCCGGGCTGCTGGTCTACCTGCAGTCGCTCGGATTGCCATCGGGGCAAGGCGAGTGAACACACGAGACCGTGATGTCGGTGCGGTGATGATATTGGGCTGCCGCAGTGTAACTGTCTCTCACATGCAGAAGGAGAGGTCTGTAATGTTGCAAGCCAAGTTAGACGAATGGGGCAAGCCGGCTTGGCTAGCGCTCCTGGTGCTCGCGTTCTTGACTGGGTGGCCGCTCGGCCTTGCCGTCTTGGCCTATCTCGTGGGCAGTGGCCGATTGAAGGCCTGGCGTGCCGAGATGCCCGGCACTTGGTTCAACCTCCGCGGCGTGGAGCCCGGGCGCGTTTGGCAGGGCCGCGGCGCGACTAGCGGCAATCGCGCCTTCGACGCCTACCGGGCTGAAACCCTACGCCGCCTGGAGGAGGAGCAGGAAGAGTTCAAGGCATACCTCGATCGGCTGCGCCAGGCCCGCGACAAGGCTGAATTCGATGAATTCATGGCCGAACGCCGGCGCCGGTCCGACGTCTCCGAACCTCGGAGTGATGTGTAACCAGGTTTTACGGGTGTGGAAGGGAAGGGCCGGCGGCCTTTCCCGACCCGCTCCAAGTTACTCATGCACGCTGCTGCCTCGCATCGATCAGGCTGACAGGCGCGGCAGCGATCTCCCAACCCCTGCAAAACGGACTCAGGTCGGCACTCGCCGGCCCAACTTGCCTGCTACCGTGGTGCGGCGGAGGAGGGTCGAAGCAACCCTCATCTTATCCATATGAAGTCTCGGCGACCCCATCAAGGATGTCCCAAGCCATCAGAGGCGGCGGGCGTCAGTGGGCAGGCGCAGCCGGGTCCGGATGCACGTCCTGCGCCCGAGTCAGCTCGTCCACCCGCGCGTCGTGCAACAGCCCTTGCCGCATTCCCCAGACATTCTTTTGCAGGTGAATCGGGATGATCCCGACATCGTTGATCACCGTCCGGGTTGCCTGCTGCAGCAGCTGCTCGCGCTTGCCGTCGTCCAGCACGGGCATTGCTGCGGCCAGTTGCTGGTCGAAGGCAGTGTTGGAATAGCGGGCGCGGTTGACCGCGCCCATGCCGGATTCGCGGTCATAGGTAGCGACCGTGGATCGCAGCCCAGCGCCGGGCTCCCCGGTGGTGGTGCCCCAAGATACCAGGAACGCCGAGAACTCCTGCCGCGAGGCGCGTGTAATGTAGCCGGAGTAGGGCAACGTTTCCACCGCGGTCCGTACCCCGACGCGCGTCCACATCTGCGCCACTGCCTGGACGATGCGGAAGTCGTTGGGATAGCGGTCGTTCGGGCCGTGCAGGGTGATTCGGAAGCCGGCGGGATAGCCGGCCTCGGCCAGCAGCCGCTTCGCCTCCTCGACGCTGGCCCGCGCGGGCTGCAGGTCCGGCACATAGCCGTAGGTGCCCTTGGCCATATACTGCATCGTCGGCGTCGCCACGCCCTCCATGACCCGCGCCGTCTCCGCGTCGCGGTCGATCGCCAGCGAGAGGGCGCGGCGCACCCGCAGGTCCCGCAGCGGATTGATCTCCAGCGGCTTGCCGGCATTGTCGGTGATGAACGGCGACGGCCCGCTCCGCATCTGGTCCATCGCGATGTAGATGACCCGCAGGCTGTCGGCCTCCGAAAGCCTTATCCGCGGCTCACTGCGCATCCGGGCCACGTCGGAGGTCGGCACCTGGTCGATGAAGTCGACGTCGCCCGACAGCAGCGCGGCCGAGCGCGACGCCTCGTTGGTGACCTGGCGATAGCTCACCTGCTCCCAGCCGGGCTTGTCGCCCCAATAGGCGTCGTTGCGGTCCAGTTCGACCCGGTCCCCGAACCGCACTGACTTGACGCGGAACGGCCCGGTGCCGATCGCGAGCTTGCCCGAGTTGAATTCGTCGGTTGCGGCCCCAGTATGCGTGGCGCGGTTCAGGATCCAGACCTGCGACAGGTTGGCCGGCAGCAGCGGGTCCGGTCCCTTGGTGTGCAGGCGCAGGGTAAGGGGGTCGACGATCTCCACCTTGGCGATCGAGTAGATGAAGGTGGAGTACGAGCCCGGGCTGTTCACGACGGTTGGGATGCGTTCGAAGGTGAAGGCGACGTCGTCCGCGGTGAATGGTCGGCCGTTATGGAAGGTGACGCCTGGCCGCAGCTTGAACTCCCATACGTCGTCGGCGACCGGCTTCCAGCTCAGCGCCAGGCCTGGCAGCAGCCGGGATTGCCCGTCGGTGTCGACCAGCGCGCCATAGACCATCGATGCAAAGGCGTTGTTGGGCGAGATGTTGTGGTATTCGGGATCGATGGAGGTTACCTGCGCGCCCACTCCCATCCGCAGCGTTTGCGCCTGGACGTCTGCTGCCAGCAGGCTTGCCGGGAGCAGCCCTGCCATCAGCAGCCCACCCATCCTCGAAATGCCCATGCGCCTCCCCCTCGGCTCCAGCAGGTCCGCCTCCGGCCGCCTGATTGCCGCAAGTATGGCATTTCCCAGGGCATCCGCTACCATCTCGGCTTAAACCAAGATTGCTAGACAGCGGACGCGCGGGGGATTGGATATGAAGATAACGCCGACGCACGAGATTTTGGGCGCCAACGTGGAGGGAATCGATTTGGCGCAGCCGCTCGGCCAAGCTGAGTTCGGCGCCATCCTGCGGGCACTCGGGGAGCATGGCGTGCTTTGCTTCCCGCGCCAATCGCTTGACGCGCACCAGCTCAAAGCGTTCTCAGCCCATTTTGGCGGCCTGCAGGCGTCGCTGACCGGAACGTATTGCGAGCCGGGCATGCCCGAGGTGATGATTCTGTCGAACGTCATCGAGGACGGCAAGCCGCTTGGCCTGGCGGACGCCGGGCAGGATTGGCACACCGACATGTCGTATAACGACCTGATCGGCTTCACCAACGTGCTGTATGGCATCAAGATACCGCGGCGTGGTGGCCGCGCGCTCGGCAACACCGTGTTCGCCAACATGCACGCGGCGTATGACGAGCTTTCGGACGAGCTGAAGCAGCGGCTGCGCGGCATGACGGCCACGCACGACTTCAACAAGTTTTGGGAGGAGATGCGCCAGCGCCCCGGCAGCACCCGCCCGCCGCTGACGTCGGAGCAGCGCGCCAAGCGGCCGCCGGCGGTACATCCGGTGTTCATGACCCACCCCATCACCGGCCGCCAGGTGCTGTATTGCAACCCTGGCTACGTCATCCGCATCAACGAACTGGACGCGGCAGAGAGCGACCGGGTGCTGGCCCACCTGTTCGAGCATCAACTACAGCCGGCCTACCAATACGCGCATCACTGGACCGAGGGCGACGTGCTGATGTGGGACCATATCGGCACCCTGCACAACGCTATGCCAGATTACGGCCCGGACGAGCACCGGCTGATCAAGCGCTGCCAAGTGATGGCGGACCGGGTGTTCGACCCGGGCTTTGTACAGCAGGCACTGCTGCAGGCGGCCGAATAGCCGAATGCGCTGGATCAGGTTCACCGCTGGGGCACGTACGGCATATGGCATCCTGGAAGGCGAGCGGATTGCCGAGGTGCAGGGCGGGTTGTTCGACGGCCTGCCGGTCCGCACCGGGCAGACGCACGGCTTGGCCGAGGTGAAGGTCGAAATCCCGTTGCTGCCGCGCACGTTCTATGCGGCCGGGCTGAACTACGCGGAGCATGTGACTCACGCCGCCAGGATGCTCGGCGAGGCGCCGGACATCCCGCAGCGGCCGGACATGGGCTACCGCGCGGTTAACGCCCTGATCGCGCACGCCGAGCCCGTGGTGATCCCGCGCGATGCCACGGCCGTGCAGTACGAGGCCGAACTCGCCGTGGTCATCGGCCGGCGGGCCAAGCACTTGAGTGAGGCGGAGGCGCTGTCCTGCGTGTTCGGCTACACGATCGGCAACGACGTCAGCGAGCGGGCCTGGCAGAAATCCGACCGCACCTTCTGGCGCAGCAAGAACACCGACACGTTCAAGCCCATGGGCCCCTGGATCGAGACCGACGTGGACCTCGAGGCGATGGAGACGGTGGTGCGGCTGAATGGCACGGAGACGCTGCGCTTCCGCACCAACGATATGCTGTTCGGCATCGCGCGCTACATCGCCACCATGACGCGCTATCTCACGCTGCACCCCGGCGACGTCATCTGGATGGGCACCGACGGCGCGTCGCCCAACCTAAAGCCCGGCGACACCGTGGAAATCGACGTCGCAGGGATCGGCACCCTGCGCAATTCTTTCGTGCTGGAGGAAAAAGCCTGATGCCCGCGTCCTATGCGGCCCACCGTGCCCAGCTCGAGTCCATCCTCGCCGCCTGGGGCATGCCAGCCGCGTTTGCCCAACGGACAGCCGAGGTGATGTCGTGGGCCGACCTGCACGGGATCGACAGCCACGGCATCTCCATGCTCCCCGCCTATTTCGAGCGGCACCAGAGCGGCCGGGGCAACATGCGGGCAAAGCCGCGCGTCCTGCGGGAGACCCCGGTGTCTGCCCTGGTGGATGGCGATGGCGGGCTGGGGCATGAGCCGTCGCGCCAGGCGATGGAGACCGCCATCGCCAAGGCGCAGGCCGTCGGCATGGCGGCGGTGTGCGTGCGCAATTCCTCGCATTTCGGCGCTTGCGGCTTCTACGCCAAGATGGCGGCGGATGCGGGGCTGATCGGCATGGTGGCCACCTCCGCCTCGATCGTGCAGGTGGCGCCGACGGGCGGGGCGGAGGCGCGGCTGGGCACCGACCCTTGGGCGTTCGCCGCGCCGGGGCGGGACGGCGAGCCGTTCGTGCTGGATATGGCGACGACGACGGTGGCGGCCGGGCGCATCCGCAACAAGGCGAACGAGAACCTGCCGGCGCCGCCGGGGTGGTTGCTGACCCGGGACGGCCTGCCGTCCACCGATCCGCTGGAGGCGGTGCAGAAGGGCGGGTTCCTGACCTCGCTGGGCGGCAGCGCAGAGGGCAGCAGCTACAAGGGTTATGGCCTGGCCGTGATGGTGAACATATTGAGTTCGTGCCTGTCCGGTGCGACGCTCGTCACCGACCCCATGCACGCCAAGAAGCCCGCGGGCATGGATATCGGGCACTTCTTCCTGGCGCTCAGCCCGACCCTGTTCCGCGATGGCGGCGCGTTCGAGGACGACGTGGCGACCCTATGCGACATCCTGCGCGCCACAAGGCCGGTCGACGCGGCGCAACCCGTGATGGTTGCCGGCGACCCCGAGCGCCGGAATGCGGCACGGCGCCTGGAGGAGGGTATCCCTGTCGGCCGCAACCTGTTCGCAAAGATCAAGCAGATTGCGGCGGAGTCCAACGTCCCATGGCTGTTGGAAACGGACGTAGGATAGAAAACTAGGCCAGGACTGTCTCTGCAGCCTGCCGGCGCGCTTCTGCTGCCTCGGCCGCGGCTCCCGCGCCGGCGCGGCGGCCGAATACCGCGCCCGACGTCAGCCCGGAGCCGCCGGGGTAGCCGTTGAAGAACACGCCCCCGACCAGCTCTCCGCAGGCAAACAGGCCTGGGATGTCGTGGCCGCCCTCGTGCACCACGCCGCCGGTGCCGCTCACCTGCAGGCCGCCATAGGTGAAGGTGATGCCGCCGGTCACCGGGTAGGCCTTGAACGGCGGCATGTCGATCGTCTGCGCCCAATTCGACTTCGGTAGCGCGAGCCCGTGCGTCCCCTTGCCGTCCTTCACGCTCGGCTCAAAGGCGACGTCGTGGGTCACGGCCGCGTTGTAAGCGTCGATGGTCGCCCGTGCCGCCGCCTTGTCGTCGATGCCGTCGAGCTTGCCGACCAGCTCGTCGACCGTGTCCGCTTGGACGAAATGGGCGTCGTGGAAGCGATACTCGCCATAAAGCAGGTGGTCCACTTTGCTGTCGAAGATTTGCCAGGCGAGGTGGCCCGGCTGCTCCATCACCGCCCGGCCGAACTGCGCGTAGGTATAGTTGCGGAAGTCCTTGCCCTCGTCCACGAAGCGCTCGCCGCACGTGTTCAGCATGATGCCGAGGAAATAGCAGATCTTACGGTAGTTCTTCCGCTCGAGATGCGGGATGCCAAGGTTGCCATAGTCCGGCATGTGGAGGTCCATCGGCGTGGCATGGCAGCCGCCATACAGGCCATGCTGCCGGGCGCCGAGCCCGAGCGCCATTTCGAGGCCCTTGCCGGTGTTGTGCGGCGTGCCGCGGACCTTCGCCTTGTCCCAGCCAGCGCCGATGTAGCGGGTGCGTAGCTCGGCATTCGCTTCGAAGCCGCCGCACGCCAGGACGACGGCGCGGGCGCGCAACTGCCCGGCTTCGCCGGCCTCGCTCATAGTCCGGACGCCCACCACCCGACCGTCCTCCACCACCAGGTCGTCCGCGGCGCAATCATAGCATATCTCACCGCCCAGCCTGAGGAACGCCTGCAGTTCCGCGTCGACCAGGCCGACGCCTTCATGCTTGGCCTCCATCGTCAGCCCGCCCCAAAAGATGTGCTTTCCGTCTTTCAGGAACGATTGCCGGGAATAGATCGGCTCGAACCGCACCCCATGCGAGGCGAGCCAGCGCAGGGCGGGATAGCTCTCGGCGATCAGCGTTTCCTGCTCGCTGCTTAGGGGACGGCCATCGTTGAAGCCCAGCAGATCGGCCGCGAACTTCTCGGCGGTGTAGGAACCGAATTCCGTATTAGGCAGGCGCGGGTCCGCTGGGTTTGCCAGCAGCGGCAGGAGGTCGTCGTTGCCGTTATAGACGAAACGCATGGCGCCTGCGGTATACTTCGAGTTGCCGCCGGCCAGATCGGGCTTGGCTTTCTCGATGATCAGAGTATCGCAGCCCTGGTCTTTTGCCGTTATGGCCGCGCAAAGCGCAGCATTGCCGGAACCGACGACGATCACGTCCCAATCCGTCCGCATTCTTTCCTCCTTTGAACAAGACGCATTTGGCGCCTACCGGCCCACCGGCTCCGTCGCCCAACGAACGCCTGAAGTCAAATCTGCCGCTGGCACTCGACATTTGATTTGGTGGGCGGCCTCCAAGCAGGGCCATGCTACGTATTAGAGGTGTGATGGCAGTCCGATCGGCTGTGCAATGGTGTGGGCGCCCGTTTTTGCGCGTTTTGCCGCGGGGGTGCCCTATTGGCGTGTGGCCGGTGTTCTCGGCGCGAATCCCGTGTTTGCTGATGGTCGCAGCTGCATTTGCCGGACTATTGGGGCCGCTCGTGATGCACCGATCCGCCTGCATCGCTGCGCCACGCACGTCCATCGATGCAGTCTCGGAAGATGATGTCGGGCCGCCTCCGTCAACCTTGCCCATGACGATCGAAGCTATCGCCGATCCGACCGACTTTCGCCTTCCCAACGGCGCATCCGTGAGAGTCACCATCCGCTACGCCAGTGGAAACCCGGCTGCACACCAGCGCGCCATAAAGCTCGAACGTGGCTTGAGCGAACAAGGTCTGGAGGTCTCCGACTTCGTCGCGTCTACGGAGCAAGCCACTGCAAATGCAGTGAGCTACTTCTATGCAGAGGACCGACTGAGCGCCGAAATCGCAGCGCATGGGCTAGGCCCCGAATGGAGGCTTGTCCAGCGACGCATCGGACGGCGTGAGCCGCTTCCACGCCCCGGCGCACTCGAACTCACTGTGACCGGTCCATAGTATCATCTCGGAAGAAAAGGGGTTTGCCATGAATTTAGCATCACCAGCCTATGCCTTAATCGCCGCAGCCTTGCTGTCTGGTGCCGCGCACGCCCAACAGGCGCCGGCTGCGCCCAGCAACGGCCCGGCGCCGCTCATCATCTATTTCGCGTCCGGCAGTGCGGTCGTGCGACAGCAGGACGAGGCGGTGCTGGACCGCGCTTCACGTGCCTTCAACGAGGGCCATCCCATCGTCATGACCATCAGCGGCGCGTCGGATGCGGTCGGTCCTGCTGAACTCAACCTCCTTCTCTCGCAACGTCGTGCCACGGCGGTATTGCGCAGCCTCGTCGCACGCGGCATTCCGGCCGACCGGTTCCAGCTGTTCGCAAAGGGTGAGACCGAGCCGGCGGTGAGCAGCCCTGCTGGGACGGCAGAGGAGCGTAACCGGCGCGTCGAGATCACGTGGCGGTAAACCTGCAACCTACGCGGGGTTGGGCGTCGTTGCTGTTGTGCGCCGGCCTGTTTGTGGCCGCAAGCGGCGTCGCCCGGGCCGGGGATCTGGAGACGCGCGCTGAACGGGGAGACCCCGGCGCTATGTTCGAACTCGCCACGAACTACGACCTGGGCGAACGAGGCCCGCAAAATCCGGAGCTTGCGTTTAAATGGTATCGACGCGCTGGTGAGGCCGGTCTGCCGAACGCCGAGTTCAATGTCGCAGTCATGCTCGATAGCGGACGCGGCGCCACGCAGAATCTGGCTGAGGCAGCAGCGTGGTATGGACGCGCGGCGGCGCGCGGAAACCATCGCGCGCAGTATAATCTCGCTCTCCTTTATGATACGGGCGACGGAGTGCCGCACAATGCGGCGCTTGCGGCGTTCTGGCTGCGTCTGGCGGCGCCAAGCATTCCGGCTGCAACACGCCGGATCACCGCATTGCGTCCCGAAGATCGGACGACCGCGTTGTCGGCCGCGATACTCGTTGTTCCGCACGGAGACGTCGCAGTTGGGAAAGCGCCGCTCGAGTTTGTTTGGACCGCGGCGGCACAGGCCGAACCCGTCCGGTTCCTAATCGAGGTGCGCGCCCTAGGCCGTATCGCCTCGACTGAGGCATTCTCAACCTTTACCGAAGGCTCCGCCCTCGCCGTGCCGCTACGTGGGCAGACCGGTGAATATGCCTGGCGCGTATTTACCATCGCCAGGGTCGCCGCACGATATGCTGTGAGCGAGTGGACAGCTTTTACGGTGTCGCAGCAGCCCAGTATGACATCGCGCAGAGAGTAGGACTTTTCCTAGCGTAATGCCGCAGAGACGTTTCGTCCCCGCGGCTTCACGGATCAGGCTACTGTGCGTTATATTGCTGCTGCTCGATTCGAGCCTTGTCGCGGTTCTTGACATACATACCGGTCGCGCAACCGGCAATGGCGCCCAGCACGCCGTGTCCCGCGAGATGGCCACCCGCGGCGCCGACAGCGCCATAACGCAGGCAACCGCCGCCCGGCTTGGGGATCTCACCAGTCTGCTGCTTTTGATACGTCTGCGAGTAGCGTGAGTCGCGCGGGTCGATCCGGCGTTGGTCCGGCATCTGCTGGATTTGATCGCCTTGGAAGCTGTATGGGTCGCCAGAGGTGGCCTGGCCGGAGCCTTGCCGCGTCATGGCGCCCTGATTGGGACCGGCCGAATTATAGCCCTGTGCTCCCGCTGTATTGACGCTCAAACAGGCAACGGCGGAGAAGATAGCAAGCATTTTGAACTTCATAGTTAGCTCCTCAACTCGATGAAATCATGTGTTTGCGTAGCGGCTAATGCAGTTTCATCCGCAACCCCGAGTCAACGCCTGAGCCTTATAAAGGTTACTACATTGGTCTGTCCGTCTTGGCATGATGGATAACGTCGTGGTGCGACAGGACGTGCCGGGTCATGCCAAACTGATCCCACACGTCTCGCAATAGTGGCGGAACCAACGTTCCCGATCCCGCCCAAAACAGCAATAGAGCAACGACCAGCGGTTCGAAAGGCGATCCGGATTTGCAGAGCGGCAGCGCCCAGGTCCGGCGAAGCGGCCAAGCAAGCCGCAAGCCGCCGGGCGTCAGGATGTCCGCGGCGAGATGTGAAAGGTAGCCGACCGCCAGGGGGTCCACGATCCAGCGTGGCGCGCCGCCACGCAGAAGAATCCAGCTGCACACGGCCAACGCGACTGCCGAGTGGGTGACGCCGCGGTGGCCGAAAGCGGATGCCACAGCGGATGAAAGCGGGCGCAACCGACTGCCGAGCCAGGATTTCGGATGATCGACATCGGGAAGCAGGGAACCCAGGATTGCTAGGCCGAGGCACGCCGGGGCCGCAGCCGGAAGGCCCAGACGGGGAGCAGCGACGAGCCAGGCCGCTACCCCGAGCACCACATGGGATCCGGCCATCATCGGTTTGCTGGCGTTCTCAACAGACGTTCTCTGGAGATTTGCGCCCGTAAGATGCCGAACGCAACTGCCCGGCGCTGAAACGCTGGGAACGCGTAGGGAAACGGCGCCGCAATGACATAAATTCACGATAGTTATAGCTCGTGAACACTACCTTGGGTTGGGCCATCATGCTAATGAACATCGTGCAGAACGTTTCGGAGATCGTAAGGCGACGACGGCGGTTGCTAAGAACAGCTCCAACAACTTGGTCCCTCAGCCTAGCGGCGCGACGGCCCCGGCTGCCCTCCCAGTCATGTCACCCATTGATCTGCAACAATACCCGACGTTTTCGTCGTATGAGGGCGCTGCGGCCTCAATGGCAGCCACTCCGAGCCTTGCGCCCGTAACGCGCTTCACGACATGGAACGGCTCGAACGGCCTCTTTTCGACAAGTGGCAATTGGAGCACGGGAACCGCTCCGACGGTCAATGATGAGGCGATCGTCAACGCCGGCATCGTGACGGCGACCGGGATTTTGCCGGGCGTCCTCGCGATTGATCTGAACTCGTCGAGCGGCTCTAGCTCCACGCTGATTCTGTCCGGCGCGACCCTTCCGTCCTCCTCGAAGCTTAATATCAATGCGGGCGGGACGAACGCGACCGTGCGATTGACCGGCACTGTCAGCAACCAGGGCACGATCACGGCGACTGGTGTCAGTCCGGGTGCGGCGTTCTTCCAAATCGACGATGCCCTGGGCGGCGGCGCTACCAATTTCGTTAACAGTGGCCTGATCCAAGTCAGCGGCACCGGCTTTCAGGTTGTGACCGCTGGCAGCAATGCGGCCGACCAGCTCGAGAATGACGGCACGATCTCGATCCATAGCCCAAGCCAAACGCCGGAATTAGCCTATGTGGCCGTCAATCTGACCGGCACGGGGACCGTGACGCTGGGCTCTCATGTCACATTCGAGGCGGTGCGGGCGGTCAGCGCTGGCCAGACTTTCGTGTTCGAGCGCGGCGGTGGCGGGAGCACAACGCTCCGGATGGACTCTGGAACCCTGTTCGCCGCCACGATTTCCGGGTTCACGTCGTCTGACACCATTCAATTGAGCAGCGGGCGGTGGGATCGTGCCGCCTACGCGTCGACTGGCTCGAATAGCGGCGTGCTCACCTTGTCACTGGGCGGAGCCGTGGCGAAGTCGATCGCGTTCAATGGGTCGTACAGCGTCAGCAGCTTCAAGCTGCAGGAAGCACTGCCGATCGGCAGTGGCCAAGTCGCGACGACCATCACCGTCGATGATCCGCTATTCAACGCTGCATACTATCTCTCGCAAAATCCTGACGTGGCAGCTGCGGGAGTGGATCCCTATCAGCATTTCATGACGAATGGCTGGGCTGAGGGACGCAACCCCGATGCCTTGTTCGATACGTCGTACTATCGCACCCAGAACCCTGACGTGGCCGCATCAGGTCTGAACCTGCTGACGCATTTCGAGCAGTACGGATGGCGCGAGGGCCGTGAACCGAGCCTGTCATTCTCGTCCGCGAAGTACTTGGCAGCCAATCCGGACGTGAAGGCGGCTGGCCTCGATCCATTGCTGCACTACTTGCAATATGGCCGGAATGAGGGTCGGGCGGCGTTCCTGCCCGGCAATACCGCAGCAGCCGATACGCTTGTCGATCCGACATTCTATGACAAGCAGTTCGGCGCGACGATCATCCCGGCCGGGACAGCGGGACAGCAACAGGCGGCCTGGAGCTACGACGCCAGCGGCTGGCAGAAAGGGCTTAACCCGGACGCGTATTTTGATAGCAACTACTACTTGGCGCAGAACCCGGACGTGAAAGCATCCGGCATAGATCCACTCACGCACTATGAGCAATACGGGTGGCATGAGGGACGTAATCCAAGCCTGCTGTTTTCAACGGCAAAGTACTTGACCACGAACCAGGATGTGAAAGCGTCCGGTCTCGATCCGCTGCTGCATTATGTGCAATACGGCCAAGGCGAGGGCCGGGTCGCGTTCCTGTCCGGAGCTGCGGCAGCAGAAGATCCGCTGATCAATGCAGATTTCTACGATAAACAGCTCGGCGCGACGCTCGTTCCGACTGGGACGGCGGCACAGCAGCAGGCTGCTTCGGATTACGACGTTTCCGGATGGCAGAAAGGGCTGAACCCAGACGCATTCTTCGATACGAACTATTACCTGAGTCACAATCCGGACGTCGCTGCGGCGAATTTCGATCCATTGCAGCACTACGAACAGTATGGATGGCGTGAGGGCCGCGACCCTTCGGCCCAATTCAGCACCCACAAGTACCTGGCTGCCTACGCCGATGTACGATTAGCCGGCATCGATCCTTTGGAGCACTTCTTGCGCTACGGTCAGGCTGAAGGACGTGTCGTTGCGCCGGCCTAAACATCATCCCGATTGCGACGCTGACGGCCTGCACCATTGCCTTGACCTGCCCGGCGCTAGACCTGCCGCAGCGCTCCGATCAACAAGCCAACGACCGCTGCAGGCTGCTCCTGCTGCACCCAGTGCCCGGCGCCTTCCAGCAGGTGACATCCGAGCATTTGCGTAAAGGCGGCCTCCTGCATTTGTGCCAGGGCACCGGGGACCTGATAGACACCCCAGTCGCTGGCTCCAGCGATAAACCAGGATGGGACGTCGATCGTGCGGCCGGAAAATGTCTCGTGCTCGGCATTGAAAGCGCCGAGGGTTCGGCAGCGATACCATTGCAGCCCGCCCTGGAAACCGGTTCGGCAGTATTCCCCGCTGTAGACGGCGAGCTCCGCCTCGGTCAGCCATGTACAGCCAGCAATGGCATCCTCGGACGGCATCTCGGTAGCAACCGTCTCGGCCATGCCCAGGCTGGCGTCCATGATGTAATAGGTCGGCAGTTTCGCCAGCTCCGTGGCCGTCCAGGACCGTAGCGGAGCCGGCTGGTTGCCGGGCCAATCGGCGCTTTTCATGTGGAAATAGGCGCGCAGGAACGCATGCACGCCCTGCGGCGCCCGCCACATTTCTTCATTAGCGGCAGGGGTCGAATAGTACCATTGGTAGTGCTTCCGTGGCCGGTCCAGCGCCAATAGTTCATCGTGGATCGTAGTAGCCGCACCGGACGGCGCCGGATGTGCGTCGGTATCGAATGGCAGGCGCGGCGGGCCGGTGAAGGGAGCGCTCATCAGGACGACCGAGCGGAACACGTCGGGGCGGACCAGCGCGCACCAGGCCGCAACCGACGCGCCAAAGTCGTGGCCCACCACCGCTGCGACCGATCGATGCCCCAGAGCCGACACTAGGCCCAGAGCGTCCCGCACGAGGTTCAACATGCGAAACTGCCGGACATCGCCGTCGAAGGCCGGGTCCCACCCCGTAGTACGTCCATAGCCCCGCTGGTCTGGGGCAATGACGTAGAAGCCAGCCTTTGCCAAGGGTAGCATGATTTTGCGCCAGCTATAGGCGAGTTCTGGAAAACCGTGCAGCAACAGCACGCAAGGCCGGTCTGGTGCTCCGGCCTCCAGAATATGAACACGCAACCCGTTAACGCCGGACACGAACCGGGAGCGCAATCCGGATGGCAGTCCTGCATCGGTCAGCGCACCGGTCTCGATCATGGCTTTCTATGAGCCTCAAACGTTGGGCAGCGTCACAAGACATAAGCCGTGCGTGCAGTGATGCTAGCAGGTATTCCGAGCCTGGTCAGCGAGCCTTGGCACGGAAGGTAGGAAGCCACCACTTCACCGGTTGCGGCTCCACAACTTTGGGCGCGCGTAGTGTCCGAGGCGCTTTACGGGCTGTTTTCTTTGCCGAGCTGGTTATTTCTATGGATGAAACAGTCGCGATATGCGCCGCTGGCTGCTCGGCTTGGGCTGTGATCTGCGCCTGCAGGCTCTCCTCGGCATCTTTTCGTGCATTACGTTCGGCGGCCAACGCCTCGCTATGCGCGAACTCTGTATGGGCGAGCCGGGTTTGCAGCGCCTGGACGCCGGCCTGTGACTCGTGCAACGCCCGCTTGGTCGCGCCGTGAGCATTGCGCTCAGCATCTAGGGCGACTTCCAGTTCGGCGACGCGCGCCTTGAACGGCGCGGTCGGATCGTTGTCGCCCCTGCTGTTCAGGATCACGACGGGAACGCCGCCATCCTGCACGAAACGGTGACGCGGGCGGGCTTGGTCGGCACGTTGTTGCGGCGCCGCGCGGGAGGAACCCTGAAGGCCCAGCGCGCGCCGCATTCGGATTTCTGTCGATTGACTGTCGTTTGAGGACAGGGGGAGGTTTTCGTCTGGGTCGGGCATCCGTTCTCGTATCACTGTTGTATGATGAAGCCGTGTATCCGGCACTGTTGGTCAAACTGAGGGATCATCGCGGGACTCCGCCTTGATACACTGAGTTAGGTATTTTCCACGTAAACGACGATTTGTCTCGGGTAACGCTGAATATGGACCGGTCACTGCATTTTGTCCACTATACCCTATGCAGGGAAGATCAAGTAGTGCGTTCCATACCGCCGAGTCTACTGCGGTGAGATTAGCGTGGTGTCCAACGCAGCAATCAGGGCCATGACGCGGCCTTGATTTACACCGAAATCGTAGCGTCCTCTAAGACTATAAGAGTACAAAACTAGGCTACTCTGGCCGTCCGCAGTTCTTAATACCTGCACCAGAACGATGTCTGGAAACCGCAACACCCGACTGCGAACCACATAATCGGCCCGCAGGCGGCCAGCATCCACCGCCAGCAACGTCGTGCGGGGTTGTGCCATGATCACATCCTGCACCGTCGCGAAAAGCCGATCCGCTGACATGCCGTAATGGCGCGTAGGCAGGTCGGGTGTCGGCACAAAGCCTACAGGGCCCGCCAAGAAGGTATTGGACGAGGAGGGACGTTGTATTGCCGAAAGATCTCCCGATGCAGGAGCCGCAACCTCTTCGAACATGCCACCCCCCACAACCATAAACGCCAGAACCAGCGTCAGCCGATTGATAAATCCCGCCATCATATCTCTCATCCAAGCCGGCGTGTCAGTGCCGCCTGCATCCTCCGCAGATCGGGCGGTTGAAAATTCCCCAGTTTGGCGCGGCGGCTCACCTGTGAGCCCGGCGCTGTGGGGCGCTGCCCGACCGTAGGCCACCATTCCCCTCGGC
>JAABVA010000843.1_pt1 | contig 35412 bp, 18 predicted proteins | sample 5560331 | NCBI WGS metagenome assembly JAABVA01 (sample SAMN12812661, study PRJNA571458) | rock metagenome | isolation source: Antarctica rocks | place: Antarctica: Victoria Land, Mt New Zealand sud | collected 2016-01-07 | reverse complement strand
TGTCTGCAGAAACGCGGTTCGTTCGTTCCTTTAGCTCACACGCGGTTAAGGCTGAGCCTCTCGTCTGCCACTCAGGTGTGAGAGTCTCCAACACATGAATACTTGTGGTGTTACCAAGACCGGGGTCCGAATTAACTGATCGTCTTTCAATTAGAGCCCATCCGTCAGTCCTACTAATCGTATATCGATTCCGGTCAGCAACCTTGAAACTCCACAGCATCTTTCCGGCGAGCATCAACATCACAAAACCTCCTTGTGAACCCAATCATGGACATCGACCCTCAGCAAGACTCGGCACCTTTACCGCCTCTCGAGAACACCTACGCATCACAGCATGGAAACGTACCTGATCAAGATATGGGTGGCACAGAGCACCATATGAGTTCAATGCCCACTGGCGCCTACAGCAACGGCTACGGTAACGGCCAAGTACAGCATCCAACTCATCAAACATCACAATCAGCCGAACATCCCTCACCTCATCAGACATTCTCTCCACCACCCGATGCAGATCCCAACGCTCGCTATCCCTCGCCCAACATGTCATACCAACAGCAGCCAATGCAGGCCATGTCGAGGCCTTCATCTGGCCTGTCTGGTTCCGGAGAGCGATATGGGTACTCTAATACATACCAAGAGCAAAACCAACGTTCTTCACACCAAGCTGCGGAGGCAGCACGGAACAAGAATAGTGTGGTCATCAAGGTTGGCATGGTGGGTGATGCACAGATCGGCAAGACGAGCTTGATGGTCAAGTACGTGGAAGGAAGTTGGGATGAGGATTACATCCAGACATTGGGTAAGCCGGTTGGTACCAGGGACCGTTTGATATGCTAACAAGTGTAAAGGTGTCAACTTCATGGAGAAGACGATTTCCATTCGCAACACCGAGATTACTTTCTCAATCTGGGATCTCGGCGGTCAACGGGAGTTCGTCAACATGCTGCCACTGGTTTGTAACGACGCTGTTGCCATCCTCTTCATGTTCGACCTCACCCGCAAGAGTACCCTCAATTCGATTAAGGAGTGGTATCGGCAAGGAAGAGGTTTTAACAAGACTGCTATTCCTTTCCTCGTCGGAACGAAGTACGACCATTTCGTCAACTTCCCAAGAGAGGATCAAGAAGAGATCTCAAACCAAGTCAGTTTCTATCAACAAGTCATCGTGATGCTGGCGTGCTAATATCAATTGAAGGCCCGACGTTTTGCGAAAGCAATGAGAGCGAGCCTAATCTTCAGCAGCACGAGCCACAGTATCAACGTACAGAAAGTAAGAAAGCTCTGCTTCCCACCTGTCACTGGAAGACTAACAGGAGAACTAGATATTCAAGATCGTTCTCTCCAAGGCCTTTGACCTCAAGTGTACGATCCCAGAGATTGAGAATGTTGGCGAACCTCTCCTGCTATACCAATCAGTCGTCTGATTCCCATCCACTCCTCACAAGCACCAATGTGCCTGCGGCGAGCAACGCTTATTGTGCCGCGAGCGAGTGTATGGAGTTTTTCTTACGAGCTACTTCGGAAAAGCGAGTTCGAGAGATGAGTAGCTTAGACAACCGGTCTCGACGCGTGTACACGATCTTTGCTGCTCGAATGTCTTCGGAGTGTTGTCTTCAGCGTGGTGCTTGGCGGAGCTTGGCGGAGCTATGGTGTAATATGAGTGCCGTGCGGTGCTTACACTGGCTTTCAGAGCGATATGTACTTTAGCTCGAACACTGGATAGCTGTGGCAATGAGACCAATGGATAATGGATCTACGGGCATCTGCTAGTTGTAGGAAGGAGTTCACTTTGAGAATTGACGCGACCCACATGTGGAGACTGGATATGTACCTTACTCTGGAGAGTCTTATATCTCAGACGCTAAGGCAGGTACGAAGTACCTTAGGTACAGTAGTAGTCCCGTCCGGTCCATCAACAAATAGGTACCAAGAAGCCTTCTCCAGAATGCTCAGGCTTGAATAACCTAGCTGCCACTAAAATGAATGCGCCTTTGAGGCAATTGCACAGAGGACATCAGACAATCCTGCATGCCAGTCGTTGGCTCCAGAGCCGGCTCACGTACGAATCATTTATGCATGACGGTCACGAGGCGGCGCAGCTCTAGTTTGTGAATCAGTTCGTAGAAAGTTGTTCCTATTCATTTACACTATGTAGAGTATATATAGGAAATGATGACTAAGACATAAATAGAGACACTTAATAAGAGATGAGTAAGCAATGATATTACATTCTTCTTTACTGCATAGTCACAACAGTTCACTGATGTGAATGCAGAGATTTGCTTGACATTCTGTAAAATTTCTGTCTATAGTTCACATTCACATTGTGTTATCTCACTTCATATCACTATTATTGTTCAAAAGCAGCTAGAAGTGCAGATTGTTGTTGTTATGACAGTAAAATGAATTATTCACTGTTTATATTATTTATCTATATCATCAGTCACAATCTTTCAAAAAAAATTCTCTTCTTCTTTCTTTAATTTTCAATCACACTTCAACTTTTAATCACTACTTCATCAACTTATCACTTTTTTATTCACTTTATCATCATGTAAACTTTCATAATATATTCATAGCATATCATTAATGTTTTATAGATCATCTCTTAAGATTTATATTTCACATTGTGTTGCTGTCACTTCATCATCAGATGCAGATAACAACAATTTAAATTAAAAAAAATTTACTTTTAATTGCATTTACAAGATTACTGATCATTTCTGTCTTAAGAAAAGCTTACAAAACTCTTTTCTCAATATGTTGTTGTCTTAATTTCAATTTAAAAATTAATAATACATAAAGTTAATTAAGCATTCTGCTTTTAATATTGCTTTCTTTTTTCTCTTTAATAAATTAATTATTAATCAGCTCAGCTTCTCATTACTTAATGTTTTGATCAATCTACTATTAAAGAGTTGACTCAGAACTGAGCTTAAGATGTTGTTAATAATTTAATAGTTAATTCTGCATATCAATATGAATTCAGATTGTTTTTGTACTCATTAAATATATTGTGAAGCTGCTGTCATTCATATTTATTGTGAACTTACAAGTCTCTTATCTATAAGAGACTGATGAGTAAGGTATGTAACAATGTGAGACACTACATTACAACAGCTATTCAATGAAGTTCTGATGTTAAAGTCTTGTATTGATAAAGACTAACAACTAAGAAACTTAAAAGATTTGTATGCAAAGACTGTCTATATAGTACTTTGCTTATCAATTATTGCATAAGAGATTCAGTATAAGCATATAATGATATCATAACAATTATCTTCTCTTCTATGTGCTGATTCTTCAGTGCATTAATGTATTACTGATGTTATAGATACATCATGATTGTGTGAAATCAGATCAGCAAGATGTAAGTGATGATTTACTTAACTTCTTATGTATTTTGCTTGTTGTCTATCTCAGCTAAGCTGATGATCTTGTGCAATACTTCAAGTTTGTTACATTTAAATAGATGATGATTCAGCTTTGTTTGATGATGAATAACATACAAAACATAAGTAAGATCAACTTTTCTTTATTTCTGAATTGATTAAATTGATGATCTCTTTGTTCAGTTGCAATATATAAGAAACTCTTTCTCACACACAACTTACACTCATTTCATCTTCAACATCTTAATAAATCAAAGTCATAGCAACTCTGTGACTTTGAATGGTGCTTCTCTCTCATAACATCTTGTAAATGACATGACAGCAACAGTGTAGCAACATTGACATCATAATCATTAAAAAGAATAAGAAAGATGTTTTTTCTGCTGTGTCTCTCATTAAGAATTCAGCAGAATTATCAGCAATTTCTGTATATATAGCATTTAAGACATTAATGTGTTCTAACAATGTTGCAGTCTAAGAAATGCACTCATACAAGTATAAAGAAATACAACAATAAATCTTTAAGTTTCTGTTGCTCTCACTATCAGACACTGTTCATCCATACAATCTCAAATGCTGACAAGTTAACAAACTCATCAGAATCAGTTCTGAAAACTAAGTCTGTAAGAGCTAAGTCAGTGAAGAATGTGACAGACATTGTAAGTAACATTGTTAACATACTTGCTTCACTGAAATGAAACTCAGAAACAGAACAAGATAAAAATGAATACTGTGCACAAGAAATGTAAGTGTCTTAAGGTAAATCTGCTGACAAAATGTTTACACAATAATGATGAGATGCACATTCTAAATAATATTGTTGTGTAAAAGAGACAGAAACAGAAACCCTGCTGTTGCATGCAGATATAGTTGTATTTATTCAATCTTTTCAATGATGAAATGTCATCTTTTCACACACTGCTTCCTCAAGCTGCAGATGAGCCATTATTAATGAACTTAATTGAAAATGCTTGCTCAGTGACTGTCACTGCATCACTGACTTTACAGAACATCATCTTCACAACATAATTGATTTGTCAGAAACTCATCACTCAGAAGAGTGCTGAGTCTAAGACTACAATCAGTAAACATCTCTCTACTCTGCATTATATGTCACATTTTTCTTCTGCAGTAGCATCATTACACATATTGCATCTCAATTCTGTTTTTACCTCAGCCTCTGAGAATGTTGTCACTTCACAACATCATATTCTCAGCAATTTCTCTATTTTCTTGTTTGCTCACACTGACATCACCTCAATGTCACATTGTAGTTGTTACATCAACAACAAGTTAAATTCTCTCTGTTGTCTTTGCTGTTTGAAACATATCAGCAACAACATCAGCTGATGCAACATTGTTAAAAATCAGAATTGCAATTATTGCAAGACACTTCAAAAGCTGTGTGACTCAGTTTGATAGAAAGTTTCTTGTCATCTTGTGATGCATTAACAGTAACAGATCTCTGCATTCTTTAATTGCTGAGTTAACAACTTGCATGCACTTGTCAATCATATCATCATCATAACAGTCAATGATGTTCACTGATCTCAACTTCAGTGTCATCTTGATCATATGCAGACATCATTTATTAAGCATGTCATCATCTACATTATTTGTGTTGCTGAGCATCACAGCAGTCATTGCAAGCCTGCAGAGATTCATAATCTGTTGTTGCTCATGATTTAAGAGCAGCAGGCAGTCACTGTAGTGCAGACATTTATGTTAAACATCTTTTACTTTATGATTTGTTCTCTTAATTTTCTTGTGCTTTGCTGTCATCATCATGTTGCTTACTTCACTTCAAGTATGAGCTTTTCTTTCTTCAGTTAAGTAACAACATCTTGAAAAGCTCTTATGACTTGATGCTGTGACTTAGTCACTTCAACAGTGACTATAACACTGATGAGCAGTCACTGTTCTTGTCTTTTGTTTCTGATAGTGATGCAGATGCAGAGATAACAGAGTGATTTGATAGTGTTTTGCTGATGTGTTGATTATATTTGACTTTGCTTCTTTTAAATAATATTATGTAAAATATTTTCAATAAAAGTTTTTAATTTCTTAAATCCCATTTATGCTTCTGCTTTCTCTCTGCCTTTGCATCATATTCTTGTTGCAACACTTCTGCATTCTTCATGTGCTTTACTCAAAGTCACTCATTGTATTCTGTCAGATACTCTACTCACTTAACTTTGTATTGTAACTGTTCTCTTCTTCATTTCTTATTTAAGATATCTTTGATCTTGTATTTCTTCTCATTGTTTATGAGATCTAAGAAGAGCAGTTCTGACAAAGAATTATTGTTCAGACAGCATTTATGAGACTTTAGATATGAGACATAAAATACATTATGAATTCTGTAATGAGCAGGCAGAGCCAGTCAGTATGCTTGTTTATTAATAAGATTAATAATTTGAAAAGACTCAATGAATTTGTGCAACAGTTTCTTGCTTAATCTGCATTACTTTAAGTTCTTGATGAACAATAGCATCAGATCATCAATGTTGTAGCTTTTTTGAATATAATTTTTATCAAAGTACTTGACTTGCACTTTCACAGCAGCTTGTCATTGCTTTATCATTGTAACACAGATTTTCTTCATTTGCTGTGCTCAGTCTTTTGCTGCTGACATCTTCTCTTCATGAATGTTGTTCTCAATGTGTTGAGCAATTCTTAAATGATAGCTCATTAATGTCTTAAATGATGTTTAACTGATCATTGCATGTTTTCTGTTTGCATATGCAAACTCTGTCATTAACAGAAAGAACACTCAGTTATCTTGTTCTTCACAACAGTAACAATGCAGATAATGTTCTAAGGTTTGATTCTGTCTTTTAATTTAACTATCAGTTTGCAAATAAAAGGCAGTGCTTAGTCTTTGCTTTATTTGAAGTTGATAACAGAATTTAAATCAATATGTACTGATAAAGATTGATTCTTAATCTAAGACAATATTTCTGAGTTCTTTATAGCAGCATATGATCTGTTCAATATATATGTCAGCTAACTTGATTGCAGTGAGTTTTTTAGTGACAGAAATATATTGAGTCATCTTTGTGAGATGATTCACAATTATCAATATAAAGTCATAAACATCAGTCTCTCATCTGCTAGACAGCAAGTCAGTGATCATGTTCATTGTTATCTTCTTTCATAATTGAGTAGATAGTGACAACAACTGTAATTTGTCATATGAATGATGTCTTGATACTTGAATCCTTAAGCATACAGCACATGAAGCAACATATTCTTGAACATCATTCATCATGTTGACTCAGTAATACTTTCTGAATAACAGATTGATTGTTCTGTCTACTTCATAATGTTCTGCTAGAACATCATCATGATGCAGCTTCATGAGCTCATTCTTAACAACTTTGTCAGATAGTATGTATATCTTGTTCTTGTGACAAAGTAGTTCAGTAAAATCAAACATTCATAAACTGTCATTGATGTCTTGACAACTGCAGTTACTCTGTGATTTCAAGTCTTGTCACATCTTTACTGTTAGAACATCAGTGTTCTGCAAAAGATGAATAAGTTTAAGAAAGAATGATTGTCTCTTGTTATGTACTGTTTCATCATCAGTCACTTTCTGAATCAATGCATGTGAAATAAACTGTTTACAATCAGTAGTTTCAGCAACAGAATTAAGCAGCTCTTCTACTACATTGTGTATAGATGAATTAAATATATAGTTATTGTTCTCTAATTCATTCTTGAATAAAGGCTTCCTAAATCTCTTATTGACTTGTTCTTAACAGTCATGATCTTCAGCCTGAGTGCTTAATTGATATTCTTTTAATAAAATGATCAGCATAATTTGCAGATCTAAGCTTCAAGCATTGATCTGACTAACTAGAGCAGTAATGCTTAATTTTAATTCTTAAGATAGTGTGATTAGCTTTTGTTGCAATGTTGACAGCAACCTGTTCATGTTCTTCTTGACTTTGTAGTCAGGGCACCTCAACAGCACATTAATGAGGTTTGTCTTTTCTGATCAATGTGTGATTATGAAATCATAAGCAGCTAGCCTCATAACTCAGTGTGCTTGTCTTCTGTTTAATGATTTCACATTCATAAATTCTCATAGATTATTGTGGTCTGTAAGTATCTCAATGAAGTAATGACTATCCTCAAGGTAGTGTCATCAGTGTTTAAATGCCTTCACAATTGTCAACAATTCTTGATCATGAATTTCATAGTGTGTTTTGGCCAGATTTAACTTTCTTAATCAGAAGATAACAGAGTATCATTGAGCATCTGTCTGAAGCTGTAAGTAAATATTTATCAGCTTAACTATTAAGGCATCAGTTTTAATCTGAGCTCTTAGCTCTGAATTAAAGTGCATCAGAATAGACATCTGTGTAAAGACATTGCAAAGCTTGTGAAATGCTTGCACTGTCATTTATAATTACTCAAAGACATCTATCTTCTTGTCATTCTTGCTGCCTTTTAACAGGTCAGTTAAAGAAGCAGTGACCTTAAAATATTTCTGTATAAAGTGACAGTAAAAGTTTGCAAACTCTAGGAATATTTGTATCTCACAGTAGCTTCTAGATATCAGTCATTTCTTTATGATTTTGACTCATTGTTGATTCATTAAAACATCAGTAGTGAAGATGATGAACTTAAGAAATTTCATCTGTATAGTATGAAAAGTGCACTTCTTTAGATTTGCATACAATTTAAATCATTAAAGTCACTTCAGAATTTGTTTTACATGACTCTGATGTTCTTCTAGGAAACTGAAATAGATCAAGATATCATTCAGATATATTACACAAAAGACATCAACTAGCTCAGTTAATGCTCAGTTAATATAGACTTGAAAAGTTACTGAGGCATTAGTCAGTTTAAATGACATGATCATGTACTTAAAATGACTGTAGCATGTGTAAAATGCAGTTTTTTACTCATCATCTTTCTTGATCTTAATGTAATGATAAGCATCCTTAAGATTTAGTTTAATGAACACCTTAACTTCACTTAAACAATCAAGTGTCTCATTAATCAGTAACAGAGAGTGACAATTCTTGACAGTAATCTTGTTAAGATCTCTGTAATCAATACATAGATGTAAGCTCTTTTCATTTTTTAAGACAAACAGAACTGATGCTTCTGCAGGGCTGACAGAATGTTGTATTCATTTCTTCACTAAAACATTGTCTAGATATTCTCTAAGCACTTGTAGCTCTGTTTCTGACAGATTGTAGAGTAAATCATAAGATAATTCATGTTTCTCTGTCTCTATGACATGATCATGATCTTGATGAGATGATAACTTGTCAACATTCTCTTCAGAGAACACATTCATGTACTTGTTGTATTGCTGAGATAGTGTCAGCATTTTGTCAACAACATGTACAGCAGTTGTTGATGAGACTGACTTAGGCATCATCAACAATGTATAAACAGCAAGTTGATTTTGAATGTTGTTGATAAACACTTTAAACTCATCAATAGTCAGAGACATTTTTTTTATTTTATAGTGTCATGTACACAAGTCACAATCAATATGAATGTGTTGCTGTTTCAGATCTAAGAGGTCAAAGATGAGTTCAGATTCATCTTTATTTAAGATATAAAACAACTATTCTTCAGTTTGCTTTTGTCTTTAACTGTTGATGAGTTTATGCTTTATTAAATATGCATCATAGCAGTAGATATGTTGTTCTTTTAGAAGCTCTGATCTCAGAAGTTTCACATTAACTTGTGTCAATTAATGAGTGACAGTGTATTATTAAGACATCACATTGATCTCTGCTGCAGTGTTTAACAGTACACTGATAAAAATTCAATCAGATTCAATTCAGACTTAGTCTTTCTTCATAATGCTAGATTTCTTTATGATTTCTAATCTAATTTTTGTCACTAAAGCATAATTGATGAGGCTCTGTCTTTTTTTGCCTTAACTGCATTAATCTTAATGTAATTAAGATTTTTCAGAGAACTCTTGCAGTTCTTTGCAAAATGACCTGATCTCTCACAGTTATAGCAGTTATTCTTCTTGACATCAGTTTCAAAACAGAGTTTGTCTGCATTGTTATGATAACTTAATTTTATAGTCTCAGAATTGAGATGATTGTTCTGCTGTGACTTTGCTGCCTGAATAAAAGAATGTAAGTGATGCTCATAAATTTTCTTGACAGTGTGACTTCAAACTGTGCAATCATCTATGAATTGCTGATTAATCTCTAGTCTAGCAGCCAGAACTATTAAGCTTTTTCTTGTCTTTAAAAGATCTTAATAGTTAATTAAAGCTGCTTGAATCTCTGATCAAAGTTTTGTAAAGAGATAACTTGTTCTCTGTTTCTCTATATAGCTTGAGAGCTGATTCTTCAGCATGCTGAGATATGTTGCAAAAGCTTAAACTGATTAAGTAGATTTCTGCATGATTTCTGAGTATTTCTGTACTGTGCTAAGCTCACAGTTCACTGAGTTCTCAACAAGATCAAGCAGAAACTCTGAAAAGAATATTCATGACTTGTCATTCAGAAGTTTGCTCTCATTAATGTGACAAAATTATGCATCTTAAGGTTCTTCTGCTAAGAACTGCATGGCAAAGAGAATTTTATTGTGATTATTAAAGAAGTTTTTAGAAGTCAAGCAGAATGCTGTCACAGCACTGTGTATAAATTTAGTATGTTCACAGATAAACTTCTCATTATATGTGAGCAAGTTCTTCAGCTGTTGCATCTGTTTTGCTAAAAGTGCATACACAACTTTAGATGCATGTCACTTCATCAAATTCAAAGAGCTAATGAGAGTATAAGAAGATTCTGTATGCAGTTTTCTCTCAGATGAGACTTAAGAATCTTCATCTCTCAGAAGTTTGTTGATCTCATTACACATATTAAACACTTACAGTTCACAATTGATTTCTGTAAATCATCATCTTTTCTCATCATTGATCTGTCTAATTTCAGTCAGACAGATCTAATCATTTAAATGTCAGTTCTTCTTTTCTGTAATCTAAATAGCAGCCTGAATCTCTGCAGATTTTCATTCTTCAGAAATCACTTAAGCCTCAGTACAGTCAGAGAATGATTCTGTCTCATTTTGCTGACTTCTAGTCTGCATATCACAATGTAATGAATTGTCACTCTTTAAAAAGGTAAAGTTGTTAGAATTGTGAACTCATGAATCTCTTATCTATAAGAGGCTGATGAGTAAGATATGTGACAATGTGAGACACTACATTACAACAGCTATTCAATGAAGTTTCAATGTTAAGATTTTGTATTGATAAAGACTAACAACTAAGGAACTTAAAAGGTTTACATGCAAAGGCTGTCTATATAGTACTTTGCTTACCAATTGTTGCATGAGGGGTTCAGTATGAGTGCATAGTGATATCATGACATTTATAAAGAATATAAGCTGATCATCTGCAACAACTGTGTACATAAAGACAGATCATTTACAATGTATATTCAGACTGAGTTTAATGACTGTTATCTTCTCTGTAGTTTGTGTACAAACTGTCATTAAGATGCACAGAGTATTCAGTGCAGCTTTTATAAGTATAAATTTATATTAATATAATGACTGCTTATTGTTCTAGATTGTACAGAGTTCAAATTTTCTTTGTCTGTTAACTCAGCAACTTCTTATTATCATTGTGTTGCTGCTCTGTCTGCTGCCTTCATCATCATCATCAACAATGTTATACTTCTCATTAACTACAATTACTTGTCAGCAGAGAATGTTTTGAATGCTGTAAATAAATTAAAGATAATTATTAAAATTCTTCATCATCAAGCTGAAAGACTTAACATTAGTGTGTTTGTTGCTCTGCTTACATCATCACTTCATTTACATCAGTTATGTTTTCACTCATCATCACATCATCACAGTGAACAGTAGTTTTGCTTTAGCTCATAGCTTTTTTTTTTTTTCTTTAATAGATAAATAGTTAATGAAATTGCTTTGTTTCTGATACTATCATCTTTTAGTCTATAAGAATCTTTTTCTTAAGTCTTTTATGTAGATTATATAAGCTCATATTTCTTTCACAGATTGTCATTAAATCACTGTTAATCATTACTGAAGTTAAGACTTTTTAATCTTTCTTTTCAGCTTTACTTCTTGTTTGCTTCAACTTCAACTCATTATATCATTATTACAAGTCTTTACTGAATCATTTTTAATCATTCAGTTTTTTCTTAATACTATATGATGTCAAAACTTTCACTTTCTCTTAATTACATCTCTCTTCTGTCATGAATGTTAAAGTCAAGTCATCAGCATCTCTTCAGCTTTCAATAGTCTTCTGTAATGTATTCATTACATTATTCACTTCAGTCAAGATCAGTTCAGAAGAAGCAATGCTTCAGTGCATTTTTAAAACATTCTGTAATGAAAGTATAGATGAATTTATTCATTTATAACATTTTTGTATTTTATAAATTGTCTTCTAAGAGAGATCTTCTTTCTTCTTTATTAAAAGCTTATATAGTTCTTCTTTTTGTCTGCAATCTCATTTAACTCAAGATATGATTAAGAGTTCTTCATAAAAAGACAATAGTGACTCTTTCTATTTAAGAATCTCATTAATTTTGAGACTCAATCACTGCACAGATAGTTTAGCTCATTTTAGACTGCTTTACAGCTCTGAACTAACTCAAAATTCATCAGCATCAAAGATATATGCTTTTATAAGCTGATTATTATGAATTAAATTTCATAGAACACACTCTGTAAACATTTTTAATGCATAAGTTTTTAATGAATGAGTTTTTAATATCTTATAAGACTTAAATCATTTAGCTTTAAACTTCTAAGACTCTTCATTTCATATAAACACTCAGTCTTCTTTCTTTATAGTGCTTAACTGCACTGTTTCATTACAAATTGTTTTTGATTCAATAATCTTTTATAAAAGAATTTTATTGACAATTACTTGAACTGTCTATATCTGTCTGACTCATTTTAACTGATCTTCAAAGTCAGTTTCTCTCAGCAATTAAAGATTATTCAAGTTGCTTAATAGTTATAAGTTTATCTTATACAGTAAATAGAATGAGCTCTGTTTAGTTGTATTATAAGCTTGAATTTAGGCTGCAAAAAGTGCTTGTGATAAGTATTTATCTCATAATTGAGTTAATTTATTCATAAGATATTTTGTAAGCATGAAGCTCAACATTTTATTTAGATTTTTTATCTTTTCATTTGTATGAGAATGATAAGAAGTCATCATTCTATGCTGAGTCTCAAGCTTTTTCAAATAGTAGATCACAACACAGCTAAGAAAGTTTGTATCATTATTAAATAGTAACTCTCTTAATGAATCATAATTTGTAAAGATTTCATCATACAGAAAATCTGCAACTGTTGTTTCTGTTGCATTTGAAACAGCTTTAGTCACAGATCAGCCTGTAACATAGTTAATTGTCATTATAATTCAGCAGTTTTCTTAAGACATTCAAGATAATATGTTTATCATATTAATTTTTTATCTTTTAAACAGTAATAGATTCTTGCAAGTTAAATATGAATGTTCTTTAACTTCTTAATGTTTTCAGAGTTGTTGAGCAACTTGATAGTTAAGACAATGCTTTGTAAATAATTTAATATTCTGCAATAATTCATATCATTAAGCTCAAAGTCAAATGACTTTTAGCAGTCTTGACACTTCTAAATGCTCATATTTGATGTATATATGTTTCAAAAAGTCTGCACAGTACTGAAACTGTAGAAATGACACTTTGTCATCATTTTACTTTCAAATCAAATATGAGTCATTCAATTCCAAATCATAATGCAGTCAAAATTGATTCACCACATCATTTTTGCACACATGCTTGCAAAGCAGTGACTTTTCAGATTCTGTATCATCTTTTAGATACAGTATCATTGCTTTTTCTTATTTCACATTGTCTAATTCTCACAGAGCATTTAAGAATGCTTTATTTGCTGAGTCTTTCTTTATAAAATTGAATTGATAACTGATCAAATCTGATACAACAGCCTGAGCTTCAGATCAATATTGAATGTCAAGATCATACTGCTGAAATTCATTGATTCATTAAGCTAGTCATTTAAATGAGTGTGATGTATTCTTTAAATATTGTAGGCCTTCATAATTCATAATAATAGTTATGATATGATTATTTTCAATATAGTACTGTCAAGTTCAAAGTGCATGCTTAATGATCAATAGCTTCTTTTTATGAACAAAATAATTAAGCTCTGCATCTTGTAACTTTCAGTCATCATAGATAACTGAATAACATTTTTCATTCATTTCATTCTGCATCAGAGCACAGCTAATTGCCTATTTGAAAGTGTTCATTTCAATAGTAAATGATTTGTATACAGCTACTTAAATAAGTATTAATTTAAATATAAGTGCATTCTTAAGCTGTTGAAAGACACTGTTACATAATGCATTTCAGACAATGAGTCAATTCTTCTTCATATGCAACTCAATATCATTCTTTTTAAGCAAATTCAATAATGATGTTGCAATTCATGCAAATCCTTGTACAAATCATCAGTAATACAAAGTCAGTTCAAGAAACTGCTATACATGATGTGCTGTCTTCAGGGCAGACTAATTCTTAATGACTGATATTTTGATAGAAGTTAACTGTAGTGTATCTTGTCTCACAATATATTTACAAAACTTAAGAGTTTTCATCTCAACAGTGTACTTATTAGACTTAACATATAGCTTATATTTCTTTAAGATACTGAGAATGATCTGTAAGTGTTTTTAATGATTCAAAATTGAGTTGAAAAAGATCAGTATGTTGTTGAGATATATTAGACAGAATTTGTTGAGTAAGTTTCATAATATAGAGTTCATCATTAACTGAAATGTCACTGAGACATTGCATAGCTCAAAGAACATAGTTATGAACTTATATTTGCTGTAATAAGTGTTGAAGACAGTCTTTTTCATATCATTTTTGATTACACAAATCTGATAATAATCTAAAATGAAATCAAGCTTGATTAAATATCAGGCTTTGTTGATCTGATCTAGGCATTTCTGAATTTAAAGAAGTGAATATTCATTTTTAACAGTAACATTATTTAATACTCTGTAATCAATGCACATTCATCATGTACTTTTCTTCTTTTTAACAAACAGAATCAAAAAGCCTCATGAACTTGCAGACTCACAAATCAGATCTTTGTTCAGTAGCTCTGTTATCTGTTTAGTCTGTTCATTTAGCTGTAGCTGTGACAGAAGATAAGCATTTATGTTGACAGACTTAACATCATTAATATTAATGCTATGTTTAAACACTCATTTAAATGATAATTTGTCTGATAAAGTCAATCTAAATATGAATTGAAACTCTTCAATAACAATTCATAATTATTCATTCATAACAGCTAACAGTTTAACTTCTGACTTCTCTGAGTTCTGTTAAATCACTAATAAGTGCTTGACAGTTCTGCAATTTCAAAGTGTCTTTATAGTTATGTGCTCTTCAATCACATTTAATGTCAACTCATTTACAGTTCATTGCTGCTTTTTTAAAAACAGATAATAATATTTTCATTGTCAATCTCAAATCATCATACAGCTCATAGCTTAATCAATTTAAGAATTAGTGACTTTCAGTTAGATTAATCTCAGAATAAGATCATATCTTTAAAGATTCACAATTCATACTTTTAATTGTTGTCAAAAGCTATTTATCTTGAGATGAAAAATCAGCTTTATGATTGATTAAATAATCTGCTTATTCAGTAAGAATATCTTAAGCAGTTTAATTTCATATTAACTATCAATCAACATTTAATTGACAACTGTCAAGAAGACATATATTTAGTTTACATCTGAATCAACTAGTACTTTCATATTTATCTTGTTCAGTCTGTCTTGAATGCAGCCTGCAAGAATATATGCATTTAAATTAAGAACATTGATTTAACTAAAGATCATACTTAATAGTAAGAATTTCAGGCTATTCAGTGTGAATACTTCACTCAAATCATTATTGAATTGAATAGAAGCTTCTGTTAACTTATTTACAAACACTTCTATATCTATGAACAACTTTAGTTTTTCAAATCATTCAAATCAACTTTAACAATCTTTAACTTCTTCTTGTCTTTATTCTTTTTCTTATTCTTATTCTTGCTCTTATCTTTATTCTTATCTTTACTCTTATCAGTGTTCTTGTTGTCTCAGCAGTCTTTAGCTATATGTGAGAACTTTTTATAATGAAAGCACTCTTTATTCTTCTTACATCAGATTCAATAAGCTTTCATATTTGACTTGTTTAATTTAGATATGATTGATCTCTCATAGCTTTGAGATTGATCTCAAGAATTGTTTGATGAGTTGTTACAGTTCAAATTCAAATCATTAAAGACATTAAAATAATTCTTATTATGTATTTCTTAAAGACTTTGTTCAATTCAATTAACTCATCAAATTAACTCATTAAGAGTAGTCACTTCAATCTCTGAATACTTTTAAAGTTTAGATCAAATCTTCTGCTTTAAACTCTGAGTAAACTGTCATTTCTGTTTGTATTTGACTGATATAGACTAAAGAAGTTGTACAATCTTTGTAAACTTCACTTCATATTGTTAAACTGATTTCATTTGTTTCAGTGTCTCATAATGACAATGTTGATGTTTCATTTCATTAATATTTCTAAAGATCAGTAGAAATGCTAGAAAGAAGTTGTTCATATTTTGAGATCTGACATCTAATGAGTCTTTTTCAGCTCAAAGTCATTCTTCTTTTTAAAGTCATCATACTTTGACAGTACCTTTCAAATAACTGACTGTAACAGTAATCTTTGCTTCATCATTCAGAAGTTAATTCATCAACATTTCATAAAATTGAAAGTAAGCTTTCATTTTGAGAACTTACATCTCTGCAGTATTCACTTTTTAACTACTTTTATAAACAGATGATGTCTTCATCTTCAGAGAATTCTTGAACATCACTGCAGAAGAAGATACTATCACATTAAATATTTCTTAAGTTTCTGAAGCTGCACTAAATAGAGATGTAATCTCAGGCATGAAGGTCAGTTAATCAGCATGAACATTTCTTAATTAAGTTTAAAGAAATGCAATTTGACTTGTCATTGTCTTATAATTGATTTAAGAAGTCATTTCTGGCACTGATGACTGATTAATGATAGTGAGTTTGTTCATCATTATAGAAATAGAGTTGAGCTTCATACTGAGAGATTGTAAATGATTAAAGATGTTAACTAACAAATCAATTCTGATTCAGTTTGAATTGCTGTTGAACATATTACAATATAAGAAAGATAGAACTTTTCTTCATATAACACAGTATAAGAACTCATTTCTTTATTCTGTAGTCTCAATACTGAAGTAGCAGTGAGCACTGAAGAGAAAGTGAACATATAATTTATACACTACTGCATTAAAACTTTCATAATCAGAACACAAATCAAATCAGCTCAGATTAAAGCTTAAGTCTCAGAGTCACTTAAAAGCATATCTCAAACCTTTGATGCTATTAGATGTGAATTAATTTGTAGAAAGTTGTTTCTATTTATTTATGCTATGTAGAGTATATATAGAAAATGATGACTAAGACATAAATAGAGATGCTTAGTAAGAGATAAGTAAGTAATGATATCATAAGTTGCTGTCACAGTCTCATTCTTAGCTTCTGAGTGTGAATCAGTTCATAGAAAGTTGTTTCTATTCATTTACACTATGTAGAGTATATATAGAAAATGATGACTAAGATATAAATAGAGACACTTAGTAAGAGATAAGTAAGCAATAATATTACATTCTTTCTTACTGCATAGTCACAACAGTTCACTAATGTGAATGCAGAGATTTACTTAACATTCTGTAAAATTTTTATTTAAGTTTACATTCACATTATTTTACTCTGCTTCACATCACTATTGTCATTTAAAAGCAGCTAGAAGTGCAGATTGTTGTTATTATAATAATGAGATGAATTATTTATTGTTTACATCATTTATCTATATTATTGATTACAATTTCTCAAAAAAAATTCTCTTCTTCTTTCTTTAATTTTTAATTACACTTCAACTTTTAATCACTACATCATTAACTTATCAATTTTTTTATTTGCTCTATCATCATATAAACTTTCATAATATGTTTACAGCATGTCATTAATGTTTTATAAATTATTCATTAAGATTTATATTTTATATTGTATTGTTGCTGCTTCATCATCAAATACAAATGACAACAACTTAAACTGAAAGAAGTTTGCTTTTAATTGTATTTATAAAATTATTAATTATTTTTATTTTAAGAAAAGTTTATAAAACTCTTCTCTTAATATGTTTATCATAATATCACTATGCACTCATACTGAATCATAGCTAAACTTCTTATGCAATAATTGATAAGTAAAGTACTATATAAATAGTCTTTATATATAAATCTTTTAAGTTTTTTAGTTATTAATCTTCATCAATACAAGATTTTAACATCAAAACTTCATTAAATAGCTATTATAATGTAATGTCTCACATTATTACATATCTTACTCATCAGTCTCTTATAGATAAGAGATTTATAAATTTACAATTTTAACAACTTTATCTTTTTAAAGAATGACAATTCATTACATTACAATATGTAGATTAAAAGTCAGCAAAATGAGACAGAGTTATTTTTTAATTATATTGAGATTTAAATGACTTTTAAAAAACAGAAATTTGCAGAGATTCAGACTGTTATTTAAACTGTAAAAAAGAAGAATTAATGTTTAAATAAATAGATCTGTTTAACTGAAATTAGACAGATCAATGATAAGAAAAGATGATGATTCATAAAAATTAATTGTGAATTATAAGTATTTAATATGTATAATGAGATCAACAAACTTCTGAGAGATAAAGATTCTCAAGTCTTATTTAAAAAAGAATTGCATACAGAATTTTTTTATACTTTCATTAGCTCTTTAAGTTTAATGAAGTGATATGCATTCAAAGTTGTGTATATACTTTCAGCAAAACAGACACAACAGCTAAAGAATTTGCTTATATATAATGAGAAATTCATTTATAAACATACTGAGTTTATACACAGTGCTGTAATGATATTTTACTTGATTTCTGAAAATTTCTTTAATAACTATGATAAAATTCTCTTTGTCATGCAGTTTTTAGCAAAAGAATCTTAAGATGCATGATTTTATCACATTAATGAGAATAAACTTCTAAATAATAAGTTATAAATATTCTTTTCAGAGTTTCTGCTCAATCTTATTGAGAACTCAATGAATTGCAGACTTAATACAGTACAGAAATATTTAAAAGTTATATAGAAATTTATTTAATCAGTTTAAGCTTTTACAACATATTTTAATATGCTGAAGAATTAATTTTTGAGCTATATAGAGAAATAGAGAACAAGTTACTTTTTTATAAAACTTTAATTAAAGATTTAAGTGATTTTAATTAACTATTAAGATTTCTTAAAGACAAGAAAAAGTCTAATAGCTTTGACTGCTAAACTAAAAATTAATTAGCAATCTGTAGATAATTATACAGTTTAGAATTATATCATTAAGAAAATCTATAAGCACTGTTTACATTCTTTTACTTAGGCAGCAAAGTCACAGCAGAACAATTATCTTAATTCTGAGACTACAAAATTAAGTTATTATAACAATATAAATAAACTCTGTTTTGAGACTGATGTCAAAAAGAATAGCTACTATAACTGTGAAAGATCAGATCATTTCATAAAGAATTACAGAAGTTTCTTAAAAAATCTTAATTACATTAAGATTAATGCAGTTAAGATAAAAAAAGATAGAGTCTCATTGACTGCATTTTAGTGATAAAAATTAGATTAAAGATCATAAAGAAATTTAACATTATAATGAAAGATTAAGTCTAAATTGAATTCAATTAAGTTTCTATTAGTGTACTGTTAAACACTGCAGCAGAGATTAATGTAATGTTTTAGCAATATATTGTTGCTCATTAATTGACATAAATTGATGCAGAACTTCTAAGATTAAAGTTTCTGAGAAGACAATATGTTTATTGTTATAATGCATATTTAATGAAACATAAATTCACTGACAATTAAGAACAAGAACAAACTGAAAAACAGTTATTCTATATCTTAAATAAGAATGAATCTGAACTCATCTTTGATCTTTTAGATCTGAAATAATAATGTATTTATATTGATTATGACTTATATACATGACATTATAAGATAGAATAGATGTCTCTGATTATTGATGAACTTAAAGCATTTATCAACAACATTTAAAATTAACTTACTGTTTATACATTGTTGATGATGTCTAAGTTAAGTTCATCAACAACTACTGTATATGTTATTAACAAAATGTCAGCACTATTTCAGCAATACAATAAATATATAGATGTGTTCTTTGAAGAGAATGCTGATAAGTTATTATTTCATTAAGATCATAATCATGTCATAAAGACAGAAAGACATAAATTACTTTATAATTCATTTTATAATCTGTCAAAAACAGAGCTATAAGTGTTTAAAGAATATTTAGATGACATTTTAGCAAAAAGATAAATATAACATTTCATTAATTCTACAGAAGCATCAGTTCTGTTTATTTTAAAAAATGAAGAAAGCTTATATCTATATATTAACTACAAAGATCTCAACAAGATTACTGTTAAGAATCATTACTCTTTGCTGCTGATTAATGAGACATTTAATTGTTTAAGTGAAGTTAAGATGTTCATCAAATTAAATCTTAAGAATGCTTATTACTGCATTAGAATTAAGAAAGACAATAAGTAAAAGACTGCATTTTATACATGTTATGATCATTTTAAATACATAATTATGTCATTCAAACTAATTAATGTCTCAGCAACTTTTCAAGTCTATATTAACTGAGCATTAACTGAGCTAGTTAATGTCTTTTGTGTAATATATTTAAATGATATTCTGATCTATTTCAATTCTTTAAAAGAACATCAGAGTCATGTAAAACAGATTTTGAAGTAACTTCAATGATTTAAACTGTATACAAATCTAAAGAAGTGCACTTTTTATACTATATAAATGAAATTTCTTAAGTTCATTATCTTCATTACTGATGTTTTGATGAATCAACAACAAATTAAAATCATAAAGAAATGACTGATATCTAGAAACTATTGTGAAATACAAATATTTCTAAAGTTTACAAACTTTTACTGTCACTTTATACAGAGCTATTTTAAGATCACTGTTTCTTTAACTGATCTGTTAAAAGGCAGCAAGAACAACAAGAAGATAGATGTCTTTAAGTAATCATAAATGATAGTGTAAGTGTTTTGCAAACTTTGTAATGTCTTTACATAGATATTTATTCTGATGCACTTTAACTCAGAGCTAAAAGCTTAAGTTAAAACTGATATCTTAATAGTTAAGTTAACAGATATTTATTTACAGCTTTAGACAGATACTCAATGACACTTTGTCATCTTCTGATTAAGAAAGTTAAATCTGATTAAAACACACTATGAAACTTATAATTAAGAATTATTGACAAGTATAAAGACATTTAAACACTGATGACACTATCTTAAGAGTAGTTATTATCTCATTGAGGTACTCATGAATCACAATAATCTATAAGAGTTTATGAATGTAAAATCATTAAATAAAAGACAAGCACACTGAGTTATGAGGCTAGCTGCTTATAATTTTATAATTATACATTGATTAGAAAAAACAAATCTCATTAATGTGTTGTTAAGATGCTCTGACTACAAAGTTAAGAAGAACATAAATAGATTGCTGTTAACATTGCAATAAAAGCTGATTACATTATCTTAAGAATTAAAATCAAGCATTACTGTTCTAGTTAATTAGATCAACACTTAAAGCTTAAATTTGCAAATTATGCTAACTATTTTATTAAAAAAATATTGATTAAGTACTCAGACTGAAGACTATGACTGTTAAGAACAAGTCAATAAAAGATTTAAGAAGTCTTCATTCAGAAATGAACTGAAGAACAATAATTATATATTTAATTTATCTATATATAATGTAGCAGAAGAGCTGCTTAACTTTATTGCTGAAATTATTAATTGTAAATAATTCATTTCATGTATATTAATTTAGAAAGTGACTGACAGCAAAATGATACATAATAAAAGATAATTATTCTTTTTTAAATTTGTTCATCTCTTACAGAACACTGATGTTTTAACAGTAAAGATGTGATAAAACTTAAAATCATAGAGTAACTGTAGCTGTTAAGATACTGATAATAATTTATGAATGTTTGATTTCACTGAATTACTTTATTACAAGAATAAGATATATATATTATTTAATAAAGTCATCAAGAATGAGTTTATAAAGCTACATTATAATGATGTTTTAGCAGAACATTATAAAGTAGACAGAATAATTAATTTGTTATTTAGAAAGTATTATTGAATTAATATGATGAATAATGTTTAAGAATATGTCACTTTATGTACTGTATATGTAAGAATTTAAGTATTAAGACACTGCTCATATGACAAATTACAGTCATTGTCATTATCTACTTAATCATAAAAGAAAATAACAATGAACATAATTACTGACTTGCTGTCTAGCAGATAAGAAACTAATGTTTATAACTTTATACTAATAATTATAAATTGTCTTACAAAGATAACTCAATATATTTCTGTCATTAAAAAACTCACTGTGATCAAGTTAGTTAACATATATATTGAACAGATCATATGTCACTATGAAGAACTTAAAGATATTATCTCAGACTAAGAATCAATCTTTATTAGTACATATTGATTTAAATTCTATTATCATCTTTAAATAAAGTGAAGATTAAGCATCATCTTTTACTTACAAACTGATGATTAAACTAAAAGACAAAATTAAACTCTAAAACACTATCTACATTATTATTGTTGTAAAGAACAAAACAACTGAGTGTTCTTTCTGTTAATGACAGAGTTTGTATATGCAAACAGAAAATATATAACAATTAATTGAACATCATTTAAGATATTAATGAATTATCATTTAAGAATTACTCAACATGTTGAGAACAACATCTATAAAGAGAAGATGTCAGCAGCAAAAGATTGAATGCAGTAAATAAAGAAAATTTATATTACAATGATAAAGTGATGACAAGTCACTGTAAAAGTGCAAGTCAAGTACTTTGACAAAAATCATATTCAAAAAAGCTACAATGTTGATGATCTGATACTATTGTTCATTAAGAACTTAAAGCAATGCAGATTAAGCAAGAAACTGTTGTACAAATTTATTAAGTCTTTTTATATTGTTAATCTTATTAATAAACAAGTATACTAACTAATTCTGCCTGCTCATTACAGAATTTATAATGTATTTTATGTCTCATATTTAAAGTTTCATAAACATCATCTAAACAATAATTCTTTGTCAGAACTGTTCTCTTCAGATCTCATAAATGATAAGAAAGAATACAAGATCAAAGAGATCTTAAATAAGAAATGAAGAAGAGAACAGTTGCAATATGAAGTTAAATGAATAAAGTATTTAATAGAATACAATGAATGACTTTGAGTAAAGAATATAAGAAATGTGAAAGTGTTGCAACAAGAATATGATGCAAGAACAGAGAGAAAGCAGAAGTGTAAATGAGATTTAAGAAATTAAAAACTTTTATTGAAAATATTTTATATAATATTATTTAGAAGAAGTGAAGTCAAAATACAATTAATACATTAATAAAACATTATTAAATCACTCTGTCATCTCTGCATCTGCATCACTATCAGAAACAAAAGACAAGAACAGTGACTACTTATTGATGTTGTAATTGCTGTTGAAGTAACTGAGTTACAGTGTTAAGTTATGAAAGCTTTTCAAGATGTTATTACTTAACTGAAGAAAGAAAAGTTCATACTTGAAGTGAAGTAAGTAACATGATGATGACAGTAAAGTGTAAGAGAATTAAGAAAATAAATTATAAAGTAAAAGATATTTAATATAAATATCTGCATTACAGTGATCACTCACTGCTCTTAAATCATAAGCAACAACAGATTGCAAATCTCTGCAGACTTATAATGATTGTTGTGATGCTCAGCAACACAAATAATGTAGATGATGACATGTTTAATAAACAATATTTACATATAATTAAGATGACACTGAAGCTGAGACTGATGAACATCATTGACTGTCATGATGATAATATAATTAATAAGTGCATACAAGTTATTAACTCAGCAGTTAAAGAATGCAGAGATCTATTATCATTAATGCATTACAAAATAACAAGAAACTTTCTGTTAAACTGAGTTACATAGCTTTCAGAGTGTCTTGCAATAGTTGTAATTCTGATTTTTAATAATGTTGCATCAGCTGATGTTATTGCTGATATGTTTTGAACAGCAGAGACAACAGAGAGAATTTAATTTATTGTTAATGTAATAATTATGATGCAGCATTGAGATGATGTCAGTGTGAATAAACAAGAAAGTAGAAAAATTGCTGAGAATATAATATTATGAAGTGACAATATCTCTGAGAGCTGAGATAAAAACAAAATTGAGACATAATATATGTGATAACATTACTGCAGAAGAGAAATGTGACATATAATATAAAGTAGAAAGATATTCATTAATTATAATCTTAGACTCAGTGCTCTTCTGAGTAATGAGTTTCTTACAGATCAATTACACTTCAAAGATGATGTTCTATGTTGTTAATGATGCAGCAATGATCACTGAATAAGCATTTTCAATTAAATTTGTCAATAATGACTCATCTACAGCTTAAGAAAGTGAGAGTGAGACATAAAAAGACAGTATTTCATTATTAAAAAGATTAAATAAATATAACTGTGTCTATATACAGCAGCAGAGTCTCTGCTGTTGTCTTTTCTGTGCAACAACACTATTCAGAGCATGCATCTCATCATTATTGTGCAGATATTTTGTCAACAGATTTATCTTGAGATGCTTATGTTTCTTATGCTTAATATTCTTCTTTGCTGTGTTCTATTTCTGTGTTTCATTTCAGTAAAGTAAGTATGTTGACAGTGTTATTTACAGTATTCATTGCATTCTTAACTGATTTAGCTTTTGCAGACTTGATTTTCAGAATTAACTTTAATAAGTTTGTTAATTTGTTAATGTTTAAGATTGTGTTGATGAACAGTGTCTGATAATGAAAGCAATAAGAACTTAAAGATTTCTTATTACATTTCTTTATACTTATACAGACACATTTCTTAAACTTTAACATTGTTAGAACACATTGATGTCTTAAATGCTATATATATATAAACTGCTGACAATCTCACTGAATTCTTAATGAAAGACACAGCAGAAAAAACATCTTTCTTATTCTTTTTAATGATTATGATGTCACTGTTGTTGCACTTTCACTATTGTGTCATTTCTACAGTGTTACAAGAGAGAAGCACTGTTCAAAGATATGATGTTGCTATGACTTCAATATATTAAGATGTTGAAGATGAAATGAGTGTGAGTTGTGTATGAAAAAGAGTCTTTTCTATATTGCAATTAAACAAAGAGATCACTGATCTAATTGATTCAGAAATAAAGAAAAATTAATTTTATTTATGTTTTGTATATTATTCATCATTAAACAAAGCTAAATCATCACTTATCTGAATGTGACAAACTTAAAGTATTGTGCAAGATCATCAGCCTAGCTGAGATAGACAACAAGCAAAATACATAAGAATGTTAAGCAAATCATTACTTACATTTTGCTGATCTGATTTCATAGAATCACAATATATCTATAACATCAGTGATATATTAATGTGCTGAAGAATCAGTGCATAGAAGAAAAGACAATTGTTATGATATTATTATGTACTCATACTGAATTATAGTTAAACTTCTTACACAATGATTAATAAGTGAAGTACTATATAGACAGTCTTTACATACAAATCTTTTAAGTTTCTTAGTTGTTAATCTTCATCAATACAAGACTTTAACATTGAAACTTCATCAAATAGCTATTGTAATGTAGTGTCTCACATTGCTACATATCTTACTCATCAGTCTCTTATAGATAAAAGACTCATAAGTTCACAATGTTGTTGTCTTAATTTTGATTTAAAGATTAACAATATATAAAATTAATTAAATATTCTATTTTTAATATTGCTTTCTCTTCTCTTTTTAATGAATTAACTGCTGATCAGCTCAATTTCTTATTACTTAATATTTTAATTGATTTGTTGTTAAAGAGTTAACTCAGAGTTGAGCTTAAGATGTTATTAATAATTTGATAGTTAATTTTGTACATTAATATGAATCTAAATTATTTTTGTGCTTACTAAATATATTGTAAAGTCATTATCATTTATATTTGTAAAGAATGTGAGCTGATTATCTGTGACAACTGTGTACATAAAGATGAGTCATTTACAATATATATTTAAGTCAAGTTTAATAATCATTATCTTCTCTGCAGTTTATGTATGAACTGTCATTAAGATGTGTAGAGTATTTAATGCAGCTTTTATAAGTATAAATTTATACTAATATGATGACTACTTATTGTTTTAAATTATATAAAATTTAAATTTTCTTTATCTATTAATTTAGCAACTTCTCATCATTATTATGTTGTCACTCTGTTCACTGCTCTTATCATTATCATCAATGACATTATATTTCTTGTCAGCTACAATTACTTATTGATAGAAAATGTTTTGAATGCTGTAAATAAGTTAAAGATAACTGTTAAGATTCTTTGTTGTTGAGTTAAAAAACTTAACATTAATGTATTTATTGCTTCACTTATGCTGCTGTCTTGTCTGCATCAGTTATATTTTTACTCATCATTGTGTTATTACAGTGAACAGTAATTTTGCTTTAAATATAATCTGTACTTAGCTTATAATTTTTTTTTTTTTTCAATAAATAGATAGTTAATGAAATTGCTTTGCTTCTGATACTATTATCTTTTAATTTATGAGAGTCTTTTTCTTAAGCCTCTTATATAAATTATATAAGCTCATATTTCTTTTATAAATCATCATTAAACTGCTATTAATCATTATTGAAGTTAAGACTTTTTAATCTTTCTTTTTAGCTTTACTTCTGATTTACTTTAACTTCAATTCATCATGTTATTGTTGCAAATCTTTACTGAATTGTTTTTAACTATTTAATTTTTTCTCAATACTATATAATGTCAGAACTTTTACTCTCTTCTAATTATGTCTTTCTTCTATTATAAATGTTAAAATTAAGTCATCAACATCTTTTTAACTTTTAATAATCTTCTGTAATATATTTATTACATTACTTACTTCAGTCAAGATTAGTTTGAAAGAAGCAATGCTTCAGTGTGCTTTTGAAACATTTTGTAATGAGAATATAGATGAATTTATCTGTTTATAATGTTTTTATATCTTAAAAATTATCTTCTGAGAAAGATCTTCTTTTTTCTTTATTAAAAGCTTATATAGCTCTTTCTTTTATCTGCAATCTCATTTAACTCAAGATATAATTAAGAATTCTTTGTAAAAAGACAATGATAACTCTTTCTGTTTAAGAATCTTGTTAACTTTAAAACTTAATCACTGCATAAATAGTTTAGCTTATTTCAGACTGCTTTGTAGCTCTGAATTAGCTTAAAATTCATTGACATTAAAGATATGTGCTTTTACAAATTAATTATTATAAATATTAAGAAGCAATGTTCTAGCTGCTTCTATAAAGTGAGATAAAACTAGTGTCAAAGACTGAGTGAAGACTCTGTTTACATTAATTGCAATCAACATTCTTTCTATTTCTTCTGTAACTTTCTCAATCAAGATGTGCTCATAAACAACATAATTTAGAGATTCTACTAGACAGCATAGTATAGCATGAGTATTTACTTTTTTTTAATAGATTATGAGCTCAAGTTAGCAAGAAGCTTCTTAAAGAAAGTATATACTTTTAATGTAATGACAGTTAAGTATGTCAGCTTTTAAGATTCATAAAAGATTTATAGTAAATCTGACTCTAGCAGAATCAGCACACTGATGATAGCTGTATATATCAGCTATTAAAATTCACAGTTAATTTAACTTTAGCAGTATCACTGATTATTGAGATTTATGATAAATCTGACTTTAGCAGAATCAGTATTCTGCAATAATTAAGTATGTTTAATTTAAAAGATTCACAGAGAATCAGTCTCAGCAAAAATCAGCATTTATAGTTACTTAGAGAGCACTGTTCTTTAACAGCTTAATATAAGTCATTGAGATGAATAAGCACTACTGTCTTACAAAATAAGAGATATAAAAGCTTTTTATTTATTTTATTTATATTATCTTCAATGTATATATTGTTATTTTACTTTATTCACTTCTTATACTACATGTCAACTATCATCATCATGAACTTCAACAACTTCTTTACAAAGCAACAACTCATCTCAATTCTCATTTACAAGAACTGCAATCAATAATTTACTTTTATAAGAAAATGACTGATAGAAGAAGATCTATAAAATGTTGTTGAAGTCTTAATAGTTAATATGCTGATCAGTGAATTTTTAGATTCATTTTTTCTCAATAGTCTCAGCTTTAAAAGTTAGAAAATTAATGCAAAGATTTTATATTGATTTACTATCTACATAAATATAGATAATTAAGAATATCTGATGAACAAAATCAGCATAAAGAATGTTTGAGATATATTAAAGTTTAAGTATAAAAAGAAGTTGCAGATGATTGAAAGACAATATTTAATGAAGTTTGTTGAATATAGAATGTCAGAGAATGTGTTTATTAAAGAAGTATAAATTTATTTAAGCAAACTTAATAGAAAGATTGCTGCAACTTAGTCTGACATAATTAAGTTATTTAAATCAGAACAATGATTTTAGATACTGCTTTAAATGCTATTAATTAAATATATTGTGATTTACAATGTCATTGACACTTAAAACAATTTAGATGTCAAGAAAGATTTATAAAAGCTTTAGAAGAAAGAGACACAGCTTAAGACTGATGAGACTGTCATTGTTTTGTGAATAGATAAACAGAAAGAAGATTAATGTTTAATGAATTAAAATTGCAGTTCATTAAATCATTATATAATTAATATTAAATGACATTATTACAGATCATTTAGCTTAAACAGTGATCATTCTTTTTGTTACTTTATTAAGTGCTTTCTTTACAACAACTTTCACTTCATTAAAGATTGCAAATTTCTTTCTAATATTAAGTAAAATACTTAAAAGAAGATAAGCAAATCAACTGCAATTAAGCTGTACAGATTAACTGCAGTTAAGTTGTATTAAAAGTCAGTTTATAAAGAAAAAGAAAAAAGATATAAAGTTTTTAATGCAGAAGTCAGTAACAGTAATGATGATGACTTCTTTTTTAAATTTAAAGAAAAAGAAAAAATTAACAATGAAATTGCTGCTCTGTTTAAGAAGACTGTCAGTAAAATGCTTAAATTTAAATAAATTGCAGACTTTAAATTCTTCTCATATATAACTAATTAACTTTAACTCTTCAGTGACTTTCTTATACAAATAAGATGTCAGCAAATTAAAGTTAAAAAAGAACATTTATACTCTCATTATTGTGAAGTAATCATTATACAAATTAAGTCAGAAAATTCTATAAGACTGAGTTCAATACTTTATATATCTAAACTTGAGATCAATCTTCTGTCAGAAAAGCAGATATGCAAAATAAAACTATATAAAAGTTTTAATTAATACTGTCTTTAAATGTATGATAAGCATAACAAAACTATAATAGAAGCATTAAAGTAAGATAAAGTCTATATAGTTAAGTACATTGCAAAGAATCTTAATGAATTTGCTTTAATATTTATAATGTATACATCATATTCAGAGATCATCTTCTCTGCTGTTGCTTCAGATGCAAGTCTGTATGTTTAAACTTATGAACATGATCTTATGACTGACTTTTTAGACATTGACACTGCATTATTGAATGAAAAGATCAAGACTTATAAATTTTGACATTAATAATTTGTTTATCTTGATTCTGTAAAGTTGCATGATCTTTACAAGATGACAATTCTTGAAAAGTTAATTCTCATCATTGAGAATAACAAAAATATATATAAGATTTGTGCTCTGATTAAGTTCATTAACAAGTAAGATTACACTGTAAGTAAAAGAAAGATTAACATTCTTGTTCTTGTCTTTATTGACATATACAGCTCATTATTCTTGTCATTTAATGAATATCAGTACTTTCTGAAGATAATAGATAATCATTTCTGAAAGATGTAAATGATACTGCTAAAGTGACATAATGAGATCTTATAAATACTGCAAGAATGATGACTGAAGATTAAACTTTAAATTGATGTAAAGATTTTTGCTGTATAAAATAACAATGAAATGAAGTTAAAGTTCACTTTAAACAACTGATGTAAATCTTTTAACATTACACTGCAATACACAGTGCTCTATATGTCAATTTAGAATGACATTACTGAAAGAATTATCTGAATCACTGAAAACTCAATGCAGATTATAATTAAAGAAACATAACTGTCAATAAAGTTCTGAGTGCAGACAGCATAGATAAATGTTTATCTTTATAATTGAACAGCAACTGATCTCTTAATTAATAATAAATAAATAACTTTTAAGAAAGCTTTCACTAATGTAAAGTCATTCATCAATTACATTTATATATAAAAATGCAAATACTACAGCTACATTGATCTTAAGTTATTATCTGAAGATAAATATGACAAGTTCATGAATTAAGAATGAGTAAGAATCTTTATGAACTACATTAAGAAAATTATAAAGCAGTATCAGCTTTAAGTTTCAGATCTTAAATATATCATTAAGAATTATGCTGTAAAGTTTGCTGAAAGTAAAAAGAGAGATATTGTTGATCTTAAACTGTAACAATAAATATTAAATGTTCTTCTAAATAAAAGATTTATTAAATGTCTATAAAAGAAGTCAATCATTATGAAGATCACAGCTTCAAATCAAACACTTATAACTTAAAACAGTAAGATGTAGTCTGACTTAATTACAGTTAAGATTAATAAGTCTTAAGATAAATAATATGAAATTAAGTTGACTGCAGTTAATCTAGATAAGTTGTTAGATAAGAAGATCAATATTGATTAAATTAAAATAATGACATTTAAAGAAGTTAGAATCTTTCTATGCATTGAGATTCTGAAATGAAAGAGAGATGATGATGACAATAATTAAGATGTAAATGAGCTCTTAATTAAAATATTGAGAGCTATACTGACATTTACAGCATTCTTTATAGATAAAGAAGACTCTATAATTAAATCTGACATTTTAATATCTGTCATCTATGCTGAAGCAGTGAGAGACTCAATCTGAGAAGAAATGTAAAAGAATGTTATTTATGCAAAGCTGACAGTCTTGATGACAAATGAAATATAAGAAGAGATTATATCATTAAGAAAAATTAATATTATAATCAGCAAATAAGTCTTTAAACTTAAGCTGAACATCAATGAATTCTTAAATAAGCTTAAGACAAGACTTGTGACAAGAGACTTCTCATAGACATACAGTGTTAATTATAAAAATATCTTTATTCTTATTATTAAATTTAACACTCTGTAAGTCTTTCTGACTATTGTTGCACTTAAGAATTTAAAGTATCATTAAGTAAATGTCAATAATGTTTTTATGAAATTCTTTCTGAAGAAAACAATCTATATAACACTTTCTTCTGAAGTCAATGTCACATTTAATTATATTCTGTACATACTGCACAGTCTTTATGATCTTAAGTAAGCTGCACAGAACTGACATAAATGATGTGTCATTAAACTGCTTAAGTTAAGTTTTCATTAAAATAAGACTGATTTCTGTCTTCTTCTTTACAGCATTAAAAGAATTATGCTGCTTCTTTATGTAAATAATATTGTTATAACTTCAATAAATCTATTACACATTCTTTAATTCAAGCAAGCTCTTACAGATGTGTTCAAAGTCAAGAACTTAAGAGAGACACAGAAAATTCTTGACATTTAAGTTATACATAATTATAAAATGAGAATTTTGTGTCTGAATCAGACTCATTATGTAAACAAGATATTAAAGAATCTTCATATGCAATCTAATAAGCATAAAGTCATCAGCATTTTACTTAATGAATATAATGTTCTTTACTCTGCTGATTTAACTGATTAAAGAATAGATCAAAGACAGTATTAATAGACAATTAAAAGTTTAATGTATGTAATAATTTATATTTAATTAGACATTATCTTCACATTAAATTGATTAAGTCAATATCTCAGTGATTTTATAGAGCATTATAAATACACATTTAAGAGATTATTACAGTACATAAGATCAATCATTAATCTCAGCATCATATACAGTTTTAATGAAAGTCAAGCAATGCTTAAATACTCTGACTTTAACTATGCTTCAAACAAACAGAATTGAAAATCAATTTTAAAGTGCATTTATATGCTTAAAGATGAATTAATATTGTGAATAAGTTAAAAGCAGAAATTCATCATTATTTTAATTACTGAGATTGAATACATAATCATGTCAATGTGCATAAAGACTGAGATCTGACTTGAATAGATATTAAGAAACATAAACATAAGCAAATATTTTGAAATCAATTCACACTGCATAAGCATTCAAAAGAATAAAGCTTATTAAATATCTTTATTTATTCAGCTTAAAGAAAATAATCAAGCTGTCTTGATCTTAATTAAGAATGCACATGTACATGAGTGATCAAAGTATATTGATGTCTTTTATTATAACATTTACAATCTGTATAAATACAATCAGATTCAGATAGACTTTGTGTTTAATTAAAAGATAATTATTAACAGACTTATTAAGTCTCTGCTTAAATAAATCTTTAAGCAGTTCATTAAATTTATAAAACTCATTATTAATGATTAGTTAAACTTTTAAATGATTTGTTAAACTTTTAATGATGTGTTTAGTCATTTAATGTTTGCTGTCAGTGAGAGTTAATAGATGCAGTCTTACTGAGTAAGAATGTTAAGAAATGATGTTTTAACTATTTCTATAAAGTAAAATAAAATTAACATTAAAGACTAAGTAAAGACTCTATTTACATTGACTACAGTTAACTTTTTTTTTACTTTTTCTGTAACTCTCTTGATCAAGATGTGCTCATAGACAACACAGTTTAAAGATTTCACTAGACAGCATAGTATAGCATGAATATTTACTTTCTTTCAATAACTTAAAAAGTTACTGAGACATTAATCAGTTTAAATGACATAATTATATACTTAAAATGACTATAATATATATAAAACACAGTCTTTCACTTGTTGTCTTTCTTGATTCTAATGTGATGATAAGCATTCTTAAAATCTAATTTAATAAACATCTTAACTTTACTTAAATGATTAAATGTCTTATTAATCAGCAGCAAAGAATGACAATTCTTAATAATAATCTTGTTAAGATTTCTGTAGTCAACATATAAATGTAAGTTCTCTTCATTTTTTAAAATAAACAGAACTGATACTTCTGCAAAGTTAACAAAATGTTGTATTTATCTTTTTGTTAAAATGTTGTCTAAATATTCTTTAAGTACTTATAGCTCTGTTTTTAACAAATTGTAAAGTGAATCATAAAGTAATTTATGTCTTTCTGTCTTTATGATATGATCATGATCTTAATGAAATAATAACTTATCAACATTCTCTTCAGAAAACACATTCACATATTTATTATATTATTAAGATAATGTTAACATTTCATCAACAATATATACAGCAGTTGTTGATGAGTCTAACTTAAATATCATCAAGAATGCATAAACAATAAGTTAATTTTAAATGTTGTTGACAAATGCTTTAGACTCATTAATAATTAAAGATATTTATTTTATTTTATAGCATTATGTATATAAGTCACAATCAATATAAATACATTGTCATTTCAGATCTAAAAGATTAAAGATGAGTTCAGATTCATTCTTATTTAAAATATAAAATAATTGCTTTTCAGTTTACTCTTATTCTTAATTGTTGATGAATCTATACTTCATTAAATATATATCATAACAGTAAACATATTATTCTCTTAAAAGCTCTGATCTTAAGAGTTCTGCATTAACTTATGTTAATTAATAAACAACAATATATTACTAAGACATCACATTGATCTCTGCTGCAGTGTTTAATAATATATTAATAAAAATTCAATTAAATTCAATTCAGACTTAATCTTTCTTCATAATGCTAGATTTCTTTATAATTTTTAATTTAATTTTTGTCACTAAAGTGTAATTAATGAGACTCTGTCTTTTTTTATCTTAACTACATTAATCTTAATGTAATTAAGATTTTTTAAGAAACTTCTACAGTTCTTTATGAAATAATTCAGTCTTTTACAGTTATAGCAGTTATTCTTTTTAACATCAATCTCAAAATAAAGTTTATCTATATTGTCATAATAACTTAATTTTATAATCTTAAAATTAAGACAATTGTTTTGCTGCAGCTTTGCTGTCTAAATGAAAGAATATAAATGATATTTATAAATTTTCTTAATGATATAACTTTAAATTATACAATTATCTATAAATTACTGATTAATCTTTAATTTAACAGTCAAAGCTATTAGACTTTTTCTTGTCTTTAAGAGATCTTAATAGTTAATTAAAATTATTTAAATCTTTAATTAAAGTTTTATAAAGAAATAACTTATTCTCTATTTCTTTATATAATTTAAGAGCTGATCTTTCAGTATATTAAGATATATTATAAAAGCTTAAATTAATTAAGTAAATTTCTATATAACTTTTAAGTATTTCTGTACTGTACTAAGTCTGCAGTTCACTGAGTTCTCAACAAGATTAAGCAGAAACTTTAAAAAGAATATTTATAATTTATTATTTAGAAGTTTATTCTCATTAATGTGACAAAATTATGCATCTCAAGATTCTTCTGCTAAGAACTGCATAACAAAGAGAATTTTATTATGATCATTAAAGAAGTTTTTAGAAATTAAATGAAATGCTGTTACAGTGCTGCATATAAATTTAGTATATTTATGAATGAACTTCTCATTATATATAAATAAATTCTTTAATTATTGCATTCAGTTTACTAAAAATGCATACACAACTTTGAATGCATGTTGCTTTGTTGAATTTAAAGAGTTAATAAGAGTATAAGAAGATTTTGTATGCAGTTTTTTTTTAAATGAAATTTGAGAATCTTTATTTCTTAAAAGTTTGTTGATCTCATTATGCATGTTAAATGCTTATAATTTACAATTAATTTTTATAAATCATCATCTTTTCTTATTATTAATCTGTCTAATTTCAGTTAGACAAATCTATTTATCTAAATATTAATTCTTTTTTTCTGCAATCTAAATAGCAGTCTGAATCTCTGCAGATTTTTGTTTTTCAAAAATTATTTAAATCTTAATATAATTAAAGAATAACTCTGTCTCATTTTGCTGACTTTTAATCTGCATATTGTAATGTAATGAATTGTCACTTTTTAAAAAGATAAAATTGTTAAAATTGTAAATTTATGAGTCTCTTATCTATAAGAGACTGATGAGTAAGATATGTAACAATGTAAGACACTACATTATGACAGCTATTTAATGAAGTTTTAATGTTAAAATCTTATATTGATAAAGATTAACAATTAAGAAACTTAAAAGATTTGTATGTAAAGACTATTTATATAGTACTTTGCTTATTAATCATTGTGTGAGAAATTTAGCTATGATTTGATATGAGTGCATAATGATATCATGATAAACACAGTATAAAGATTTGTTTCTTTATTCTGTAGTCTCAACACTGAAGTAGTGATGAGCACTGAAGAGAGAGTGAACATGTAGTTTATGCATTACTGCATTGAAACTTTCATAATTAAAATATAAATTAAATCAGCTCAGACTGAAGCCTGAGTCTCAGAGCTGCTTAAAAGTATGTTTTAAATCTTTGATGCTATTAGATGTGAATTGATCTGTAGAAAGTTGTTTCTATTTGTTTACACTATGTAGAGTATATATAGGAAATGATGACTAA
>JAABVA010000840.1_pt1 | contig 35473 bp, 39 predicted proteins | sample 5560331 | NCBI WGS metagenome assembly JAABVA01 (sample SAMN12812661, study PRJNA571458) | rock metagenome | isolation source: Antarctica rocks | place: Antarctica: Victoria Land, Mt New Zealand sud | collected 2016-01-07 | reverse complement strand
TAGGGGATTTGGGTTTTGTGGGGGTGGGGCGGGTCTGCTGGTGCGGGGTTAGGGGAGTGGGGGGTGTGGATGGTGAGGAGGAGGGGGGGGGGAAGGGAGAGGAGGGGAGTGGGGGGAAAGAGGGGAAAAGGAGAGAGGGGAAATGGGGAAGGGGGAAGTTAGGGAAAGGAGAAGAGGAGTAAGAATGCGGGAGGTGATGGCGTGCAAATGTCCCCGCGCCTTAGGGTTCTCAGTAATGGATATAGCGCGGGGAGTGGAAGAGGACGACCACTATCATTCTCGGATGCTTCTGTCATTTGTTGTCAGTCTTGCCTTCTGCAGACTGCTCCTTGATCTGAGCATCCTTCTTCGCCGGCCTCGCGCCGAAGATGGTGCTCCCGACCCTAACCTCATTACTTCCGCACCGGACTGCGCTCTCGAAATCCTCGCTCATTCCCATACTCAACTCCAGCTCACTACTCTCAATGCCAAGCTCAGATGCGACTTTATCTCTCACCTCTCTCAACGCCACAAAATCCTCATTCTCCTTGCCTTCGCTCACGCCTTTACTCCTGGCAATGGCTCCAATAGTCATTAGCCCCTGCAGCTTCAAATCCGGGCATATCTCCCTGATGTGCTTGCATAGACTAGCAGCTTCGCCTGGCTCAACCCCCGATTTCTCCGCTTCGCCCGACGTGTTGACCTGCACGAATACCCTCAAGGGCGTATCTTTGTACTCGGGTGACTCTTTACACAGCGCATATCTCCCGTTCTGCAGTAGATCCGCTTTCTTCGCCGTATCCACACTCTCCATGCACCAGAGATTGGGGATCTGCTGGGCAAGCGTGCGGCATTTGTTCGTTTGCAGTGCGCCGATGAAATGCCATCGGATCTCCCGAGGGAGGAGCAGGGACTTGGAAAGTAATTCTTGCTGGTAGTTTTCACCAAAGTGCAAGTGCGATAGAGGGGGTTGGTGGAGGGCGAGGATATCGTTGGCGGGTTTTAATTTGGAGACGGCGACGAGGCGGACCTCGTGGGATCCTAGCTTTTTGGCGGATTCTATTCTGCTGACAATGTCGCTGAGGTTTTGTATGAGTTGCTTGGCACGTTGGGGTTGGACCGGCATCTCCTCATTGGCATGTTCTGCCATGCTGAAGATGGGGGGAGAGCGTCATCCTTCAATGATGGTGGTGTGGTTACCCTCAGTCCTCGGTTTGGAAACGCTAGTAGTATCCAATGTCATCCCTGTCAATCTTGAAATATCACATGGTGCGCTTGCCGTTTCCAATTTATACCAATATCAAAAATCGTTGCATCACAAAACTATTTCGATAACCGTTAATAGAAATGCGTTCGTCCATCGCTCTTAAGTCGATTATTGGCATAGGGCAAATGGGCAAATGGGACTGTATAACGGGCCGAATCATCCTCATACTAGGCCATACCAACATGTTTTATACCATATCCCAAAATTCGATCATGTCCCTTGCTACACTCGAGAAACAACCCGAAACCCTCCACAATAGACCTCCGCCTCTACATCAAATCCCACTAATAATAGTATCCACCATATCGTATCCATCCCTCTCCTTCATAAAAGCCAGCACAGCCCCAACATTTCCCTCCGTCATGACCGTCCTAGAAGGATATTTCACGCCCCTTGTGCTCCACAAAACTCTAATCGTTTCTATTGTCGAGCCCGGCGGAATCTTCTTGCTGTTGTTGCTTTTGTCGTCCTCCTGCGCTGTCATGGCGTCCGAAATCTTGGCTTTCAGCTTGGTGAGACTGGTGGACAGTGCTACGACAACGAATACGAAATTATCTACGCATCTCACCACGAAAGCGATGGAGGGCTCTTCCCTTGTGGTTTCTGATGTGGCGATTGAAGGTAGCGTGCCGTCGAATAAGGAGTCCGGAGCGGGTGATTGACGTTGAGGAGCACTGGGGTGCGAGTGAGGTTGATCCATAACGTCCATGCTTTCGGGCATCTCTTCGTGGGGGGTATTAATATGATCTGGCATTTGCAACCTAGCTTTTAAGTAAGTTCTGAGTATTTTACTTTTCATGATTTTCTAGATATCACGTTGGTCTTATATATTACTCCGCTCTTTGTGAGAAGCATTCCTGAATAAGCAATCGATTGATCGCTCTATACTTTTCTAGTAGGCTCAAGAACATTCTTGCTCACTCTTTCCCACACTATTATCAAAACAAAGAAAGAAAAATCCTCCCTTCCACCAAGCAATGCATTGATACCTTTACGTGGCCAGTACTCACAAGCTTACTCTTCATGACGGAATCAAGATTCATCCATATCATCGAATCGATTACATGTTTACGAGCCCTCTGAGCAGACAAGACTGAGCATTACACCTTTTCCCACACACGACATTTCTAGGACGCAAGCCCACATGATGTGTTCAGAAAAGTCAACCCAGACGAATGGCCAGCTCCCACATCAACTGCCTCTCAACCCCCTCACCACCACCTCCCCACCACCTCTCTCCCCCCCACAATTCTAACCCCCACCCCCACCCTCACCCTCCCTACATCACCACACCAACCACGAACCCCAAGAATAAAAAAACCAACATCAAAATTTCCTCCTCGGAAGACATCTTGCAAGCGCAGGCAGCGCCCAGACCGGAGGAATTTAGACGAATATATATATATATGGGGGTTTTTCTGGAAAATAGCAGATGATGGCGCGCAAGGGAGGTTTGGGGAGGGGGGTGGGGGGAGGTTGCAGAGAGTCATGGCGGGTTCAGCGAAATCTAGAGGAAAATAGCAAAATGGCGTTAATGTTTTGAAGAAATTAAGAAAGGTTTCGTGTACATGTGTACTGTACAGTAGTATTCCGTAGGCCGCTTCGTACAGTACAGCCCAGCCCAGTACAACCCAGCCCCATTTTTATCATATCATATCCATATCAGGACACTCACCCACTCACTCACTCACTCACTCACCCACTCACCCACCCACTCACTCACCCACTCACTCACTCACTCACTCACTCACCCACTCACTCACCCACTCACTCACTCACCCACCAACCAACCACCCAAACAAAACCCCAAAAACACCCATCACCGCTTTTTTCAAAGGCTCCCGATTGTATGTACCTCAAAGCGATCACGAGTGCTGGCCATTTCCGCTAAAGTTGAAAAAAGAAAGAAAGAAAGAAAGAAACCTTCTTCTTCTTCTTCTTCTTCTTCTACTACTCTGCTGTACTGTACATATGTACGGCCGCGTATTTGGCCCGCGCGGAAAGGAAATTCGGATTCGCTTCCATCAATTTAGCCATCTACATATCGACATATCGGAGCCAAAAAAAAAGAAGAAAAGGACGTATATAAACTAAAGGGGTTCAAGCTGGGGTCGGGGCGTGTGCATCATTGTTTTCTCTCCTCGGTGATAAGGTATTATACTAGGCTCGATAAGATGATTGAATTTTTTCTACTTGAGGGGGCTGGCTAGACTTTTTTTTGTCGAGAGTTGTTGTGTATATCGCATAGAAATCTCATCTCGTCGCCATCGAAGTCGTCGAAAGTAAAAAAGGGAGGTTTGAAGAAGAGAAACAAGGGTTTGTGAATCAAGGCGCTGGGAAGGCTGCAATAGGTGATAAACATCCTCAAAATGAACCGGCAACAATGCCTCCGTCTACGTGCAACCACCCCTCTCCGTCCTGAGGTTTGAAAAGCTCTGCCTTTGAGACCTTTCATACCTTGCTCGGGTTCGGCAAAACCCTCCCACTGCCCTCAACCACATGGATATGTGACTTGTCAACAGCAAACGGCTCCTTCCAAACCCTCCCCGTACTCTCCACAACTTTGATCTCTCGCCCCAGATCCCCACGCAGGACACGTCCACTCCCTTCCACCACTAGGATTTCCTGCTCCAAAGACCCGCGCAAGACACGGCCGCTGCCTTCTACGACCTGGATCTCCCTGCCCAACTCGCCACGTAGTTTGCGTGCGCTGCCTTGGACGATTTGGATGGCGGATTTATCGATTGAGAGTTTGACTTGGCGCTCCTTCTCGCTGGCTAGGATGAGGAAGCTGGACGCAACGACAACGAGGGTGAGGGTGAGTAGTGCTGCGTAATTGCGGAGGTGGTCGAGTGACAAGGGAGGTGGAAGGAGAGATGTGGCTTGTGAGTTAAATGTTGAAGCGCCGGCGGGAGCGAAACCTGAAGAGATGGCCGAGGACGTGCTAGTAGTGGTGGATTGAGTGCAGGGGATAATTGATTGGAGAGTGTCGTCGAAGCAGAGGGCGGAGGTCGACGTAGAGGATGAATGTTGGGCGGTTGGGGTGGATGAGGGGGTAGAGGAGGAATTGGAGGAAACAGACGGAGGCGGCGAAAACACTGTGGAAGAAGTTTGTCTTCCCACAGATAACGAAGTAGTGGACGAGGACACGAGAATTGTTGACGTAACAATAACCGGAAAAGGAGGTCTAGTTACGGTGGTAGTCGGAATTGCCAGGGACACTGAGCCAGAACCTTCGGGATTGACTGTGACGGTCTCAGTGAGTGTGGTCGTGGAGCTCCAAGTAGTTGTCATCCCAGCCTCTGTAGCATTTGCACTCGACGTAAATCCTGGAGAAGCAAATCCTACTGTAGCACTCGCAGCCGGAAGACTCGACATGGCATAGCACCCTAGACCGTTTGGCTGAAAGTCCCGACAGAACGGAATGTTTGGGGGACAGCATTGCTGAGCTGGGAAGAAGGTGTTCGTACAGTTGGGGGCGGAGTGGTCGTAGCAGATTGCGGGTGATGAGCAGATATGACCTTTTGGGCAACAGCCAGAGCCTGTTGTTTGGATGTTGCAGGTAGTATCCTGTTGAGGAAGTCAGTAGAATTGGTGGGAGAAGGAAGGGATTCGTGGCTTACTGCTGGGCAGCAAGAATCACCACAGCATGTTTCGCCGAGGTTGCAGAAGGCATCAGAACAGCAAGTCGAAGACTTGGGGATGCAGAAAGGAGCAATGTTATTGGATTTCGCCATGCAGCAGGTCTCTGTTATTTCGCCGTGTCAGTCTGTTTTTCTGGTCAAACAGTGTGAGTTTGTAAGATCCTTAGCATACCGCTGGGATCAAAGCATTCGCAGCTCATATCTCTGGCACCCAGATCATATGCACTGCTCGGAATAACCCATGCTGCTCCTGTGGAGACATTTCGGTGGTAGGGCGCTGAAAGCCAAGTCACATTTGTCGAGACGTTGGCTGGAAGGCCGCGGAGGAAGACGTCATTGTGGCCATGGTGGAAGACGTTTCCGACAGCGCTGGCTAGCAATACACTGCTGGCCAGCAGCACGGAAAACATCGTTGCTTGATAAGATGCCATTGCTCATGTAACTGAAGATAGCTGGAACTTATTGGTGACGACCAGATCTGAGGCGGAGGTAACGTTAGTATGATATGCTGAATGGCAATAGAGTATCAATTCGATCTAGAAACAACGTATTTCTGTCAATCCAGAAGATCTAGTGAGATCAAAGCAAAATCCAGTGCTAAAGAGAGTGGAGGATATTGATCGTTCTCATGTTGGGATTCGAAAAATGCTTTGTTTACATCTAGGCGGTCGGTGTTATGGTTGCTAGCAGCCTGATCCTTGGGGCCAAACATTCACTTCGGACTCATCATTGAGGTGTGCTTAGGCCTCTAATGACAAGAGGCGGCCATCGAATGAGCATCATTGGAAGACGTTGGGGTTCGTGGAGACCTACGGTTCTCAACAAGCAGGACTAAGTGAGCTTAATTGAATGAACCACAATGACCACAATGACCACAATAGCAGCATAGAATACAACAACTGGGTAAAAATATCTTCACCACCATTACTTGGCTTTCATGCAATGCCGCTACGGCTACATGCACTTTGTGCGGCGGGGCGAGCCCGCGATAGAACGATACGAGGTACCTGCATCGTTTCAGGAGCAAGCAAACACTCTGTCTATGGTAACACAAGATGCACTCGACAGATATGTGAAACCGTATTATTCCATTCTATCTCGATGATAAGATACCTACAACTTACAGGGGTGAATATTGGAAGAGTCAATAAAGATAGCAGGTTTATTAACGTTGGGCATTGAAGATCAGTCCCAACCAGGATTTTTCTTTCTTAAGGGTGGATCCCGAGAAGTGTCGGTGGCGAGGGGTTGGTGCAGTATGTATATGTGAGAAGAAAATCATAATTCCAGCCAGTGCTTTCCTGTCGGTCAATTAATTTATACTTCCAAACAAGATGCAAGCTGATGCAAACTCTGAACCTTATACTGCTCTCCCCAACTTCACATGTCGAGAACTTGTAGTGTTGGACCATCAACTACTGTTTCTATAGAGCCTCCCCGTCGATTTCGCTCGCGCATGGGAAAGCCAATGAATGGGTTTAACAACTGCGACAGTTGGCTCCGGTCAACCTCTCAAACGTCGAGAAATAGCAAATGCGACTTCATAATCTGAGCTTGAAACGACGTACTGTACCTTCAGATCGACGGTCCCCTAGATCGGCTAGATGCGATGAATGAAAGTATTGACGGCTGGCTACGCGAGGTTTTCCTACGAGCAAGAAAGCCAGGCACACAGATTTCGAAAAAGTAAAATCCCAGAATTCTCTCGCAACGGCGGCATCATTAGAATTCTGATCTGGCGTTGCAAGCTTTGGTCTAGATGAAGACTTGAAATCGATTTACCCTGGCCTTTCGTCGCCGTGGAGATCCCCAGATACTGTTCATTGCGACACTTCACCGGTTTTGCACTCATGAAGGGTACTGTTCCAATGCCGGTCGTCGAGGCCATAGAGAGAAAAGGCCAATTCAGAGAGACTGTGGTCCAAATATTAAAATGATTCAGTATGTTAAGGAAATTTCCAAGTGAACCTTGCCGGGTTGCGGTGGAAGCAAGAAGGCCGTTAAAAGTCCACAAAAGATTGTTTTACTCTTTTGAAATGATGTACTTGCAAAGTATTTCTCAGCAGCGTCATCCAGTTATCGAGCGCTCTCGGACGAACAGTGTATTGATGTAACAGTCCTGTCTCAAACAGTTCGAAGCACCATCTGGCCTGACTTCGACGAGCTCTGGGAAGCTGTGTCAAAGGTTGGGGTCATGCCTTGGATTTTCGTGTCCACCGAGCGGGCAGATGATCTATGTATGGCTTCGAGATCAACAGTAGCTACTTCAACGGACTGCAGAAAGTCAGTGAAGAGTAGCCGATAGCACATCAAGGCTTGGACTAAATGACAGTCTGAGTATTCAAACTCGAGTTTGATCGGTTTTCACATGTTCCACTTGTCCAGTTCTTCTTGTCGCACCAGCTCTATCAAGGGGGCTTCCGGGCCAATGCTTGTAGGCTTTTCAATGAGGACGATGAGCTCAGTCCGTGCATCTTGATATCGACTGTGGCTCAAGGTACTTACTGGCTCCCATTGAGTAAAGTAGGTAAAGTAAAGTAGGTAGGTAAGGTAGGTAGGTAAGGTAGATATGATGTCGTGGGGCTACTAGGCCTTCGACCGGCTCAATCGGATCGCATCGAACGGGTGTTTAACCCATTAATCGTCATTCATGCTGTTGTGGTCATTGCATGGGTGATTGTTTCGGGTGCGTTCCGGACTAAGTACCGTCACAACCGGCAGCCTTGAAGTTCGGATCAAAAGTCTTCCGGTGTTCATCTACCTTACTGTAGGTGAAATGCTGTACATAGCTGGACTTCCGTAGGTACCTTACTTTGCGGTCCCCCAGGAGGAGATCGAGGCGATAAGAAGAGTTGGAAGCTTCTTGGCATCATCAATTCAGCGGTTCATAATCTTTTGGAGGATTGGAGGAATAGGCGGACGAGGGAGTATGTACTGTAGTTGGATTAATACGTAGAGAGGAGCGAGAGAATGTTGACGGGTCTCGAGTAGAAGACTGACTACTGACTAGGTACTGTACCGTGTACGGGGTACGGAGTACTACTGTGGGGTAGATCCTACCTAAAGTACCTTACCTTACTGTATCTAATCATGGTGGGGGCGCAGTCCGGGCATTGATCGGTAAGGTAGGTAAGGTATATAGCACAAGCTCGCCGTCGTCATCATTGAAATGTCTTTATGAACACACTCTGTACTCGGTATAGTAGACGATACTGCTCTTAATCTACCCTTCGATCTAACACAGCAATTTCACCTCCAACTTCATCTAACACCATCCTCCCGCTCGTCGACGCTACCTCTCCACGTCGCCACTGCTTGAACAATCCCCACCATGGGTCTTGTCGAATCGCTGAGAGCGCTCTTGGCCCTATGTATATCCCTCTCACTTCTATCTCTGGCTTCTGCTCAGGTAGTGGGGCCGACAAATGGCACCTTCTCAGGGAATCCTCCGCAATCAACCTTGCAGACCACACAAGTCATGGGAACCAGTTCTATCACAATCTACCCTCTCACTAACGCCGCTCAAGAGCAACTTAATGTTCGTCAGCTTCTTGATTGTTAGAAATAGATGGCTGACACTAAACAGAAAACCTCCGTCAATGGCCGCATGATGCTCGTCAATCCTTCGACTTCCGCAGATATACGAAGTGGAGATATTGCGTACATTAGCTGCGATTCCTTCGCCTACTCGGGAAACCTCAATGCCACCTGGACCATCAATAAGGCGGTGACGAGTGGTCCAGGTGCCATTCTGCTCTACAGCACTGCTTCCGGAAGATGCACTTTCGCCCCGACAAACGACTTTATCTACGACATCCTCTTCACTATGCCCGATGCAAATACCTCCATGGTCTTGGAGAAGGGGCTGACAGTCAATTCTCCGCCAAATGCGTCGATAAAGTTATATCAACAACAATCGAACAATGGGAGTAGTGGCGACGTTCTAGGGAAATCACCAAGCACAGCAGTTGCGATGATTATTCTCTACAGCATCACGGGAATCATCACAGCTTTGTTCTTGATCATTATTGTGGTCGGTGCCCTGAGAGCGCATCGTCATCCGGAGCGGTACGGCCCGAGGCATGTGATTGGAAGAGCAAGGCAGAGCAGAGCAAAGGGAATCGCAAGAGCAATGTTAGAGACACTCCCGATTGTCAAGTTTGGGGAACGGGAAGATCGGAAACACGTCGAAGCAGGCGGAACCTCGTCGCAAGGTGAAGGTACTCATCCGGATGCAGACGTTGAGCTGGGAACTACGGAAGGCAGAGACCGTACCGCATCTCCCACAGCTACAGAAGATCAAATCCCGAGCGCCTCACATCCCCCAACCGTCAATCCGCAACCAACCGAAAACGAACCCAACGCAGTCCCCGATACTGTAACCACCGAAACCCACCCTGGTACCTCTGCACCCAACCCTGAAGCCTTAGATAGCGCAAACACCGACAACGGCCTCGCCTGCTCCGTCTGCACCGACGACTTTGTAAAAGGCCAAGACATCCGCGTCTTACCATGCAATCACAAATTCCACCCCGAGTGTATCGACCCCTGGCTCCTCAACGTCTCAGGAACCTGCCCCTTATGCCGCGTCGATCTACGGCCCACCACTTCCCGCAATTCCACCGACGACCCCTCCTCAGAACCTCCCCTAACCGACCTTCCACCAGACACCAACACCCCCTCCAACCGCCGCTCCCGCACCGGCCTCTCCACCTACCTCCACCACACCCTCAACATCCACCGCATGCGCGACGCCACGCCCCAAGAGCGCATCGCCGCCCTCCGCCGCCTGCGAACGCAACAGCAGGAAGCCCAAGCCGAAGCTTCAGAGCGACCGAGGAATCGCATGAGCGCGCGGTTGAGTCGCGCGTTTCATTTCGGCTCGAGGCCACAGAGCACGGTCGTGGATCCGCATAGTAGCCTTTCGACGCCGGCGCCGGGGAGGGAGCCGGAGAGGGTTAGTGAGAGCGATAGGGCGTTGAATGACCTGTAGGTAGCGGGTTGTGTAACAGGGCGTTCCGGTATGGGGATTTGGGATGACGCGGATGATGTATATTTGTGCTCGAAACAAAAAAATCTGCCGGGCGAGGGATTTTTTTTTAGCATGACACGCTGCACAAGGGCACATATTACTGGCCGTTTTTTTTTTGGTGGTCCCAAGCAACGTTTCGAAGAGACAATAGTAGTAGTGTCTATACCTCCGCAAGAGGGCTAGGAATCGTAAAAGCTACAAGTCAGCTACATATGTATGTAGCTAGGGGGGGGTTATGTTTGTTTATTGAAAAAAATAAAATCCATCTCACCAATCTCGCTTTTGTGGGTATGGTGTTTATCGTGCACAAGGCACATATTACTGGCTCTTTTTTTATTTGGTCTCAAAGCAACGTTCCGAAGAGGCAATAGTAGTAGTGTCTATACCTCCGCAAGAGGGCTAGGAATCGTAAAAGCTACAAGTCAGCTACCTATGTAGCTACTAGGGGGGTTATGTTGTTTATTGCCAAAAAAAAATCCATCTCACCAATCTCGCTTTTGTGGGTAATGGGGCAGGAAAACAACATCTCAGACGAGTCGAGATACTGCCAAAGGGGGGGTGGTTTTATAGCTTTATAGCAAAATATCCCCACGGTGCTCGAAGAAATACTACAGTAGGAGCAGTTTTTTCACTAAAACATGTCACACCACGCTGGTTCATGAGGCTCGTACACTCTACTATAGGTATGTGGGTTTGGAGAGGGAGAAAATGGGAAGGTGGGCTAAAGGGTAAATCCGGGTCATTGTCCGTTATTGTACACCCCCCCAAAAAAAAAGACGACGACGCCGGCCTTGGTGGATCCGACAACGCCAAGATTTGAGAGATGCTCTTAGGAGATGCTCTCGGGAAATCGCCATGCCATGCCACCCTTTTAGGCCCCTAACGATTGATATCCAGATCCTATCAGCAAATCCCCCAACCCCCACTACTCCCCCCGCCTAAGCGCCGGATGATCCTCCTCCCTAACCACCCTCCCCTCCACCGCCGACCCCACAAAAACACTCCCCCCGGCACCGGTCTTCTAGCCAGCGGCACGCCCTGCTGCTGTCCCCTGGGCGTGAGCAGCGTGTACGGATTCGCGACGGGGCTTTCGGCCCTGACCTCTCTCGAACTCGTCCTGGGTGGGACGTTGTCGCTGTTTGGTACGGATACCTGGGGTAGGGCTTGGTGCGTGTGGGATATTGGGTTTTGGGGGGAGGTTACGTCGTAGGCCGGGAGGCCCTGGGTGACATAGGGGTGATATTCGACTTCTACTCTGGGCGGGTCTTCGGAGATGGGGCTTGGGCCGTCGTAGGGAGCGGGTGCTGAGCCGGGAGCGCGGCGTTTGCCGCGGGTGGATTGGCGGCGTAGGAGGCCGCGGACTTCTTCGAGGGAGGTGGAGCGGGCGATGTCGTTGCTGTCTCGGTCGGGGAGGTGGGTATCGAGGTCCAAGTCGTTGGGGTTGGCGGCAGTATCGGCGGCGGGGTGTCGTGAGTTCAGCGATGTCATTGCATTCGTCTCAGTGAGAGGAGGGGGCCGGTAGCGGAGTGGCGGCGGTGTGGCCGGATCCTGAGGGTCCGGAACTTCGGTCGTAGAGGAGAAATCAGTAATTGGTGGCACTGGGTCTTTCTTAGGTACAAGACGCTTTCCGTCTTGCTTTTTGGCATAGGCGGCGCGAGCGGCGGCGGCTTCGGTGTCGGAGACAGCAACCGAGTAGGTTGGCTTGTCTGAGGAGCCAAGGGCGGCATCGGCGCCGCCGGGAGGATTGATGGGTACTTTGCGGATGGCGAGAACAAGGGCACACATGAATTTGGAGCGGCGGGCAGCGCGGATGGTTTCGTTTGCCCAGTTGGACTAAGGGAAAGGAGATTAGTTTGAGGTGACATGCGTACAGGAGGATATTACCTTGTGTCTGATTTCAACTCGAAGTTCAAGTTTGTTCATTTCTGCGATGCCGGTGATTTCGAGATCGACGTCAGGTTGAAAGTCTCGAGAATTCTCCTTGTCCAGAACAAACGCCTGCATCTCATTCTTGAGGACTTGAATGTCTTCGAGGGATGTGTCAAAGGCAATGTACATGAACAGTTGCTCTCTCATGGCTTTCGACCTTGAAACGTTTTGGATCCAGACTGTGTTGAGCACAATGTTCGGGACTTGAGTCGTTTTGTGGTCTCTAACTCTCTTGAAAACGGTGAATAGCAAGGAGATGTGCTCCACTATTAGCTGCTCGTCTCCAATATCAACTCGATCAAGTACATCGAATGGATGCTTGACGAAGAGAAAGATGCAAGAGCCAAGTACTTCTTGTGCAGTAGTGGCAAAGACAAAAGATAGTGAGAGCAGAGCGGTACCAGTGGTCGCGAGCGTTGTAGTGAAGGATTTGTTGAGGAAAGCCACTGTAGTAGCGTAAGCACAAGCAGTATGAATGTCTTCGTTGTATGATTCTTACCAAAGACGAAAACAGACATCACAAACACAACAGCGCACAGCATCCCATCCAAAACGTTGATAGCCTGATCAACGTCATGCAAGCTGTTTGCAATTGAGTGTCGCTCGCGGCCAAACTCGCATACAGTCAGGATCATCTCGTCCAGACTGATGTCCCCATTCCCATCACGGTCAAGAGATGCAAAGCACTCCTCTGCTTCAGCTTGGCGATCATTACCAAGCACTTCCATGATGTCTTCCTTATACAAAGCATCCTTGCCCTCCACCACAAAGCTCATCCACAGTCGTTTCGCCAATGCCTCTGATGACTTGTTCTTCTCCAAAGCCTCAACGACGATCGAGTGTGCCGAACCAGGGTTGAAGACTTGCTTGCCAGCGATTTCAGATGCGATGTTCCCAAAAGCCGAAGTTATCTTATCGCCAAAGCGACCCACGTCCTGTAGGAGCCGTAGAGGCGTAGCAGAGCCTGACTGACGGTTAACGGTACCTGGTTTGATGACATGGATATCGATGGAGGAATTGATAAGGTAATCCTCCTCTGCAAATTCGGGGCAGTAAGCAGGAAACAAAGCTCGGGAGGCATCATATAGCAGGCTAAGGAGGTATATGTTGTGCTTCGAGTCCGTGATCTTCGCATTAAATTGCTTGCGATGATAGCCAATGCTTATGAGCTGGATTATCAGCTTTTCGAGGAGGAAAATCAGTGTTGCTACCAGAATGGCCGCTAGTGTCGACTGAACAACAGACTCCCAATTTGGGACGCCTGGATTTTTGGGATCCTTCTTGGCCGCAGCTCTTTGGTCGGGATTCCGGGTCATTACCTGTGAAGTCTTAGTCTGAAGTGTGGAACTGGGGACACTAGGAAGAGGCTCACAGGCATGAAGGTAGCAAGTGAAGTCAATGCCCAGCCACTCAGTGACAAAGGAGTCTCCAATGACTGTATCACGAGTGCATATTTCCGGGTACCGGAGCTGACGATTCCGCAGAGGAATTGGAATATTTGTGGCAAGAACTTTGCGAAGAGCTTAGAAGCCCAAAGGCTGAGCCATACAATCTCGACCCATGAGAATATCCACACAATGCGAACTCCTCCAGCTTCGGCTTTAGGGGCCGCAGTGGCTCCGACAACGATGGGAACGGCGAACAGCAGGGCCAGGGGAAGAACGTAAACCAAGTAGCGAGTGATGATGGAAAAATTCAATATCTTGTTATAAATCTTTCCCATCTGTGTCAGGACCTCCTCTTCCCCAGCAGCACCCCGTCTGCCATTTTCCTTTGCCACTTTTCGTCGGCCAGCGACATGTTGTGGGAAGTAGCCGGCTTTTTCGTTCTGCTGCTCAGTGGAGAAGGCGGAATGGGAGCCGTAGCCCGAAGGAGAGGTCTCCAATTTCCGGGCCCCAGTCTTGGTGGTAACTTGAGTTAAAGGTATGTCGATGGTAGCATCGTTGGGATTGATCATGTTCTGTGTACTTGAGTTGGGAAGTTGTTGGAAACCCTCTTTGGAAAAACGTTTTTGATGAGGCATCGAGCACTCAGGGGAGGGAGGGTTAGTCAATGGTTGAGGGGAAACTCTCGCCCACGTTGCTCAAACGACAGTTGTTGCAGTGGAATGAAAGCGGCTGGGCCTGCCGTGCCACCACCAGGGCTATGTGTGATATGTAAAGACGGTGTTTGTGCGTGTCTCAACACGACGAAAGATGGGGTGCAAATCAGCAAGTCAAATGCTGGAATGTGAAAAGAATGAGAGGTTGGTTGAAAAACGAGAATAAAGAGTGAAATTAGCTGGTGGGGGAAAGATGTAAGATTCTTACTCCGTAGAGCATGTTTCGATCATACAGAAGGAATTCGGCAAGGAGGGAGTGTGGGAGTCGTCTTTGGTTGTCGCGGCGGGTTGGCACTAAGGCAAGGCCCCGGAAAGCTGAAACGCTACCTAGTGATCCGTCACTTCAAACCGAGGCGTCGCTTAAACCAACCTCGTACAGATACATACCTATCTAATCATTCCTTCTCGTCACTTCGCCAGTCGCCACCTTTTACCCACTTTCATCAGACTGTCAAAGTCACACTGGCATGCATGGACTACATGCTTCTACAAGGACCACCGTTTTGTCACTTTTGAATATGCTTGGATTCCGGAGTACACTGTACGGGATTTGCATGTTGATTAAGGTACCTCCAACCTATCTCAGGAGGTTGGCAACAGCAACTTGGCTGAGATCATTCCTCTCCAAATCACCCCCAAGAAGTCTCATGCATCTCAAAAACATCCTTCATTCTCCACCTTACTAACCACCAAACACCAAATTTTGCCCCAGGCCTCGAAACACCATGTCGAAGACACCCCGTATGGGTTGATGCCCCGGCCTGGACTTTACTTCAACCGCTCCCCCCGTACTTGCGTTATAGTAAAAATGCATATTCGTTTGAGAGCAGCCCTCTGACCGATTAGCCCTCGATGAAACGTTGAGCAGCCATGAGTGCGCTTTGCGTCACAGTTGCTGCGAGATCTTTGCCGAGCTGCATCCTTGTGGTTACATCGTTGTTAGGGATGCTAAAATACACACCGTGAGCGTTCTTGCGAGAAGAAAGGGGGATGTGGACTGTCAGAGGTTGTCTTGATTGTAAGGACAGATTAAAAACTGCTCACCTCAGTTTTCCGCTGGATTGTGTCGCTCTACAACATTGGATCCAACGTCCACATTAGCATCCCCAATGCGGGCCCAGCAACATTTGGCAACGCCCATAGGGGCCCAAGGACGTGGACCAACCAAAGAAATGAACGCAGAACGGGTCTGTACATAACAAATCGTATAAACCAAAAAGATGGTATTCCACAAAACCTTTTCGACTTGCGCTACACAATAATAAGGAACCGGATCATTTTTGAACAACTGGCCAGATGCCATCGCGATTGTGTGAATCCCGCTTCTTGGCTTCTCCCCAAACAAGCGTCACTAAAATAAAAGGATCACAAAGCGAAATCTACAACGTCACTTTTGGGAATGTCAGAGTATTCGGCGTGACCGTGCCATCCCTTTCTGACAGCCGAGTCTACTCCAGCTAGCGAATGGCGAGAAGCGAATATAAAGAGTTAGGAGCACAAGCTACAAGTGGATGGGATGTTGCCGCATCTGCTTATCATTGAACGTAAGTCCTAAAAATGCTTGGACGGAGCTTCGACTGTCCGGAACCTACTCTCATCCAGCGGGATTCGATGCCGGCAGAGGACGTCTCCCTCGGAGGCGCCCAAAGGTACTCACTATCTCTAAGTACCTATTCTTCGAAACGCAAGGAATTCGACGATTTACACGTCATTTCGTCCAATCAATGCTCTGGTGGTGCGCCTTATCGACCGAATACAAAAATTTAAGCTTACCATCTCCAATATGGCCCCTAAACATGATTATACCAACTCAACAGAAACGGTGACAGTCCAAGCACTTGCCACTTTCCTGCTATTAGGCAACACATGGTGTTAGGAAAAACGTGCTGGTACCAATGCTGTGACTGACTTTAGGAAAAAAACACAACAGGGCAAAATACCAGAATTAGTTGACAGTCTGGCCAAGCATCAACGGGTACAGAAAGCTAGCACATAGCAAACGGTTCTCATACGTAACTGAGATGTTCGAATGAACAGCTGGACTCATCTCTTCGTGAAATAATACCAGCATTGACTTGAGTTCATTACGAAGCTTGTTCGACGAGCAGAATTGGACAAAGGGAAAGTATAACTGACCAGTCCCGAATTTCTATACTCATCCTGTCACTTAGTTGACTTAACGTATTTAGCGGTTATTGTAGTGACTTTCTACAATCCTTGATAGAGGTGCCATCGGAAATTTCGAGAAAGCTTTCATCAAATCATAATACTATGACTTTACCAAATACAGAAGAATGCCTTAGAAGCATGTTTCAATGCCACGCGAGTATCGTTAGGATCGCTATCTGCAACCACTCACCTGGCCCCTCAAACATTTTCTGACTCGACATGACCTGGTTCAAGTGCAACCACTCCCAACCTCCCCCGGCGCCGGCGCCGGCGCCGGTTCTTCTAGAAATCCACATCACACAACAACTATCCCACCTGACCGTCATTAAACTAACTTGCAGCAACCGAAGCATCATCCGTGAGTCTCTTTCTGCATATGTATGTTACGAAGTCTTGCGATTCTAAAGACAATGGATTGGCGACACTGTGTATAGGACTGAGTCGGGTAGGGACATGTAAGACAAGGTACAAGGCTTATTTGGATGTGGTTTTATGGAGAGGTATTGTCTCACAACGAATCAAGCTGCTACATCAGACACATATGCTACTATGGGAAGAAGACAATGGATTGTATGATACAAATAGACAAGCTAACAAAGGCCAGTAGGGGACTAAGGCTTATGAATACAGATTGAGCTTTTCATGAGAAACAGTCTTCTATCTTCCATGAGACTTGCAAGACTCAGATCTGAATTTTCATAGAACTCAAGTTCAACATGTCGATACAAAAGCAAGAAGTCGCCGCGCAGATACAACCACAGACGACGCGATCCCGAGCAGACCATGCCAACAGGAACTCCGCCTTCATTAGCCCAGATCAAACGAATACTTCGACGCCTTTTCAACCATCGTCAGCATGGAACATCCCGCCCAGACGTTCACATCTCCATCTCCACCTCCCCCTCACCCCCTGAGCCCAGAGGATATCTCTTCTCTCCGCCGTCATGTCAATCTGAGCGCGTGCACGGTCCCGAGCTCCGACCCCGTTATATGCCTTTTATCTGCGGCCCTGACTCGGTGCCAGACTCCCCTAGCATGAGTTCGGTTAGTATTGACACATCAAGCTCAGGCGTCGACCTCCCAAGCATAAGTACGATTAGTATCGACACATCAAGCTCAGGCGTCAATTCCCCTATCAGCCTTCGATCGCCGTTGAAACGCTCAGGAGAAAAACCCCCTTCCAAAGCCAAGATCAGGCGACTATTAACAGACCTATACAACCGTTGCCGGCTTGGCATCTCTCACCGAGACGACCACATCTGCATCTCCCAAACCGATGATGGCTCATCACCATCTAGTCAATCTGTAGTCCGCGATAGAGACTACCTCACCCCCCCAATGCCACTCCCCCAGAATGAGCGCATCCACGGTCCGGAGCCCCAGTTTCTTCGCATGCCATTCTGCAGCCCTGACTCCGAGCCCAGCTCCCCTCCCATAAGTCCGATCAGCAATGACGGACCGATATCACGCAGCAGATCCCTAGTCAGCCCGTTGTCACATTTGGAACGCTTAGCAGCTTCCTGGAGAAAGCACTTGAGAATTCCCCAACATCGCAATCTAGGTCCCAGCGCTGCTTCCACCACGGCGGCGTTGAATCTTCCCTTATCGCCATCTCCGAGCCGGAGATTAAGTCTCGCTTCAAGCACCGGATCTCAAGTGAGTTTTGTCTCTGCTTTGGAGTATCCAGCAGCTGCCGTGCCGCAATTCGCAACGAAGCAATCAGTATATTCTCCTTACACGGAGCGAAGTCCCTACGCTGCTTCTTCGACGACAGCGATGTCAGATTCTCCACTTCCATCGTCTTCGAACCTGATCCCAAACCTCAAATCAAGCATCCAACCCTCAGTTATTCCCTCATCTCCTATACAGCGCCCAGCAGTTCCCAGCCCGCAACCTGCAGTGATGGAATCAAGATGCTTCCCCAATCCGTATTCACGGCCCAGCAGTGATGCTTCCATCAAGACGATGTGGAATTTTCCACCTCCAAGCCGGAGAGCGAGTCTAGTGGACTCCCCCGATGTAAGACCGAGCAGTGGAGCATCAGCCGCAAGTCAACGTCCAAGAGATATATCCCCAATGCGTCCTCCATTGCCGTCGCTTCGCCCAGCAGCTTCTAGTCCTAACTTCGCTATGCAGGAGTCCAGGCTTGCCATTCCAGGATCGAGTGCTGGGGCGGCTTCTTCCGCGGCGATGTTTGGGTACCCACTCGAGCGATGGCCGAGGCGGTGTTCGAGTCTAGAGTACTTTTCTGGCACAAGCCCAACCAGTGACGCACCAGGCTCACGTTCTCGATACCCCATTGTCCCCGTATCTCCCATAATCCGCCCATCAGCTCCCAGCCCAGAATCCGCAATGAGAGGAGGTCAACTCCCGAACCCACGACTAAGTGCCAACACCGCCTCCACCAAGGCTAACTCCCATCTCCCACCCTCACCGTCCCCAAATTTAGATACTATCCCCTCTCCCCCAGTAACACCCCCAACAACCCCATCCCAACCACCCCGCCCAGCAATAATCCTCTTCATCCGCCACAACGACGCCCACACCTTCATCACCATCACTCTCCCAACAAGCCTACAGCACCTCTGGACTCAAGCACTCACAGAACTTCGTTTATGGGATGGGACGGAAAGGGTGAGAAGAGGGAGGATGATGGTTCGGTGGCGCGGACGGGGCATGTATTGGGACGGGTTGCCAGAGAGGACTGTGATTACGGAGGTTAATATTGGGTGGGTGCTTGGGATTATTCGGGAGAGGAGGGGGGTGGATGTTGTTGAGGTTGTGCTTTTCTGATGGGTGGGAGTGTGGGACGGTGAGTAGTTCGGGTCGGGATTGTCACTCTCCCTCGTCGTTCGAGCGGCTCAATGGTTTGGTCAAATATGTAACGTTCTTTTACTTCTGCTTTTTTTTTGGCCTCTATGCTCTCATCGACGATGTTAAGATCCTTGTCTTAGCATTAGCGTTCCGCCCGTGTCTGCTTAATCTTTCCTTCAAGGATAACTAAAACGGTCATGTTTAACGATCTGTGATTATTCGCGTTTAGTTTGTTATCGACTTGAGTTTCCTGCCACGGCATTACTGATTGCATCAATGGAGGATGGTTCAAATAGGGGAAAGAAGAAAAAGAAAGAGTCAGTAAAGAGCCACATCACAAAAATCAAATAACGAAAACAACTTCATCACGCAAGTATCAACCCCCAAATATCAGTTCAATTATCTCAATCACAACGTCAAAAACCCACTATCTTATACCCCTCCTTTCATCCTCTTTTCCTATTTCCCCTCCTATCTCCTCCCTATTTTCCCCTCCTCGCCATCACTCCCTTCGCTTCACCTGGAAAAACAATTTCAAACACACACCTCACATCGTTAAAGCTTAGTTCTCATTATACTATTATTCGGCATTCTCACTATCATTTTCGCTTTCACTCTCGCTCTCATTCTTCTTGCTCTTCAATTTGAACTCCTTCTCTACAGCAGAAATTCTGCGAATGGTACGAAACGACGTCGAAGAATCGAGGTAAAGAAACAAGTTTTCTCATTCTATCTCATTCGTCTATTCATGTTGTTTTCTTTCATTCCTCTCGTACTTTTTTTTTCCGCCTTCATTAATCTTTAAAATTTTGAATATCATTCACAAAACCGGGTTTAAAAAAATAACACAGATCTAGCCCCGACATGACAAAATCGGTCAGTTACATCTATTCAATATACTCATATCCCGTTCTGTATGTTCAGACATTCTACGCTGAGGTATACCCAAACTTTGTGTGCACAATTCTTTCAATCTTCTGTTTCAAGAGTGATAACGATAGTTAATTGTACAAATTGAAAGGGAGAGAAACTGTCAGACGGGAGAAGACAGGTAGGTGGATGTAGGGAAGGGGGGTTTAATGAAACAGAAAGAATGAAAAACGAACAGTTAAAAGGAGGGGGAACTGGGGAGAACAAAATCAATTTGATGCCCATCTCTTCCCTTTCCAAAGCTCCCTACCCTCACCCCCCAAATCACGCCCCTTTTCCCGCATCCCCTTCCAGTTCAACTTCCCCTTCTTCAACCCGCGACATCTCACCCCCATCACTTATCACCCCTACAGCAAAAAAAAAAAACATTACATCACTAATCCCAACCCATTGTTACTGATGACTAGTCTAACCCGCACAAAGTTCAATCACATCGTAATGAATGATATCTGGGCTCTTGGCTTTTCGATTACGTATAAACCAGTTTCCCTTTTCCCCCCTTTGTTGTGTTTTTAAAAGCGGAATCTTTATCTGGATTCGACCCGGGGGGGGGAAACAAAAGTTAACTCGGAAGGCTAAGCGAATCGCTTTTTTTTCTGGGGATGTTCGAGTGTGGTTTGTATATCCGTGGTTGTTTAAAAATAATTGTATGCTGGGTTTGTGCGTGTTCCGAAGCAGAGGGGTAGAGAAAGAAGAAGAAGAAGAAGAAGAAGAAGAAGAAGAAGAAGAAGAAGAAGAAGGGTGGAGTGACGTAACTTTGAGAATGTCTATTGAAGACCATTCCTCGGGTATTAAAAGGAGTGCAGCGGCTTGGGGCACAGAGTTGGCTTACGGTCTATGTCTATGTACATACACTTCCCCCCCCCTTCTAAACCAAGAAATTTTGACGTAGGAGTTCATGCATCTGTAGGCGTGTTTTGCGCAAACAATAATGCCACGTCAAAGTGAATCGCATGTATATCTACAGTATTTACTCCGAATACTTCGAGACGTCACCCCTTTTATCAACCCTCAATCAAATCGCAAACTGTACTCACTACTGCACTCACGAACGCCGGAAATTCTATCCTATTCGAAACCAAGGCGAGCCAGAAACTACCTTCGGTATCTCAAATCTTTTTTAAACAGATAATAGCATCCGTCGAATAATCTTTTTCCTAGAAAAGCCCAGTAAACGCACATTTCTTCCTTTCACTCCACGTCGTTACTTTCCCCCGTTTCTCTTTCTTTCCATCTTCTGCCTCATCTCACCCCATTCATCATCCAACTGCACCCAACAAATCTCCTTCACATTATCAAAAATACGTCACGCTCTTCAAAGGCCTCTGGCTTCCAAGTCGGGCTGGACTGATGGAAAGATTACTGGCGGCAATGATGGGTACGTAAATTTTTTTGATGGTTAGAGCAATGAAGGAAAGTAGTCGAGAGGGGGGAGACGGGATGTCTTCGTAGTGGTCGGAACTCATGATGGTTGAGATATAGACTTCTAAGCTTTTAGGGTATGTTGTGAGTGCTTTTGGTGTTGTTTCTCAAGGCTTTATGAGAGAATCTTTATTGCATATGTTCGGACCCCGGAAGATGGATCGGTAAGGTTCTAGTAAGTTCCTGAACACTGTGGCGAAGAAGTTTTCTGTGCTCTTAGATTTACTTACACTTGAAAAATCGACAGGGTTGCCTTTGTGGTAAACAATTGTTTGGAAAACTGGAGATGTTTATTGAGGCGAGTTCGGAACTGCTGGTTAGGCGGGTTGAGGAGCTGGGGTTGTTTGTGGAGGGATTGGAAAGTAGTAGAAGCATCCTAGGGGATATCGAAAGGGAGATGCAATCTCTTGAGAAATAATGTTCAAAACCACTGCTGACTGGCGGTTCCGGAAAAGTCTGCTCGGAATTGCAAAGAGCAAGCAGCCGGTATTGATCGGGACAGTAAAAACGCAGTAATGCGCGATATGCTTGCCCGAAAGATTGCCAGTGCAGCTTCAGAATGAAGTATACTTGGACATATAGCCAGTGTCATTTCCAGGCATTAAGAGCAGAACTAAGAAATACCAATAGAGGTTTTGCAGCTTCCAACACCATCGCCATGACCGCTTGGGACCAACACACCGCTGCCGCCTCGGCTTCCCCCTGGAAGGAGCAGGCGACGAACAATCTTCTCGCATTGATTTGGCGTATATCTCTCCGCCTCCCTTCGTTCACTCCGCTCCATCGGCCAATCAGATCTCACGACATCATTCTCGTTCACTCCACTCCACCCCCGAGGGTCCCCCATGTCCCGGCCAATCACATTCAACGACACCATACGCTATGCCCCGTTTTTCGTTTTTTCTTTGTCCTGTGCCTTTTCCGTCAACACATCGGACGAAAAGTAATTCTTGAGTGCAATACCCCCTAAATAATCATTCAACCTTTAGCACACCAAATACGCTTTTTAGCTTCTTTCAGCATATTAAGTAGACGCTGTATGCGCAAGGCAGAAATTTTAGGACGTGCTTTGAACGGTAGGGGATTTAATTGTTGCCGTATTTGCATGCAGAGTCGCTGACGCCTTTCTGATCTTACCTAGGTTGAAGCTATCGACGCTGTGCGCCTCTCGAATCTTCCGGAGCACAACCAAACTGAGCTATCAACCTCTGTGTGCGTAAGTTAACAACTTCGAGACAGTTTCTAAAACGGTAGAAGTCCCAGTGCTTGTTGATTATGTATGCAAAGTGTTGATATTTTCTAGGTCCCTTTTGGAGTACGCAGATAGAGGGCAGGGTAGAAGTCTAGCTGAAAGCGCACAGAGGACGTAGGTATGCAGAGATTTGCGAATTCCATACTTGGTGATGAGAAAGCTGACCGACAACTTTAGTTTCTAGGACAAAGACAATGCCAGATATGGATACAGTATCGCCCAGCACCCATGTGGGCTCACCGAGTACGTTTTTAGAATCGCCAAGCACTGTAACGGGTTCGCCAGGGACGATGCTGGGTGACGACGATGAACAAGACCGGGAAAAATCCGTCAAGCCAGACACGGTCCCTCAAGCCAGCTTCCAAAGCCGAAGCAGCAGAGCAGAAAAGGATGACGACGAAGAAGTCGACGATCTTGAGGACGACGATACAAGGGTATTCAAAGCACCAAAATTGATTCCTCTCGTGCCTTCACGAGCCCATGGGGTAAAACCGATCAACTATCGGCGCAATTCCCGAGGTATTCATAAGTTATACGTATGCCAAAGCGGAGGTATCCCTGACCGAAGGTGGAGCATCTCGATCCAACGAAGAGCTAAAACCTCTGGAAAAACCAAGGCAGCGGACAAGAACTTCCTGGACCGCACAACAACGAACACCCGCCCACCTCTTGAACCCACCAACTTCAACACCGACCCAAAGTCGTCATCAGAGCGCGACTTAGAGGCGTTTTGACTTGTACTTAAGGATCGGTTGACAAGCGGTGGCAATGTGGAGAAACTTTTGGGTCTCACTGGTTATTTAATATTGAGCGTGTCCCGCTCTTACCACTGTTGATTTCCGATTACGCTGCTGGACCGGAAAAGAAATCCCCTTCGGAGCTCTGAGCCTGCATAGATAAGATAGGGGCGTAAGGCACTAGATTCTCGCACAGGGCCATCGGAATTTTCACGGTATTGCAGTTGGATACAAACGATTAAAGTCAAGACTGTTATCATGGATGAAAAAATTTGCATCGGCGGCGTTCGTTGCTGCGTTTCTCCGTAGGAACGTTGGGGATGAATGTCGTAGAGGTTTTCTCTTTTCTTGATCAAGAGCTTTTCAAGCGGTCTGTAAGCCGGACAGATATTCCATGATAGATCGAGCAAATTAGAAATAAGGTTTTTCCTGAGATGTGAACTTACTTTGCTTCGCGGATCATGCATTAGACAATGTAGCTTCATACTTTCAATCCATTTCCGAAAACCTCGCTTCCTATAAATGCCCAGGTAGGCCCTAGGAGACCATTGTCATTATTCTGGACCATTATTCGTAGTTGGGGTAGACAAAGACGGGCAAAAGCAAATGTAGTAAAGGGAAGAGCTGGGATACGATCCGGCGAAAGGATGCCCTGAATCGGCGGCAACGCGGCTTAGCGCGGTGCATCTTTATATGAGCGAGCGAGCTAGCTGCTTCTAGGAATTTCCCTGCAATTGTATGTTTGTTCTCCTTACAAGGCGTTGTGAAATGGCTAGACAAGGTTCAGGAGCGATACGAAAGTTTGGTTGATCCTTTGAAAATACATAAAAAGCGCGAAGTACCTCACCAGAAGGTAGCCATTTCAAATCCAGCTCGTGGTCGCCATGTCTCGCCGCTACGGAAACGCCCGCGAAGAAGCTGCTGGTAACGACGAAGCCAGCCAACTCCCTGTTCACAACTACCAGACTTCGAGCCTTGATCTGAGCCTGATTTCGAGAGTATCGATTTTGCCAAAACAGCAATTTAGTGATAGGAGCGCCGGCCCTCGGAATAGCTTCTCTCCTCCCGTCTGGCCGGGGTTCGACGCCCACTCTTCGGTCGAGTCGACGGAGCTATGCACCTTGATCAGGCCAATCTGCCTCAAGCCAACCTAGTTCTTTTAGTACACCCAGACGATGCCCAATTTCCGCAACATCAGGACCTCCATTCACAGAGGCGGCTTCCGCTCCGGATCGTTTAATCGCGTTAGTCATCATATTAACAAGCAGGTAGCAGGGGCGCACTTCTTCCTCACCGTAGACCTTTCCATCAAGCTAGAGCGACTGAAAGCCACGATACGGGAAAAGCTGAGATGTGCGGGCCTTGATCAAAACATTCGAGAGATCATCCCAGATGGGTTGGTGATTCAAGATCTGGCTGTCCTATGGAACACCGTCGTGGATGTGCGCTTCTCTCCTCGGACTTTTGTTAACGATCGAAATATAGAGCCGCTGTTGCTCTACATGAAAGAAGGGAAGATTTGGCATGAAGTAGTGGATGTGGAGACCTAAAAAAGGATTCTAGTTCAGACACAGAATATGGAGGAGAGGAAGAAGAGAATGGCTTTGTTGAGTCACCATCTAGAATACTGGGAAAGAATCGGATAAACTAGATGGTTAATAATTCAAACTGGTATCAAATCCTTCTAGAGGATCAACGGTGTAGTCAGAATGCCGGCCGGCACTGATAAGGCCGAGCCTATTAGATTATGTGAACCAACGACGGTTCTGGTATATAGGTGGTCAAGGTCATAAAGGATCGTCAACCAATCTCCTCCCGCCATTGCATCTGATGAAAAAATTTCACCCGCGAGAAGGGGCGTCAGCACCGGACATGATCATCCGCCGTTCATCTTCGCCCATCATCAAGGCGCGGTCCAGAAAAATTGCATCAAACCACTTCCAATCCGAGAAAATCTGCCGTTTCGTCATCAAGGCGAACCGAGCCACTCTAGTGGTCTCTTCAATCTGCTGCCCCTGCTTGTCCGTTCTCTTATCGAAATCCTGCAACACTGTTGCTCCACGCTTCTGCCATTTCTGAATCTCGTGTATGTGCTGAGACTTTAATGTCGTTCGCTCCAGTTGCTGTGCCGATAACAGCATTTCATGCACGGCTGCTTTCTTGACATCTGCATCTTGTACTTCTTGTGGAACAGGCTTCAGGACGTAGTTGTCCTCGTCTTTGCGGTGCCTTGCAATCGTTTCGACAAGTTCCTTCGCATGCTTCCGTTGCAGCTCCCGCACTTTACTGTCTGTGCTGGCGATGATCTTAGCCCTCTCAGAAGCTACAATAGCTGCTCCTAGAGTCACGACGCCAGATATCGTAGGTGCCTCCGGCTGGGCAATCTCTTCCAGTTCTGCCTTGTGACGCTTGTCTATAGCCTCACTTTGTTCCCTGTGGACCTTGTCCATCACTGTACGCAATTTTTCAAAGAATCGCTGGATAGCGTCTAGCCTCGCATACTCTTTCGCGGATATTCGCCGCGATTCCTCTGCAAGGCGTGCTTGTTCAGCTTCTCGCTCTGCGACTAACTCACGCTCTGCTGCCTCTACAGCTGCGATCGCTGCTCTTATTTCAGCTTCTTTTTTTCTCGCCTGTGCTTCCATCATGTCACGGCGTTCAGCAATCTCATTTTGCCTTCGAACTTGATCTTGCTCTGTACATCCACAAGTCCTCCACTTTGCACCACAGGTGTAACTGAGAAAGGTCAGCGCGGCTTTTCCCTTTATGTTGTTGACTTACCAAAACTCGGCTTTGCACTTGCAAGTGATGTGCCTGCAACCTGTATTAAGCTCTACCATCGCTCTGCAATTATAACATCTCTGCCATCCTGCCCGTTCAGCTTCTTCCAATGTCGCATCCAGACCAAAGTCGTGGGGACACTCCTCGTGTTCGGCATGTTGAGGGCCGCGACAGCAACCACAGGTATGAAAACTGCAGTAGCTGCATGTTAAAATACCGCCCGATGTTTGAGATAGGCGGGTATTGATCCACCGAGCACAATCGGGCTTCGCACAGTAGTAGCGACTTCCGATCGAAACCGCATATTCCAAGCTTTTCTGGTCGAAATCTGCCATTTGCTTAGGATTTAGGTGCAACCGCAGCGTTGACCTGGGGATTTCTTGCAGGCAGCATTTTGGTGGGAATGTGTCTTCATTAGTAATTGCTGTGTTGACGAGGTGTGAGAAGCAAGTAGAACAGTACTTGTGGCAGCACGGCAAGGTCACGGCCTTCTTTTGGGGAAGATCGTCAAAGCAGCTCGTACATTCATAATGTCTCAGCTCATCATGCGAAGGCGCTGGCGATATGGTGTGTTTATTTTTCCGACCTGGGAACAGCCATAGGAATCCATCTCTTTTCGAACGCTTGTCTTTGCCTGTCAGCGGGGTGGCAGTACCTGAGCCTGGGTCGGACAACAGGCTCTCTTGAGAGCTCATGGCACCTGAATGTCCAAAAATTCTAGGCGGCGGCTGGAGGCACCCACTGCTAGTATCGCTTTGAGTTGGACTTATGGCAGAATCGTCACTAGACAGTGAAGATTTGCCGCGTCGGTGGGATCCCATAGCAGAACTTTCGACAGCCACTGGTCCCTTGCCTTTGTCATTTGCACTTGAGGATTGAGTTATGGTAGTTCTGACTATGATTGCTTGAGCGTGCAATCTCGAAGCTCTCATAGCTCGATGCTCGTCAAGTGACTCTTGGATAATATTTCGGATTTCTTCTGGCGTATCATGGTAAACAAGTTCGAGCTCTTGTGGGATGTCATATTCTTGCCAAGGAGTGTCTTCAACACCTTCAGTATTTATTCTTGAAATCGAAGTTCTAGGAGTGTCTGGAATGAACAGTTTACTTATTATGTTTCGTTGTCCACGCTGTAGGTGTGGTGGGCTTTCAAAGATGGAGGCTGATGGGCTTTGAGTGGGCGCTTTCGCTGGGGTGCGACAGGTATTATTTGGTACGCCTATAACCGGCGAATTGGGGGGTCCTCGAAGTCTTCGGTTTCGTGGACGTCGCGAACGCTGGACCGTTACAGCATGAGAGGGAGTTCGCGTAGGTGTTTCGGGTGGGTCTGGAGGGAGAGATTTCGAAGACCGTTGAGACGAAGGGTGTGGAGGCAGAGACTTCGAGGAACGTCGTGATGATGAGTATAGTTGGTGCTGCGAGGATTTCCGGACTCGGTCGGGCTGAGCTTGAGACGGTCGGCTTCGAGAAGATGGGACTTTTCGGAGTCCTCGAGGAGAGGCATTGACGGGGTTAAACGGTAGGCGAGTAATGGTTTTGGTGCGCGTGAGTTTATGCCCACTGTTGGGCAGTCTGTCCATCTGGACCTTGATCCGTCGTCCAACGGCAACCTCCTTTGCCCTAACTGAAGCAAAGGTCGTGCAATGAGCTTCTCTAATTGACACAACGCTTTTAGTCGTCTCTGTACTTCTGATAGAGCCAGAATGGCTTATTCCGAGAGCATCGACTCCGGACGGAAGCTGCATAGCAAAAGCCATGACTCTGTCCGACCTTGACTGGTACAACCTGTGCAGCAGCAGGTAAAAAATATGCAAGTACAATAGAGAGGAAGAAATCTCTGCGATTTCAAATTCATAAGTGAGACATGAAGAGATCAAAGCACACGACACTTAGGACAGTCTAGAGATCTAGTCTCCTGAAGGGCCATGGAAGTTCTGGGAGCTAGTTGACGAAGGAAATTAAAAGCGGACTTGATAGAAACAAACAACTGACTCTAGCCATAAGCGTTGGAATTGGCCATCGGTTGACGGCTGTAGGCCTCGCTTAGCTTGAAGCCATCAAAATTGCCTGTGACAGCCTGACCGGGGACAACTAGAACTGCTGAGCCGCGACGTAGCCTGTAAGCAAAGAGTCAAATGCTTGTTGGTCTTGGAGAGGCGATGATACAGGGACTCACTCATGCAAGACGTCCTGGCGGTATCTGCTGGAACACAAACTTACGCGAGGGTGTAAGATGAAGTCCAACCACAACCTAGAGGTAGCAGTCGCTTGCGAGCGCTGAAGGTATGGGACGAGCTTTGAACCGTAAGATGGACATTGGCGCGCAATGCGCAAGAATTGCTTGTTTCGCCTGGCGATCTGCGGGAGTGCCTTTCGTTCCGTGTACTACGTGGTAGTATCTCCGTAGTAGTGTCAAGTAGTGCTACGTTCAACAGGCCAAAATATACAATAGTACTCCGGAAGGTACTTCTAAAGCCTAAGGCTGCAAAGCATCTTTATAGTTCTTGACGCCGGTGTGCCAGCATTGGGGTCTGTGCGGCACGATTGAGACACAATCGTTTGACCCATCGGACAATAAATATGAGAACAATATTTAACGAGCGCGCCTGGTTAGTAGGAATGGTGTTCTTTCGATTTGGATACCTAGAAGGTACGGAGGTTGGATAGAGGCGAGGGTCTTCTAGGCGTTGAGCTTCGACGAGAAATCTAAAATTAACTAGAGTAAATGCACTAGGCTGGATACGGCCAAACGAAATTCCAGTACCGATGGCTGATACATCTGCTTCAAGGTATCCATGCGTAAAGATACCTATGTATAATGTGAGGCTATGCACAGCACTGAACCGATACACAACGGGCATCCCCAACGGCAGGATCTCGGAGCTTACTTTGGGGTTGCGGGCTGAAACGGTAGCCAGACTCCCCTTGAGTTGGTCACAACGCACAGCTCACCAGCTGTGCTTCCTGACTACCAACCCACGGGCCACCTGAAATGACCAACAGTGCCGTCTCACGCTGATTGGATAGCGGCCGAGTTGGTAGCCATCATCTCATCATCTGGCACAGGAACTCAGCTGCGCTCAGCCTGTGTTGGCACATAAATCTCACGCCTCAAAATGTCGGACTGGCCCAATGTGGGGAGACTTCAGTGCTGGGGGATGAGATCTGTTGCACGTAGGGGAATCCTTTTGATTCAGGCTATCCAACTCCATTCCTTCTTGTTACATGTTCGACTCGGAACTTGAAATGACTCATACACCCGAAATGCTTGTCCGTCTTTCACACCTGCAGCGCAATTTCTCCCGGCCCGTGCCTTGTCTTATACCTCCGAAGAGCCTCAGTCTCGCATCTGAACATGGTTGCGCGATGACCTAATTTCGGTATGACAGCCTAGTCGTTGCTCTCCATCTCTTCGAGTCCTTCAAGTCGCCGTCGACAAGCTTTGTTTGAAATCATAGAGAAGAGACGGTGTGGCGGCCTACCGAGAATGAAGCAGAGGACAACGCATCTTCTTAGCAGAAGCACGCACTGGGTGAGGCATAGCTCACCCTCGTTCGATGATGCTATTGTCCTCTTGTGATCACATCGTCAAACATTATTCTTGAGACGTCAAAGACTTCTGAATAGCAGGATACTTTATGTGCACGTGACTGCCCCTCGCCCTTTGGAATATCTCCCCCGCCTTCGGGGTTGAGCTTGACTATTGCGTGCTCGATTTGGCGTAAATCGTCCTATCATGGCACGATTGTGCCCCCAATATCTGCGTAAATCGGTTTGCAAATATCAAAAACTACGATTCCCCCTTTTCCTCTAAAGAACCCGACGACTTGAAAGATTTCTAGAGAATGGCAACCTCAATCCAAGAAAACCTTGTCAAGGCAAACAAAAATTATGCCGCTGATTTCAAGGAAGGCGACCTCGCCCTGCCGCCTGCAAAGAAATATGCCGTTGGTAGGTCGACTTCGCCATATTTTGACAATAATTTATCACTCGGGTTTCTAACTCTACTGCTTTGTCTACAGTAACATGCATGGATGCTCGCATTGATCCTGCCTCTGCATACGGCATCCCCCTTGGTGACGCCCACATAATCCGCAATGCTGGAGGCAGTGCTCGCGACGCTCTCCGATCGCTCGTGATCTCCGAACAGCTGCTCGGCACAACCGAGATCCTCGTTATCAAGCATACAGGATGCGGCATGTTAACGTTCAAGAACGATGACGTCCACGCGGTTGTGGAAAAAAACATTGGGGCGGAGGCGAAGAAGGAGCTGGCGGGGTTGGACTTCCAGCCATTCTCCAATCTGGAACAAGCAGTCGAGGACGACGTAAAATATTTGAAGGAGAGCAAAGCGATTCCGGAATCGGCGGTCGTTAGCGGCTGGGTTTATGAGGTGGAAACGGGAAAGATTAGGAGCGTGGTTTAGGCTTCAGAGGCCTGCGGCGGCGTATAGAGTGGCTCTTGTTTTTGTGGGGCATAGTAATAGCTCCAGACTCTCCCATCTCCAACGTGCAATATGCAACTATACAGCGGAGACGTCTTGTCTATTTTTCAACTCGCTTCGTTTTTCTGGCCCTTTGAAACCACCTTCGTCCTTGTCTTCACCCTTTTGCGGCCACAAAATCTGCTTGAGGATGATGGCCCGAATCATCATGCCGAAGACCAAGAACCAGACAAAAATCAGGATTGGGGTCATCACACAGCCGACAATCTGTATGGCCTTCGAATCGAAAGCTTTCCCAACTGCAAATGTAGCGGTGATGAGTGCGGTGTTAGGAAATACAAAGGAAAACCAGGTCAGACCAAAGGTCATTCTCTCATGGCCGACACATGACCAATGAGCGCCGACGGAGACGAAGAAAAACCAGAGCGCTAGACCCCAAATCCAAAGGCCCATCCAGTTGGCCGTAACCCTAAGAATCATTGCCGTTAGTATTCCATCGCCCATGAACTCCTTGGGTATTGCTCGCTGTAAAGCTTCTGCCATTGCAAGGACACCAGCTACCGTGAAGCCACTTGGGCCGACAGAGACAAACATACCGGGTCTGGTGCTCTCTTGTGGTAGCTTTTGCGTCATGAGACGGTAGATAAAAGCCGAGTAGATCATTAACGAGACCATGAATCCGATGCCTCTGTCGTAAGTTTCAGAGTCAGCATTGCCTGATCTTTTTGTAAGAGTAGAACTTGTGATGGATCTGGATAGAGAGAAAGGGGACAAAAGCTCAATGTGATCCAGGAGCACGTGTAGAAATCAGGACAAGGCTCAGATAATGAAGAATTAATTCAGAAAACACGTACTGTATTGTGAATCCCCCAATGATAATGTTAAGTGCTTGCTTAGATTCCAGTGTCATGCTGAGGACGCCTGCATGCGGGCCAATTATAAGAAGTGGGTAGGCGGGGAATATCTAGATCAAATCAGGGAAACATCTTCCTCTGGCGTCATAAGATAACACATACCCAGATCGGAGTCATGGTTGATATTGTAAAAGATTTAGTAGACCACCTGCGCTATGTTAGTGTTGCATGATGACAAACTAGGGGTTTCCGCCCACATCAGTAGATATATTCCAGCCGAAGAGATGAGAGCTAACGTAGCATCTAACCAGAACATAACAAGAACGGCACGACTCAACCAAGGGCCGGCTCTTGACACTCCGTACTGCGATATATTGATAAGAATAGTCCCAAACGAAACCACCGCTGCTGGCATGAACAATCGCTCGCTAGGGTGCATGAAAGAGGCTTTGAAAGTTTCTGGATAGGTATAAAATCGTAGAGATATCATAACTACATTGAAAATAAATAACAGTATGTTGAAGAGAAAGAAGACGATGCCAATAGTCGCGAGGCCCTTGAAACGGAAGGGAACTGTCACAGGCCATTTAGCTACCATCTACTTGCCAACATGGTTTCGGGATCTTACCACTATATATTACATTTGCAATTCCTCCAGTAGCCATTGTGACGGTAAAAAATGTCCATGTAAAGTGACGGATGCGCTCCCTCCACTGCAGCTTTTCCTCTATTCGGTGGCTGACATTGAGTCTGCTTAGGTTGCGGTGCTTTCCGAAGATTCCTGAGTGGAGGACGGGTAGGCGAGTGCGAGAGCTGCCACTTGACTTGCCACCTCGAATATGCTCATCGCGAGCGGAATGGGCAATCTGGTGCTCATAATCCTCAATTGTAGGAGTACGATAGCCGTCTTGACCGGGTGGGATCATGTGCTTTGGCAAGAATATGCCCCGGTGGACCGCATCATCTTGGTTGAGGCAACTGCTGGATTTCTCCCAGAACATGCTTTCGACCGCTACCTAGAATGTGAAAAGCGTTGACCTCTGTCGTGGACATCAGGAAATTTATGGGGGATGCAATCGGTGATATAGGTGACAGTGAACTTGGTACCGAACCCGAGAAGGACGGGTTCACTCTTTATACGGCAAAGGCCACCATGATGGGCAGATGGTCGACTAACGAGCATCTTGGTCGGTGAGTGACGGCAGAGCGGCAACCTGGAAGTCGTACCTACCTATGACTCTAAGCTTGGCTGCGTTAGGGCTTGGCAAACCCAGCGCTAACCTGTTCGAGGTCAAGCTGTCACATGGCTGGCCTCTGGAACTGTGACTGACAATCTGCAGAGCTCGGAGAAAAGTTTTCCGTTACCGGGCACGTGACGGGCAACAATATGTCTGTCGTTGCCTGAAGGAGCGGAGCGCATACTTAGACTTTACTCCACGCTCCAGCCTGTAGGCGGAAGGACCGATTATGACTCACGTCTACCTTACGGATGAATGGTCATAGAGGGCGGCACCTGCTGTCCATAAGCTTCCCAGAAATAACAGCAGAAGCGACGACAGAACTATGGCTCCCTTAGAGATCACCTTGAAAGGCAGCTCTATCATTTCCCGACATGCCGAGAGAGCAATTCTCCTCGTCAACGTATCTTCCGAAGGCACCTCTCAAGAAGCCGTGTCCGAGGATGTAACCTCAACTTCCAATAAGCTCGTGAAGATATTCAAAGAACTTGCTCCTAAAGATGAAGATGGTAACGCCACCCCCGATGCGCCTGTTACCGTTTTCTCCATCACTTCCTCGAACACTAGGTCATGGATCCCTTCAGCTTCACGGAACAACGAAAATGTGCAACTTCCGCGCCAGTTCGAAGCGAGCACAGACTTTAATGTGATTTTCCGGGATTTTGAGAAGCTCAGCGAAGTTACCAGTACTCTGTTCAAAATGCCCCACACTACCGTCGAGAATACCGAGTACATACTCACCGACCGAACAAAGGAAGACCTAGGATCTGAGTCTCGCAAGGCTGCTTTGCGTGATGCTATCCAAAGGGCTCACGATTATGCTGAGGTCATAGGGAAGAATGTCATGGCAGTCGAGATCAAGGATCAAGGGTCTTCGTCAGGTGGAAGGACAAAACAGACGGCCAGGCGCAACAATTACAAGACATCGCCATCACATGTGGATGGACTCTCTGTAGAACCAGAGGATGTGGAGCTAAAATCGTCGGTTGAGGTGAAATTTGTCGCAGAGTGATGGCAAGCACACTTGAGCTGTAACCTTGATTACCCTGGCTTTCAATGGTAGGCAGACTCTTCTTCAACCCTCTTGACACTGATACAAATCATTATCAAATTAGTTACCTCACGGTTCTCGAATCTTCGGTGTAGGGAGTCTTTCAATGGGATGACGTGAGTGCGTGAATCGACTCGATAGCTTGACTTATTGACGTTCTGGCGGGTTAACGACTTATGATTTTGCTGTTCGTTCAGGTCTCTTATGTCAATTGTCGATACTAATTTACGATTCAACGATCATCTCAACGGCCATGATTCGGTAGCTTGGTTTGGATCAGATTTCGAGCAAGCCACTTGCGAATGATTTAATACTTCCTCCCATCAGTCCCAATTACTTAGCTTGCTCATCGCTCCACTTCTCTCTAATACCTCTCTCTTCCCTCAAAAAGTCTCTTTGCTCCTCTCTACTCCGTTTCAAATCTACACCCCATGCCAACAACGCAAAGCTTGCCAAACTCAGACCGAACAGGAAATAGAACGGCGTTGAGTTATTCAGACCAGGTGATGCATCGATGACCGCACTCGAGACCAAAGGACCTATGAAAGACGATGTCTTGCCGATGATGGAAAAGAGCGAGAAGAACAAGAATTCTTTGCCGCGGGGTGTAACTTCTGATATCATTATTTGCGAGTATGAATACCAAGGGCAAACAAAAAGGCCATAGAAAGTCTGATAGAGCCAGCTATGCGGAACATGTAAGCCAGAGAAAGAAGGGTGAAAGGACAAGATAGCTTACAATTCCCAAACGTGGTGAAAGCCAAAATTTTGCGACCAGATGCCTATCATACCCCAACCGTCCCTGTCATCTCAAATGTAAGTCTGCTAGCAGGATCAAAATGACAGAGACTTACAGCAAGATGATACCGATCATGACTGCATTGAACATGAGCTTTGTTCCAATACGGAAACGCTGCTGGATCCACCAGAAACTGTAGATACCAATGGCTTGGGCACCAATACCAAGGAGAAGGAGGTAGGTCAAGGTGAGAGTGTCATACGACACGACAGTGTTTTGAAGTGTAGCGACTACAGTGACGGTTGTGTTGAGCGAGTCGCCCAGGAGGAAGTAGCCCGTTGATCCTGTTAGTTTTCTTCGCCCATCAATGAGAACTGTATTCGATTACCTATAAGATACAACAAACTCTGCTTCAATCGCCAAATTTGTGTAATGGCTCGGTACAATTGCCAGACGCCCACCGTGATTCTACATCCAAAATCAGCATGACGCAATTACGAGTCCTGGGATACTTACATGTTCATATGAGGAGGCACAGGTTGGCCCGGTCTGCGCTTCTCTAGAGCAAACCACGGAAGCGCCAATAGCAGCCATATACCGGTAGCAAAGGCAATCAAAACACTCAATCCCCAGTTGTTCTTATCCTGACTAGCCCTAACATTCACGCCATACAGCACTCCCACAATGACGGCCAAAATGACGATTTCGCCACAAGACTGAACATAGAACGCCATGTTTGACAGCCGACTCCGCTGCATCATGTCTGCGAAATCGTATTCGTCGCGTGTAATAGTGCCATGATTATACTGCTCGGCTTTCGCTCTCAGTCGCGGTGTGTTACGCGCGAGGCCAGGGAAAGCAGCAGTCCAGAATGTTAGGGTTGTCTGATACGCAATTACTGCAGAAGTTCAGCTTCCGGTCAGGAACACAACCTCAGCAAATACTCACATCCAACTATATACAACCCCGTCGCGACCTCCCACTTATTCGCCGTATGTACACCCAACCACCCGAATCCAATCGCAAAAGCCACAATTGAAAACACAATCAAAATATTCGGCCTCGACCGTCCAAAATCTATCTTAATCAG
>JAABVA010000839.1_pt1 | contig 35524 bp, 35 predicted proteins | sample 5560331 | NCBI WGS metagenome assembly JAABVA01 (sample SAMN12812661, study PRJNA571458) | rock metagenome | isolation source: Antarctica rocks | place: Antarctica: Victoria Land, Mt New Zealand sud | collected 2016-01-07 | reverse complement strand
GCACAACAACCGCTTACAGGGCAGGAAGAGCTAATTTTTCCAGCACCCGTTGGACATGCAACAGCCGTATATTCGTTGCATTCCGAATGTGCCACCTTTCCCATCTCATTTCAAGACAAAGGTATTCACTACGTCTCATTCAAAATCGCCTTCCCGAACGACTTTCTTACCAAACTCAAGTTCTTAGTTGATCTAGGCTTCGGTAGCAACGAACCAATCAGTGTGCAGGGTGTCAAGGTGTCGCCGCGCGAAGTGTTGGCACGATTGCTTGAGATTGCTCCCGTTGAAGAGGTTGAGCCGCGTGATAGCGACGTGTTGCGTATCGTTGCAACGGGAGAGGCGAACGGGCAGTTACTTGAAATCACTCATCAAGTCGTCGTCAAACCCTACGCACGCTGGGGTATTGGTGCCGGAGCATTAGACACAGGTACACCGCTCGCCATAGCTGGCAGAATGTTGGGGCGTGGCGAGATCACTCGGCGCGGCGCATTCGGCCCCGAACTGTGTGTCCCAACAGATGTATTTTTCCGTGAAGCAGCACGCTATGACATGAATGTAGAAAGCGATGTACGTGTATTGCGCTAATTATGCGATATCTGTAGGGAGCCGTTATTCATAACGCCCTGTCTGTTGTCGGCAATTCGCGCTTTGCACCTTTGGATAAGTAGCAAAATCTTGTTCAGTTCTACACTGTAGAAGATTCTATAGCAATCTCCAAGCTTACTGGCGAACCAGCTCCACGACGGGAATGACGCGTGTCGTCTGCTGCTGGTACTCCTCGAAGTTGGGCATGAGCTTGGCTTGCTTTGCGTAAATCTCGTCGCGCTCCCTACCAGTTATAACGACGGCTTTCGCAGTAAATTTCTGATCGCCAACCTCGACAGTCACCTCTGGATGAGTAAGAATATTGTGATACCAATCGGGATTGGTTGGCATACCGCCATTGGATGCAGAGACGAACATACGATCACCATCTTGCACGTAAACCACTGGGGTTACACGTTGCTGACCACTCTTGGCACCGGTGGTTGTAAGCAGGGCCATCGGTATAGATGCACCCGCAACCATCCCACCAATCTTGCCTCCGTTAGCACGAAACTCTTCGATTACCTCCTGATTCCAATCATTATTTGGACTTGTCGGCATTGTTTCACCTCTTCTCGATACCGACTATCGCGGCATCGATCTTATGAATTACTACTTCCATGATATCACAATCCTGCATCGAGAGGTCTACAGGAGGTTGCCAACGTGAAGGTCGCATCCTTTCTCTCCTTGCTCCTCTGTTTTCACCTGACACGGACCATGTGTGGGCCTTTTCTGCCCAGCTCGCCACTTTTCAAGGTTCTCGCCATCCCGGTCTGCTCAGCTCTTGTTTGTGCCGGCCTCCACCTGCAAGACGATCTTTCCTCGCGCCCCTCCTTACTGCTGCCAGAGGGCGGTCTTCCACAATGGATCCATCTGTACGCCTCCAAGTGTAATACTGATACTATTTTCACGTGTTTGTCTGCTTTTGCCAATGTACATTTTGGAATTACATGGGCAGATTCTGGAGAAATCGGATAATTACTCAAGCCGTTGATGCAAGAACTCAATGGTACGCTCCCAGGCAACGCGAGCAGCCTCGGCGTCATACTCAGGGCGATTCTCCTCGAAGAACCAATGGCGCGTTCCTGGATACAGAAAGAATGAGGCGTGCCTCCCAGAGGAGCGGATGTCTTCCTCAAGTTGACGGACCTGCTGGATCGGTTCAAAGTCGTCATCCTCGGCAAAATGACCCAGAAAATCGGCCTGCGCCACAATCTCTTCGGGTGCCGTAGTTCCATAGAAGGTGACGATAGCAGCCATCGGGTCCTTCAATCCCAGTGCCAGGTTGCCCCCTAAGGAGAACCCAACCGCACCAAGAGCCTTTCCACGCCTGCTCGGCTGTTTGAGCAAGTAGCCAATGGACGCGGTAATATCCTGGGAAGTTTCCTCACCCTTTATCCGTTCTGAGACCAGTTGTTCGGCCTCATCGATGGAGGTGGTGGTCTTTCCGTGATAGAGGTCGGGAGCAAGAGCGATGAAGCCCTCTCGCGCGAGACGGTCGCAGACCTGTTTGAAGACGTCGGTGAGGCCCCACCATGCATGCAGGACCAGCACACCTGGTCCGCTGCCATGTTCGGGAACTGCCAGATAGGCACTGATCATTCTCCCATCAGCCTGAAATTCTCTCATACTGCTCTCCTTAAAAAATCAAGAAACGCTGCGCTTTAAAAGTATAGCACAGATGTTCTGTTTCGTACACCCAAACTTTCTTCCCATCAACAGCCTGTCCGCCACCCACAATGTTAGCGAGAATTGAAGAACGTATCCCGACGATGTGATAGAATACAGGTAACATAAAGCATGAAGATGATAGATATTCGCATTTATGCGTTTTTGGAAGACGAATATCGCAAGAAAATCACATTTTGAACACGAAGTAGTGTATTTGCAGTTCTCTGAAAGGAACAATGGCGATGAGCGAATTTAAACTCTTAATTGATGGCAAACTTGTTGGCAGTAGCACTGGCAAAACCATTGAGGATATCAATCCCGCGACAGGAAAAACGATTGCGGAGGTGCCAGAAAGCACACTGGACGATATGAACCGTGCCGTTGCAGCGGCCCGTGCTGCATATGACGATGGACGCTGGTCCGGCTTGACACACGGAGCGCGTGCGGCGATCTTAGAGAAACTTGCGACACTGGTTGAAGAGAACTTGAGCGAGTTGGCGGACCTGGAATCGCAGGACACGGGCAAACCAATCAAACTTGCTCGCGATAGTGATATTCCCTTCGCGGCTGACAACCTGCACTTCTTCGCTGGTGCCGCGCGTCACTTGCTGGGAACGGCGGCCAGCGAATACACTGGTGGACACACCAGCATTATTCGGCGTGAGCCTGTTGGCGTCGTGGCCTCGGTTGCACCCTGGAACTATCCCTTTATGATGGCGGCTTGGAAGCTTGGTCCTGCCCTCGCTGCTGGCAACACCGTGATCTTCAAGCCCTCGCCCGAAACGCCTCTGACTGCACTCAAACTTGGTGAGCTTGCGCTTGAGGCTGGTATTCCTGCTGGTGTTCTCAATATTATTGCAGATGGTCCAGAGGTGGCACCGAGCCTTGTCAGCCACAGGAACGTCAACATGGTCTCGATCACGGGTAGCACACGTAGCGGCAAGTACGTCATGCGTGCGGCAGCCGATACCATCAAACACGTGCATCTCGAACTTGGCGGTAAAGCACCCTTTATTGTCTATGACGACGCCGACATCGAGGCCGCGACGAGTGGTGCCGTTGTCGGTGGTTATGTCAACTGTGGGCAGGACTGCACCGCTGCAACTCGTATCTATGTTCAGGATGGCGTATACGACGCCTTCATGCAGTCATTCATGGGCAAGGTCAAGCAGATACGGGTCGGCGATCCCTCAAAAGAGAGTACGGACATGGGTCCATTGATCTCGGCACGCCAACGCGACAATGTTGAGGGCTACGTCGAGCGTGCATTACGCGCGGGCGCCAACATTTTGACGGGTGGTAAACGCGCGTCAATTGCAGGTTTTGAAAAAGGTTTCTTCTTCGAGCCAACGGTGATCGCCGAGGACCGCAATGATGCCGAGATTATCCAGAACGAGGTCTTTGGTCCCGTGCTTGTCGTGAGCCGATTCAAGACCGAGGAAGAGGTACTCAAGAAAGCCAACGATGTTGTCTATGGTCTCGCCGCCTCCGTCTGGACAAGGGACATTTATAAAGCCATGCGTGCCAGCCGTATCCTTCAATTCGGCACTGTGTGGGTCAATGATCATTTACCATTGGCTTCAGAGACACCGCATGGTGGGTACAAAGAAAGTGGGATTGGCAAGGATATGTCGATGTACTCTTTCGACGAGTACACACAAATCAAGCATGTGCTGATCGAGCTAGAGGGTGAGCCGAACAAGAGTTGGCACTACACCATCTTCGGTGATGCCCAATAATGTCGGTGTATGTGAAACGGAGATGCGGCAGCACGACGACCGCTGTGCTGCCGCATTCCTGTTTCACATATCTATTTTTGCGTATAAAAATCACTGGCGGCGTAATCTGCCCGCGCTAAGCGTTGACATTGCCCATACAACACTTTATACTGAGATTGCCAAAAACAGTCACGACGAATTACGTGTTCACAAGTTTTTTGCTGGCAAGTCAAGAGGAGGATTCCAGTTTCATGACATATGTAATTACCCAACCCTGTATCGGCGTGAAGGACGCATCCTGTGTAGACGTTTGCCCCGTTGATTGCATTCACCCATCACAAGGTGAGCCGGATTTTGAGGAGGCTGAGCAGCTTTTTATCAATCCCGATGAGTGCATCGACTGTGGCGCGTGCGAACCTGCATGTCCGGTAACGGCCATTTTTGAAGAGTCGGCGGTTCCTAAAGAATGGAAGCATTTTACCCAGATAAATGCGGACTACTTTAACAAATAAAATCGGATGTTTTGCGGAACAGCTATGCTGTTTCCAGATGTCCATTGTGGAGTTAGCCTGTCTTTTCATAAAGGATAGGCATTTCCCACAGGGGCTATATTTCTTTTCCATCGCTTCATTCCGTGATATACTACATGTGCTACACGGCACCGTATCCATTCCTGCACATGCGTATATTTGTCGTATGGATCGTAACACAACTTCTCATGGAGCAAACCCCTATGCCAATAACGCGAAGAAAACGCGCCAATCCGCCTGAACAGCCAGAAAACAATAATCACAATGCTGAAGCGACCGAGAATGTGGGTGAAACACCTGTAAACGCTCTGCCTGTGAACAATGAGGAGGCGAAACCGGACGCGCAACTACCAGAGAATTCTGAACGTCTCGCTCAACCATCGTCTCCTGCCGAGACGCAAGCGACTATTTCCACGCCTTCATCGGCTCCATCACGTATAACCAATGGGGAGCGTCCAGAACGACCAGAGCATGTCACTCCCATTGAAAGCGGTCGTCGAACCGCTCGTGGCGAACTATTCCGACGCCCACCACAGCTACCTGCACCACAGATTGTGAATGCTACACCAGTACCACCAATGCAGCAACCAACACACGAGATCAGCCTTCCACTGGGTAACTTGTTACACCTCGCGTACAATCCAGGCTATACGGGTGCAGAGGATGCACGAAGCCAATTACTCCAAAAACTTGCTCAGGAAAGTAAAGATGGTGGTCGCGCACGCTGCTGGAATTGCGGTTCGCTTGCCATCAAATATGACCGCTGGAATACGCGTAGCAAAACGTTTGGCGAGGTGGGTGTTGCCTTTTGTGAAGTATGCGGCGTGTGGAGCGTCATGTAGTAAAAGCGGTATAAATAGCCTCGATCAACTCTTCCCTTGGAATATAATCGCCGTGAAAAGGGTTATTATAGGTACACGTACCTGCAACTTCTCACAATTCCCTGACGTAATTATTGGTAGGAAAAGCTACCACACCGTCAATCTTAAAATGGAGAATTGTACGGGTCTGATTTATCACACCCCCGTTCCCATTGTAATCGAGGTTCATTATGTACAATTACAATCAGCGCAATAACGGCCCCTTTGGAGGCCGCAATACATTCGGTTCTAACTATCAATACCAGACGCTTCCGTATGGCTATGAAGGGGCACAATCGAGTAGCTTAATTGGAAAAGTTATGGGCTTGCTGGCCTTTTCGTTCCTCTTTGCTACCATCGGAGCGGTTGCAGGCTTCTTTGTTTTTGCCCATGCCGCGCCCTCGACCTTCTTTATAGTGGCTATCGCGGGTTTAGTGGTGTTGTTCGCGCTGAACTTTCTCATTCAGAAACCAGGCATCAACCTGTTCTTGCTCTACCTGTTTACATTTCTCGAAGGTATGTCGCTTGCGCCTCTGCTCAGTTACTACCTCGTCAATGGGGGTGGTATTCTTGCTGAGGCGTTTATCATCACAACGTTGACCGCTTTCGGCTTGGCCGCGTATTCCTGGACCACAAAGCGCGATTTTACACGCCTGGGTGACTACCTGTTCTTTGGGGTGATACTATTGCTAATCGCAGGTATCGTGGGCATCTTCGTTCCCGCTTTCAACACGGGACTGCTTGGCCTCATCATTTCGGTGATTGGTGTTGCCATCTTCTCCGGCTACGTGTTGTACTATATACAACGTGCCAAGTACATGGCCGACACATTACCGAACGCGATTGGTTTGACCGTCTCGCTCTTCATCACGTTGATTAACCTGTTTCTCTACATCCTGCGTATTCTCTCTATTCTGCAAGGCGGAAATGGTCGCCGCAACTAATGCGTTTTCGACGTAAAAATTATACGTGGTTATGGAATATATAGGGATACGATAGTGTTTTCTCTGATGAAAGAAATTTATTCCGGCACGAACGAGTAGCAGGAAAATAGATAAACTCCCTAAATTTGGAAAGTGAGAAAAAATATGGATACCACGCACGCAAATCTGTTTCATGTCGGCGACCAAGACTTCGAGACAAAGGTTCTCAAATCTGAGACTCCCGTTATTGTTGATTTCTGGGCTGCATGGTGTGGCCCGTGTCGCGCAATTGCGCCAGTATACGAGCGTTTGAGCGACGAGTATCAGGGCAAGCTTGGCTTTGCTAAGATGAACATCGACGAAGAGCCTAATGCAGCAGGAAGCCTGGGTATTCAGGCCATCCCGACACTGATGATCTTCCAGAATGGGAACGTTATCGGTCGCTTGGTCGGTCCTCATCCAACACGTCTCAAGAGCGAGATTGACCGCGTACTTGCTCAAAGCGGTGCCGCGAAGTAACAATTTCGCAGAACACAAAAATAATTGCCGAACGTTGTACAACGTTCGGCAATTATTTTTGTGTTCTGCGAGAAGAGAACACTCCTGAAGTTGCACAAGCGTAATGCTGAATCGTGAAAAAAGACACGCATTGAGATAAGTCTCAATGCGTGTCTTTTTTCCCTCTCGACGCCTCAGCACTTTTATGATATATTCTTTGCATATCCTGACCCACTGCATCATATCCACTTTCCACATAAATAAAACTGTTGTCAGGACATAAGGGAAACCGTATATGCCAATACTAGAGCGTTCAAATCCTCTTCCTCTCTACTATCAGCTTAAAGAGGTGCTGAAACAGCAAATTCGTGCGGGCCATCTCGCACCCCACACTTCTATACCATCTGAACCAGAACTCGTTGCACAGTATCATGTCAGTCGCGCCACTGTGCGTCAGGCTCTCACCGAACTTGTCCACGAAGGATTACTCTATCGGCAACATGGGCGCGGCACATTTGTTTGTGAGCCGCGTATCCAGCAAAACATTAGCGAGCTAACCAGCTTCAGTGACGAATTGCGGCGGCGTGGTAAGCGTCCCGGCGGAGTGTTGCTGGTGAGCGAGTTAGTACGTGGTTCGCAAACCGTGCGTGAGCGATTGCGTGTGAGCGACGCGGAACAAGTTGTGCGCCTGGAACGTCTACGCCTTGCTGACGATGTGCCTGTCGCACTCGAATTAGACTATCTGCCACATCCGCGCGCCGCAAATATCTATCAACGTGCGAAAGAGACCGCAGATGGTTCATTGTATACCTTGATGACATCTGAGGGCATGCATCCTTACATCAACGAGCAGACCTTCAAAGGTGATATGCCATCGCCACGCGAGGCCGAGCTATTGCGTGTCCCAGATAGCGAACCAGGGTTGCGTCTTGTATGTACTACCTTCGATGACACCGGAGCACCCATCGAATATACCGAGGCGTTTTATCCCGGCAAGCATTATGATGTACAGCTTACGTTGCGCGTGAAGGCGTAAATCGTTGTTTTTCGTTTGTCGCATCTGCACAAACAGTATGCTATACTACGCAAGGACTATTCCCACATATATTACATATTTAGGAGCAAACGTTTCATGGACAATAAAGAGAATGCAGAAACAGAGAATACTACGCCCGAAACGCAAAATAGCGCACCTGTGCATTTTGTGAGTCGCCAGGACATGCAGGCGGCGAACCAGGAACAAACGGAGCAAGAGTTGACAGATCGTGGCAACAAAGCTGCCGAACAAGGCGACTACGAAACGGCTGCCGAGGCGTTCGAGCAGGCGGTGGCACGCGATCCTGAGAATGCACGCGCACGCTATAATCTCGCACTCGCGCAGCAATATCTTGGTGAGACAGAGTTCGCGGTTGCGGGCTATCGTCGTGCGATTGATCTCGATCCACAACTGCTGGATGCGTATATCAATCTCGGTAATCTCTATGGCGAATTAGGGCTGTCCGAAGAGTCGTTGGAGACATTCCAACTGGCACAGGAGATCGACCCTGAGAACGACGAACTGTACATGAGTGTCGGTGATGCCTATCGTACACAAAACCTGTACCAGGATGCTATTCAAGCCTATCGTCAAACCCTCATTCTCAATCCAGACAACAACACTGCCGCCGACAGCTTGCGTGATGTGCGTGAGCGTGTGAACGATCAGTTGCGGCGTTTGATGGATCAGGAGCGACGTGTAGACTCCGACCCCGGCGATCCCGCACGCTACGCCGAACTTGCGAGCATCTATCTGGATATGCGCCAGTACGATGAGGCACTTTCGACCGCGAACCAGATGCTCACGCTCGACCCTGAAGGGCGTGCGGGCTATGACATGCTAGCCTCGGTGTATGAGCAAATGGGTGAGCGTGACCAGGCGGTCGAGGTGTATACACGCATTGTGGCCCTTGACCCGAATGATGCCGAAGCGTGGGAACATCTTGGCACATGGCGTTCTATTCAGGGTAACACGGCTGAGTCAATTGAAGCCTACGTACATGCCATTCAGATCGACCCACAGCGCATCACCGCACGTTTTAGTCTTGCCGAAGCCTATCTTGAGGCCGAACGCTACAACGATGCATTGACCGCATATCAAGGGCTGATTGATCGCGTGGACGAGCTGCAGGCAGACGATATTGCCGCCGCTTACGCAGGACTGGCTGATACCTACAATGCGTTGGGACAGCACAACAAAGCTATCGAAACGGCGCAGACATTGCTTGAACGCTCTGAGGATGATCCTGAAGGCTACTACCAGCTTGCAAGTGCCTATGATGCGCTTGGTCGCTATGACGCGGCTATCGAGAACTATCAGAACGCCATCGATAGCGATCCACTCAATGTCGATTACTATAACGACCTTGCCGATACGTTGCGCGAAGCGAAACGCTACGACGAGGCACTCGACGCAGCACAGCAGGCAATCTCTATGGACCCCTCGCTATTGCTGGCCTACGAGACCTTAGAGCAAATCTATCGTGAGACGGGTCGCACGGCGGAGGCTGATGAGGCTAAGCAACAGGCGGATGCCCTCCGTGAGCGTGAAGGTGTTGTTTCGGTATAACAGGTTTATGTCATAAAAATATGCTGTCCTCGGTCGAGGACAGCATATTTTTATTGTGAATTGATCTTTTCCTCTATCGCATCCGCGAACGCATCGAGGTCGGCGATACGACGTTGCACATGTTCGTAGAGAACCTCGTGGTTCAACATATCTGGCTCGGACAACAGGGTATCGCGCAGGTCTGTCAGCACCTCTAAACGATAGGCTAATGGACGCGGAATAAGCTGTTGGGCTGCGATGGTGCTGAGTAATTCATGAAAACCCTCCGGTTTGCGAAGACCCAGCGAGGCTACGATCAGGCTGCATATGTGGAGAACCGCCTCGATTGCAATCTGCAGGTGACGTTCCGCGATGCTGTAAACGTGATAATCGGTGGTAAACTCTTCAAAGGTCGTTGTGGCTAATTCATGAAGTATAGCGGAGGATGTGCGTATCTGAGCGATTTTGTGCTGTAACAACTCTTTGTCGAGTGGCATTGTTGGATTTACCTGTCCATAGAGGCGGCGGCTCAACGCTTGATTCTGAATCTCGTCGAACTTCTTGAAGTCCAGGTAGTCCATAACGGCTTTCGACTCGAACGAGACGCGCTGTTTTTCGTTACGGCTAAACAAGATTTGTCCATATTTGATGACCTGGAGTTTGAGGAGTAGCGATGATTGGTTGAGGATAACCACGTCGATAGCATCGGATTCCAGACGTTTCGCCAGTTCGCTGAAGAAGTAGAGTTGATAGTCTAGGAACTGATCGGATTTGATCTGGTCCATCAGGAGAATAGCAATATCCACATCGCTGAGATGTCCGAACGCGGTGCGATTACTGAGAGAACCCGCGAGATAGGCTGCATTCACGGGACTTTGTGTGAAGAGTTGGTTGAGTCGAGCTTGTTTTTCAAATAAGTTCATCAACACCTCCGAAAGAAAGGGAAAAGCGACAAGTCCTTGAAGGCAAGTATACCATAAGAAAAAATAAAATGCGTTGTGGTTCGCAAGCACACAATGATTGCGAACCACAATACATTGTACTTTTTAGCCTTCGACCCATTCTTCGCCGTTGGTGGCGACCTCTTTTTTCCAGATGGGGACGGTCTTTTTCAGGGTATCAATGATGTAGCGGCACGCCTCGAATGCCTCGCCGCGATGGGGGCTGGCGACAACGATCAGTACGCTAGCCTCGCCAATCTCTAAGCGGCCAAAACGATGCGCCACCGCAACGCGCTCGACACCCCAACGCTGTTGTGCCTCGACGATGATGGCGCGTATCTGTTGCTCCGCCATCTCTTCGTAAGCCTCGTATTCAAGGTAGCGCACCTGTTTACCACGTGCATTATCGCGTACCACGCCCTCGAACACCACAATGCCACCTACGCTGGGATCGCTAGTAGCGGCGACCAGTGCATCGCGGTCCAGTGGCTCATGTGTCAACACAATCAACGGTTCCATCGCAGCACCTCCACCCATCGGGGGAATAAACACAAGCTCATCACCGTCATGTAGCACCGTCTCGGCTGGCACATAGCCGCGATTGACGGCGCACACCGAACGCTCCACCACCGCTTGTAGGCGTGGATAGCGTGCGATCAGCAGAGTACGCATATCGCTGACATGCGTGCCTTCATCGACTGTAAGCGTCTCCTCGTCGCGCCCAATAATCTCGCGCAACGATGCAAAATAACGAATGTGGATGTTCATATCATGTTTCTCTGTATCAAGCGGCAACTTGCGGAGCAGGAATAGGCCAGCGTAAATCTCTAGCTACGTTGAGCCAGCCCTCGATTGCTTCTTTGCCTCGCTTTACAGCCTCTTCATAGGTTTTTCCATGTGTCATACATCCAGGGAGTTCAGGAACATTGACAATGAAAATTTTATCGTCTTCGTCCCATTGAATAACCATAGAGTAATGAATATCTTCCATTATATTTCTCCTAGAGCTAGTACATTCCCTTTGAGTTGTCTAATCTTTGGCGGCATTACTTTTCTACACTTCTCTTATTTATTATAGCATCACTCTCTTGACCCTGGAAGGACAGGTTACATACGTTTTTGAGACCTTCAACATATACAAACCTCTTTATTAAAGGATGAAATAAAACTTGGCCTATATTATCACACAAATACATTGCTGAGTAGTCTTTTTGTACATGTAGCATCTTTATAGTAATTTGTATGGTCTTCTAAGTGCTATACTGTCATTCGTAGCCCTATTCTCAAAAAGAGCCTATGAACCAGCGTCGTTTACATATGCACGTCTTCGTGGAAAGAAGGGAGAACTATAGATATGAACGTAGTCGAACAAGTCGAGAATGCTCACTTGCTGGTAATTCAAACCGTCGATGACCTGCCGGAGTTGGAATGGGATATTCCTACTGTTACTGACGGTTGGTCGGTGAAGGATGTTATCGCGCACCTTGCGTCGTTTGAGCATCTCCTGGTGGATGTGTGCAATACGTTCCTGGAAGAGTCGCCCAACACGCCGTATTTGTCGCAGTACATCAAGCAGCATGACGACTTCAATAGCATACAAGTGGGGGAACGGAGCAATCATACCGCGCAGCAGGTACTCGACGAGTACGAAGAGGTGCAGGAGGATGTTACGGCACTGCTAGCACGTATTCCTATAGAGACCATTGAGGAAAAAGGTACGCTCCCCTGGTATGGCAAAGAGCATAGCCTGCACGATTTGATCACTAGATTAACTTCGCACGTAGCGCATCATTGTGAGAGCATTGCGGCGTTTCGTACTCGCGAGAAGCAATAGCAGCACAGGAGGGAACGATTCATGAAAGCGGTATTGTGCAGAACCTATGGACCACCGGAGCAGCTTGTGCTTGAAGATGTTGCGCCACTACAGCCTGCAAAGGGTCAGGTGGTGCTATCGGTAAAGGCGTGTGGCGTTAATTTTCCTGATACGCTTATTATTCAAGGCAAATATCAATTCAAGCCCGATATGCCCTTTTCTCCAGGAGGCGAGGTTGCAGGCGTGGTGAAAGCCGTGGGTGATGGAGTCGAAGGCGTGCGCGTAGGTAGTCGCGTGATTGCCTTTACTGGTTGGGGTGGTTTCGCGGAAGAGGTTGCTACTGATGCCACAAAGCTTATTCCGATACCTGATGACATGGATTTTACTACGGCATCAGCTTTTGTCATGACCTATGGCACCTCGTACCACGCACTTAAAGACCGCGCACACCTGCAAGCGGGTGAAACCGTACTTGTGCTGGGTGCCGCTGGTGGCGTTGGTCTTGCCACCGTCGAGATTGCGAAGGTCATGGGAGCGCGTGTCATCGCCGCCGCTTCTAGCGATGAAAAACTGGCGGTCTGCAAAGAGCATGGAGCCGACGAGGGTATCAACTATAGCAGCGAGGACCTCAAGGAGCGTTTGAAGGCACTGACAAAAGGCAATGGGGTCGATGTTGTGTATGATCCTGTTGGTGGACAATACTCCGAAATCGCCCTACGCAATACTGCGTGGGAGGGACGTTATCTTGTGATTGGCTTTGCGGCAGGTGACATTCCGCGCATTCCGCTAAATCTGACATTGCTCAAAGGTTGCTCCATTGTCGGTGTATTCTGGGGTTCGTTTGCGGCACGCGAACCGAGGCGCAACCAGCAAAACCTGCAGGAATTGCTCACATGGTTCCAGACGGGCAAGATTCGACCATTGATCTCCGCGACCTATCAGTTGAAGGATGCGGCACATGCTCTCAACGATATGATGCAACGCAAGGTGAAGGGTAAAGTTGTTCTGCTGACAGAAGAAAACTAATATGAGAAAATATTAGGAGAGGTTATATCTATTATGGTGCGTAATGTGTTGATTGTTGCCCCGATTGGGCAAGACCAGATAGAGCGATTGCGACACGTCTCACCAGAACTGACTCTCAAGGAGGCTTCTTCACCAGTCGCGGATGCTGAATGGCGCGAGGCCGAAATAGCGTTCACCGTGCCGTGGAAACTGCCTGAGCCGGAGCAGGTGCCGCAACTACGCTGGATGCAACTGTATTCGGCAGGTGCGGATAGACTCTTCTCCTCGCCTTTGTTAGAGACTGATATGATGGTGACGACAACTAGTGGTCTGCATGCCATCAATATCGCGGAATATGTGCTGGCTATGACGCAGGCATGGTATCGCAAGATACCGCAATTGCTCGCCTGGAAGCAAGGGAAGAACTGGGGCACAAATGCCGAACGCTCCGCCTTGTTTGCCGATGAAATCTATGGCAAAACGATAGGTATTGTCGGCTACGGTAGCATTGGGCGACAGGTGGCACGTCTTGCACACACATACAATATGCGGGTGTTGGCGATGCAGCGCGGCACCAATCACAAGGATACGGGCTTTCAGTTCCCAAATGTGGGCGATCCAGAGGGCACACTGCCAGAACGCTACTATACGTTCGATCAACTGCATGATATGCTGAAAGAGTGCGATATTGTTGTTGTGGCAGTCCCATTGACGAAAGAGACGCATGCAATGTTCAATGCAGAGGCGTTTCAAGCCATGAAGGAGAATGCATTTTTTGTCAATATTGCGCGTGGTGAGATATGTGACGAAAACGCTATGATTTCCGCACTTGAGCAAAAACAGATCGCGGGTGCCGCTCTCGATGTATTCACGCAAGAGCCGCTACCGTCAACATCGCCTTTATGGGACTTGCCCAATGTCCTGATGAGTCCCCATGATTCCGGGCCGACGCCCCATTACAACGAGCGAGCGACCGATATCTTCATAGCGAATCTGCAACGCTACCTTGCGGGTGAGCCGATGTACAATCTTGTTGATAAAAAACGGGGGTACTAGGAGATAAAAGAAACGGGACAATGACACTTGGCGGAGCCAAGTGTCATTGTCCCGTTTCTTTTAGAGTATAATACTGGTTGCTTGAATAACACCGTGTTTGTTCTCTTTCCCCTCAACAACGATGACCTCGCCGCTTTGTAGTGCTGCAAGAGTTGCTGCTTGCACCACTTCGCCTGTACGCTGGTATATGTGTGTCTCTGCGTTTACACGTAACGCGACGGGCTTAATATCGCCTGTACTCTCTTTGCGTGTGGTTCCCGCGATGATGTACCCATTGCGCTTTTCTGGATTGGGCGTTATACCTTGTACCGTCACCTGTTTACCTTGCCCAAGTGCTGCGTTCACTTGCTCCTCTGAGATAGACTGAGCTGGCACTTGAGAAGCGGGGGCCGTAGTGACTTGCTCCTGGCCTTTCTGTGGTGCATGTGAAAAAAGGGTGTTGTCATAGGTGCGCGGAATCGCTACACTGAGAACTTCCTGCAAGACATCGAAACGATAGGTAATCATGACCTTTGCCGCATCTTCTGTCTGCTTCAATGCTTCGCGGTCCTCGTCACTGAGACAGTCGGAAAGGTCCACGGCACTACCATCTATCTGTAAACCGATATTTGCAGGTAGAGTGATGGTCATGTGCGAACCCTGCACATAGGTCGTGGTCGAGTCATCTGGTTTGTGACGTAGCACTAATGAGGTCATTTGCTGAAGTTTGGTAAGCGGGCTATTTGCGGTGATGATGCAGATATCTAGCTTGCCGTCGTCAATATAAGCGTCAGGCGTCAGAACTATCGCGTCACTATACAGACGTGTATTGCCGAGAATAAGCTGTTGCGTCTCACCTTGCCATAGTAATTTTGGATTGTGTTCATCACTGATATCGTGAATCTCAACTTGAAAAGGATGTTGTGTTGGTAGTTCTTTCGCGGCAGCAACGTCGAAGGCGAGATTGCCAACGTGTTCTTTGAGCGTTTTAGAGGTGTGGCTGATAACTGAAGCGTCGATGCCGAAGCCAGCGGTGAGCAGAAAGTAGTTCTCGGTCTGGTCTGATTTTTTCTGCTTTTTGCCTTTTGCCTGTTTCTCATTTACTTGTGCGCTTTGAGAGGTTGCAGGAAAGGTGACGTTTTGTACGACAAGACGCCCAACATCAACTTTACGTGCATCGCTGTTAATGAGGGCGAGTGCTGCCTGCACCGAGTCAATTGGCATCGTAATCTCATGCGGCCACTGGTTAGCGGTGCCTCCGGGTAGCACACCAACAGTAGCCTTGCGGTTTTTGCTCTGCATGACTGCGTTGACAAGCTCGTTGGTTGTGCCATCGCCGCCGTGTCCTATAAGTAGGTCGTACTCGTTTTTGATGGCCCTTGCGGCTAATGCACCAGCATGCCCTCCATACTCAACGAGAGAATTATCGACATCCCAGCCTGCCGCCGATAAAATGGTAAAGACATCGGTCAACTTCGTCATGTCTTGACCCGCTCTAGGGTTAATCACCAAATATGCTTTCTCGCAATCCATTTCGTTTCTCCTTGAATTTTTGTCTCTTTCAGGTACGTAGAACGGTGAGGTAGAGTTTCAATTCAAAGGAGCAGGAAGACCCTTGCGGTCTTCCCTACATTTTATATACATGCAACCGTTTCACGCGCTCAAAAAACGTTGCATACGAGCGCGAATATGGTGAGGCGTAAGTCCAATGGCCTCGTCATGTTGGCTCGGCGTGCCATAATGTGTGAGCAAATCGTGGGGAACACCGATGGCTTCGATGCGTGTTGGAATGTGCTGCATTGCCGCACTAACATCGGGTACAAGGGCGCCTGTATAGTACGGCTCAACCACTATGATATTATTGCTTTGAGAGAAGTGACGTAGCGTTTCAGCATCGAACGGCGCAACGGTTGTGCAATAAAGTATCGTTACATCCATATCTGCTACTGCGGAAAGCACAGGGGTAAGCATTGGACCGATTGCGATAATCGTTGCCAATCCTCCCTGTTTCAACACCGAAAGCTTGCCGAATTGCACTGAGGTATCAACCGTGTTGCTTCTGGTACTTAGACGATAGTAGGTAGGCGAGTCATTGGCGTATGCCTCACGAAAGAGGCCATCAAATTCTTTCGGCGTTCCAGGCACGACAATCTGCATGCCAGGTAAACTTTTGAGTATCTGCACATCACCAGACCCCTGATGTGTCATGCCCTCCGTACTATAATCGTAAGAGGCACCAATGCTGATGAAATTTCCACCGAGACGTTGATAGCAGAAATCATCTTTGATCTGCTCAAAAGGTCGTTCGACGAGAAACGGGGCGATAGTGTGCAGGACAGGGATGAATCCTTCTAAGGCCATGCCAGCAGCAACACTTGTCATGGTCTGCTCAAGAATGCCCAGGTCAAGTGCGCGTTGAGGATAGCTACGGAATGTATGTTCAAAGAGACTGCTACTCACGTTTGCGAGTAAGAGAACAAGACGCTCGTCTTGGGCCAGAAGGTCCTCTACTGTTTTTACCATTTGATCGCGCATGATTTAAGCCTCCTTTGCTATCTCGGCGATGACTGCTGTTGGGCGCGTTGCATCCGTATGGCTAAGCGCGTGATAGATGGCGTCGTGCGAGCGTCCATCAATCGTTTTTGCATCCCAGTCGAAGGCCGTGAATTTTGTTGCAACGTCGCCGAGATTGAGCGAACTAGAGTGATTATTGACGACGATGCAGGTAAGATGCGAAAGGTGCAGATTGCCCGCTAGCAAAATTGATTCCCATATGCTGCCTTCGTTGCACTCACCATCTCCGATAAGCACAAAAACTCTGCTATCGCTACCCTTTATACGTAATGCCATCGCTGCTCCCACCGCCATAGGCAAACCATGCCCAAGTGAACCTGTCGATGCTTCCGCCCCAGGCACCTTGTTACGGTCAGGATGGGAGCCAAGCATACTTTCCCAGGTAGCAAATGTGTGCAGGGTTTCAGTCGGGAAAAAGCCTTTTACGGCAAGGATTGCATAGAATGCTACTGGCCCATGTCCTTTGCTGAGTATGAAGCGGTCTCGCTCTTCGCTCCTGGGATGCTGAGGATCGTAATGCAAGATGCGGTCATACAATACCCACAACACATCGAGTGTTGAATGGGCACTACTATCATGTTTCTCATCACCTGTCGCATAGGTCATCAGTTGTTGTATGCGTGTGAGGTCGGCGTTCATGGCTATGCTCCTTTGTTTGTACTATATGGTTAAGCATACACGCTAAGCCGACTCAATACCCTGATACGAGGGCCAGTCTTTCCCTGTACGTTAGGACAGCGTGTTGTAGTATCCCTCGTTGTAGAGGTACAATATCGCTATCTTGACGTGTATACGCTATGCGATATTTCGAGGAGAATACCATGCCTTTGTTAGACTTGACGCCTGATGAATTGTTAGCGACGACGCGCTCCGTTCGTAAACGCCTGGACTTGACGCGACCAGTGGAGCCAGAACTGATTCGTGAGTGCCTGGAACTCGCGCTACAGGCTCCTACGGGTAGCAATAGTCAGCGTTGGCACTTTGTGGTCGTGACCGATGCCGAGAAGCGTTTTGCGATTGCCGAACTCTACCGTAAATCGTTCGCCGCCTATCGCAACATGCCTTCGTCAGTAAGCAAACTACCAGCAGATTCGCCACGTGTGCAGACAATGCAACGTGTGGTAGATTCGTCTGATTATCTCGCGGAACATTTTCACGAGGTGCCAGTCTTCGTCATTCCCTGTATCGCGGGTCGGCTTGATAAGCTACCATTGGAGGGACAGGCTGGCGCATGGGGGTCGATTCTTCCTGCCGCGTGGAGCTTCATGCTCGCCGCTCGTGCGCGTGGCCTCGGCTCCGCTTGGACAACCCTACATCTAACCTACGAAAAAGAAGTGGCTGAGATTCTCGGTATTCCCTATGATAAGATTACGCAGACATCGTTGCTGCCTCTTGCGTATACTATCGGCATAGACTTCAAACCTGCTAAACGTGAGCCGTTGGAGACGGTGACGCACTGGGATACGTGGTAGGAAAATTGTACGGGCCTGATTGTATCACGCTCTGTGAGTGATAGAGACGTTTAGGTGTCTTGCTGAAACGTTCCCAAATTCCTGCTCTCATTGTAGGTGGGCACAAGGGCGTGATAATGTTGTTTAAAAATTTAATCTGGGAACGGGCGACCACAAGGGTCGCACCCTACTATACACGTGTATAGTAGGGTGCGACCCTTGTGGTCGCCCGTTGGTTTCTGTTTCTAAGGACTAGCAATTCACAGGTAGAGTAAGTCGATCATCCTTGAATGAGAAAATCAACGTACCCCTATAGGGACACTGGTTATAGATGTAGACAATCACCTGTTGCTGCTGACCCGCTTTTATCTTGCTACTGGCTGGACTAAATTTTGTGGTGATGCCATCGCTCGACGCCTTCCAATGAATACTATCTTCTATACTCTGTGAGGCAAAGAGCGTTACGGTACACCGATAACCATTATCAACCCGACAGTCGGACTGCACAGCAAAGTGGCTGGGATTAGCTGTGAGACCACCAATGGTGGTAGTTCCTTGCACTATGGGTGTTTGTGTTGGTATTGTTGTTGCAGTTGGCGTCGGTGTCGTCGCTGTCTGCGTTACTCCATGTGTTGGTTGTGCTGTTATGGGAATCGTTGACGCAGGCTTTTGTGTGGTTGTAGTTGGGTTAATATGCTTTGGTTGGGAGAGTAGAGGCACGGCAGCGAATAGTACGCCGAGGACAAGCGCGGTAACGGCTACCAGTGAGAGCAAGACCAATGCCAGCGAAAGGCGTATCTTTGCTTGGCCGGTGCGCGGAGTACCATTGCTGGGTACTGGGGTACCAGTAACGGTGCTGTTTGTGGCAGATGTTGCAGAACCCGGCAAATACATCCGTGTGCCTTCTCGTTGAGGTTGAGCAGTTTTAGATAGGTCGTTACGCATCGCTATGGCCTTTTTTACTACAAAAAACTTATTCAGCATTCTCAAAGTATGATGTTAGAATACGGTCAGAGAGCAGTCCAAGACAACTTAGATTAGGGAAGCCAGGACCCTGCGAGACGCCCGCGAGCATCGGCAAATGCAAGCGCGGGGCAAAGTTGCGAACCGCCAGGTCTTCCCCGATGGACCTCTCGATGACACGCCTATCCATTGACTCCGACATAGTGGCGAGACGTTCATGTGTGTGCGTATCGAAGAGCGTCGTGAACCACAGCGGGTCGAAGCCGCGTGCAACAATCACATAATCATATTCGTCGCGCTGTAGAGTATCCCCATATTTGATGTCTACCGAGACGCCGTTGTCTGCCGCCTCTATCTTCTGTGCCGTTCCGCCTACAGAGCGCACGTTTTCGGCGCGGTTGATCTCTTCCATCGCATGCAGCGAGAACACGCCACGATCTGTGCGGCGCATAAATTCGCGTCGGTCCTCCTCACTCAACAACAGCCAGTTTGCCGCGTGATGATGATTTCCATAGAGGCTTGCCGAGCGTCCATCGGGATCGGAGAAGAGTTTGTTTTCCTCGAAGCCCTCATCACGCGAGTATAACACACCGTATGGGCTGATAACCTCGATAAACGCCTTGTCTTTCAACGCATCGAGCAGTGCCAGGATAATTGCTGCGGCAGTCTCACCGATGCCGATAATACCAATATTCAACGGCTTCTTGAGCGTTGGACGCAGCAACTCGAACTCTTCAACCCGTGTCCAGAAAGAGCCGCCATCCATGATACGCGGATGCTGCTCTGGTTGACCTGGAATAGTCAGCGCGACACCGGGACCCGTAATGACCAGTCCATCGCCTTCCAGTGTGAACGGGGTCGAACCACCCTTTGGTATGCAGGAGAGTTGCCAGCGATGATGTTTGGTACTGGTAATACTCCGCACCTCGGCGGTGTGTACCTCTGGTTCTATCTTGGACGCAACCCATTGTATATACCGTGACCATTCGCCATGTGTGGGGCGTGCGCGGCCACGATCAACCCAATCGGAGTATCTGCCGCCACTGTCAATTAAATAGCTGTGCCAGGAGAGGAGCAGCATTTCTTTGTTGACCTTCCTGTTCAACTCCCCCGTATCCCAGCAGGTTGAGGCGTAAGGAAAGCCAATATCCTTCTCAGGTCGTGTGCCGAGAACTTGCCGTCCATCGGTGAAGCCGAACGCACCCGTCCAATGTGCAGCTACACCTTGTCGATCAACGATGACGACACGCGGTACGTTGTGACCCATTTTAGCAAGCATCGCGCGTTTAGCCGCGATTGCAATAGCTTTAGGACCCGCACCAAGCACAAGCAAGGTTTGTTGATGTGCATGAGGAGTAGTCAACTTTTGGCTCAATATAATATCCTCGTTTCGTACTATTGCAGCGTTATCGAAGTATATCATAACATCATTTGGCTGGATTATCTTTTGTCTCTTACTTTGTTCTTACTATCGTGTATAGTATTGAAGAACAAGGGCACCTGCAAGGGGATGTCCTGGAAGCTTTTGAAAGGTCCTGAGAGGAAGTGATGTATCCGTGACCGAGGAATATCCAACTGACCGCGAATCGCTAGAGCGGAACAGTGACATAGAATTTTTTATTGCAGGCGGTCCAGGGGGGCAGCATCGTAACAAGGTGGAAACGGGGGTACGTTTGCATCATCGTCCAAGCGGCGTCACCGTGACGGCAGTTGAGCGGCGTTCGCAACACGCTAACCGTGAAGCTGCCTTCGAGCGTATGGCGGAACGTCTTGAGGACATGCAACGTGTCGAGACGCCCCGTAGACCCACGCGCCCAACGGCGGTGAGTCGTATCCGCCGACTCGATATGAAGAAGCGTGCGGGTCTGCGTAAGAAATTGCGCTCCGTTAGTCCTGAATAGGTGTCGATTGAGCCTCGTATATCCTGCGTCGTAACGCTTGCCTGTACAATACAGCGAGTACCACAATGCCAATTATACTCAATGTCACGGTTACTACTGAAATAGGGATGCCTGGAGGAATAATGATGGAGAGCGTGAGGACGAGCGGCAAGCCATCCCACAAGCCGTGCAGGAGCGAGACAAAGAGATAGGTGAGGAACACCAGCCCTGTGATGCGAAAGCGTCTCGCCCCACTGTGCCGAAACAAAACAGCTCCGAGAATCCCGGACCAGACGCCATGACCGAACGATGCAAAGAGACCACGTAGTACGGTCGAAGCAATCGAGGCACCGAAATGACCATGACTCGTGAGAAATGCCGTGAATGCATAACCTGTACTCTCTAATGCCGCAAAGCCCATGCCGACGGCAGCTCCCAACAACAGGCCATCTATCGGTTCTGTGTGACGCATTCGTCGTGCGACAAACATCACAGCTACAATCTTACATCCCTCCTCGATGAGTCCAACTCCTATAGCACTACTCAGAGAAAGGCCCTGATTAGGGCCTGATGGAGCGGGGAGCAGCAACGTTTCGAGTATGGAAGCACCGAGTACACCGAGAATACCGCCGAAAGCAAAACTGCGTCCAATTATCTCTGGTGTCAGTTGGCTTAAATGTTGATGGTCATAGAGGAAAGCGACAAAGACTATTGGTATCAAAAAGTTACCGATGAGAATAACGGTAGGATACAAATTGATGTTACCTGTAAAGAAAAAGATGATTGTTGAGATCACAAAGAGAACAATGCCAACCCATAAGACATGTAACCAGCTACTGCCGCCACGCTGTGGGTTGCGTGTGGGCGGTACCTCAATGTTTTGAAACATGTTGCTCCCCCGTTCATAGTATGTCGTACATTCATCACAATTCTTACAAAATGGTACCCTGATGGATAAACAATTTTTCGTTAAGATTTGCACGAAATTGATCTCTCTTTTGTATACAGACGATGTTGGCATGGAGCGTTTTTTGTCCTCTAAACAGACGAAAAAAAGCCCACGCAAGGTGGGTGATACCCAGCCTTACAAGGGCTAATAACACTTCTATTTGTTAAAGTTCGGGCGATGTTTCGGCTAATCCTTGAGCCTCGTTAATCCAGGAACGGACCTGTGCCCGTGATGGGGCGTGGTATGCTATGCGCTGGCCGATGTGTAATTCACCAAGTCGCTTGTGAAGACGCTCCGCGCTCTGCTCACTCAACTCTTTACAACTAAGAACGCCCGCCTCTTTTAAGAGTAGGGATAGATCACCACCAATGCCACGCAAGCGCATCATATCCGCACGCCCCACTAGTTCTGCTAATGCTCTCTGGGAAATACCCAGATATTGTGCCAGTTCCTCACGCTGTGAAGCGGTCCTGCCGCGTTCGAGTAGCTGCTGCGTATATTTCACGCCGAGGACAGCGAATCTTTCCTGCAATTTAGGACTCACGTCCTTCATCATGCTTATTGGATTATACAGCGCATATTTTTTCTTGTATGACATCATTGTAACCATGTCTAGTATTTATTCTCCTCTTAATCTTTAATGAGATAGAATTTTTTGTTACTTTTGTTGCTTATCGACCTCTATATCGCACTTAGTCGATTTGCTTTGTGGGTTAGACGACAGCTACACATAAAAGTCACATCGTGCGTTTTGCTTGCCATTACCCTCTTGTACACAAGTTATCCACAAGTTATCCACCAATCGGCGAAAAATTGGTGGATAACCCCCTTCCCTAAACCCGGAAACTAATGGTACAATGAAGTGGGGAGAAGTGGGGAGAAATGGTGGATAGGGAAAGGGCACGTACAGGGTACGTGCAACGAGTGCGCGATGGGTGGGGAGCTGGAAGGATTTCAGGGTACGGGAGAATCCTGAGAAGCTTTCCAAATGGGCCATCGTAAAACACTCGATAACGCATCAGGGAAGAAAACACGATGATGTTTCTTGGCGAATACGAGCATACAATCGACACGAAAGCACGTATGGCGGTGCCTGCGAAGTTTCGCACGCTCATCCAGGCGAGCCGCGGTGCCGTTTTGAGCAAAGGCATGGGTACATGTCTTGCGGTCTACTTGCTTGATCGCTGGGAAGAGAAGTCGAACGAACTGGTAGTGGGTCGATCGAGCGAAGAACTGCGTGACTTTGAGCGGCGCATCTATCCCAGCGCGAGCGAGATAGATTTAGACGCACAGGGACGTATGATCATTCCCGCGAAATTACGCGCTTATGCAAAGTTGGAAAGTGAAGCGACGATTGTTGGGGTACGCGACCATTTTGAAATCTGGGACCGCGCAACGTGGCAAGCTTACCAGGAACGCCTTGATGCCGAGGGGAATAGCGTTCCCTTCTAATATGGGTGTGATAAATCAGACCCGTACAGAGTTTGATTTATCACATTTCAGGATTAACCAATGGAACATTCACAACATATACCTGTAATGCTTGACGAAGTGCTGAAGTTTCTGCAACCGGCGTCTGGTGGTCTCTATATAGATGGCACACTCGGCGGCGGTGGGCATACGGCGGCAATCTTAGAGCGGTCGGCACCAGATGGGCGTGTGCTGGGAATTGATACCGATGAACATGCTCTACAACGAGTACGGACGCGTCTCCCAGAGTTTGTAGACAGTGGAAGATTAGTGTTGGTACATGGCAACTTCGCAGATATGGGTCGTATCGCACATGAGAACGGATTTGCAGCGGTGCAGGGTGTTTTACTTGATCTAGGATTTTCTTCAGATCAGATGGACGACCCACAGCGTGGGTTCTCGTTTGGTGCTGATGGACCTCTGGATATGCGGCTTGATCAATCGCTTACAACATCAGCCGCCGATCTGGTGAATGATGCAAGTGAGCAAGAACTGACCGATATATTCTGGAAGTATGGCGAAGAGAAACGCTCACGGCAGATTGCTCGACGCATTGTTCGCGAACGTGAGCAGGGAGCCATCACACGCACGGCACAACTCGCGAAGATTGCAGCGGCAGGAGTTCCTTTCAAGCAGGGTACAATCCATCCTGCGACTCGCGTTTTTCAAGCATTACGTATTGCCGTTAATCAAGAATTGGAGCGATTGGAAACGGTCCTCCCACAAATAGAAGACCTATTGAGTACAGAGAGTGAAGATATCGTACAAGAAGGCAAAGAGTCGGATGGTGGTAGGATGGCGGTTATCGCATTTCACTCATTGGAAGACCGTATTGTAAAAGAGTTCATGCGGCGTGAGGCGACTGATTGTATCTGTCCACCACGCATTCCTGTCTGTGTCTGTGGGCATAAAGCGCGGCTTCACATCCTTACATCGAAGCCTTTGACGCCAGGGATACAGGAAACCGAACAGAACCCACGCGCTCGTAGTGCCAAGCTACGAGTCGCAGCAGCGATAAAAGTAGCTCGTAGTGCAGAGGGCATGGGTACGTAGAGGAGAAAATCCGCTGTGTTAGAGTACACACGGATGGAGCAGGTGGAAGTCCTAATAGCTCAAAGGAATGCAACATATGTACAGCCTGAAAGAGAAAATGAGTGCGCCAATTGGTGCAGTATCACAACCCATTCTGGCAGCGAAACGACGACGACAACTGTATCCGTTTTTCTTCCACATGGGACCTGTTGCGTTGTGTATGACCAGTGTGTTGTTGATTGGGCTAATGGCGGTCCTATACCTCAGTCAGGTGGGACAGGCGGTTGCGGCCAACCAGCAAATCCAGACGATACAGGCGCAACAAGACAAGTTGCAACGCCAGAATCAAGACCTTGTGAATACCATCGCGCAGGAGCAATCACCTGAGTATATCGCGGACAAAGCAAAACACATGGGGTTGATACCATCCGACCCCAAAAATGTGCGAGTGATCACGGTAAAGAATCTACTACCAATTCAAAAAGACGATCAGAACATACAACCGTAGGGGTCTGATTTATTCCGCCCAGTGATGCAAGGAGGCTAAAAATGAACATAGAACTACGACGCGCACGAAGACGCCAGATGCTTGTCTTTGTGCTTGTTTGTAGTGGTATGTTGCTCCTTCTGGGTCGCCTGTACTACTGGCAGGTTTTGAATGGTCCGCGTCTGGCGCGATTAGCGACCAATGAACATACACATGATTTGCCCTTGAAAGCACCACGTGGCCTTATTTATGATGCACAAGGTCATATCCTGGCGACCAATGTTGTTCGTGACGATGTGTACATCGAGCCGCACCAGTTTCGTATAGACTTTGAACATGACGACAATGCACATGACAAATGGGTGACAATGGCACAGACATTGCATCGAGTGCTGCCCGATGTGTCAGAAGAGGCGTTGATTAACGATTATGCTCTGGATGTCTATACCTTGCAGATTAATCTCCATCCAATTACGCCGGAGCAGAGTGTACAATTGCAGGGATTGTCAGCGCGACTACCCGATGTTTTCTTACAGGCGAATCCACTACGCTCCTATCCAGGCGGTGATCTAGCGGCGCAGGTATTAGGTTACGTGGACTCGAATGCAACGGGCCAATATGGTATTGAGGGTCAATACAATACATTGCTTGCCGGTAAAGACGGTAGCCTTACGGCAGAAACGGACCTGAACGGTCATCCACTCACAGTTGGAGCCAGTTCTGGACAGGGACCAGTGCCAGGAGCGAACATCACGTTGACGATTGATAGCACCATTCAATATGTGGCACAGACAGCGTTGGTGGATGCAGTAAAGAAGTTGCAGGCGAAGAGCGGTTCTGTTGTCGTTCTCAATGTTCGCACTGGTGCGGTGGTTGCGATGGCGGGGGCACCGAGCTTTGACCCAAATCATTACGGAGACTATGCGACACAAACGGGGTGCGTCGATAGTGCCTCGGTTTTCTTTAACCCGACTCTGTATTGTACCTACGAGCCAGGGTCAACAATGAAAGCTGTGACGATGGCTGCTGGCCTCGACCAGGGATTGATTACGCCGGATACATCGTTTACCGACAATGGCACTATTTCTTTTCCTGACGCGGAAATGGTCTCGAACTGGAACTACAAGCAGTATGGGGTGGAGACAATGACGCAGGTGCTGGAGCATTCCGCGAACGTGGGTACGGCGTATGTGGCGCACGATATTATCGGTGCGAACCGCTACTACCCTTATGTACAGCGTTTTGGTTTTGGACACCCGTACAACATTGATGGACCGGAGCAAGCAGGGACGTATCGCACGAACACATCGAAGGATTGGTATCCAACTGATTTGACACGTCAAGCATTTGGACAAAGCATCTCGACCTCACCATTTCAAATGGCGATGGTCTACGAAGCAATTGCCAACGGTGGTGTGATGATGCAACCGTATCTTGTGCAGTCGATCAATAACAATGGACATGTGACAACAACGCATCCGCAGGTACAGCGGCGTGTGATTAGCGCGAACACCGCCAAGATGTTGAATGGCATGTTAGTGAGTGCCGCGAACTATAATCAACAGGCAACATTTCCAGGCTATAGCGTTGCGGTGAAAACTGGTACGGCGACAACACAGGGGATAGGTGATGATCAGACCGAGGCTTCGATGGCGGGCTTTTTGCCAGCATCGAATCCGCAATATGTCATTCTGGTCAAGATAGATCGTCCGTCCGCGACAATCGCGGGTGGTACAGCGATCTTCGGTGGTACGGCAGCCGCACCATTATGGAAGACTATTGCGGAGCAATTGATGTGGCACTTTAACGTGCCATCAGACATGCCCGTAGGACCGTGATAATGGACGTTGTGTAGGGACCGATTGAGATCGCGTCCTTAACTGTAACCAACCACCAAGAGGACGCGATCAATCGGTCCCTACAAAGAGGGGTTTTTATGCAAGAAGATAAAAATACAGTACGTACCCAGCCGGAGTTGAGCGATACATGGCTCGAACTGCTAGGTCGATATAGCAAAGATGCATCAGCTACAAATGATGGCTCGTTGCCATCATTTGAAAGTGATCCATGGAGTTCATTGCTTCACTCGCATGGTGTTGAGAGCGTTGATCTGCAAAAAATTCACTTGCCAATGAGCGATTCAGATGTAGAGCAGTTGTTGCAATATATGTACGAACGGTAAGCTTGACATCTTGAACTCTGAGCGAACTCTCTATAAAGAACTATACTAGAAAAAATGTTCTATGTCAAGTCTTTTACGGACGAATGTTCTATAGAATCATAATAAAGTAGTGATTAAGAAGAACAGGACTGAATTATGCTACGTGATAAGCAAAAAAACAGCGAGATACAGGTTAGAGGAGCGAGACGCGACGATCAGTCGCCTCCGATTCTGCGTTCTCCTGCGCTAGATTCTGCTCAGCAGGGACGTGCGAAACGCCAGGCAGAGCAAGCAACAAGAGCGAAGCATGCTGCACGTAGTTCACATAATGCGAAGCGTATGAGTTTTGCTGCTCAGGATACGTTGGTACGACCAAACCTTTCGCTGAAAAAGAAATTACCAAAGCAGGTACGAACATTCTCGAAGGTGGGCGCGGTAAAAGAGCCACTTCAACATACAGGCGTGACCGCTAGCTGGCGCTCACGTATGGCAGAAGTAGCCGACCGTCCAAATGTGCGGGAAGGTCTTGTTGCCCCTGTGAAGGCGATCAGTACAGATGAACAGAAGAAACTGGCTGCTCTGGAGATGAATCTGCCGCGTGTCGCGGGAAAAATTGACTCATGGTTACTTATTATTGTTCTTGTGCTGGTCTGTTTTGGGCTAGTAGCGGTCTATAGTGCCAGTTCGTTCATTGGTGCGCGGTACTATAATGATGCCTCGTACTTCTTCCAAAAGCAGTTGATCTGGGCGTTGCTCGGAGTGGTTGTATTGTTTGTGACCATGCGTATCGACTATCGCTTCTGGCGGCGCGTCTCGCTCTTCGGACTGGTGATTACCTTTCCAATGCTGGTCTATGTCTTGCGTTTCGGCACGAGTGCCTATGGTGCATCACGCTGGATTGGCTTTGGCACATTCTTTTCGTTTCAACCGAGTGAGCTTATCAAGCTGGTACTTGCATTCTATATCGCGGACTGGTTGGCCCGCAAGGGAAGTCAGGTGGGTACATTCCTGTATGGACTGGCTCCATTTGTTATTCTTGTTGGTATTGTTCTTGGTCTGGTCTTGCTGGAAAACGATATGGGGACGGCAATTATTATCGCTGGTCTCACCACCGTTATGTTCTTTTCAGCAGGAGCCAATATTGTGCAATTCTTGTTAGCGATGGGCTGCGGTGGTCTCATCTTCGCAACTCAGGCATTTCATGGGTATCGTTTTTTACGCTTGACCGGATTTATGAACCCATTCAAAGATGTAACGGGAACGAATTTGCAATTATATCAATCACTCTTAGCACTTGGTTCTGGTGGTTGGCTCGGTGTTGGCTTAGGGGCGAGTCGTCAAAAGACTGGCTATTTGCCACTGCCACAGATCGACTCGATCTTCGCTATCATAGGGGAAGAATTAGGGTTTATCGCTTGCGCCGCCATTGTTATATTGTTTCTCTTTCTCGCATTTCGTGGTTTCCGCGTGGCACGACGCACGCAAGATATGTATGGTTCGCTGTTAGCAGCAGGCATCACGACATGGTTGGTGCTACAGGCAATGATCAATATTGGGTCAACAACGGGTTCTATTCCTTATACAGGCGTTCCTCTACCGTTTATTAGCTATGGCGGCTCTTCGTTTGTCATCGCAATGGCAGCGGTTGGGGTGTTGCTGAATATCTCGCGCTATACGCAGAAGCCAGAAACTTCGGCGTTGAAGCGCACTGTGACTATGACGATGAAAAAACAGAACACACAGCAGGCACAATAATGCGTGCCACTATAGGATTTTTATGCGCGTTCTTATCTCTGGCGGCGGCACTGGAGGGCATGTGTATCCTGCCCTCGCGGTGGCAATGCTGCTACAACAACACTATAATGCAGACATTCTCTATCTCGGTAGCGATGATGGCTTAGAGACACGACTCGTTCCTGCCGTGGGTCTGCGTTTCAAGGCAATTCAAGCGGGTAAACTTCAACGTTACGTGTCGTGGCGCACCGTGACAGGTATCGCGCGTGTCCCGGTTGGTATGACGCAAGCGGTGGGCATTGTACGCGATTTTCGACCGGATGTTGCCTTCACCAGCGGTGGTTATGTAGCGGTACCAGCAGGTCTGGCGGCACGCCTCAATGGTGTTCCACTGTTGATGCACCAGCAGGACGTACCACCCAATCTGTCGAACAAACTACTTGCGCCACTGGCAACCCGTATCTCGGTAGCGTTTGCCGACTCACAACGCTACTTTCCGACGCACAAGACGCTACATCTCGGCAATCCAATACGGCAAACCATTCTGGATGTACGCAGTGTTTCACCACAACAGGCACGAATAAGGCTAGGACTCGACCCGAATATTCCACTGGCCCTGGTGACTGGTGGCAGCCAGGGGGCGCGACACCTGAATCAAACAGTTTGCCACGCACTACCAGAACTCTTGAAACAATGCCAGGTATTACAAATTAGTGGTAGTAATCTTTTTAATGAGACGCATGAGCTTTCAACGCAAACTCTGGTCGAGGTTGATGATGAGATACGCCAACACTATCGCCTGGAAGCATACATGGATGCTGAGATGCCGTTGGCGTTACAGGCAGCAGACCTTGTGCTATGCCGCTCTGGTGCATCAGTTTTGAGCGAACTGGCCGTGTTAGGCAAACCGAGTGTGCTGGTGCCATTGCCACCTGCAATAGGAAGTTCGCCACAAGAGGCGAATGCGGCAATGTTCAAACGTGAAGGGGCCGCAGAAGTAATCGTAAACAATTTATTGAAACCTGAATTATTGATGAATCGTATAACATCTATACTATCAGAGCCTGCTTGCTTGCTACAGATGTCTGAGGCGGCGAAGCAGCTTGCGAAGCCTGATGCGACGCGGGATATCGTAGAAACTATCGTCACTCTTACCAGAGGCATCATAGCAAAGACGTATGAGGTAACAAGCATTTGAGCCAGTCACGTTTACATTTCATAGGTATAGGCGGTCAAGGTATCTCGGCTGTAGCGCAAATGGCATTACAGGCGGGAGAAATCGTGACGGGCTGTGATCAAAACGTGTCTGCAACTACACAAGTTCTGGAGAAGGCAGGCATTACAGTCCAGATTGGACATAGTGCTGAGCATCTAAACAATGCCGATACATTGGTAATCAGTCCGGCGGTTCCTGCGCTGAATCCAAATAATCCAGAGTTACTGGCGGCACGTGAGCGTGGACTGCGGGTCATGACGTGGCAAGAGTTATTGGGGGAGTTGTTTCAGGGAAAGTTGTTGCTCTCGGTCTGTGGTGTACATGGCAAGGGAACGACAACCGCACTATTGGCGTTAATGTTGACCGATGCTGGCTTTGATCCGACCTGTGAAATTGGTGCTGTTGTGCCACGCTTTGGCGCGAACTACCGCTTGGGCAAGAGCGAATACGGAGTGAACGAGGCCGACGAATTTAACCATAATTTCTGGCACTATCACCCGCGTCTTGTGGTCGTAAAGGCTTTGGAGTTTGAGCATCCAGAGTTCTTCGCGAACTATGAAGTATTCTTGGCCGCATTTGAACACTTTGTGTACGGTATGGACATGCAAAGTAACTGGTCTCTGCCACCGACATTAATTGTGAACATCGACAGTCTAGGTTGCCTTGACCTGTTAGCGCGTCTAAGCGACTGGACTGGACGCATTATTACTTACTCAGTCGAAGGCTTGCAGCCTGGGGCAGGAGTCCTTGAGAGTGATCTAGTACCGGATGCGGCTTCTGCTGGCTATGTAGCAGTGCCAATGGCGGAGCAGAAAACGGCGACATTCGAGGCTTACGATGTACAACTGGATGGTGAGACAAGCTTCAAAGTGAGAAGCGGCGATGTCAATGTCGTAGATGAACCAATTCATGTGCAGTTACCAGGAGTACACAACGTTGAGAACGCGCTGGCGGCATTTGTCGCGGCACGAACGGTGGGTGCTGATGTGTCAACCATAGTTAAGACGATTGAGAGTTTCGGCGGTATTCGTCGCCGTTTCGAGATACGTCATCAGGAACCGCTACGGGTCAATGGGCAGATGCTCGATGTGATGATTGTCGATGACTATGCACATCATCCCACCGCGATTGCCGCAACACTTGAGGCCACACGGCGACGCTATCCAAACAGACGTATTGTCGCGGTCTATCAACCGCATATGTATAGCAGAACGAAAACCTTTTTCGAGCAGTTTTTGCACGCATTCAATGATGCAGACGTAGCGATTCTTGCCGATATCTTTCCGGCACGTGAGCGCGATACAGGCATTGTACATACAAGCGAGCTTGTACAAGCAATGGCGCGAGAGCCACACTTCAAAGATGGTGCGGTTGTGTTGCATGGTGGAAGTGTGCAAGAAACGCTACAGAGAGTGCAAACGACACTACGCTCAGGCGACATTCTGTTGATAATGGGGGCAGGCGATATCTATACCTTGACTGAGCGGTTATTGGAGCAAAGCGCATAATTTCCAGCGAGAGCTTAGAGGAAGACAAAGCATGACATTCGAGATCGAGACAGCATATACCGAACTACATTCTCTCATAGGAGAGCGAGTTCGTCGCAATGAGCCACTTGCACGTCATTGTACTTTTGGCGTGGGTGGTCTTGCAGATATATGGGTCTCGCTCATCTCGCGTGAAGAGGTGCAGAACGTGGTAACGTTGTGTGCTGAGCGACGCTGGCCGCTCCTGATTACAGGTAACGGAACAAATGTCCTGTATGCTGATGCAGGTGTACGCGGCGTAGTAGCGCGGATAGCCTTAAATAACCATACTATTGAAGATCATGGCGATGATACCGCTTTATTAGTGGCAGGGGCGGGTGTAAGCTGGCCGCGTTTATTGAACGAACTTGCGATACTGGGCTGGGGTGGTCTGGAATTTGGTCCAGGTATTCCCGGCACGCTGGGAGGTGGTGTGATTAGTAACGCGGGGGCGCATGGTGGCGAACTTGGTGAAGTGCTTGTATGGGTCAAGGTACTTGATGCAAATAGGGCAGAGCAGCAGGCGGCAATACCAGAGATGGTGCGCTATACGCATGATGAAATTGGTCTTAGCTATCGGCATAGTCGCTTTCGCGCCCAGCGTCGTGTGCAGTTCGACGAGCAGGGCTATCCGGTAGCGGCACCACGAAAATTGATCGAGCCTGCTGAGATTATCGTCGAGTTAGGAATGCGTTTGCATCGTGCGGAGCCGACCACGCTTCGTGCGACCATTGATGAATATAAACAGCATCGGAAGAGGACGCAGCCACCACAACAAAGTGCTGGCTCGGTCTTCAAGAATCCAGAGGGGGATTCTGCCGGTCGTCTCATCGAAGCGGCTGGTATGAAGGGGCTAACCTACGGCGGGGCGCAAATTTCTGAGCGTCACGCTAACTTTATTGTCAATGTAGGAGGTGCGAGTGCGGCGGATATCGCGGCACTGATTCGGACGGCCCATACTCGCGTGCGTGAACAGTTCGGTGTGGATATGGAGTTAGAGGTTGAATTGCGTGGCGAATGGAAGAAGGTGACGACATGACAGAGAAGAAACCATTACGAGAGCAGCGAGCGAATCACTCTTATAGTCAACCGCTCACAACTCAACGTCAGTATGGTAGTAATGCGCGGAAAGCACACAGAACGGCACGACCGGAGCCTGTGCTAGAGTCGGTCAAGTTGCAACGCGTTGTTACCATTCCAGAGGACGACCCTTCGATGGCGTGGAACAGCTTTGCACAGAGACAGGAGCAGATACGGCGTACACGTTCGCGTCGGCATAGTTATGTGAACGAAGTACATCCTATAGCTGCTCGTACCTATGCACAAACAGGGGTACGTGCATCGAGTGGACGTATTCGAGCAGTGCGACGAGAACAGCAAGCGGGAGCTTCAACTATCCCAACACGTAGCGGACGCAAAGAACTACGTAAAGGTTTTATCTGGCGTATCCTGAGCTTCTTTGCTATTGCTGTTGTCGTTGTGTTAGCGATAAACTTTGCGTTTACCAGTAATGCCTTTCGTATCGAGCAGATCAACGTTGTGGGAACGCACAACAGTACGTTAATCAACGCTATTCAAGGTATGGGCATGCAGGGACAGAATATCTTTACCGTGAACGTTACAGGTTTAACAGCAAAGGTCGATGCTTCTCCATTAGTAGCCTCTTCTAGTTTAAGTAAAGATTGGCCTAACCGCCTGACAGTGACGGTTGTAGAACGCGTCCCCGTTCTGCTCTGGCAGACGCAACATGGTACCTACAGCGTCGATAATCAAGGCGTGGTCATCGCGCCTTTGAGCGAAACTGCAGGAGCTAATCACCTGATGACGGTAGTAGATACACGTAGCGGCAAAGGTCAGGCGTTGAACCCTGGTGTACGCTTGAATAAGGATGATATCGCATTCGCGGCAGAAGTATTCAATCGTTTGCCGAATGTTGCAGGCATCACAACGTTTAAGCTGCGTTACGATGTCACTATGTCCGGCGGATCATATGTCGTAGAGAGTCCCAGTGGCTGGCTAGCCTATTTGGGAAGCGCACACGATACGAATCCATTGGACAACAGGTTGACCGAGCTACAACAAATCGTCTCGTTGGCGCAACAGCAGCAACTTCCGCTTGCTACTGTCGATGTACGCTATGGCTTGCATCCGGTCTATACCTTGAAAAATGCGTAACGGCGGGATATATCCTGCCATGTGACACTAGCTGAGATGTCACGTTTACATTGCGAGAGTAGGTCTCGCAAGATCATGTAGTGTGTCTTACACGGAACCGCCCAAAGGAGCGTCAAGGTGCAAGAGCGGGTGATCGTCGGAATCGACGTTGGAACAACAAAAATCTGTGTCCTTGTTGGCGAGTTGGACCGCGACGGGAAACTGAACATTGTTGGCGTTGGCACCTGTCCTTCACAGGGTCTGCGCCGGGGTGTGGTGGTGAACATTGAAGAGACCGTCACTTCCATCGCTGCCGCGTTAGACCGTGCTGAACGGCTATCAGGGAAAAAGCTTACTACCGCATACGTTGGTATCGCGGGTAGCCACATCGAGTCCGAAAACAGTAAGGGCTTTGTGGCAATCTCGCCGAGCCATCGTGACATTATTCAAAACGACATTAGTCGGGCCATTGAGGTTGCGCGTGCCATCCCGTTGACCGCGAACCGCGAGGTGATCCATGTGATTCCGCGGGGCTACGTTGTCGATGGGCAGGAGGGCATCAAGAACCCCATTGGTATGTCGGGCTTCCGCCTTGAGGTGGAGACGCATATCATTACCGGCTCTGTGTCTTCCATTCACAATTTAATCAAGTGTGTGCATAAGTCGCAAGTGGAGATTGAAGACCTTGTGTTGGAGCCACTGGCCTCAAGCGAGGCTGTGCTGGACGACGGTGAAACCGATTTAGGTGTTGCCCTTATCGACATTGGTGGTGGCACGACCGATGTTGCCGTCTTCTCCGACGGGGCTATCTGGCATACCGTCGTTCTGCCCATAGGAGGCAATTTGATTACAAGCGATATCGCAATCGGGCTACGTCTACCTTTTGCCATCGCGGAAGAATTAAAAATTACCTATGGACATTGTGATCCCACGACTATTGCAGAGGACGACATGATAGACCTGGCGCAATTCATGCCGGACTGCAATGATCTGGTGCCACGCAAACTTTTAGCGGAAATCATTCAGGCGCGTGTTGAGGAACTCTTCAACATGGTGCATGAAGAACTGAAAAAATCTGGCTATGACGGCATGTTGCCCGCTGGTCTGGTGATTACGGGTGGTACTGCTGAACTGCCCGGTATCCTCGATGTAGCAGGGCAAACGCTTGATCTTCCCGCTCGCATTGGCACTCCGTTAGGGTTGCTAGGGCTGGCAGATTCAATTAGCCGACCCGCCTATGCTACCTCTGTTGGTCTACTCTTGTGGGGCCTGCGCCACACCTCGCTCTTTATCGACGAGGAGGAGTCAGAAGAGGAAGGGGCAACAAGCGATGTTATGTCTCGCCTGGGCCGTTGGCTGCGAGCATTTATTCCGTAAGGACACGTCTCATCATATGAGCGCGGTAGACGCGCCTGAAAGGGGCCACAAATATGTTACCAATGGGAAATCATCAACTGGAAGGCTTCGCCCAAATCCGCGTGATCGGCGTCGGAGGCGGCGGCAGTAATGCCGTGAACCGCATGATTCAGACCAACATGTCGGGTATTGAGTTCATCGCCATCAACACCGATGCTCAAGCCTTACTGCTGAACGAGGCACCACGTCACATTCGCATTGGCGATAAGCTGACGCGCGGCCTCGGAGCGGGCGGCAATCCCAGCGTTGGCGGCAAAGCGGCTGAGGAGAACGCAGAAGAAATCTATGAGGCACTTAAAGGCTCTGACATGGTGTTTATCACCGCTGGTATGGGCGGTGGTACAG
>JAABVA010000838.1_pt1 | contig 35579 bp, 34 predicted proteins | sample 5560331 | NCBI WGS metagenome assembly JAABVA01 (sample SAMN12812661, study PRJNA571458) | rock metagenome | isolation source: Antarctica rocks | place: Antarctica: Victoria Land, Mt New Zealand sud | collected 2016-01-07 | reverse complement strand
CTAACCCTAACCCTAACCCTAACCCTAACCCTAACCCTAACCCTAACCCTAACCCTAACCCTAACCCTAACCCTAACCCTAACCCTAACCCTAACCCTAACCCTAACCCTAAGACAAAGACAAACAGCTAAATCTCTATCAAATCACTGTCAAAGTGAGTATCTTCTATCATCTTTGTCTATCAGTCAGCATGAAGCATCTGCATTCAATGTTCAGTTCGAAGCTACTGCGATCATATTTAGAAGATTCTCTATCAGAACAGCATTCAGAATCACTCAGATCAATCATTATCAAAGACGATGAACACTGAAAGATAGATGATATATTGAACTTTAGACGCTATCGAGATCGAGTACAGTACAAAGTCAAATGAACAAATCTAGATAGAAATAATGAATGATACTATGTCGATAAAGAGAAATTCGATGACTCAGAGAAAGTTTTGAATGAATTTCATAAGTTATATTCAAACAAACCGCGCTAAATATCGAAATAACTATCAACAAAAGCGAGCAAACGAACTACATTTATGCGAACATGGATTTTCGAAGAGAGAGATAATGTTACGAGCGTATCAAGACTGAACAAAACTGAAGCTCTAATCAATTTGCAGTGAACGCTAGCGAGTTCTCTGCGTAATGATTAGAACTAATCAGCGAGCTAGTCAGGTTTGACTCAGATATGACTCAACACTTTTTTTCTTTCTCAACACTCTTTTCTTTCATCAACATCTTGTTCATCTACATTACATTCTTCTCGTGTCACAAACACATTTCTTTCGAGTCTAGCGCAGTCTCTGAACATTACATAAATAGAAGCTTTTGTATCAATCTTCTTCTGTATTCTTAATATTCAGTTATAGCTATCTTTAAAGATCAAGCACTATTAACTCTGATCTTCATTGATTGTATCATCTAGACACGATTCTGACACAATGATCTCAATCAACATCATATGACTCAACGACAGTTCTTGAAGCTGTATTAAAACAAGATTTTCTTTCATGAATTTTAAATGAAATTTCAGAGACTTAGTGCAAAACTAAAGTATAATAATGAAATTCTACTAAATGATCTTCAGCATAAAATTAGCTCAGATCTTCAGCGAGTCATGATCAATGAACAAACTATGAATTTGAATGAATTTGTTGACATCTGCATCCAAGTCAACGTTCGATTGACGAAATTGAATGCTTGATCAGCTCTCAAGACATCAACAACTCAAGTCGCTCGCTTTATTGCTGACATCTTGATGATGATCATTACTGCGATCTCAGCTTCAATCTTTGCATGAAAGAAATTCAGAATATTGAACGTTGACTCTGTTAGAAAGAAGTTGTTTAAAAAAGAACTTTGCTTCAAATGCAAGAAGTCAGAACATAGAGCACATGACTGTCTTAAGTCAGCTCAGATGCATGAAATTGCAGCGAATTTGAAAAATGATCTGTCTTCGTCAAAGTAGTGATTGAGAGCGACATGCTCATATTTTGCTTCATCAGTATGCTTGATGACTCATTTGATTTCAAATCATTTATTGTGAATGTCATCTTAAGTAATCTAGAAAAGATATTTCGATTCTTCGTTCTGATAAACATTGAAGTCACTGACATGACGTTCATAGATGATTCATTGATTTCAGAGTTATGTGAATGCTTTGATATTCAGTCAATTTCACGGTTCAAATTGAAGTCAATTCATTCATATGACAAAACTCTCAATTGAAGATCTATTACACATGCTTTGTATATTTCAGTCACTATACAAGAACATAAGAATGAAATGATGCTTTTATTAATAACTTGTCTAGATCAGCACAAGATAATCATTGACAATCTTTGATTAAAAAGAAATCAAATTTTGATAAATTCTGCAAATGATCAATTGATATCTTCATTAAATATTTGAATCTCAAAACTTATTGTTTCAAAAACAAGCAGTCAATCAGTATTTCATCGACTTGAATCAAGCGAAATCTGCGAAATAAAATGAAAGAACTTGAAATTCATGTCAATGATCATCTTAAAGCGAACTACAAATTTGAAATCAGTGAATCAATTCATTGAATCAGCTTTCATACGAAAGCAAAGCACTTAAGTTGATCTTGATCAACATGAACTCATTTAGTCATTGAAGAAGAAAGAGCTTGTCAATATTGTCATGATTGAAGTCGTTGCTTATTAAACTCTAGTCAAGAAAAAGAATGTCAAGATCTTTACATTGATTATTAGTGAAATCAACAAGATGCTTAGCTTAATCAAAGATTCAGCGAAACTGAATAAAATGATCTTTGTCATGTCATTAAAGAAACTGAAGAAGAAGCTTTTGATAGTTTATCATGACTTCTGAACGTTTTTGACAGAGAAAAGACAACTCAGTTATTCTTGCATTGATCATATGATCATAAGATTGAATGAGAAGATGAGAGTTAATCTTCTAGAAGTCGATTGTATCTCATGTTGAGTCACAAGTTGCAGAAGATCAAGAAGTATCTAGAAGAAAACTTGAAGAAGAAGTTTATTACACTTAGCAAAGCTTCATTTGCTTCATCAATACTATTCATCGAAAAGAAAGATGATAGTCTTCGCTTTTGCGTGAATTATCAAAAACTAAATGCTTTGATCAAAAGAAATCGTTATTCAATACTCTTGATAGACGAAGTACTCGCTCAAATTCAAGACAGTAAATATCTGACTTAACTTAACATTATCATCACGTTCAATAAGCTTTGCATGAGCACTAAAAGTAAAAATCTAATCACATTCGTCACTTTCTTCAATGTTTACAAATATAAAGTAATGCTCTTTGAATTAATCAATGAATCGACATTCTTTCAGCACTATATCAACAACATGTTGTTCAACTGTCTGCATAAATTCTGTCAGATTTATCTGAATGACATTCTCATTTATAGTAAGATCTTGAAGAAACATAGAACTTATGTGAAAGAGATGCTAAACAAGCTTCGTGAAGTTGATCTGCAAATAAACATTGAAAAGTGCGAATTCAAGATTCAGAAGATCTCGTTTCTAAAACTACTGATATTCATCAATGATTTACAAATGAATTTTTGAAAAGTAGATGTGATTTGAAGCTGAAAAGTGTCTCGATTGTTGACTCATGTACAAATCTTCATTGACTTCTGCAATTTCTATCAACAATTCATAAAGAACTTCTCAAAAATTATTCGATTTATAATAAAGCTGATTCAAAAAAATTATTCATTTGAATGAATAGAGATCTGTTAGATGATCTTTGAGAAATTGAAGCAACAGATGACAACAGCTCTCATTCTGAAGCATTTTAATTCAATCAGAGAAGTTATTTTGAAAATGAACTTCTTGAACTATGTCAACGACGAAGTATTGTCTCAATATGATGATGAAGACATTCTACATTCAATGATCTTTTATAGCAAGAACATAATTTCTGCAGAATGCAACTACGAGATCTACGACAAAGAGTTTTTGACTATTATTCAATGCTTGAAGCATTGATGCTTTGAATTGAAATGTACTGATATTTTGATCAAGATCTTCATTGATCATCTGAATTTGAAGTACTTCATGATCATCAAGAAACTGATCAGATGACAGACTAAATGAGCTGAGAAGTTATTTCAATATAACTTTAAGATCATATATCAATCAGAAAAGCAGAATCTGAAAGCAGACGTGCTGATCAGAATGTCAAACGTCAAGTCAGTTGAATCAAATGATGATTGAAAACTATATCAGCATCAGATGCTATTATCAGCAAGCACATTTGAACTGCAATTAATAGAAGATAATCAAGATCTGACTCAGATTTTGCTCATATTTGACTCAGATTCAAAACAGAAATCGAAAGTTAATGAAGATTCAATCAAAGAGATGATTTCTATTCAGAATTGAATTATAGTCGAAAATTAAACGAATCAACAATATATTGATATTCAAACAGTCATAGAACAGAACAAAAGAACTTGTCAAGATATGAGTCTAGACAATTGCAGAGTACTGAACGAAGTACTTTGAAAGAATGATAGATTGTGAGTTTCTCAGTCAATGATCACTCAATTGATAAGAAAAGCATATGATCTTTTGATCAATAATCATTCTGACATAAATTGAACGTTAAACTTGTTAAGACAATCATATTGCTGATTGAAGATGAGAATGATAATCAAACGCTATATTCAAAACTGTTACGTTTGTTGTAGATCAAAAGCATCAAGAGATCGAATCAATGAACTACTGAAGTCATTGTTTATATCTGAACAATGATGACAAGACATATTATTGAATTTCATTATTAATTTATTGAAAAGTGATGAAAGTAACGCGATTCTGACAGTGATAGATCGATTGTCTAAAGAACGTCACTATATACTTTGTTGATCAGATGACGAAGAAACTTTCGCTGAATAAACAATTAAGCTGCTGCTGATATGAATCTTGAGAACTCATGAGTTATCAAGATCAATAGTGTTCAATAGAGATTTGCAATTCATATCAATTGTCTGAAAGTTTTTATGTCTGAAACTCAACATTAAGATGAAACTATTCATTGACTATCACTCACAAATCAATGATCAAATGAAAAGAGTGAATCAAAATGTAGAATGATATCTACGAAGTTATTGCTTGTACATGCAAGATGACTGATTCATCTGACTATTTATGACTGAATTCGTTGATAACAATGCTATTTCATTATCAATTGAACAATCAGCGTTCTTTCTGAATAAAAGCTTTCACTTTCATATGAGCTTCAATTTGAATTCAACTGAATATGAAATCATTTGAGCTAAAATTCAAGTGAGCAAAGCAGAGAATATATTTAAACACATGAAATGATCATTAACGTTGATTAAGCAGACATTAGTAAGAGTCAAAGTCACAATGAAGAAATAGATTGACAAGCATTGAAAGAAAATGTTTTACAAGATAGATGATATGATGTTTCTGAATTCTAGAAACATTATGATCACAAGATCATCAAAGAAGCTGAATGATAAGATGCTAGAATCTTTTAAGATTCTGACTGAGATCGAACATGCATATTGATTGAAACTGTCATCGACAATGAAGATTCATTCAAAGTTCATCTTGAATCTACTACGATTAAATTCAAAAGATTTTTTGAAAAAACAATAAAATGAGTCATCTGATTTTATAGTGATTTATGATAAAGATGAATGAAAAGTGAAAAACATACTGAACTTCAGACACTACAGAAGATGACTGCAATATCATGTTAATTAAAAAGACTATGACGTTGATCTACATTGATACAATGTCGATGAAAATGAGTTTAAAGACTGCTTGAAAATCATAAATGACTTTCATCAGAAGTATTTGAACAAGTCAAGTTAGAAATTGACTCAACAAGAATCAATTGATTGAACTGCAGCAATGAGAACATTGCTAAATGAAGAGAGAGAGTAATGTTATGAGCATGCATCTCTGTTACTTCTAATTAGTCTGATTAATCTAACATAAACTAGTATAGAGCTGTGAGTAGAGCTGTTGTTGACACGCTAGCAATCTAGCATGTCTTCATGAGTAAAACTCACGTCGTGTTGCATTTTCTTTCTACTTCAGCTTTGAACTTCTAGTTAAAATACACTCATATGATTCGCTCTATGCAAACTCATAACAAATTGTCTTTATATGCTTTCAATCTCAAGAAGTATTGATTATCTTATCATAAGAATCTCATCTCATTGATAATCAGCAGTCAAACAAATCATGCGCTTATGACAGTATTGAAGCAGAAACAGTTGCTAACAACTTGTCTTTAATACGTTGAGAAAGAATCTTTTGAAGATTACAGAATATTGATTGACTTTCACTTTACACTTTGAAGTTAATTTTATTCAATGCAATCTAAGATCATTAGTCGATGACATTGCAATTTATCATGCTAGCGTTTTTTTACATTTACATCAATGCAAGAGATGATGATCAGGTTTTGAGTCTTGAAATTGTCAGTATTAAACCTAATCATTACACATTCAGTAGTGATTTCTGTTTGAAATTTTCAGAAGCTAATTGAGATTAACGCTGTCATGTCGTTGAAGAAAATCAGTGTTACAGCACAGATTTCATCAATTTCTTATCAGAAGAGACACTTCAACAGAATTGAAATTAAATCGCAGCTTTTAAATTCTTTATTGAAATTGACATGAAAGACATTCTCAGTAATACTGATCTTGAAATGCGTTCTTTTCTTTAAGACGTTAACTTCACGTTCTTCAACTTGAAGCACATCGTGATTGAAAATTCAGTCTGATGACTGAAATCATAGACAGCACATTCGATTATTTACGTCGCAAGATCATTAAGTCTGTCTCTCTCATAAACGTGTATTTAATCTCAGAAGTCGAAAAACGCATTTCAATTACTGCAAACAGACAAACATCGAGAAAAGATCGTTTTAACATGAGCGAAGACAGTCATGATGTCAGTGCTGTATCATATCATTAACTCGCTTAAACTGATTGAAAGAATCATTTATCTATTAGTAGAAGAATTAGATGAAATAGATTGAAGTCTGACACATTTTCTTGTAGATCTTGAGACACGTCATTTATGTTTTATATTCAGATCTGACAATGAATTCAAACATGCAAAAAAGCTCATTCAAGAACTCAAAAATTGAAAGATTCAAATCATTATTTATAAATGCAACGTTGTTGAAGTAATCATCAGATTCTTTGCTTTCATTCAATACATGAAATCTTCTGTCTATTCAAATGAAAAGATATGTTCAAATGATAACAATCTTAAGTGTGAAATAAAACATGTAGAAGCTGTTGAAAACGAGGTATGTATGCACATACGTAGACACATATATATATCTCAATGATTAGTTATTTTCGCTTCAATTGAAGTCAACTTGACGCTAGCAATATTTAATCTTTCTTTCACTTCTTTCTTTCTTCATATGTTCTATCTACTAGATAGTTCAGTCAATATATTTACATGTTTATTTATTCTTATGTTCTTGTATATCAAGAAATTATAAGTTCAAATTAGCGCTATTATTACTATTGCACAAATAACAAAGAGCAGAAGCATTGAACTTACTGTCATCAAAAGACGAAATTTTTCCTTTTGATTAAATTTCTATTTTCATATCTCAATCATTATACAACAATGAAAGATTCAAATATTTATTAAATTTCTAAGCTAAAAAGAAGTGAAAATTATAAATTATGAAAGAAAAATATAATCAATGTTTTGAAAGTCAAAGATCTCTGAATAATTCTTTCTGATAAGTTGAAGAAATTAAAATCATTGAAATTTAATATTTCTATAGCAGATAAAAAAGAGTATATCATTGCTGCTCATCATTGAGAAAATAGAAATGACAAAGTCAGTAATATGATTAACTTCAGCTGCAAATATGAACTCAGAGTACATGTTGTTAAAAGTCAGCATAAAGTGAGTCATATAAATGTCATTTAACTAGTAAATAAATGCTAAGAAAGAAAAGTATCTACAGAAAAGAACTCACAACTTATATGTGTATTTTTAATCTTTGTGCTAAACTTGAAAGAATTGATATCTTACACAGATGATGCAGAACTCAATGATATCATTTTTAGCTCAAATACTCATTAAATTCAATTGAGTTAATCAAGATTGAGACTGAGACTGAGTAAGTTTTAATTAATATGCAATCAACATGCTAAAGTTAAATTAAATCATAATCATAATATTACTTCTCTTTTTTAACAATTCATGTTCATATAAATGTATTTTCTTAATGTGCTTAATATGAAAAAAACAATCACAACGCATGCATCACAAATTTTGAAAAAGAGCATTATAAACAAGACAGAGTGAATCTAGAAGATGATTGAATGATGATAAATTGCATGAATCGCAGCAGTGCTGATTCAAAGACGATTGTAAGCGACGTTGATTCATTGCAAGAAAACAGAGATGCAAGATCGAAATGCTCACACAATGATGAAAAGAACGTTGCTAACATTATTAACATACTAATAAAGATATCAACATTAAAGAAAGAGAAAAGCAAAGATCATTCATGAAAAGAGATAGCATTAAAGCTGATTCAATGTCTTCAACTCAACTCAGAAGAAAAACATCACATGAATCAGAACGCGTTCATCGTGAAGAATGTACAGAAACTGAAGACATCAGTTCAACTGCTCAACAAGCAGTTGCATATACAGAGAAGCACACGTCTTTCAACGAAAATCACGTCATGAGCGAACGTGATAAGAGAAGAAATAGTGACAAAGAAGCAATGATTCAGAAATGATCTGTCGTCGCTTTGCAAGAAATGAGAAGTCATGATTAAGATAATGAACAGAAGAGAAATAAAAGAGATACAGAAGAAGTTGATTGAACAAATTCTATAAAGAATCGCAGACGTGTTAACAGATCAAAGAAATCTAATCATGTTGCTTCGCAAGCTGAGTAGCAATGACATTTTTCTTCACGCAGTTAACTCAGATGCTTAAGCAAATCTGAAAAAGACTCAGACATGAGCAAAAGAAATCGCAAGTTCGACACACGTAACACGTTGAATCTTCGTAATGCTGACATATGAAGTATGCACTACAATAGACATGAATAATCAGAAAAAGATCATTGAAAGATTGATAAAAGATAACGCGAGACTTCATGAAAATCTGAAAGTTCTAAGAATAGTCTGACTCAAGAAGATAACAGATAGTGAAAAGATTTATTCATCGCTCATTGTAAAGATCACGATCGAAGCGATGATGAATTGACTAATGAACGTGAGCATGCTGAACTCATATCAAGAATGTGCATGCAAGCTATTTGAAAAGAACTGTTGCATCACACAGTGTTTCAGATGTCATGAATTTGATCACATGACTAAGTTCTGCAGAAAGAATTAGCGCTGCGAAAAGTGCGCAGACAAGCATCATATAAAAAAGTGTGTGATGTCTTTGAATAAAAGACGTTGCGTCAACTGCAACGAAAATCATGAACTCTGAAGATGCATCTGTCTCAAGTGACAACAGCAGATGAAACAAGCGTTCAAAATCTATAGAAACAGATTGTTCAAATACTCTGAGATGTTTAAATACAATTGCACATTCTTCTCGCTATTTCTGAACTCTTTAAATTCAATGAATTCTTTCGATTCAACGAACTTCTCAAGCTCAGCAACAGTCATGCTGAAAATACGCAGTTGAATCGCTGATGAATCAGCTTGACAGATAGTAAAGATCAAGAAGAGACGAGTCAATCTTTTCTCTTACGTAAGTAGCGACTTAAACGAGACAACATCTGAGCAGATTCAGAAACGTTCAATCAGAAAGTGAGAAAGATCATCGATGATCGAAAGCATACAAAGAGTCTTCTCATCACAAAATCAACAACAGTTATGAATAACTTTGTGATAAAACAGTCTTTTCTACAAATTCTACAGTACAACATCAAAAAATCATTAAGAATTTAAGAATTATTTCTAATTGACAAAGAAGTTCGCGAATTCGACATAGTAGTTATACAGAAGCAAGATCACAACAACAATGATTCACAGTCATTTAGCTCAGCACACAACTTCTTTCATTTAATGAAAAACTCGTCATCTCAATCAAGAACATGCATATACATTAATAAATATTTAAGACTTGATTAATGAATAGTAGAAACAGCTGAGTCAAACATTTGCTCAATCAGAATATTAACTTGCAACGCAGATAATGAAACGCAGACGTTAAGACTTCTAAACGTTTACAATTTATGCTCACTGTTTACTACATTTACAGAGAAATCTTCAATCATTTCTTGTTTGAATGAACTACTCAAGAATGATTACAAACAATTGATCATAGAAGATTTCAATCTACATCATTCTCATTGAGAAAGATGAAGATGCTTCACTCGTCATACAACGATTGATACTCTGCTAAACGTCATTACAAACGTAAGACTGAAATTATTGCTGAAATCAGATATTATTACTCACGAAGCTCACAATCAATTTACAATGATTGATCTAGTTTTTAGCAGCGAAAAAATACAGTTCATGACACGCAAGTGCAAGATACGATTCAATCTACATCAGAGATTGAATCATCTTTCGATCATCACAGAGCTATGTTTACAAACAATCTCAGTGCAATTCTTGACTTGATGACTCTGAAAAAAAATAAATACAGAAGCATTGAGTGTTTATCTGCAAATACATCTATCTTTGAAACACTCTCTAGATGACAAGACTATGATGAATGACAGAGTTTGCAAGATTATCAAAGTGCTACAGAAGATCATCAAGAAATTTACTCTCTGAGCAAAGTCATTAAATTGAGCAAAAGACTTTTGAAATCAAGACTGCTTTGAAGTAGTAATGAAATCAAGACGACTGCAAATCATATGAAAAACGCAAAACATATTAGAGGCGTGAAATGAATATCTGAAGCACAATGATCATAAAAACAAGATCATTCAACAAATGAAATGCGCACACTTCAGATCACAAATGCATGAGTTAAGCGAAGCATTCAAATCAATATGATGCTTTGCAAAATGAGCTAGAATTGAAATTCAGCTATTTAAAAAGCTTTCTCAGTTTTCATCATTGAAGTGAAGTGACTTCAATCATATAACTGTTATGAGTCTGCATAGAGCGAATCATATGAGTGTATTCTAACTAGAAGTTCAAAGCTGAAGTAGAAAGAAGATGCAACACGACGTGAGTTTTACTCATGAAGACACGCTAAGTCGTTAGCGTGTCAACAACAGTTCTACTCACAGCTTTATACTAGTCTATGTTAGACTAATCAGACTAATCAGAGATAACAGAGATGTATGCTCGCAACATTATTTCTTCTCTTCATCTAGCAATGTTCTCATTACTGCAGTTCGATTGATCAATTCTTGTTGAGTTGATTTCTAACTTGACTTGGTCAAATACTTTTGATGAAAGTCATTTATGATTTTCGAGCAGTCTTCGAACTCATTTTTATCGACATTGTATCAATGTAGATCGACGTCATAGTTTTTTCAATTGACATGATATTGCAGTTGTTTTCTGTAGTGTCTAAAGTTCAGTATGTTCTTCACTTCTCATTCGTCTTCATCATCTATCACTATAGAATCAGACGACTCATTTCATTGTTCTTTCAGAAGATCTTTTGAATTCAGTCGTAGTAAATTCGAAGCGAACTTTGAATGAATTTTCATTGTCGATGACAGTTTCAATCGATATGCATGTTTGATCTCAGTCAAAATCTTGAAAGATTCTAGCATCTTATCATTCAGCTTCTTTGTTGATCTTGCGATCATAATGTTTCTAGAATTCAGAAACATCATGTCATCTATCTTGTAAATTATTTTCTTTCAATGCTTATCAGTCTGTTTCTTCATTGTGATTCTGACTCTTGTTAATGTCTGCTTGATCAACGCTAATGATCATTTCATGTATTTGAATAAATTCTCTGCTTTGCTCGCTTGAATTCTAGCTTGAGTGATCTCATATTCAGTTAAATTCGAATCGAAGCTCATATGAGAGTGAAAGCTCTTATTCAGAAAGAACGCTGATTGTTCAATTGACGACGAAATAGCATTGTTATCGACGAATTCAGTCATAGATAGTCAGATGAATCAATTATCTTGCATGTACAAGCAATAGCTTCGTAGATATCGTTCTACATTCTGATTCGCTCTTTTCATTTAATCGTCGATCTGTGAGTGATAGTTGATGAATAGTTTCATCTTGATGTTGAGTCTCAGACATAGAGACTTTCAGACAATCGATATGAACTGTGAATCACGATCGAATACTATTGATCTTGATAGTTCATGAGTTCTGAAGACTCATATCAACAGCAGCTTGACTGTTCATTCTGCGAAGATTTCTTCATCATCTGATCAACACGATATATAATGTCGTTTCTTAGACAATCGATCTATGACTGTCAGAATCGCGTTGTTTTCATCACTTTCTGATAGATCAATAATGAAGTTTAATGATACGTTCTGTCATCGCTGCTTGAGTATGAGCAATGACTTCAGCAGTTCATTGATTTGATCTCTCAATGCTTTTGATCTATGACAAACGTAACAGTTTTGAATGTAGCGCTTGATCATCGTTCTCATCTTCGATCAGCAATATGATCGTCTCAGCAAGTTCAACGTTTGATTCATGTCAGAGTGTTCACTGATCGAAAGATCATGTGCTTTTCTTATTAATTGAATGATCATTGACTGAGAAACTCACAGTTTATCATTCTTTCAGAGTACTTCGTTCAGTACTCTGCAATTGTCTAGACTCATATCTTGACAAGTTCTTCTGTTTTGTTCTATGATTGTTTGAATATTGATACATTGTTGATTCGTTCGATTTTCTGCTATAATTTGATTCTGAATAGAAACTATCTCTTCAATCGAATTTTGATTAACTTTTGATTTAAGTTTCAAATCTGAGTCAGATTCTGAGTCAGATTTGAGCAATATCTGAGTCAGATCTTGATCAGCTTTCTGATCATCTTCTTGATCAGCTTTCATTGACTGCAGTTTAAATTTGTCTTTTGACAATAGCATCTGATGCTGATATAGCTTTCAATTATTATTTGCTTCAACTGACTTGACGTCTGACATTCTGATCAGCGCGTCAGCTTTCAGATTCTGTTTTTCTGACTGATATATGATCTTGAAGTTATATTCAAATAACTTCTCGACTCATTTAGTCTGTCATCTGATCAGTTTCTTAATGATCATGAAGTACTTCAAATTCAGATGATTGATGAAGATCTTGATTGAAATATCAGTACATTTTAATTTGAAGCGTCAATGCTTCAAGCATCAAATAATAGTCAAAAGCTCTTTGTCGTAGATCTCGTAGTTGCATTCTGCAGAAATCATGTTCTTGCTATAAAGATCATTGAATGTAGAATGTCTTCATCGTCATATTGAGACAATACTTCGTTGTTGACATAGTTTGAAAAGTTTGTTTTCAGAATAACTTCTCTGATTGAATCAAAATGCTTCAGAACAAAAGCTGTCATTATCTGTTGCTTCAGTTTCTCAAAGATCGTCTGACAGATCTTTGTTCATTCAAATGAATGATCTTTTCGAATCAGCTTTATCATAAATTGAACAATCTTTGAGAAGTTCTTTATGAATCATCGATAGAAATTGCAGAAGTCAATGAAGATCTGCACATAATTCAATGATCGCGACACTTTTCAGTCTCGAATCACATCTACTTTTCAAGAGTTTATTCATAGATCATTGATGAATTTTAATAATTCAAGAAACGAGATTTTCTGAATCTTGAATTCACACTTGTCTATGTCTATCTGTAGATCAACTTCACGAAGCTTGTCTAGCACTTCTTTCACGTGAGTTCTATGTTCTTTCAATGTCTTACTGTAAATGAGAATATCATTCAAGTATGTTTAACAGAATTTATGCAGACATTTGAACAACACATCGTTGATATAGTGCTGAAAAGACGCAGATTCATTAGTCAATTCAAAGAGCATTACTCTATACTTGTAAACATCAAAGAAAGTAACAAAAGTAGTTAAATTCTCGCTTTCTGAACTCATGCGCAGTTTATTGAACGCGATGATTATGTTGAGTCAAGTCAAATACTTACTGTCTTGAATTCAAGCTAGTACTTCGTTTATCAAGAGTATTGAATAACGATTTCTTTTGATCAGAGCATTCAGTTTTCGATAGTTCATGCAAAAGCAAAGACTATCATTTTTCTTTTTGACAAATAGTATTGACGAAGCAAAAGAAGCTTTGCTGAGTGTGATGAACTTCTTCTTCAAATTCTCTTCTAAATACTCTTTGATCTTCTGTAGCTTGTGACTTGACATAAAGTACAATCAACTTCTAGAAAGTTGATTCTCTTCTTTTAATTCAATCTTATGATTGTATGATCAATGCAAGAGCAACTGTGTTGTCTTTTCTCTATCAAAAACGTTCAGAAAGTCGTGATAAACTATTGAAAGCTTCTTCTTCAGTTCATCTAATGACATGACAGAGATAATTTCATTCAGTTTCGTGAAATCTTCAATCGAGCTAAGCGCTTTGTTGATTTCATTAATGATCAAGAAGAAGATCTTGATCTTCTTATTCTTGACTAGAGTTTGATATGCAGCGACTTCAATCATGACAATATTGACGAGTCTTTTTTTCTCAATTGATTGAAAGAGATGAAGTTGATCAGAATCAACTTGAATGCTTTGCTTTCATATGAATACAAATTCAATGAATTGAACAGATTCAATAAACTGATTCACTAGTTTCAAATTCGTGAATCACTTCAAGATAATTGTCGACGTAATCATCAAGTTCAAGTTCTTTTGTTTCATTTTGCAAATCTCGCTTGACTTAAATTTGTGAAATGCTAATTGACTGCTTACTTTTGAAACAACAGATTTCAATGTTCAAATCTTCAATGATGATATTAATCAATCATTTGCAGAATTTATCAAAATTTGATTTCTTTTCAATCAAAGATTTTCAATGATTATCTTGTGCTGATCTAGACGAGTTATCAATAAAGACATCATTTCATTCTTGTGTTCTTGTATCATGATTGATATATACAGAGCGTATGTAATTGACTTTCAATCAAAGATTTCATCATACAATCAAATCAACTTTGATTTTGACAGCAATATTGACTGAATATCAAAGCGTTCACATAGCTCTGACATCAAAGATTCATCAATGAAAGTCATGTCAGTGACTTCAGTATCTATCAGAGTGAGAGATCTGAATATCTTTTCTAGACTACTCAAGATGATGTCAACAGTGAACGACTTGAAATCAAATGAATCATCAGACATGCTGATGAAACAAAATATGAGTATATTGCTCTCAGTCACTACTTTGACGAAGACAGATCGTTTTTCAAATTCGCTGCAATTTCGTGCATCTGAGCTGATTCAAGACAGTCATGTGCTCTATGTTCTGACTTTTTGCATTTGAAGCAAAGTTCTTTTTTAAACAACTTCTTTCTAACAGAGTCAATCTTTGATATTCTGAGTTTCTTTCATGCAGAGATTGAAGCTGAGATCGCAGTAGTGATCGTTGTCAAGATGTCAGTGATAAAGCGAGCGACTTAAGTCGTTGATGTCTTGAGAGCTAATCAAGCATTCAATTTCGTCAATTGAAAGTTGACTTGCATGCAGATGTTGACAAATTCATTCAAATTCATAGTTTGTTCATTGATTGTGACTCGCTGAAGATCTGAGCTAATTTTATGCTGAAAATCATCTAGTAGAGTTTTATTATTGTATTTTAGTTTTGCACTAAGTCTCTGAAATTTCATTCAAAATTCATGAAATGAGATCTTGTTCTGATACAGCTTCAAATACTGTCGTTGAATCGTGTGATGATGATTGAGATCATCGTACATCTTATTTATAATCAACAGTACTTCTTCGACTTCTAGAAATGAGTTTAGAGACGTGTCTCTCATTCGAGATGCAATATGTTTGATCGCAGCTTCACTGACTCGACTTTCGATGTATGCAATCTTCAACTCTTCGATAGAAAAATGATTCTTGTTTGTCTTCAGCTTGTTTTGTATTCGAAACAGTCAATTGTTTACATTCTGCGTCGAATCTTCGAACAGAGATGAATTGAGTAACTTGATCGACTTCGAAGATCAATCTTCAGAAGTCGAAGTATCTTGTCGACTTGATGCAGCTTCTAAATGACGTATAATCACGTTCTTGTTTCTATTCTCTTTCTGCAGATGCGTCTGCGTAATCTTCAACGTGATGTTTATCTCGTTGACATCTTTTAACATCTGAATCATGTTATTGTGAATCTTGATTTCGATGTCGTGCTGTTGACAAATGTACTTGATAAAGACAACAATGTCGTTTGCTTCATGAGTGCTTATTCAAGCATTCAGTTCAGTGCTGATGCTGATCTTGATCATTTCGTGATCAAAAAGCAACGCGTTCATGTTCTTTTCTTCTGTATTCAACGACGCATTCGTGTCTTCTTCTTCTGATGCTGCTCGATTCTGTGATAGAAGTGATTTTCTTCTAGCATTTCGAAGTTCGTAGCGAGCAATGCTCGCTGATTCTGAGCTTCTAGCCATGATATGAGTAGAAAATTGCTGATCGAGATTCTGATGTTACTCTATCAAACTTTCTGAGTTCGAGCAACGACTAGTACTCTATCGAACTTTCTGAATTCAAGTACTGCTGAAATTTCTGATTTCTGATGATGAGTTCAATAAAGAGTTAATCAAGAGCAACGCGTTCGTGTTCTTTGATTCTGATTCTACCGAAATTTCTGGTTTCGAATCAAGATTCTTCTTTAGAAATTTCTGATTTCTATCGAGCTTTCTGAGCTCAAGTTCTGATTTCTCTGTCAAAATTTCTGAATTCAACTTCTGATTGAGTTGATTGTGTAGCTTGTTTTTGTATCGTCTACACATCGATAGCAAGATTAATGAGCTTTGAACTAATGTTATGAGTCTGCATAGAGCGAATCATATGAGTGTATTCTAACTAGAAGTTCAAAGCTAAAGAAGAAGAAAGATGAAACACGTCGTGAGTTTTACTCACGAAGGCACGCTAGGCCGCTAGCGTGTCAACATCAGCTCTATACTAGTCTATGATAGTCTAACATGATTTATGTTAGACTAACTCGAAGTGCACGCTCGCAACACAGCTCTCTTGTTGTCAACATCATATTGAATATTATGATGATTAAGCATGTGAATGCTCTGAAGTTGAAATCAGAGTTCAAGTCTCATAAGCTTATCAAAAAGAAAAGAGCTTTTGATGCATAGAAACAAGAAAAGAACAAAGATTTAATCTTCATCATTGACATTAATGAAGATTTAAAGTATATCAGCGATGCATCAGATGATGATGTTGATGATAATGAGCATGATAAGTAATGTTATACTTTTCATCATTAAACATTTAATTAACAGTATCAGAACTGAAGAATGATGATTCAATTGATGTTGATCTTTTCATAACATTTTCGCAATCTAGATTCTTAAACTTCGAAGAATTCACATTGTCTACGTTACTCAATACAGCAAGATCTACAACAACTTCACTTTTGAATGCTCAATTTTCAGCGTCTGCTCATTTTGATCGAGTTACATCATACTTGACTGAGAGAAATAAATTGAAGAAAGATGATCAATTATTACAAAAGATTATGAATCAAAGAAATTTGATGAAATTCATTGCAGTCTCTAAATTAAACGAAGAGTCTAAGTCATCATCTTTAACAGTGAAAAAAGAACAGCGCAAAATGACTTTTTCTTTGAAGTTGAGTTCTGTTTCAACACGTAAACGTAGCTTTGAAATGACTAATTTCAAGAAGAAATCATCATTTAAGAGTAAAGCTAAATCGAATGCATTGTCTAAGCAAAGAAGACAAAAAGACATCAATAAAAAGCTCATGTAAATAGTTTTGCAATTCATTTTGCAATTCATTTTGCAATTCATTTTGCAATCTACTCTTTTCATGAAATTGCTTACGCATTTTTCAAGCAGTTTAGTTTAAGACAGTGACTGAGATCTGAATCAATGATAGAGAAGTCAAAAACATTTCTCTACATACATATAAATTTCTTTTTGACATGTAAATAAAGATCATTCATACATACACATTTTAAAATTTTATAATTTCATTCTACTAGTACTTATTTCAAATAAGTAAAATGTTTAAACATATCATTGAGTTTGATTTAACTCATCAAGTTGATCGAGTTGAGTTGAGAGTCTGACTTAACTCGATCGAGTTAAATTGACTTTTCTCAACTCAACTTAACTCTGAAACTCAACTTAAGTTGAGTTGAGCAACTCGAACTTGATGACAGATCTAGTCACGTCTTCAAACTTTCTTCTTTTTCTGTCAGTTCAATGAGCAGTATACTCTATCACTGACAAGATTCTTTAAGTCATTGATGTCTTTTTCGTCTTGTTTTCAGCATTGAAGTGACTCATGAACGCTTACGTAGTATGATTTCACTCAAATCAACTCTTTTTTCTTTTTATTTAACTCTTTATCTGATACGACTTTCTTATCAACTATGTTGCAACACTTGTGCATGAAGACTGTCAACGCATCAAGAAGCTTCTTTATGTTCAGAATTTTAACTAAAATCAATGCATGACATTATAACTTTGAATTGAGTTTTGTCTCTTGTATTTGATTGCATTGTTTGCAAATAAGTGTGTCTTGAATTTTATGAAGATTAAAGATACAACTGAATCATATTATTATAGCAGTCAATGCATGCTTGTTGATTTTACTTTGTCTTGTATCTCTGTAAAGAAAAATATCTTTCATTGCAAGAAGATTCAGATGTCAAGTATTGTGATGCAATAACTGTCTTTGAAACATTTCTCATTTGTTGATGCAATTGAAAAAGATCTTTATTAAATGCTTGTATGCAATCTCACTGTGCTTTGTATTGAAATTATCAGCACTATCATATCTTTGAATCTGACTTGCATAATGTATCATTGCATGTAGTTTTGAAATGTTGAAATGATCAACGTCTGTATCTGAATGCTCAGATTGCAAATGACGAAAAACATTCTTTAGCTTGTTCAATTAAAAAAGCGCATGTTCAAGATATCAAATAGTTTTTTCATCATGTAAATGATACTGAGCAAGTATCATGAAGTCTATCACTGCAAATGCTTTTGTGATCAGAAGCAATGTGATGACTGATATAAATTAACATACAATTGACTTTTAATTTGCATCAGTTCATTGCTTAATCATATTGTACTTGACAAATCTCTTCATGTCTTTAAATAATGAAATGATGCGAAATCTTTGATTCAGCTGAGCTGTTTCTGATGCATCGTTTAAAGCTAATTTGATTTCTTTTCTTCTTTGACTTGTACAAACATTTTCGTTGATGATTTGACTGAGTCATAACATCAGATACGAGATGATTCTCTTAAGTAGTTGATGTAACATGTTTATCATCATTGTTTTGTGAATATTAATAAACATATGTAATCATGCAAAGTTTTTCACTGAATGTATTCAAGCAGAGTCATTCTCAATTATATTGTTCTTTCTTTGTTGTCTCTGTTGATTTTTAGTGAACACATGCGTTTGAATTGATCATGTCTTATCTAAATTTTTGCGCTCATGAGATGATACTTGACAGATAAAGCATTGTTGATTTATCTTGATGTCTGTGATTAATACTTGTTTCTCATAGTTCATCATGAACTCAATGATTATTGAATAACATTGTTTTATTTTATTGTTCATGCAAAGAATAAAAATGTCGTTTCTGAACATAACTTCAATGACTGTTACATGTGAGATCATGTATTAATGCATGATGATACATGTTTAACGTACGCTTGAGTATGATTGATAACATCATGTGTCAAATCTTTGACTTGATATCGTTGTTATCATTGTCAACTATGAGAAGAAATTTCAGAAGAATCAATCTTGATCGTTTTTGAGCATGTCTTGTGCATCGATTTAGATTTTCTATCGTTAGATATATAAATCATGCAGATAGATTGCTTTAATGCTTAGTCAAGACTGTCTTATCGATGAAAATTAACAGTGATATCACGATAGCATCATCAGAAAGCTTCTTTTGGTTTTCTCATCATCAATCAGCAGTATGCATCTCGTCATAGACTCGAAAGTTGTTGACATTATAATGTCAAACGAGTGCGTAGATCAGCTCATCTTGAAATGATGAGTGACTCAACAAGAATCGAAATATCTTGATGATGTTGCAATACAAAATGCAGTGCTGCTCTTCTTGAACTTCTTCGTAACTGAATTCAACTGTGAACATTCAAGAATGTCACTCATCGTTTTTGATATTATACAAAATCTGATGTAGAAGTATCAATCACTTGTTCACATCATGAAAGCTGACATGTTGATGTAAGACTCATAAGCGCAAGTCTTGAAAAATTTAATTAACACTGTCTTTGATAATCTTTATTTAATGAAGTCAGTGAGCAAACGCGTAATCTGCTTTGCATTGAAATAAATAGTATTGATTGTTGTTTATGTTCTTGATCGTTTGAAAATTCAAACTCAATGACTCTGATACTTTCTTTGACACGTCAACTGTCATCTTGATATCATGATCAGTTGTCTCGACGAAGATTTCAACTTGCAGCGCTGATGATGTGAAGAAAAGTTCAGTCTGAAGTTGTATCATTTCGAATCTTGATGATATATGTTTCATATTCTGATTCAAATCAGCGTTATTCATCTCAATGTTCATGTGCTCTTCTGCAAAATTATCTATTAACACATATTCTTGATTTTCATCTTCAATGTTCATCTGAACATTTTCATCATGAGAATCATTCAAGTTTGAATCTCATTCTGCAGTTTCATGATCACGTCAGATGAGCTGCATCGAATTGCATGATGATGATTCTGATGATGATAACTTTCGTCAGAAAATCTTTCGCGATCGATTATGCAAGCGAACATGACAGTGATGAAGATGATGTTCAAGCTCGCTGATGTTGTTTATCTTCATCTTACATAAAGAACATACGCGCTGCATTATCTGTAAGTCTTTGATTAGTGTTTTTATATAACTTGTACGAAGCAATGATGAATTGTAATAATTTTTTACACTTAACTGTTTATCTATGCATGAAATGTCAGTAACAAGATGAATTGAAAAATGTTAATTGCAAAGTCAATGAATCACGTTTATTCAGAAGTTATTGACTTCAATTTGAGCTCGATAGTTAAGATATGTAAACTATATTTAGCTAAATCATAAAGAAAACGAAATCAATCACTTGAATAAATATCATTGCTATTCTCATGATCTAGCTATTGTCACTCAAGATGTGATCATCTAAATCTTTTATAAGATGAAAGTAATGATTGCTAAAGTGCTATATATCTCAAGTTGAAGCAATCTTCAGAATTTACAAACTTTATCTTGTCATCGTCATTTATCTCGCTCTTGTCATGACTTAATGAGCAACTCAAGAGATATATGACTATGCATTTATCTTCTTCATCTTCATTTGAAACTCTCTGATAGCATGTCAATTGCACTTAAACTCATCGTCACTTCTTCTGAGCTTATCATAAGTGCAAAGCTGCTTAGATTTTATAGTCGTCATTATTTGATGTACAATGAAGATTGAGAAGATTTAAGTATTAAAGACTAAAGATTTAAACTTAAATGAAGAGATTAGCTGATCAACAAATGTAAAGATGAGTTCATTAATCAAATAAGTGACAGTAACAAATGAAGATGATTGTTGATAATGAGATGACATTGAAAATAATGTAGTTTTGTTTCAAAGAATCTCTTGTCTGATGATTCTTTGTGTGACGTCGATTGCTTATTTGAGTGATGACAAGAATTTTAATGCATTTGATGATACATTTTGATTGAACTCATCTATTGCTACTGTCAATAGTTAGATCATGAGTTCAATTACAATGCGCATATTAACGAATCAGATGTTGCTGCATACATCAACTTCAATGAAAGCATACTTGATGATGTTGCACTATAGATAGTGTTTGCAATAAACTGACTGCTTGATGAAGACTTCAATTTCATCAATGAATCTTCATCTCTTGAGAATGAATGAAGTCGTTTAATGACTAAACTGAATGAAGAGTTGTTGCAGTCAATCTCTTTATCATCTCTCACGATTGCTGTTGCTCAATATCATATCGTCTTCAATTTTATTGCTTCATGAGAATGATTTATATCTTGATGATAACAGATGCAAGTGAAGTTTTTACACTGCTTGTGATAACATCGTCAACGAGTAAGAAGATTGAGTATGTATGACTCATCTTTCTACAAATGCTTCTTATGTTTGTTCTTTAAATGCTTTACACAAGTGATGTCGCTGATCTGAATGAAAGCAATCAGTTAGCTGATACACAGAAGAAGTAACTCAAAATGATAATTAAGATTTCATCTTTCAACACTTGTATTTCTCTGTCTTTTCTTGATACTTTGAACTCAAGAGAAGTTTCATCATTTGTGATATAATTGCTGAGATCTTTGCGAATTCATGAACTGATCAATTCGATGATGAACTCTCTTTTGTCACTATTCTGCAAATGAAACAGTATATTCTTCAGATTTCTTCAGTCATTACATCTTTTCAACATCTCTGTCATCTCGATTAATTAATTGAAGCAATGAACAATAGTCTGATTGCAAAGCGAAAAATGCATGTAGTTTCAGTTGATACATCAGTCGAAGATCAAACGAGATTGATTGTTACATCAAAGCTTAAAGTCAAACTCGCTTGCATAATTGAATACTTTTGTATCTGAGTCATGTGAAATATTTCTATCATCAAGTACGATTGTTCAATTCACAACATAAGACAGATCATATACATCTAATTCATCGTCGTGAAAGTCTACAAACTTCTCAATCATGTTTTCATTTGTCTTTTCATTATATATTTCAGAATCAATTCTGTTCTTTCAACTGTTATCATTGACACTCAAGATCTGCTTGAATTAATGCTCTGTATTATGTTTAAATCATGAGTTTAAATCAGTAAATAAGACAGTATTTTTAAAAAGATACTTGATGTTTTTCAAATTAAACTGTTTGTCTTATGACTCTGTTTTATTTGTTTGCTTTGAAACATTCAATATTCTCTCTACGACTGCTTTTTCAACAGATTCAAAAGATGAATGAAGTTCAAAAGTAGTATTTCTTCATCTTTTAACATGTTGAGTAGTGAAAGCTTGTCTAGCACTAGTCGTGATGTTTCATATGCGTTCAGTCAACACTATCTTCATGATAGTGTCATTTGATGTCTATTAAGTCACAAGTAATGCAAAAAGTGATTGAGAAGAAAGTGAAATTATGCAATACGTTTGAAAAATTGAAGTGCATGAGATTCAATGAACTTGAATAATGATTCTTTGAATCTGCTTTAATTTGAGAATGTCGTTCTTTAACATCTTGACTCAAAGAAAATTTCTTAACTTTCTCTGCTGTTGAATCAACAACGACATCACATTTCAGTGATTCTATGACAATCATCATCTCATTTTTCAATCATGTAAACTATGATTTGCATCATCAAATGCTTGAATGTAATCTTCACAACAAGATGTTAATGCTATGCTACTCAAAAGAGACTTCAAACAAATTACTTATCTTCATAACTGTATTCAGAAAGCAATTGATAGTAATGTGAAAGTTATGCAATCATCAAATGAGTAAATGCAACATGTCTTAATTGAACTACATGATTGATTTGCTCACTGACAATAAATGAATCATTGTAATTCGTGATGCTCTTATGAAAGCGCTTGCTATTACATTCTCATGAATTGCAACAGTGAGAATGACAAACAGATTCACTTGAAAGCATTATGATTTATGACTTGCAGTGTGATACTGATTTTGTTAACAGACGTCATGATGCTAGAAGATGATCAGTTATGCTTTCTAAGCAAAGAAAATCTCGATTCGATATAAATGACTGACTATCTTGACAGATTCTGATTGAATTATGAAGATATATATCGTATTTTCACTATGAATTGATTTATTCGTCTCGAAGAACGTTCTCAGTATAGTCACGAAAGTCAACAAATGATCATCACAGAAAGACTCAACATGAAGAATATGCAAATCAATGAAGATGTGACTGAGATGTTTATGATGCAGCTTGTTTGCTTATGTCTCAGAGTGAAACATGATAAGCGATAAAAATGCAAACAATATTCATTGTATCATTTTTTCTATATCATTAACTTGAATATAGTGAAGAATACAATTTAAATAAGCAGAATTCAATAAAAGATGAATAACAGCTTTGTTGTTTTATGAATGAAAGATAATCATCATATCAAAATTGAGATCAACACTTTTATCATTTTAATTATATTTAATAGAAAAATACAATTCGTCAACGAGATCTTGCTCACTTTATTCAAGTGTGTGCTTTTTTAAGAAACTCAACTTTTGAAACATCATAACAATTAAATCAGAATCATTCTCATTTTAAAGACTTTCTATCTTTCATCACAATTAGATAACACTTTCTATTCAAGCTGTGATCATCAAGATTAATCTTTCAACTTCAACTCACATCAGTTTAGAATTTTACATTTTACAACATTATTTTACTTTCTATTTTTCATCACAATTAGATAACAATCTCAATTCAAGCTGTAATCATCAAGATTAATCTTTCAGCTTCAACTCACATCAGTCTAGAATTATACATTCTGCAACATTATTTCACTTTCTATCTTTTATCACAATCAGATAACAATCTCAATTCAAGCTGTGATCATCAAGATCAATCTTTCAGCTTCAACTTACATCAGTTTAAAATTTTACATTCTGCAACATTATTTCACTTTCTATCTTTTATTACAATCAGATAACAATCTCAATTCAAGTTGCAACTGTCAAGATCAATCATTCAGTTTAAATTTACATCAGTCTAAAATTCAACATTTTGCAATCTCATTTTATTCATTGTACATTCTACAATCTCACTGCTTCTTATTGCTTCTTCATATTCAACAACTTAATGTCATCTCACATCATTACTTTACGTCTTTTAATAAACATCTCATCATGATGTTTAAAAAGAAGTTCAAAGCAATATTGATAGATAAAGATGCAACGACTAACATCATGTATCACACATCTCAAGCAATGAAGCTTGAGAATGACAATTGCACTATTTTTATTTCAAATAATGAGAAGATGACGCAAAAAGCAGATTTAGCTGAACATCAGAGCATTAGATCTATCATCTTTTGAGTTAAGATTGTTTTCAAAATCAATGAAGTAGTCAAATCAGTAATTGATGCATTTGATTCTTTAAATGAAAGTCTTTATGTTACTTGCAAGATTGTGATGAAGATCTTGATGAACTAAACATTCAGCATTTGCTTCGACATTAAATTACATTAAGTCACATCATTGTTATTCAAAAGCTGTCTTTCTGTTCACGACATCTTATATAACTGAGTCTTTCGCTTACATTCAAATTCTGACATTCGCGACGTTATTGTTATGAACTATTCAAACATATCTTTGTCACACACTTCTTATTTTAAATTTATGTTTTTCATACACAACATTGATGATTCAAAGATCAAGAATCTGCGTTGAAATGAATGAATGACTCTTCTTGAATTTATCTTCAGATCAATCTCAACTCATACTTAGTTGATTCTGCTTGAGAATCATGAAAGTTCATCAGTTCTTCAAAATATAAAGAACACACTTAAAGAAATCTTCGATTTGTCAGAAGATTGCATAGTCAAGCTGAAGATCTTTATTTTGATGATTGAACGAGATACATTTCTGAATTAGTATTGAAAATTCAACAGTAGCATCAGAATAAAGCGAGACTTTTCAGCATTCAACATGTGATTCAGTCAGTTTAAAAATCACAAGCATATCATTCAAGTAGAACAAGTGACTTCAAAGAAAAATCATTCAACTATCTATCTATCATATCAACGCACTTATTATAATGATAAAAAGTGTTGACTTATTGAAGATTTCTCTAGACTACAGTTGATGAAAACACAGCGAGCATTGATTATGAAGACTCAAACATTGCTTTGCAAGTTGCGTGCACTTATCACATTTGCAAGAACAGACAAGAAGTATGTTAATTTGCTGCATCTTTTCAATTGTTTTAACTATCAATTTGACTTGAAGAATCACTTTAAAGTGCAGATCAACAATGACAAATGAACTACTATCATTCTTGTCAAGTTGTTTATTTTCTTCAACACGACAGATGTGAGCGTAGCTCTTCATTACTTTCTCATTAAGACAAATTGAAGTTCAATTGAGTTGAAGTCAACGTTCAATCTTCGTGAGCATAAGCGACAGAATGATGATAAACAAGTACTTCAGTATTGTCTTTTCGATGCATCAAACATAATCTCAGTTCATGTAATCATGTCTGACAAGCTCGACAGAATCAAAATAGCGACAATCAGAATTTTTAATTCTGCTCATATTGACGAGAGAAATTATAAATACAACGATCACTTTCGCGATATTATACTGAGTTAAAATCTTCGTATCAAATTCACATCAATTCTCTTTGAAGACTTGAATCTCTTAACTACTCTTACTGAGTGAGATATTAAGCTGAATAAGTCTCAGATGTTGATCATGCAATATTTTCAGAATCTTCTCAATGATTTTGATCTTATCAAGAAACTCTTTGAAATCGAAAAAACATTGATGAATGTCATTATCACAATGCTACTCTTAAAGCTGAGCAAGAAAGTCAAAGTGCTGAACTCATTCAACAACACAGCTGATACATTTATTCTCAAACTGAATGAACAGCTTCAGCGACTGAAAAACAAAGACATCATTCTAATAAATAAAAAGATCGTTCGTTTTCACTTGCAGTTCACTGAACGTCAGATAGTCGCTTAAGACAGTTGTACGTCTTACTTAGTAAACAACAATTTCACTCAACAACAATGAAATGTCTCTTACGAGCTATCTGATGTCTTCTATGATCAGCTGACACATTGAATTATCGATCAAAGCAAGAAGACTCTACATGACATTAAAAATCGTTGATACAAATTGCATCAGATCAGTCTTGATACTCTGCTTTTAAAAGTCACGAGTTTAAGCAATCATTCAATGAATAAGACGTAATTTCAGAGTCAACAGAATGAACAGAGTGATAAGCAGCATGAGACACAAGATTCTTCAATTGTATAAATCAATAATGAAGAAGTCAATGTGACTCACGAAGATTTTAAGAGCAACGATAATTCACTCAATGTGAATTACGAAGATTTTAATTCTCATGTTACTCGTCAATTCTTGAAGCGAGATCACTGTTATGATTCTAGTCTTCATCTATTCTTTCTAGCTCTGATCTGAGTTTCATTCTAATTGAGTTTAGTGAGCATTCAAGTTAGTAGTGATGTCATTGAAACTCTGCATCATATTTGTAAGACATCAACTCTTTCAAGTCTAGCACAGAGCTGAGAAACATATATATAAAGAATTGAGTTCTTTTCTGTAGATACTTTTCTTTCTTAGCATTTATCTATTAGTTAAATGACATTCATATGACTTGCTCTATGTCGATCTTTAACAGTAGATAAATGCTAATCAATTCTGCTATCGACGTGTAGATGATACAAAATAATCTACTTCTATTCAGAAAATTCGCAAGAAATTCTTTGAATTACTTTCATCAAAACACACATTCAAATTTATTCAAATTTATCAAATCAATCACTCAATCTTATCACAATCAAATCTATCTATTTATCTTTATCTTTCTCACAATGACACGTGACTCTGAATCAGTCAAATTATGAACAGCTCATCTGCTTAGAAGCATTGCTAGTAGATGAGTTTTTCTTATTTCTTTCGATGCTTCAGCGAAATCTCAGAATGTCGCTATCTCATAAGACATAAATATAAGTCAACAACTTCGTCAATGAGCTATCAATCAGTTAAACGAGATCATCAAGATGCTGATCGAGCTAAAAGATCAATGAAACATGACTTTGAAACTTAACGAGCAATGAATCGATTTACAAGTCGATCACATCAAGAGACTTAATGAGCTAGAGATCAATCAAACAACAATAGACATTCAAGAAAAAATTATCATTGAACTATGAAAGAAAGTATTGAGTCTCAAAAAGAGACAACGTTCAGCAAATCATCTTTGATCTCAACAGTCTATGAAGTCTTGAGCTTCTATCGAGAATCATACTCGACGAAAGTCATTCACTCTATTCAACAATGATCATCACACGTTCTTCAAGTTTTTGAACTCATTTATATTCATTGATGAAGATGAATTGACATAAGACAGCTGAAGAGTCAAGATAGACAACAAGCTTCAGACAAATGTCGATTACTTCAATAATGAGAATATCTGTATTGTTTATATGATATTTAAACTAGAAGATGATGCTGCTGAATACATCTTCGCTCAACGTTGACATGATGCTTTGCATTCATACATCTTGATTGACGAGCTATTTGAGCATCTGAAAGAAATATACAATGAACTGAATAAGAATCAAAAGTGTCGTCATGAGTACAACGCTCTGAGACAAGCAGACAAGTCTTTCAATGTCTTTTACTTCAACTTTATGAAGCTATTCAGCTATCTTGAATACGATGATTGCACTTTGATGAACGATCTTCAGAATAAAATCAATAATTACTTGCAGAACGTTTTATCAGTTTGTTCAAAGAACTTTACTTCACTCACTCGCTTAAGAATCTTTCTTCAAGATGTGAATAGTAAACAACAAGTCAATTATCAGCTTTGCAGCGAACGTTGCATTGTCATCATTAAAGTCACTGTTGTATCTGATAAACGCGTTACTTCTCTGTCAATAACAACTTCAATAATCAATTATGTTAAGTCAACTGTTGCAAGCGTGCACTTCAAGTTAGTCTAACATAGATCATGTTAGACTATTATAGACTAGTATAGAGCTGATGTTGACACGCTAGCGATCTAGCGTGTCTTTGTGAGTAAAACTCACGACGTGTTTCATCTTTCATCTTCTTTAGCTTTGAACTTCTAGTTAGAATACACTCATATGATTCGCTCTATGCAGACTCATAACATTTGTTCAAAGCTCATTAATCTTGCTATCGACGTGTAGATGATATAAAAACAAGCTACACAACTCAAATCAAAAGTCGAACTCAGAAATTTTGACAGCAGAATCAGAACTTGAGCTCAGAAAGCTTGATAAAAGTCAGAAACTTCTAAAGAAGAATCTTGATTCAAAATCAGAAATTTCAATAGAATTAGAATCAAAGAACATGAACGCGTTGTTCTTGATTAACTTTTTATTAAGCTCGTCATCAGAAATCAGAAATTTCAGCAATACTTGAACTCAGAAAGTTCGATAGAGTACTAATCATTGCTTGAACTCAGAAAGTTCGATAGAGTAACATCAGAATCTCGATCAGCAATTTTCTACTCATATCATGATTAGAAGCTCAGAATCAGTGAGCATTGCTCGCTATGAACTTCAAAATGCTAGAAGAAAATCACTTCTATCACAGAATCGAACAGCATCAAAAGAAGAAGACACGAATGCGTCATCGAATACAGAAAAAAAATCACGAACGCGTTGCTCTTTGATCACGAAGTGATCAAGATCAGCATCAGCACTGAACTAAATGCTTGAATAAGCGCTTATGAAGCAGACGACATCATTGTCTTTATCAAGTACATATGTCAACAGCATGACACTGAAATCAAGATTCACAATGACATGATTCAGATGTTAGAAGATGTCAACGAGATAAACATCACATTGAAGATTACGCAGACGCGTCTGCACAAAGAAAATAGAGACAAGAACGTGATTATACATTATCTAGAAGTTGCATCAAGTTGACAAAGCACTTCGATTTCTGAAGATCAATTCTCGAAGTCGATCAAGTTATTGAATTCTTTACTGTTTGAAGATTCGTCGCAGAATGTAAACAATTGACTATCGCGAATGTGAAATAAGTTGAAGGCAAACAAGAATCACTTTTCTATCGAAGAGTTGAAGATTGTCTACATTGAAAGTCAAGTCAGTAAAGCTGCGATCAAGCACATAGCTTCTCGCATGCAAGATGTCTTCTTGAACTCGTTTCTAGAAGTTGAAGAAGTACTATCGATCATGAATAAAATGTACGACGATTTCAATTATCATCACACAACTCAACGACAGTACTTGAAGCTTTATCAGAACAAGATCTTCTTTCATAAATTTTGAATGAAATTTCAGAGATTTAGTGCAGAACTAAAGTACAATAACGAGACTTTACTAGATGATCTTCAGCATAAAATCAACTCAGATCTTTAACAAGCAATGCTTAATGAATGAATCACGAACTTGAACGAGTTTATCAACATTTGCATACAAGTCAATGTTAAATTGACTGAATTAAACGTTCGATCAGTCGTCAAAGCATCAGCTACTCAAGCTGCTCGCTCTGTCATCAGCACATCAATCACTCGACTCACGTCATCAGTTTCTTCATGAAAGAAACTAGACTGATCGCGTCAAGTCGAGTCATCGAGATCGAGTCGAGTTTTCGACTCGTCAAGACTCGATTCGAGTCAGAATTTTTAATTCGAGTATTCGAGTCGAGTCAGAATTTTGATATCAAGTATTTGAGTCGAGTCATGATGTTGATATCGAATATTGATTCAAATTCTCGACTCGACTCGTCAAGATATGATTTACTACTACTAATATCTATCTGATAATGCAATAGAGTAATGCAATTGATTCAATTGCATCTTCATGACTCATGAGAATACTGACTACTACTGATAGAGATTTTCCCACGAGTATTGATCAGAACTCACGAGAATACTGATTACTATTCATACGTGTTTTTTCAGCTTAGTAATTACTATGTAGTCAAGCATAAGTTTTAATCAATTGCATTACTCTGTTGCATTATCAATAGTATATTATCAATAGTGCTCGAGAAATCTCTATCAGTAGTAATTAATATTTCATGAGCTCTGAAGATGTCAATCACTATCTATGAATCATGCTCGAGAAATCTCTATTAGTAGTAGTCAATATTTCATGAGCTCTGAAGATGTCAATCACTATCTATGAATCATGCTCGAGAAATCTCTATTAGTAGTAGTCAATATTTCATGAGCTCTGAAGATGTCAATCACTATCTATGAATCATGCTCGAGAAATCTCTATTAGTAGTAGTCAATATTTCATAAGCTCTGAAGATGTTGATCACTATTTATGAATCATGCTCGAGAAACCTCTAATAGTAATAGTCAGTATTCTCATGAATTTTGAAGATGCTGACTCTGCTCAAGAAACTTCTACTAGTAGTAATCAGTATTTCTTTTCATTGAATTCTGAATTTTCGATTGCTTGACGAGTCGAATCGAAAACTCGAATTCTGACTCGACTCAAGATCAATATCAAGTCGAATCACAAGATTGATATCGAGTATTTAAATCAAGTCACGACATTGATATCAAGTACTTGAGCGAGTCAGAAAGTAGGTATGAAAATTCGACTTGACGATCAGTTTAAAAGAAACTCAGAAAATCGAAGCTTGACTCTATTCAGAAAGAGTTGTTTAAGAAAGAACTCTGCTTCAAATGCAAGAAGTCAGAACATAGAGCATATGACTGTCTTAAGACGACTTAAGTGCACGAGATCATTGCGAGTTCAAAAAACGACCTGTCTTCATTAAAGTAGTGACTGAGAGCAATATACTCATATTCTGTTTCATCAGCATGTCTGATGATTCATTTAATTTCAAGTCGTTCACTGTTGACATCATCTTGAATAGTCTAGAAAAGATATTCAGATTTCTTGCTCTGATAAATACTGAAGTCACTGACATGACTTTCATCAATGAATCTTTGATGTCAGAACTATGTGAACGCTTTGATATTCAGTCAATATCACTGTCAAAATCAAAGTTGATTCAATTGTATGATGAAATTTCTGATTGAAAGTTGATTACACACACTCTGTATACATTGATCATGATACAAGAACACAAGAATGAAATGATGCTTCTATTGATAACTCGTCTAGATCAGCACAAGATAATCATTGAAAACTTTTGATTGAAAAGAAATCAAATTTTGATAGATTCTGCAAACGATCGATTAATATCATCATTAAAGATTCAAACATCGAAATCTGTTGTTTTGAAAGCAAGCAGTCAATCAGCATTTCACAGATCTGAGTCAAGCGAGATTTATGAAATGAAATGAAAGAACTTGAACTCGATTGTTACATCAACGATCATCTTGAAGAGACTCATGAATCAGAAATCAGTGAATAAATTCATTGAATCTGCTCTCATAGCAAAGCAAAGCATTCAAGTTGATCTCGATCAACTTTAATTCTTTCAATCAATTGAAGTAAAGAAGTTCATCAATATTGTCATGATCAAAGTCACTGTGTATCAAACTTTAGTCAAGAATAAGAAGATCAAGATCTTCACATTAATCATTAGTGAAATCAATAAAGCGCTTCAAGCTAGCTCAGTTGAAGATTCTGCGAAACTGAATGAAATGACATCAATCATGTCATTGAATGAACTGAAGAAAAAGCTTTCAATTGTCTATCACGACTTTCTGAATGTGTTTGACAGAGAGAAAACAACGCAGTTGTTCTTGCATTGATCATACGATCATAAAATTGAATTAGAAGATGAGAATCAATCTTCTAGAAGTCAATTGTATCTCATGTCGAGCTACAAATTGCAGAAGATCAAGAAGTATCTAGAAGAGAACTTGAAGAAGAAGTTTATTACATTCAGCAAAGCTCTCTTCGCTTCGTCAATACTATTTGTCGAAAAGAAAGATAATAGTCTTTGCTTTTGCATGAACTATCAAAAACTGAATGCTTTGATCAAAAGAAATCGTTATTCAATATTCTTGATAGACGAAGTATTAACTCAAATTCAAGACAGTAAGTATCTGACTCAACTCAACATTGACATCACGTTCAATAAACTGCGCATGAGTTCAGAAAGCGAAGATTTAACTACTTTTGTTACTTTCTTCAATGTTTACAAGTATAGAGTAATGCTCTTTGAATTGATCAATGAACTCGCGTTCTTTCAGCACTATATCAACGATGTATTGTTTGACTGTCTGCACAAGTTTTGTCAGACATACTTGAATGATATTCTCATTTATAGTAAGATCTTGAAAGAACATAGAACTCATGTGAAAGAAGTGCTAGACAAGCTTCGTGAAGCTGATCTGCAGATAGACATTGACAAGTGCAAATTCAAGATTCAGAAAATCTCGTTTCTTGAATTACTGATATTCATCAATGATCTACGAATGAATTCTCGAAAAGTAGATGTGATTCGAAGCTGAAAAGTGCTTCAATCGTTGACTCATGTGCAGATCTTCATTGACTTCTGCAATTTCTATCGACGATTCATAAAGAACTTCTCAAAAATCACTCAATCTATGATAAAGCTGACTTGAAAAGATCACTTCTTTGAATGAACAGAGATCTGTCAGATGATTTTTGAAGAACTAAAGCAATAGATAACAACAACTCTCGTTCTGAAGCATTTCGACTTAATCAGAGAAGCTATTCTGAAAACTGACTTCTTGAATTATGTCAACGACGAAGTATTGTCTCAGTATAACGATGAAGACATTCTACATTCAATGATCTTCTATAGCAAGAACATGATTCTCGCAGAATGCAACTACGAAATCTATGATAAAGAACTGCTGATCATTATTTGCTGCTTGAAGCACTGATGCTCTGAATTGAAATGTACAGATATTTTGATCAAGATCTTCATCAATCATCTGAATTTGAAGTACTTCATGATCATCAAAGAACTGACTCGACGACAGACTAAATGAGCTGAGAAGTTATCTGAATATAACTTCAAGATCATATATCAGTCAGAAAAACAGAATCTGGAAGTCGACGCGCTGATCAGAATGTCAGACGTTAAGTCAATTGAGATAAACGATGATCGAAAGCTATATCAGCATCAGATGCTATTGTCAGAAAGCAAGTTTGAATTGCAGTCAATAAAAGATGATCAAGAAGATGATCAGAAATCTGACTTGAATCTTGCTCAGATCTTGCTCAGATCTGACTCAGAGTCGAAACAAGAATCGAAAGCTAATGAAGATTCGATCGAAGAAGTGATTTCTATTCAGAATCAGATTATAGTTGAAAATCAAATGAATCAACTATGTATCAATATTCAAGCAGTCATGAAACAAAATAGAAGAACTTGTCAAGATATTGATCTAGACAATTGCAAAGTACTTGATGAAGTACTTTGAAAAGATGATAGACTATGAGTTTCTCAGTCAATGATCATTCGATTGATAAGAGAAGAATATGATCTTTTGATCAGTGAACATTCTGACATGAATTGAACGTTGAACTTGCTGAGACGATCATATTGCTGATCGAAGATAAGAACGATGATCAAGCGCTACATTCAAAACTGTTACGTTTGTCATAGATCAAAAGCATTGAGAGATCGAATCAATGAACTGCTGAAGTCATTGCTCATACTCAAGCAGCGATGACAGAACGTATCATTAAACTTCATTATTGATCTATCAGAAAGTGATGAAAACAACGCGATTCTGACAGTCATAGATCGATTGTTTAAGAAACGACATTATATATCGTGTTGATCAGATGATGAAGAAATCTTCGCAGAATGAACAGTCAAGCTGCTGTTGATATGAGTCTTCAAAACTCATGAACTATCAAGATCAATAGTATTCGATCGTGATTCACAGTTCATATCGATTGTCTGAAAGTCTCTATGTCTGAGACTCAACATCAAGATGAAACTATTCACAGACTATCATTTGCAAATTGATGATCAAACAGAAAGAGCGAATCAGAATGTGAAACGATATCTACGAAGCTATTGCTCATATATGCAAGATAATTGATTTACCTGATTATTTATGACTGAATTCATCAATAACAATGCTATTTCATCGTCAATTGAACAGTCAGCGTTCTTTCTGAATAAGAGCTTTCATTCTCATATGAGCTTCGATTTGAATTCAACTGAATATGAGATCACTCGAACTAGAATTGAAGTGAGCAAAGCGAAGAATATATTCGAACACATGAAACGATCACTAGCATTGATCAAGCAAGCATTAGCAAGAGTCAGAGTCACAATGAAGAAACAAATTGACAAGCATCGAAAAGAAATTATCTACAGAATAGATGACATGATGTTTCTGAACTCAAGAAACATCATGATCTCAAAATCATCAAAGAAACTAGATGATAAAATGCTAGAACTCTTCAAGATTCTGATCGAGATTAAACATGCATATCGACTGAAACTGTCATCGGATATGAAGATTCATTCGAAGTTTGCATCAAATCTGCCGCGACTAGATTTGAAAAACACTCTAGAAGAACAACGAAATGAGTCGTCTGATTCTATAGTGATTGAAGACGAAGATGAATGAGAAGTGAAGAACATATTGAACTTCAGACACTACGAACGAGACAAGTGACTACAATATCGTGTCAATTGAAAAGAATACAACGTCGATCTACATTGATACAACGTTGATGAAAGTGGATTCGAAGATTGCTTGAAAGTCATCAATGACTTTCATGAACGTTATTCAAACAAGTCAAGATAGAAATTAACTCAAGAAAGATTGACTAAACTGCAGCAATGAGAACATTGCTAGATGAAGAGAAGAGATAATGTTACGAGCGTGCACTTCGAAATAGTCTAACATAGATCATGTTGAACTATCATAGACTAGTATAGAGCTGATGTTGACACGCTAGCGACCTAGCGTGTTTTCGTGAGTAAAACTCACGACGTGTTTCATCTTTCTTCTTCTTTAGCTTTGAACTTCTAGTTAGAATACACTCATATGATTCGCTCTATGCAAACTCATAACATCAACTATCTCTTCTACTTCTGAGTCAGTGAAATCATCAATTATTTGCTACATTTGCAAGACTTTCGATCATTTGTTCAAGAATTGCTCTCAGCTGAACAAGATTGACACTTCTGTATCTCATGCATTCATCTTTCGCCTACATGAGATCATCATTTCGAAGAATAAAG
>JAABVA010000837.1_pt1 | contig 35610 bp, 31 predicted proteins | sample 5560331 | NCBI WGS metagenome assembly JAABVA01 (sample SAMN12812661, study PRJNA571458) | rock metagenome | isolation source: Antarctica rocks | place: Antarctica: Victoria Land, Mt New Zealand sud | collected 2016-01-07 | reverse complement strand
ATCAGCGTGCCAACTGATGCGACCCAGATCAACTTTGCCTTCAACAATGGCTCGGGTAGTTGGGATAACAACGGTGGAGGCAATTGGAATGCCTCGATTAGTGCAGCGGGTCCTTCATCGGCTCTCGGCCTATTAGGCCCGCCGACGAAATTTACAACGTTAAGCCGCCAAAGTGCTCCGTAGGCGAGACGAGTGAACAACACTCAGCCTGGCGTTGATTCCAGGCAGATGTAGAGCAGCTCATCAGTATTGATGAACAACCTCTCGCCTTCCCCATACACATAGAAGAAGGAGATAGGGGTATGAGCACAGCAGGAACCAAAACTCGGAATAAAAGGGTATCATCCATGCTCTTTCTCTCATTTGAGAGGTAAAAGCAGCAGCATCGACTTTTCAGGACGACACTTTCGAGAGAATTTGCTTGTTGTTCTTTGGAGAGAGGGTTCCTTCTCTCCAAAGAACAACAAGCTAAATGTGCTATTCCGAGTTTTGGTTCCTGCTGTACTCAAACCCCCTTCACAGCTATCAGGGGGCCAAACAATTTCGTCAAGTTTTTCGTCTTGAGAAGAGGCAGCGTTTTTTCATAAGGTAAGATGTAATCCATGTTCTTCTCCTCATAGATGAATATATTCTTCCAGGTGTACATCACAAGAAAGATACGGCGTGAGTATTTCATCAGGTCTGTGAGAAGTATAACAAGAAAAAAGGAGTTTAATAGTGGACGTAAGAGGGGTTTTACACTCCTCCTTTCGTGGGGAGGGAGAGGACATTTGCATAATCGTCTGGAATAACGATCAAGGGTCCCACCTTGCCAAAAACGTTAGCTTCTTTGGGCGCGCCAACACAAGGGAAAGACGCGGAGGCCTGGCTTGAGCGCCTATTTTTGTGTTTGAAAATGGGGTTAAACTGGTCCTTGCGGGTTCAATTACTCGGGGCGGAATGCGCTGATTTTTGTGCTCTTATGTTAAGAAAAGGCCACGTTCAATGGCCACCGAAACAGCCACGGCACGCGAGTCCACTCCTAATTTGGCATAGATGGAGGAAAGGTAGGCCTTAATCGTTCGTTCTGTCAAACCCAGATGAAGCGCAATCTCTTTACTCCGTTCTCCACGCGCCACGTGAATAAGAACCTCACGTTCGCGAGCCGTCAGTTCTGTGCCTTTGAGCATCGAACGAGAAGGTGATGGTTCAAGCGCTTGAGCGGCATGTGATAAAAGTCGCTCGATCACTTCTGGTTGGATCAGTCGTTTGCCTTGTGCGGCAATACGAACGGTGTCAAGCAAGATAGCCAGATCGGTATCTTTCAGCAAATACCCACACGCTCCGGCTCGCAAACCACGAATCATCAGATCATCCTCGTCATAGGTGGTCAAAATAATCACTGCAATATGGGGCCAGGTCTCTCTTACCCTTCGAATAGTCTCGATACCATCCATACCAGGCATCCGCAAATCCATCAAAACGACATTCGGTTGCAATTCACCGACCAGATGAAGTGCCTCGACGCCATTGGACGCCTCTCCAACCAGCATTATATCGTTTGCTGTCTGCAACATCAGCCGTAGGCCCATACGCACAATAAGATGGTCGTCAACAATCAGCAGGCGAAGAGATGGTCTATTTTCAGTCATGTTCGTACTTCTTTCTGTTCATTCCTCTCTCTCGCAGGAATTGAGAGAGAAAGCCGTGTTCCCTGACCAGGTGTACTGCTGATCAGACAGGAACCTCCGAGCAAGCGCGCACGTTCGCGCAACCCAAGCAACCCATAGGGTTGGGAGTCGTGCGCGTACTCGCCTGGCTGGAACCCTCTGCCATCATCCTGAATTTCGATCATCAGTTGGTTTTGCTGACGAAAGAGCTTGAGCCAAACATGGTGAGCATGAGCGTGCTTCACGATATTCGTAAAACTTTCGCGAATGATTGAAAGGACATGTTCATAGGCAGAAGCAGGCAGGACGGTCAGCAAATCGAGTTGCGATGGCAGACACTGGATATTCGTTGCGAGTGTCAGCTGCTCCATTTCTCCACAAATGGCCTCATACAGATCTTCTGAGGTGGTAATCATCCGTAAACCGTGAATGGCTGCGCGAGCAGTGGCAAGCGTTTCCCGCGCGGACGCCTTCATCAGTTGGAGTATTTCACTAACCTGGGCATACTGGTGGGTCACTCCATAGGCTTCAGCAGCCTGGGTTTGCATAACGATACTGGCCAGACCTTGCACGAGCGTATCGTGCAGGTCGCGTGCCAGGCGTTGACGTTCGGTCATTTTAGTGAGTTCCTCAATCCGCGCGGTCGCCAATTGGAGTTGAGTGTGGGAAGTCGCCAGTTGCTGGTGGGTTTCCGTTAACTGGGTATAGGCTTGAATATATTGAATATGCAGCGCGAAGTAGCCAACCAGGAACAGCAAGAGGGCCAGGACCCCAAACCCATCGCCGACAGAGAGGAGCCAGAACGGGTGTGGTGTCGTAAAAAGCCAATCAGTATTCCATTGTTGTGGACGTGTCTCCAGGATCAGGAGAAAAAAAAGGAAGCTTCCACAAGATACGATACTGATAGACCGTGGTCGTTGAAGCAAGGCTATGGCCTGGAGCGTAAGGGCGAGACAGAGAATCAAGCCGAGATCGTTTTGCTGCACAACGAGTGTCATCGCAAACGCGAGCAGAAGTTGGAGAGGAAACGTCAACCAGGCAATGAGAGAACGGCTTTTCCTGGAGAGACTGAGCCAGAATACTATTCCCGAACAACCCATGAGCAGCGCCAGCAGACCCACACTCGCCAGGTGGGCATCCAGGGCCTGGAGTAGGGAGGAATTTGAGGAACAGGCGGCTACCGATGAGCTGTTTGCTTGTTGCTTCATACAGAGGACGGTGACATCTTTCCAGGTTCCAGCGATCATCTCAGTCAATCCCCAGAGATACAAACAGCCCAACCAGAGCAGAAAAAACCAGCGAAACCAGCGGGGATAGGGACTCATCATATCTTCCTTCCTCTGTATGAAATGTCATGTGCTCCAGGTACACCACTCTCTATAAAATCGATGCTTTCCAGAAAGCGTGAGCCAGAGAGTCACAGCACTCTGCCTGCACCAGATGTAGTATAGCAGGAGATATCCCGCGCGTATATGAACGTTCGGGTTGGCCCATTGGTTCATGGACGAACGGACAGTGTTCGTCCGTCGTGTTCCAACGTTGGATGCGCGGGCAGAGAGGGATCAACTACACTACACCTCAAGGAACGACAACAAAAACAGAGCGAAAGGAAGTACCTCATCCGTATGAATGCATTTTCATCCTTTCCCCAAACGCGTCCCAACGAAAAGCGGGAAACGATCATTGAAGCCATCCATCTCTCCAAAGCCTATGACACTGGGAGCATTGCTGTGCAGGCACTCAAAGACATTACACTACGAGTTGTGCAGGGCGAAGTTGTCGCCATTATGGGTCCCAGCGGCTGCGGGAAAACGACCTTGCTCAATTGTCTCTCTGGTCTGGATAGTATTAGCTCCGGCCTTGTGCGTATCGCTGGGCAAGACCTGCGCAGCCTTTCAGATCGAGAAATCACCGCATTTCGCGCACGCGAAATGGGCTTTGTCTTTCAATCCTATAACTTGCTCCCGGTTCTTTCTGGTTTGGAAAACGTTGAGTTACCCCTACTTGTGAGTGGAGTCACCGCCAAAGAGGCGCGCACAAGGGCTAAGCTCAGCATCGAACAGGTAGGATTGAGTAAGTGGGCCCGGCATCGTCCCGCCGAAATGAGCGGTGGGCAACGCCAACGTTTTGCCATCGCGCGCGCCCTGTCTACGGCCCCTTCGATTGTCTGGGCCGATGAACCAACCGGGGCACTTGATAGCACAACCAGCCAGGAGATTATCGATCTGATGCTTGCGCTCAACCAGCGCCATCGTTTAACCTTCGTCTGGGTCACGCATGCGCCAGAAGTCGCGCAACAAGCCCAGCGATTAATCACTATGCGTGATGGGTCCATTGAGCGAGACCAGCCTGTGGTCGCTCAACAACCTTCAACGGCTCCCTTACAACCACTGATTCGTCCTCCCTTTTCTCCAGAAAGACAGGAGCACTAAGATGATACCAGATGTATTTGCCGGTCTCCCTCCAACCACGCTTGTGCTGCTTCTCACGGTCTTGACTGGCGGGACCCTCATCCTGATTATTGGCGGAGCAGTCAGCAATCCGCTTCTCCTGCGTATGGGAATGCGCAACCTTTTACGCCGTTCAAATCAGACACTCCTCCTGTTGGTTGGAGTGATGCTTTCTACCGCCGTTATTACCGCCTCGCTCGGACTCCCCGATAGTTTACGACACGCACAGGTCGTGGAACGCCTGACGACAATGGGCAATGTGGATGAATCTGTGACTGGCACCTTTAATCAGAACCAGTTGCATGCTCTTTTCGCTCGCCTCCAACAAAATCGCAATGTGCAAGCGGTCACGGGTCTGCTGTTGGACACAGAAGCTACGACTGTCACAGTGGCACGAACCAGTTTGAGCGTCTTTCAAATAGACCGCTATGGTGTGCCGCCCGACTTTGATGCGGTCTATGGGTCAATCACTGCTGCGAATGACCAACCTCTCCATTTCGCGGATCTGCATCCCGGCGAAGCATGGATCAGCGCGACCCTTGCCAAACATTTCGCGGTCCATCTGGGTGATATGTTGCAGGTGCGTGTAGGAGACGCAATGGTGACAGTTACGCTACGCGCTCTCCTCTCACATGATCTGGGCGTGACGAACGGCGAAGTTAATGCGACTCCCTCGATTATTCTGCCGCTGGTGACAGATCAGCAATTACAGCCCGGACTCCCCAATACCATCTGCATTAAAAACCGTGGCCTGGGAGGAATGGACGACATTGGTCCGAATGGGAGCCGCAGCCAGGCGGTGCTTTCTCTGCTCCAACAGCTTTTTCCGAGAGCCTCCCTCGACTCTTTTCTGCGGGTTGTCAATGATTTTGATACAGTACAAATCCATCCACTCAAACCAGATGTGGTCAATGCTCCCTCGGTTCAATTGAGTAAAAGCGTGCTTTTTCTGTCCATCGGGCAACAATTTACCTGGTTGATCCCGCTCTACACCTGTTTGCTTGTCGGAGCCGGACTGCTTTTGCTCATCCTCCTTTTTACCCTGCTGGCGGCTGAGCGGCGCACAGAGTTTGGCATCAGCAGAGCCATCGGTTTCCAGCGTCATCATCTCGTACAGGCGCTTCTGCTTGAAGGGTGCGGCTACGCGGTGATCGCAGCGATGCTGGGAGTAGCGGCGGGCTTTGGTCTGCTCGCGGCAGGCATGGCAATCTTTGCCCACCTGCCCGAAATAGATGCCGCAGCCAATAACTCTGCATCCGTCCCCATCCCGCTGTTCACGGGCCAATTACTGCCCTGGCTCAGTTGGCAAAGCCTTCTTTCCTCCTGGTGCCTGGGTGTACTCACAACGCTGCTCACGATGTTGCTGGCCTCAGTCTGGATGAGCCGCATGACTATTGTCACTGCGATTGGCAACCTGGATGCCATCTCATCCCAGCGCGTGAATCTCTGGAAACTCCTCCGCGCTGGCTGGTTAGCCAGCGATACCAATAGACAACGTGTGCCTGAAACGCCGGCCAGACGTAGGGAGCGTTTGATGGGAAAGCTAGGACAACTTTGCTGGGAAGGGTGGATACGTGGCCCGTTTTGCCTGTTGCTGGGCGGAGTGCTGCTGCTTTGCTCATCTGCCAATACCTGGCTCCAACAACCAGGGGTATTGCTCTTGCTCGCTGGTAGCAGCTTGCTCATCGGAGAATGTCTCGTGCTCTGCACCTGTCCTGTAGCCCTTGCCCGACGCATCAGCTTCAGCCTGTTTGGCATGAGCTGGCTGGTATATGGTTTTCAGGCGGGCACCTTCTTCCGCTCACTCTTCCTGCCCTACGTCGGCTTTCCCAGCCAACCGCCTGTTCTTAGTGTATTATTGACGCTGCTCGCACCTGTCATTGGAGCGGTTATTCTGGTGATGGTGAACGCAGATTTGCTCATCCTCTGCCTCTCGGCACTGCTCCGACGAGTGCGCAGCCTGGCTCCGCTGAGCCGTATCAGCTTGGTCTATCCCCTGACCTTTCGTTTTCGCTTGGCACTGACCGTCACGCTGTTGGGTCTGGTTACGTTTCAAGTGCTGTTACTCATCGTGACCAACTTTGGCGGGTTACAAGCGAGCCAGATTGAAGCAAGGACCGGCGGTTTCAATGTTCAGGTAAATATGCCACGCGGGATCTATCGGAACCTTTCCACGCAGATGCAACACCTCCAAAATCATACCGTGCTGGCCCAGGACTTTACCGATGTTGTCAGTATGCGTTTCCTGCACGGGCTGGCCGAGGAGGGACAACAGGCACCTGCTGAACCAGTTCGCCTGCTTTTACCGGGGCAACCGGTCTATCATATGCCCTATGACATCCCACTGGTCGCCGATGATAGCTATCTTTCGACAACGCGGGAACCTCTGTTTGTGCGAGCGCGGGGCTATAGCACGGATCTGCAAGTCTGGGAAGCAGTGAGAGATCATCCAGGGTATGCGGTGCTGGGCTATGATGCACATATTGCTCAGCTACCCACAAGCAATGGCTTCACTCCTTTCGAGGCTACTGTACCCGTAAACGCAACACCTCAGGCAGCAACACAACCGATTACTATCATTGGGATGCTACCAGCGACCAATGGGCAGGCTCTTTACCTCTCGTCCAGAACGGCGCTCCAGATGGTACCACAAACCACCCTTGCCCTCTCGCGTCTCAATTACTACCTGTTTCGTCTCCGAGCAGGTGTGAGTGAAACCCAGGCAATCCAGGATCTCACCCGCTTATTTGGCGTCGTCTACGCGCCCAATCTACCGATTGCGTCTCTAGATCATCCGGCTACCGATGCGATTGCGGCACAATTAACCCTGTTCCTCAGTGGCTATCTGGCTTTAGGCTTGTTACTTGGTACACTGGCCATCAGCCTCATCATCAGCCGCTCCGTGATCGAACGTCGTCAGCAGATCGGAATGTTGCGTGCGCTTGGCTTCTCGCGCGCTTTGGTAAGGCGATCATTCCTGCTGGAAGCAAGCTTTGTGATCACGCTGGGCTTGCTCGTCGGGGTAGCTCTAGCCTTATGGCAGGCATACGAAATTGATCGCCCTCTGTACCAAAGCTTTCCTATCCCGTTCATGCCGGTGATCCTGATCCTGCTCGGAAGCTACCTGATTACGTTTATCAGTACCATTCTACCCGCGACACGGGCTGCTCAGTTGCCGCCCGCGGAAGCATTGCGCTACGAATAACGAGCGCTACGGTCGCCTATGAAGAACACAGAGAAAAGAAAGGAAGAACTTCTATGTCTGAACCATTCATGCCGGGCCAGGAGCCTGAGGCATCTCAGCTTTTCCAGAAACCTCAACGTAGATCAAGCAAGAGTTTATCAGTCATTTTCATCATCCTCGGATGTTTGATCGTCCTTGGAGGCGGGGGGTTGCTTGGCTGGCAACTTCTCCCACACCCGGGAACAAGCAATAGGAGTGCAGATCCAACAGTGGCAAAAGGCAAAGCAACAGTGCTCGATCCCTGTCGCAGCCGGCTACCAGTGGACAAATTGCGGCAAGAGGTGGCCGATGGATTGCATCTCTCCGTTGATGGGGGTAATGTAGTAACGGACCCAAAACGTACGCTAAGCTTTGGGCATGTTCTGTCACTTGTTACATGATATACTTGTATCTTCTTCATACTCTGGCAAACACGAACAATTACTGTTCTAGAGTGCATCATTCCGTTGAGGACGACGGAGTGGACGATGATTTCCTTGCACGACTGACTCTGGCAACGTCAAATGATAGGTGCCTTGCAGATTGATATGCTGTAAGGTGAGGGGAGATAATCGCTCTATATCCTCTTGATGGACCTCTTGGCCCCCTCTTCTCACATCATCAAGGGCGTCCTGCATGTAGAGCGTGTTCCAAAGCAGCAGAATATTTACCACGAGGCCGAGTGCTCCCAGTTGATCTTCCTGGCCCTCTCGATAGTGTTGACGCAGTTCCCCCTTGTGTCCATGAAACACATCACGCGAAACCCCATGTCTTCCTTCGCCTCGATTCAGTTGCGTCTGTATCCGTCGTCGAAAGGTTTCATCATCCGTATAGGTCAACAAGTGCAGCGTTTTCGCAACTCTGCCAACCTCTCCAATGGCTCGTGCGAGCGTGGTTGGGCGACCTCCCCCTTGCAATGCTCGGATCATCGTTGAAGCACTCACGGTTCCTACTTTCAACGAGCCGACAACCCGTAGCATATCATCCCAGTTGGAGGTGATGAGATTCGTGTTGATCTGGTTGCGGGCTAATCCGTTGAGGGGACCATAATCTGCCTCAGCATCCATGCGCCAAAATCGAGCGTCTCCAATATCGGCAAGACGCGGACTAAACTGATAGCCGAGCAAATAAAATAATCCACAAACAAGGTCGGAATATGAGGCAGAATCCGTCATGATCTCAACAGGGGTGAGACTGGTTTGTTGTTCGAGAAAGCCCTCAAGGATATAGATGGAGTCCCTGATGGTTCCTGTCACCACAATGCCACCCAGCCCAGAAAATTGGTCCGACGTGTAATTTAAATAGGTCACCCCTCTGCCAATCCCAAAATAGCGAGGGTTGGGACCACTATTCATGGACCGAACAGGAACGACAAATCTCAGCCCATCCGCACTGGCAACTTCTCCTCCTCCCCACGTCTTTGCTAATGGAAGTTGGGCATGTGCATCGACGAGCATCGCGTTCGCACGACTGAGTGTTTCCGCACGTAGATAATTTTGTTGGACCCAGGATAATCGTTCGCGGGTCAGGGCGGGAATATCAGGATGGATGAGTGGAGTCAGACCAATGTTACAGGCTTCCGCGATCAGCACGGCACACACGGAGAGGGACAGTTCTTCTGCACGAGCATTGCCTTCACTTAAATGTGAGAAGGCCGAGGCAAATCCTGTCAGCCGCTCGATCTCCAACACGACTTCTGGCAGGTCAACAAGAGGAAGACGAGCAGAGACCTGTTCCCGTAAGTTGTGGAGGCTTGTCGATTCAACCACTCGTTCCAGTCCAGTGATGACCACCGCATCCTGCCCTGCCCGTTGTTCAATGCGAACAAGCGTATTGCTCGGCAAATTGGCAGCCGTCCGGAGGTAGGTTTCCTGTAATCGCTGTTGCAACGATGCCAGTTCGTTTTCGGGCTTTTCCTGTCGTCCCAATGTTTGACAGACCTGCGTTCGTACTGCTTCCCATGCCGCTCCCTGCAAGAGTTTGGTACGCGGGTCTCCCCATCGCTCGCTTGGCGAGACGAAAACGTCATGGCGCCGTAACGCTTCCTGCAATCGTTCCATCACGCAGAGCGTATACGCGGGACGATCTACCTGTTGCTCACGAGGAAGGACATATCGTCGCCATGCGCGAGTGATCACATCACGAGGAGCGGATTGCAGGTGAGGAGAACGGCGTCCCTCAAGACGACTGAGGAACTGAACGGCATCAAGAACAGACTGTCCACCTGGAGTACTTTCAAATTCTAATGTGCGGAAAAAGGTGGGTAAGAAGCGTCGTATGAGCGCGTAGCGTCCTACCAACTCTTGAGCATAGGTATCATCGGGAGGCCGAGTGAGTTCACCAACAACGGTCACGGCTGTTTGGAGTTGCTCGATGGGGATACGCGCAAAGACGTGTTCACGGACCTGAGTAGTAGCATCCTCCATCTCAAGCAGCACGACACATGCCTCTCGCAGCTTCAGTGCAGCTGCATCCAAATCGCGGATCGTGCGAAGACGTTCTTGCTTGCCTGCTCGCTCCGCACGGGAGAACGTCGTTCGCAACAACAGATCGAAGAGGTCAAGGGCATCATCGTGAGCCGTCGCCTCAAACGCTCCTGCGAACGCGAGCAACGATGCGATGCGACGGTCTTCTGTCATGCGGCTGAGGGTTTGGATGCGAGCCGAGAGAACGTAGCGGGCAAGTGCTTTTAACCGACCAGAAGGTACAAAGGAGAGATCAACGTTTCGCACTCCAAGAAGACGAACGGCGTCAATCCGTTGCAATGCACTCACGAGAGCGGGAGCGGTAATTCGTGTGGGTGCGCGGCGCAAGCGGTCTAATGGCGTTTGCCGTTCCCCTTCAGGAATGACGAGCAAGGTTTCCAGAAGTCGGCGTTGTTCGTCGGTTGGGACTTGGGCAAGCACCCGCCAAAGGCGTTCTTGAGCACGATCACGAACACTCGCAACCAAACGAGCGATTTGACTCACTCCTGGAAGCAAGATTTTTCCCTCAACGAGACGTGCGGTTGCAAGATCAAAGAGCACGCTGGGCCGCTCTGCACTGAGCCATGTACGCGTGTAGAGCCACCGAACAAGACGAAAATGGTTCGGTTGATCGGTGAAGTCTGTATACTCATAGATCTGTTGAATCTCGCCCGCATGTTCGCGATGCGTCGTCTCTCGGCCCATGTAGTGTGCCAAGCAGGATACATCCTTGATGGAGAGTTGTGTCGCGACAAACGCAACAGCACTAAGAGGAATATCGAGCGGATTGGCAAGAAAGGTTCCCAGGAAACGAACCGTACAGACTTGCAAGGCAAAGCCAAGACGATTATGATCCCCACGCCGCAGACGCACCTGATCGAGATCGTCTTCATTCAGATAAAAATACTTCGCAAGCTGTGCCTCAGAGGGGTCGCCATTGTAGCGACCATAGCATTGCTCTTGCTCCTGGGTGAGAAAGTCTACAGGCATGGCATGTCTCCTCCTATGTCGTCGGTCTCATCGCCTCTTCTCTGTACAAAAGGCTGTGTTGTTTAGAGTCCCGCGCGTCCAAGGGCTGTTCGCACGTCGTCCTCACTTGGGGTCAAAGAGATCCCAGTATTCTATCACTCCTCGTCTTCTTTTTGAGAGAAAGGGAGAGAATAGACACCACTTTCATCGCTTCGCCCTCTGCTTCTGTTTATCCTGAAACAAGCAGAAGGAGCTGTTCGCGGTTCACGATCACTATCCGTCCCCGACGCATCTCGATGGCCCCGGCGACCTCGACCTCTTTAAGTGCTCGCCCGACCACTTCGCGGGCCGTTCCCGCCAATGCTGCCATTTCCTGCTGCGTCAAGCGATAGAGCGGGCGTCCTTCTTGCAACGAGGCCTCCCGATCGAGCAGAATCTTTGCCACACGTGCGATAACTGGCCGTAAAGACAAATCCTCCACCAGACCGACGAGGTGCCGTAATCGACTCGCTAGCGTCTGCGCTACAGCTAGGGCCACTTCAGGCCGAGTCACGATCAGCATAGAGAGTTCCGCACGCCCGATCACATAGATGCTGCTCGGCTCCAGTGCTGCTGCACTCGCAGGATTAGGACCACCATCCAGCACTGGCACATCGTTGAAGGTGTGACCTGCTGCAACTACACGTAGCACCTGCTCCTTGCCCTCTATTGAAAGTTTGAACACCTTGACCAAGCCCGAATGGACATACTGCAACCCACCTCCCAAATCGCCTTCCAGGATAATCAGGTCTCCGCGCTTATAGCGATGTATTCTCGTGACTGCTGCAACTTCGTTCAAGTCTTGTGGAAGAAGCGATGCAAATAGGGGTATTTGGCGCAGCACTTCAACATTAACAGGCATGATGTCCTCTCTTTAAAAAGACCTATTTATAGTTGATTCGTATCATTGATCTGCTTGATGTGTCCGAAGAGTGTATCGCACCCTCTTTTCCTGAAAAAATAATGTGACGTATGTCACATTCAAACACCATCCTGTCGTCTATGCTTGAGGTATCAAACAGAGCCTTTAAGTAAGCAAAAAGCGAGGGATTAGCAGTATGAGTTTCGTTGAGCATACGCCTGAAGAGACCGCAAACAAGGACATCCAAAGAACAGCGAGCGATTTTGTTCTCTTCGATCTACGCACATTGGCACACTTTCAGGACGAGAGACCATTTGTACATGTCCTGTCAGAGAGAGAAGGAGTACGTCTCGTCCTGTTCGCGTTCAAAGTGGGACAACACCTCAAGGAACACCACACATCCAGTCAAATTCTTATACAGGTCCTGCGCGGTCACATCACATGTACCATAGCGCAGAGAGACATGACATTGCAAGCAGGCATGGTGCTTCAAGTGGAGGAAAACGTGTTTCATAGTATCGTCGCGCAAACAGATGCGGTAATGTTGCTGACCATGATACTCGTTCCAGCACAAACACGTTCGGCTTCTGAACATCACGTCTCGAAGCAGAGCACACCATTGGTGACGCGCTCACCTCATGCATCAGAACAGAAAAAGCCGTGAGGGTGCGAGAGAAAATCATGTACCAAGAGAAATGGGAGAAAGCTGTACTCTCTCAAAAGGCTACGTAGGTGTAGAGGAAGAGACATTGTACCCCAGAACTGCTTGGGTAATAGCAAGAACAAACAGAGAAACAGTAGTATGACACGTACAGTATGGTATGATGCAGTAGGAACATGTCTCACCACGTAAGGGAGTACAACATGAAACATGAACTGTCGTCCTCCGATACCAATCGTCCCGCGCGCTATGCAACCTTCGTCGCCATCCTTTCGGCAGTGGTCCTGATGGTGCTTATTTTCATTGGTTCACGAGGAATGCGTGATTTTGACTCGGCATTAATTGGCTACGCTGTCGCAGTACTTTTTGCGCTTGTCGCGCTGACCTATCGCTACACCCTCTGGATTAGTAGACCACCGACATGGCGCTACTTCCGCGCGGGCTGGGTCAACTTTCTCTCGTTGCGCAATTTTCGACACTATACACTCCTCATTCCCAGAGCATGGTGGACCGATATTTTCGCCCAGACGTTCATCCTTAAGCGTGGCCTACGACGCTGGATTACGCACATGTGCATCTTTTGGGGTGTTGTGGGTTCGCTGGCAATTACGTTGCCGCTCACCTTTGGCTGGCTGCATTTCACCTTGCAGCCGCACGGTCTGTACCAGGTCTGGTTCTTCGGTGTTCCGCTTTTTATCTTTCCTATTACCTCTGTGATTGGCTTTTCTCTCTATCATGGACTTGATATCACGGGGACGCTCCTGATGATCGGGTTGCTCCTTGCATTATGGCGGCGTGTCACGGATGCAGGCTTTCTCGCTATTCAACGCTTCGGCTTCGATCTCATGCCACTGGTGCTCCTGTTCGCCATTACCGTGACGGGATTTGCCCTCACCGCCTCCTCCACCTGGTGGGGTGGAAGGTTCTACTGGTTTATTTCGCTCACGCATCAAGCAATCGTGGTGGTATGGCTCCTCACCATTCCGTTTGGCAAGTTCTTCCACATCGTTGAGCGACCCGCAAGTATCGGTGTGACGCTGTACCAAACGATCAACCAGGACATAGAGCATTACGGCGCACAACCGCAAACGGGTCGTTGTAAGCGATGTCAGCATGAACTTCCCTCACAGCAATTCGTTCGTGACCTTGAAGGTGTTCTCGGCGATCTCGGTCAAAACTACACCCTCGGCGGTGATCTGGGAGTTTTGCAGGATTACTGTCCCACCTGTAAACGTGTCCTTCGTGGGGAAGCCTATTATCAACTCATGGGGAAACGATTCCTCTAGGAAGAAATGAGCAAAAACAATGAGCGTGAACAAAGATTTCTTCGAGCCACAACGTGACTTCAACTACGATTTTGAGTCCGCAGGGCGGCCTGCTCAAGGGTGGCGTGAGGCGACACGCGTGGCTGACACGCTGGTACCGACCCATTGTGCCTTCTGTGGTGTGCAATGTGGCATGTATCTGAAAGTTGCCAATGGCAAGGTGGTTGGGGTTGAGGCACGCAACTTTCCGCATAATCGTGGTTCGCTTTGCCCCAAAGGTGTTGTTGCCTATCAGCAGGTTGAGCATCCAGATCGCCTGCGCTACCCGATGATTCGACGCGGTGGAAAAGGGGGGACGTTGGAACGCGCCACCTGGGATGAGGCACTCGACTATATTGTCAGCCGTTGGCAGCGCATTCAGGCTGAACACGGCAAGCACGCGGTCTCTATTTATAGTGGCTCGTCGATGACCAACGAAAAATGTTATGTTATGGGCAAATTTGCACGCGTTGGCTTAGGCACACGCCATATAGACTACAATGGTCGGTTATGTATGTCCTCTTCTGCAATGGCCTATGCCAGAGCTTTTGGGATTGATCGTGCGCCGTTGCCAATGACCGATATCCCTCTCACGAACTGCGTGCTCGCGGTTGGCGTCAATGTCGCTGAGTGTTTCCCCATTATGATGCAATGGGTCTGGGGGGCGCGTGATAAGGGAGCAAGTCTTATCGTCATTGACCCACGCGAGACACCACTTGCACGTACCGCCGATCTGTGGTTGCCTGTTCGTCCTGGTACCGATGTAGCTGTCCTCAATGCCATGCTACGCCAGATTATTGCCGATGGGTTGGTTGACGAGGACTACCTCCGTGAACGGACTCATGGGTGGGAAGAGGTCCGTGCTGCTGTCGAACCATTCACTCTGGACTATGCACAACAGCTTTCAGGAGTTCCTGCCGAACGCATCCTCGCCGCCGCACGTCTGTATGGACGGGCCGCGACCTCGCTGATTATGCATGCGAGAGGCATTGAACATAGTACGCATGGCGTCGATAACTGTTTAGCTTGCATCAACTTAGCACTGGCGCGTGGGCAATTAGGGAAACCCGGCGGCGGCACGATGATGGTCACGGGACAAGGCAATGGGCAAGGCGGGCGCGAAGTTGGTCAGAAAGCCAATCAACTCCCTGGCTATCGCCATATTGATGTGCCAGAGGAACGCCAGCACATGGCAGACTTCTGGGGCATTCCCGTCGAAGAATTGCCATGGGAAGGGGCAGCTGCGACTGAGATGGTGCATTTAATGGCTGATGGCGAAATCAAGAGTTGTATGGTCGTCTGCTCCAACCTGATGGTTTCGCTCCCTGACAATCAAGTGGTCAAGCGAGCCTTACAAAACCTGGACCCACTGGTCGTTATTGACTTTTTTCAATCGGAGACTGCCGAACTCGCGGATGTCGTGCTCCCTGGAACGGTCTGGTGCGAGGATGAGGGAACGACGACGAACCTGGAAGGTCGCGTCATCAAAATCAATCGTGCGGCAGACCCTCCTGGCGAGGCAAAACCGGATTGGGAAATCGTGTGTGAACTCGCCAAGCGGCTTAATCGAGGCAAGTTCTTCCCCTATACGTCCGCGCTTGACATCTGGAACGAGTTACGCCATGCCTCTAAAGGCGGTGTCTCTGATTATTACGGCATCACCTGGGAGAAAATAGACGAGCAGGGTGGTGTGTTCTGGCCCTGTCCAACGGAAGACCATCCCGGCACACCTCGTCTGTTTACCGAGCGTTTTGGATTTCCTGATGGCAAGGCAAAGATGTTTCCCATTGCCTATACACCTCCCGCCGAGGAGCCGGGCGGCATCTATCAATTCCGCCTTACAACGGGGCGTGTGGTATATCACTACCTCTCTGGCAATCAGACGCGTAGATTGGGCTTTCTCAACTCACAGGCACCCGAACCCTGGGTCGAGATTCATCCCCAGGCGGCGGCTCGCCTGGGCATTGTGGATGACGAACGAGTCCGTGTGCGCACACCACGCTTCTCTATGGAAGTCAAGGCGCTGGTTGTCCCGACCATCCGACCCGACACACTTTTCATCCCGTATCATTATGGAGATAAACAATCGGTGAATCAACTGACCAATCCAGCCGTCGAACCGACCGTGAAGATTCCTGAATATAAAGTATGTGCCGCAACCGTGGGGAAACTGTCCGTACCTCTGGTAGCACCAGCAATGGACGGTGTGACCACGAACTTCACTGCTGAGGATGCGCCAAAAATGTTTCCGTATACCGTTGGGGAAACGAAAAATGCACCAGAAAAAGATGCCAAAGCCTACTAATCCGCGTGTTGAAAGAAAGGAGAAGAGACGTGGCTGTCAAAACGTTATTCGTTGATCCTTCGCGTTGTATCGGCTGTCGCGCATGTGAGGCGGCATGTCGAGAATGTGACTCACACAAGGGCGAAAGTATGGTCATGGTGGATTTTGTGAATCGAGGCGTCAGTGTGGCGACACAACCCACCGTCTGCATGCATTGTGAAGACCCACTTGCCCCCTGTGCTCAGGTCTGCCCGGTCATGGCGATCCTGATCACACCGGAAGGTGTTGTGCAGCAAGCGGACCCTTCGCGCTGTATTGGCTGTCGTAACTGTGTCTACGCGTGTCCCTTCGGTGTCCCAAAATTCGATGTCAAAGCACGACTGATGAAGAAGTGCAATCTGTGCTACGACCGCACCAGTCGAGACCTCAAGCCCTGGTGTGCGCAGGCATGTCCAACACAAGCACTCTGGTATGGGGACTACGAGGAATTTGCCAACCAGCGTGAAGGGTATGCGGTGAATATGACCGCCTTTGGCACACAAACTGTGCGTACACGCGTCCATCATGTGTTGCCCCAGGAGACACCACGACTCGATCTCGTGGCCCTACTGGAAGAAGCGCGTCGGCACACGGGAAAAGCGGGTCAGGCCGACTACACACAAGAGGAGGCATGGGTGCTATGACAGTACACCATTCTCCCCAACATATGGGGAAAGCAACCGTACAGAAGCGCAAGCATCTCTCTCGTTGGCAGGCAGAGTTTCCCTATCATTGGGATGCCGATGATCAGGTTTCACGACGCGAATTGCTCCGTTTCGCAGTGATGGCATCAGGAGCACTTTTTGCTGCGACTGCGGGCGTGGCCGTGCTGAACTATCTCAAACCATTGCAAACGAGACGCCAACAAGCCATCATCGAAGCCGCGAGTGTTCCTCCTGGTGGCGTGTACTACTTCCAGTATCCCACTGCGGAAGACCCTGCCATCTTGCTTCACCTCTCCGATGGAAACTTCGTGGCCTATAGTGGGAAATGTACGCACCTGTCCTGCGCGGTGTATCACGATCAAGAGAGCCAGAAACTGCTCTGTCCATGTCATGAGGGAGTGTTCGATCCTCAAACGGGAGCACCACTTGCAGGTCCTCCGCAACGTTCGTTACCAAAAATTCAGGTGCGGCAGGATGGAACAACGCTCTATGCAGTTGAGGAGGGTCCCAATGCATAACATATCATCCTTGCTCAGTGAGACCACGAGTGATGTTGAGCGCACACCCCCACCCGGTCAAGTAGCTGTGGTCCTCGCCGCTCTTGTACTAGGTATTCTGCTGATGGGTATACAATTGTGGCTCTTGACCGTCGCGCTGGACCTCTATCTCGCAGGCAAAGGCGCGTTTCTCTGGCTCATGGCGATCATCTCCGGTCTCGTCTTTGTAGGAGGTTTGCTAATACTGCGTGTGCTGGAGCGTCGTCCTCGTTCACTGAGCCAGTTTCCGCCGCGCGGGTAAGCTACCCCATCTGAACAGTGTTGTACAAACGCTCTTCGCAGAAGAAAACAGGAGAAAAAGTATGGAACCAGAGACGCGTAGGACGGACATACCACAACAAGAGGCGAGTGATGTTCATCCAAAGATGTCGGCAAGGGGGCATGTACCGGGTCCTATTGATCACGAGCATCCGATTGGGGGACAGATGTCCGATGTCCTACAGGGCCTCCTTGTGCGTGTGCGCCTCCCCTGGCTCTTGCAACACTATGCACGTATCCCCATGCTTGCGCTTTTTAGCTTTGTCAATGGGTGTGTGAGCATTGTGCTGATGTCGGTGTTGGCGGTCATCACGCACTCTCCGTTCATTTTCCCTTCGCTGGGACCGACTGCCTTCCTCTTTTTCTATACCCCGACGGCCCCAGCCGCCTCTCCGCGTAACACCATCATCGGACATGATGTTGGCGCGATTGCTGGCTATCTAAGTCTCGTGGTTACAGGGTTGACGCTGGCAGGACCAGCATTAACGGTTGGGGTCACATGGCCTCGTGCGATTGCGGCTGGCCTTTCGTTGGGCCTCACGGCAGGGGTGATGGTACTCCTCAAGGCACCACATCCACCAGCAGGTGCAACGACACTGATCGTCTCGCTGGGTATCTTGCGCCAACCCTGGCAGCTCGTCCTGCTCATGGGAGCGGTCGTGCTGCTTACCCTACAAGCCATCGTTATCAATCGCTTGGCAGGCATCGCGTATCCACTCTGGAGTCCTCCGCGCGAGGACAATGATGGGAGGAGGAAGACAGCGGCGCAGCCATGAGCAAGAAAAGCCTTCAGAGAGCATCTTTCGACTTCTTTTTGTGTGAGAACTCCTCTGGATGCTCCTTCGTAGACACGTGGTGGGCAAAGGAAGAGAAAGGAAACAGCTATGCACGAACAAGCAAAGCACCAACATATTCCCGTAAAAATGTATCGAACCGCTGAACGCATCATGATTGTCACCCCCATGCCCGGCATGGAACCCGTGGATATCGTGGTGGAGGTGACGGCACAGGGTCGTCTGATATTACATGGAGACCTACGTGGTCTGCTCAAAGAGGTGAAGGAACTACTGCTGGATGAGTGGAGCGTTGGACCGTACCACCGTGAACTAGACCTGCCCGTAACCGTCAATGCGGAACAGGCGAATGTGACCTATGGCAACGGCGTGCTCCTGGTCACATTGCCTATCAGCGACCAGACGGTTGCCGCACGAGTAACACTCGAACGGATATCACCGACGCATGGAGAGCATAAAGGTAATGCAGGACATCCTCCAGCATAAGTGTCTCTTGTTCTCCAAGACAAAGAGCAGTGAGAAGGGAAACATGCATGAGTAGCACTATGACCATTCTACAGGAACACGAGCACGTCACATCAGCAGTGCGTGAACTTCTTTCCGCAGCGCACGATGAGGCGGTTCGCATGAATGCGTCCGAGGTCTCGCCAGAGCATCTCTTTCTTGGAGTCCTCACTCAGGACGATGAACACCTTGCGGAGACGTTCAGTGCCCTGAGACTCAATCAAGCGGTGCTTCGCACACGGGTGGCAACCGCGTTCCCTCCTCATAATCCGGAGAGCAAAGGAGACGGAAAGGACCTCCCATTGTCCACAGAGGCCCACACCTGTCTGGACTGGGCGATCTCATTTGCCGCATATCAACACGTTTCAAGCGTCCAACCAGAGCATGTGTTGCTGGGGAGTGTGCGCCATCAGCGCCTACAACCTCTTCTCGCATTGTTTCTCGTCAACGCAGGGAGTGTCGTCCCCGCCTATATTCTGGAGCGTTCAGAGAGTGCGTACACGGCAACCATAGATCAGTATATCTTTTCGCGCATCCGACGGCAAAGGGTGATACGTTCCGCACAGGGCGTTTCTACCAACGTTCTGAGTCGTTTCGAGCGTCCTACGCTGCTCTTCTCCGATATTGCAGGATTTCATGACGTGAAGCAGGAACTTAGAGAAGTAACCGACTTTCTCAGGAACCCGCAACTGGTTCGGCAGGATGTGCGTTCATATCTCTATGGGTTGCTCCTAGTTGGTCCTGCTAGCAATACGCGAATGCTTCTTGGGCGTGCAATTGCTGGCGAAGCAGGGGTCCCGTTTCTCTTCCTCTCTCTTCCTCTGCTCTTTGAGATGACACGTACAGCAGATGATGGCACTCGAGGAATTTTCGGCGATGCCCGTTCGCCTCACACACCGCATCAGGTAGAAGAGGAAACGAGAGTACAGCGTGGGCGACGCATGATCCATGACTTCTTTGAACAGGGAAACAAGGCAACGCCTTGCATTCTGTACCTTGATGAGCTTGATGCAGTAGCGCACCCAGAGATGAAAGACGTCTGCGAGTCGTGGCAGCATCAGTTGCGAATTGAGATCAACGGATGCAACGCCCATCCTGCGATGGCGGTGATAGCAACGGTCCGTCGGCCTGACCAGATCGAGCAGTTGCCGCTCGTAGGACCATGCTTTGATCATATGGCAACCCTCGATGGGACGGTCATGAGGCCATTTGAGGAGGGCCTCGTTCTGTGTTCTGCCTGTCACCAAGAGGTTCCATCTCATTGGAAGTACTGTGGATTCTGTGGAACAGAGGTGGCAAGAACCTGTCCACGGTGTGGTGCAATACGCCCAGAGGTGAAGGGGGTACATTTCTGCCCTCATTGTGGTGGGGACGTGGAAGAAAGCGATGCAGGAGTCGTTTCACGGTAACGTCAATGTTTCAGGTGCTACGTATTGTGTAGCAGGAAGGTCTTCATTCCCATGACAGTGCTTGTTCTTGCATCCCTTCCCTTTCCACTCTGGATACGTGTGACCCACTACATCAACGTTCTCTTTTTATTCTTTATGATCCGGAGTGGCATTCAAATTCTCGCAGCCCATCCCCGACTCTACTGGACGGATAGTAGTGATCCAAAGACGGCTTGGCTCAAATTTACCCGCAAGCAGGTTCCCACTGACCAACTCTATACTGCTGCTGATAGCGAGATTGATGCCTCACCATGGCTCGCGCTCCCTGGTGGAGGAAATTTGGGACTTGGTCGTCACTGGCACTTTTTCTCGCTCATCTTCTGGATACTCAATGGTGTCGTCTATGTCGCACTACTGTTTCTGACAGGCGAATGGTCACGGCTCGTTCCAACATCATGGTCTCTCTTTCCCGGTGCCTGGGAGAGTTTGGTGACCTATGTGACGCTACACATTTCCCCAGACAGCGCGTTCCATCCCTATGATCCACTCCAACAGTTAACCTATTTTGGTGTTGTCTTTCTCCTGACCCCCTTCATGATTCTTTTGGGGGCCGCCATGTCTCCCTCCATCGAGGCCCACTTTCCCTGGTATGTACGGCTGTTCGGGGGAAAGCAGGGAGCGCGGAGCCTACACTTTCTAGGGATGGTTGCCTTTGTGGTCTTTGTTGTTCTGCACGTCACGCTCGTCCTCGTGGTGCATTTCCAGGACAATATCCGCAATATCGTGCTTGGAAGTTCCCAGGGAGGTGTTTCCTTGGCCGTCATCATCGCCATCATCGCGCTTCTTGTGGTTCTCGCTATTCACGTTTGGGCCACACTCTACACACGGGGCCATCTGCGGCAGATGCAGCGTGTGCTGGGACGCCTTTCTGATCCCATCTACACATTTTTCCTGGCGAGACAGTCTTCCAACGAGAATTATACGCCATCGGAGATTACCTCATACTTCTGGATTAACGGGCGACCTCCTGAAACAAAGGAGTATAAACGGGGAGTTGCAAATGATTTCAGAGACTACACGCTGGAGGTCTCTGGTCTGTGCGCCAATCCGTTGCATCTTTCGCTCGAGGATATACGCGAGTTTCCTCAACAGGAACAGATTACGCTGCATAATTGTATTCAAGGATGGTCAGGCATCGCCAAATGGACAGGAGTTCCATTGACAGAGATTCTCACCTTATGTGAGCCTTCACCACAAGCCAAATATGTCGTGTTCTGGTCGTACCAAACCGGAAAGCAAGGGTATAAGGAGGTTCCAGAGGAGAAACAAGATCGCTTTTTTTACGAGACACTGTCCATGGATATCGTCAAGCATCCACAAACGATCCTGGCCTTGAAGATGAATGACAAACCACTTACTATCGAACATGGCGCACCTCTCCGTTTGCGGTGTGAGACCCAACTTGGGTTTAAAATGGTCAAGTATCTCCGCAAGATTGAGTTGGTTGAGGAGTACTCGCACATTTATGATGGACAAGGTGGCTTCCGCGAGGATATCCAGTATTTCGCGATGGAAGCAGGGATATAGTCTCTCAGAAGAGAGGAAAGAGAAGATATGCGTTCCTTGCCCTTGGTAAGCACCGATCATCAATCTCATGTTTCATTCGTGCATATTGCTCCCTACCTCCGCGCTGCATTACTTCTTGGAAGTGGAGGCGGCTTCGCGCTTGCCACAGTACTCACTCTCTCTCCGCTCTTTGGCGTTCCCTTGGGAAGTTGGTGGAGAGCAACAGTGCAGACGCACGGACATCTTCAACTCTTCGGTTGGGCAGGATTGTTTGTGATAGGGATTGCACTGTACTTTTTGCCGCGACTGCGAGGAATACCACTTGCTCAGCCAGCACTCCTGCCGTGGATTCTGGGTGTACTCGTATCAAGCTTGCTTTTACGCTTTCTGGGTCAACCGCTCCTCGTCGTGACGGGATGGTTGTTCTGGAAAATCGTGTTGGTCCTGAGCGGTGTCTTGGAAGCACTCGCATTGCCAGCCATCTTGCTTTTGCTCGTGCAAACGACCTTCCATACGTCGGCAACGAAAAGATCGTTAGAGGGAATACGCTCAATTGCACCCTTTATTTTTGGAGCCTTCCTAGGGCTTTCTCTGGCAGCCATTGTGAATGTATTCAATTGTGTGGCCGCACTCGCCAGCAGTGGTTTGATTCCAGCAACTGGTGACGAAGCAAATACTATCTTGGGGTTGTTCGGATTTCTGGTTCCCGTAGCACTTGCAATGTCTTCGCGTATGCTGCCGCTCTACATGCACATTCAGCCGTTTCCTACTCCCCTGCTCAGGATACTCGCATGTGCCTACTTTGGAGGGGTCATGTTCTGGCTGCTCAGCCTCTTCCTTCCTGGGATGTCGCTCTTGAATGGCTTGGGCTTGCTGTTGATCGGGACGGTGATGCTGATCTTTACCGGGTACTTTCTGTATCTGATGCGCCATCGGACGCACATGCCACACAATGTCTCTGTCCCCCACTCGGAAACGATGGCGGAGCGTACTCGGCAGAGCCGACGCGAGGAACGACGCAAGTACGGACCGTATATCGCGCTAGTCGGTAGTGCCTACCTGTGGGGATCGCTCGGTGCGCTGCTCTTGGTCATAGACGCAATAGCCTCGCTCCTCTTCCAGATACTGCCGGTCACGATTGACGCCATCAGGCATAGCTTCGCCGTTGGGTTTATCACCCTGCTTCTATGCGGGATTGCCATACGTATGATCCCCGGTTTCTCCAGGAAAGCGATCCGCTCACCCAAGCTCGTCACCGCGACCTTCCTGTTGGGGAACCTTGCCGCGCTGCTGCGAGTCGGTCCATTATTGCTGACGCCGATACTCCCAGGGGCCGCGCTCTTCTTCGCGCTCTCTGGCCCAACTGGGCTGGTAGTAGTCCTCTGCTTCACCGTGAATCTGTGGCCGACGTTGTAGATACCCTTGTCGTCAAACAGAGCGCAAATGCTCTTGCTCAGACCATCAAGCGAGAGGAGCCAGGCGTACTCGACCCACCACCGAGATACGTGTAAAATAGGACATAGGGAAAACAGGTAGAAACGGTAAAAGCATCTTCCCTTTCCCTTCCTCACATCCTGTCACACAGACATCTCTTCCAAAAGCATTTCTGGTAACGTCTCTTCCTTCTTGGGAAGAGGAGCCATTGGTCGCATTTTGAGCGTATACTCTCCAAAGCGTTGCAAATGCTCTGTCATGTAGGCAGAGAGATGCTCAACATCTTCTGACTTGATCGGATAGCCACGTTATTCCAATGTTTCTAACGCCTTCGTCAGATCAGCGACATTTTGGACCATCAATGCATTGGCGATGATATCGGTATAACGAACACGCTTCTGCATCTCTTCAGGATCGTTTTCGGCCATGAGTCCACCCAGGGCAAAGCGAATCCATTGACAAAACTGGTTGTAGCGTTCCGCAATGTTGGTGGTCTTCGTGATTTGCTCACGCAGAGGGATATCGGAGATATAGCGAAGCAAAAAAATGGTGCGGATCACACATCCCAATTCTTGGAACGCTTGATAGAGCCGATTTTTCCGACTCTCGTGGCCTAACTTGCGGAGCAAAATGGACGGTTGCAATTTTCCTGCACGAATGGAGAGTGCCACCTGCATCAGGTCAGTCCAGTGTTTTTCCAGCAGTTCCCAATCGATGGTATCCTTAAAGAGGGAATTGATATGCTGATACACCGTCTCTTTGCTCGGACGGTAGAATTTTAAGTCTTTCCAGTGGCGAATGCGAGGCATGAGCTCAATACCAAGCAAATAGGAGAGGGCAAAAATAGTGGTTGATTGCCCCTGCGTATCGGAGTGAATGACTTTTGGGTGGATCGTTGAAGTATTCCCGATCAATGCGTCGATCAAAAAATTCCCTTCCCACATTCCGCTGCTCAAGAAGTGCGAATACAAGGCGATATAGAGGGACGAGACCACATGGTAGGCAATCCCTCCATACGATCCGTAGCGAATATGGTAGGAAGACAGCAAGTTGTTTGCATACAGTTCTATTTGCGTCCCGTCAGCAGCAGCAATCGTTTCATCTCCCCAGCGTTTGGGCAACTCGTAGAGGTGATAGCGATTGATCAGGTCGGTCTTGGCGGCCTCCAATTTCTCACTGGTGATATGGCGACGATTGGCAAACGTAATCTCATGCTCAGTGACGATCCCACGCATATGTTTCGCAAGTTGGGCGGCTCCCATGTTGGTGCCATAGGCGAAGGAAGTGATCACGTACCGCTCTGCAGGATTGCTCAATTTCGGATCAGAGCCAGAAAGAGGTGTTGAACGTCAATTAGTCCTGCTGGTGCTGCGAATTACCGTTGTTGATTTTTGTAGCTAACAGAAAAGGTTGAGCGTGACTCGCTGAGTACTACCCAGCGAGTCACGCTCAACCTTTTCTGTTAGCCGTCATTCTCATTTGGTCAAGGCTCGTTTGGGATTGGTGATATCTCCTCTTGCAGATGGAGATGCTGATAGTTGGCTTCTTTGGCACGATAGCTCTCCACGCCCATCATGTCCAAAATGACTGAGTGATGCACCACTCGGTCAATGGCTGCTAACGTCGTCATAGGATCCTTGAAAATCCTGTTCCACTCACTGAAGACCAGATTCGTGGTAATCATCACTGATTTGCGCTCATAACGTTCAGCCAGAAAGGTAAAAAGCACTTCCATTTCATCACGATCTTGCTGGACATAGCCAATATCATCAAGGATGATACACGCGAACCTGTCCAATTTCGTCAGTTCCTGTGGCAATCGTAAATCCCGCTTAGCGGCGAGGAGTCGCTGAACAAGAGCAACGGTACTCGTCCACAACACGGAATATCCAGCGACGATGAGTTCATGGCCCACAGCAGCAACCGCATGACTCTTCCCAACTCCTGGTTTCCCAACTGCAATCACATTGACGGCGTTCTCCAGAAACGCTCCGCTCTTGAGGCGCTCCATCTGAAGCCGAAGAGCTGCTGGGAATCGCTCCATCTCCAAGGTCCGAAAGGTCTTGTCTTGGGGGAGTCCTGATTGACGAAGCAGTCGTGTGGTGCGTCGTTGCGCCCTCATCTCTTCCTCTTGCCTCGCAAGTTCGTACAAATAGGCTTCATGAGAAAGGCCCTCCTTGGCGGCTTTGAGGGCGAGATCCGCAAAGTATTGGGCCATACCACCAAGATTCAGGCGTTCTAACAGCGAGTGCAGTTCGGTGTGACGGTTCTCGTGACTACGCATGAGTCCTCCGTGAAGGGATGAGCTGATCATACGGGGTGAAATCGGGCGTGGGTATTTGAATGTGTGGGATTGTCAACGGGTGCGGGACACAGACCACGTCACGGACTGCATCGAAGGTTGGGAGTTTGTCCGCTTCTAGGAGCAGGGTGAGTGCGATTTCGACTTCTGATTCGCTGGTACTTGCCGCCAGATGGAGTACTCGCACATACTCATGATCGGCACGCTTGGGACGCTCAGATACCAAGCGATCATACGTCTGTCTAAACAAGATGGTCGGGAACAGATCATCCCGATAACGATAGGCTGCAAACGCTCCCGGCTTGCGGACGAGAGACCAGATAATGTGGTGGTAGCTAATACGATGCTGCTGTTTGCCCAGTAGGCGAGGCAGAGTGAATGTGAGAGCAGTTCCGACATATCCTTCCAGGTGTTCTGCCCGAACCCGAATCAGGACGCTGGTATGAATGAGGCGTGAAGGAACAGAGTAGGTATTGCCGAGGACAGAGATCGTACTGAACCGACTGACAGTGACCCGCAGTTCCTTGCAAGGACTCAATGGTGCGGCGGGGAGGGGGCGTAACGCTTGTCGTTCAGCAGTACCACGAGCGACACGGGTCTGGTTCCGTTTGAAAACCAATGTCTGTAAAAAGTGCTCGTAGGCACTCCGGTCTGCAAAGTCACGGCTTCCTTGCACTCGTAATGCCTGATCAACGGCCTCTTTGAAGCGGCGATGTGATTGTTCCACGTCACCATTTTCATGGGCAACCCCTACATTGTTCCATGTGGGCTGCATCCCATAGTGAGTCATGAGGGCTTGGTAGCGTGCAGTCCAATCCTCTTGTCCAGCCTTGTCGAGTCGTTGGACAGCAGCACTCAGATGGTCGGTTCGATGAAATTTCGGTACACCTCCAATCTGCCACAATGCTTTTTCGATCCCCTCTGCGAGTGCCTCGAAGGTTTCACTGAAGCAGATGCTGATGGCTTCCATATTCGAGTACGTCAGGACAAAATGATAGACCAGATGAGGGAAGGCTTCTCCTGCGATGGTCACACGCAGATCCTCCATATGAGTGAAATCGGATTGCGCTCGCTCTCCTGGGGTGTGTTGTTGTTCAAAGATGACGTCTTGAGGTGCGCCGTGCATAGCTCTCCATTGTGCAATATGTCGTTGTAGTGTGCGTATTTGGGTTGGACGATAGCGTTCTGGATGCTGTTCACACAGTAGAGCAAACAAGGTCGAGCCTTGCAATGCTGGATCACGCTCCAGTTGCGCCGTGATCCACGGCCAATCTTCCTCAAATGGGTCCGAACGGGTCTTCCACAGGTGCGGGCGTTTAAGCTGGCTTGGCAATTTCCCTTCATGTTCATACTTGCGGGCAGTCCTTTCGCTCATACCCGCACGAGCAGCAGCTAGACGCTGCGTTGTCCCTTTTCTTCTTTCTTGCATATACAATTTTACCTCGTAATCGTTTTTCACATGGGCCTCAATGTATTACTTAACTACACACTCACCACCAAAGGACTTGAGGGTAATGGAGCCTTTCGTTCAACTGAGAAATGGAAGTGTGAAAGAGGTTGATGCCTCTTGTAAGGTGAGGCTACTAAATCATCTCTTTTGAGCATGCAAATATTCTTCGGAGAAAGGTGCTTCGTCCAGCAGATGAGAGGTGAGGAGGCAGTATCATCCCTAAAAAGTCAAAGTATCTCTCTTCTTCAAGAGAAAAACGAGGTAGAGAAGCCTATCAAGGTCTTCTTGACGAACAATCTGACAGGACACTTCAGCACATTTGAAATGTTGGAGGCGTAAGGAGGAGAAGTGGGATTGGCCTCTTCCCCCCACTTCTCCTCTCTCCTCAGGCTGACGTGTTTCCATTTTGGGCTGTTGCGACCGCTTCCACTGGCTTCGTGAGTTCGAGGTCAATGACAAGTGTGATCTCATCACTGGCAACCAGACCACCACCTGCTAACACGGCATTCCAGTTCAAGCCCCAGTCTTTGCGGTTTACCTTCCCCCGCAAATTGAAACCAGCACTGTAGGTGTTGAAAGGGGTCATATTCACTCCACCATATTCTCCATCCAACACCACTTCTTTCGTGATAGTGCGAATGGTGAGATCACCAATGAGTTGACCATGATTTGCATCAGTCAAAATCACCTGTTTACTCTTGAAGGTAATCAAAGGAAAATGTTCTACGTCGAAAAAATCTGCTGAACGAAAATGATCATCTCGCTGGGAATTGCGAGTAGTGACACTTGCTGCTTCGATCTGGATATCGACCGTGGAGCGGGTCAGGTCGTGCTCGTTAAAGTTTACGGTTCCAGTGAACTTCTCAAATTCCCCCCGAACCGTCGCAACCATCATATGTCGGCCAGTAAAGCCAATGTAGGTATGTCCTGCATCTAATTGCCAATTCATAATAGGCTCCTCTTTCATCATGTGAATGTCTCTTTGTCCATCATCAGGTGTGACTCAATACATGTCGTACATGGCTTCTCTTGTTCATCTCTCCTCACAAGCCAAAGAGAGGAGAGCGTCTTTCTACATGCGGCCCGTCTTGGTCTGTTGGATGATCTTCTGAGCCTGTCTCCAATGATCGTCATCGTGGGCTAATCCCCAGGTGAAAATGCCTTTTGCATTCACCCAGTCTGTTTCCTCCCAAGGAACATAGCCGATGTCCAAATGCGGAGTATCAGGCCACATGCCAAGGCTAGAGAGGCGAATTCGACGGCTCTCTAGCAGACGGTGACGTACATGAGCGACAGTTGTCATCGTCTGCCAAGGCACTTCACTCCTTGGCCTCCCATGAAACACCACCCCTCGTGCAAGCTCCGTCGCAACCGCAGCATATTCTTCTGCTGATGCAGTGGTATGGGCGATGACATGGCCTAGAGTCCAAGAAAGGTGCTGGTCAGCGAGATCAGCAGCATAGACATCTCGAGCGTCAGGATCATCTGGCACGAAGATGACATCAGCATCAACAAGATCGAGGACAAGTGCTTCAAAACGAGCAATCGACTCTTCGGTAAGACGGTGGAAATCCTCTAAAGAGAGGAGAGCAGCGAATTGATTCATCGTCGCCTCCTTGTGTCGTACAGGAGTAAAGTCAAGCATCATCTCTGTCTTTCTACAAGTTGTTGTAAAGCATATAGTTGCATATGCAACAAAGAAAGTGTACCACAAAGTTGTTGCATATGCAAGGGTTGTGCAAACAATCATTTTATGGTACACTTGGAATATGAAGCAAATATTGGACCGGACACAACTAAAGGCTTGGCGAACGTTCATTGCTGCTCACGCGACGGTCATGGATCTCATCGAACACGAATTAGCAGAAGCGAAGCAACTGCCACTTTCATCCTATGATGTGCTGCTTGCGCTCGTCGAAGCTCCCAACCGCCGTCTGCGCATGCATGAACTTGCACAAACCGTTGTGCTCAGTCGCAGTGGTCTGACACGCCTTGTTGATCGTTTAGAGCAAGAAGGACTCCTCAGACGCGACCGTACTGGCTCAGATAGGCGAGCAACCTATGCAGTCCTCACGCTCAAGGGATTTCGAGCCTTTCGACACACGTGGCCGATCTATGCTCAAGGAATCATGAAACATTTCGTTGGGCATCTGACGGAGCAGGAGATGTCTGCGCTCACCCAGATGCTTGGACGCGTGTTGGCTGCCGCACACGAGTCATCTTTCCCCACCTCTTCAGAACCATAAAAAGAAGCTAAGAAGGTACTTCTCATGCGGAAACAAAAAGAGGTCGTCAATCAGATACATGTCTGTTGACGACCTCTTTTTCAGTGAAGCTGATCTCATCCCTGGTTGTAGTCCACTCTCAGCCCTGACTCTTCCCACTTGTTCACAGAACAAACACGATACATTGTCGCTGGTAGGTCAGCACATATACATGTCATCAATCCTACAGGTAATTGTCGGAGAGGATAATTGCCAGTACCAGCAAGGATAATCGTCGCTTAACAAGAGGTCCAAAATGCCGAGTCCAGTGATTTTCCTCGTTGGTATCCCAAAGGACATCCAGGACAGAGCGATCTGGCATCTCCTGATGCAGTGCCTCTTGCAGAGCACGCAGACTGGCAGGGACCGCTTGTGCCTTGATGCGCTTGAGCACGGGCTCGCCTTTGGCCGTAATCTCGACTGATGTATTCCCGGGGAAAGCCGCATCTACCTGCTCTGCAGCCTTGGTCAACTCCTCTCGTAGACGTGTGACAAAGGCAGCTGCATCTGCGGGGAGACCAATTTCCTGACAATACTCAGCTACCATTGGTTGACACTTGTCCCAAGGTAAGAGTTGGGCACGATAATCGGCAAAACGCTCTGACCCATCGACATACAGATCGCCCGCTTTGAGTTCCGTCGAGACAGATGCAAACACACAGGCTTCCAGGTGACGACGAGCAAGTCGTGTGCCTTTCTTACCTTTGACGACGATGAGATGTTGCCATACCTCCGAGGCAAATGAGAGATCCAGAGTATCGTTCAAATAATGGCTGCGACGATTCTCCTGAGCGAGGACATATTCAAGTGCATCCATCAAGGATTGATCCTGTGTTGTTGTATGGATGGGAAGGGAGCGTACCAGTTGAAAGAGGGCCTTGCGGTGGCTCGTGTAGAACTGCCAGAGGAAGGGTTGGTACTGATCGGATGCCGTTGCGGTGACCGCCTGACACTTTTGCGACAGTTCTGCGTACCCTCCCTGCTTGACCAGGACTTCGCGGAGATGTTTGCCTGCAGTGGCATCGTCTTGCTCACTGTCTTCCATCGCCGTTTCCACCAGGTCACTGAGTACAACGAGTAACTGTTCGGTCGTTTCTTGCTGTTCCAGACGCTGACGTTGTAATGCGTCCTTCGCGTTCATCTGGATGCTCACCATCCGTTTGAGGAACATCTCAATCAGATCGTCACGCGTGTTCATCTGCGTTTCTTTGATCAGACAGGCCAAGAGCGTCCAGCGTTTTGCTTGTGTGTAGTCGTTCAGCTCGCTGGCATCTAATGCACGAGCCTCGGCAGCAAAATGTCGGACGAGAGCAGGAGGGATGTCTTGCACAAGCGATTCCATCGCTCCCAATTGCAGGAGCCAAGTCAGGCGGTCTTGCCACGCTTTGAGGTGAGAGATCGTTGGACTTGGCGCAACCAGCTTAAGGAGAGAGAAATACGAGCGGTGCAAGGGCGTCCTGGCATCCAAGAGCGTCTCAAAGACGTATTGTGTCTCTGGCGTTATTCGTGTTACGACCTTGCGGAAGATACACCCATAAACCAACGAACGGATGCGTCCTACTAGACGGTCCAACGTGCTAAACGCAGGCATTTCAAAGCGTTGTTTGACCAGTTCATCAATGGCCGCATTGATGAGATCTGCTGGGTTCTCCATCGTGTGAACGGCTCGCAAGATGGTGCGTATGGCGGCCCGACGAGCATCTTTGCCATAGGGAAGGATCTGATAATACTCTCGTACCACTTGATGATGACGATAGAGGGTCCGTGGGTTGTCATAGGCAGGAACCAGCTCTTCTGGAAGAAAGAGGGTTTTGCGAATATGACTGACAATGACGGAGGGAATTTCCTCTACACTCGGAAAATAGCCGAGACACGGAAAGAGTTTGAGCCAGAGTATCAGATTGAGTTGCTGTTGCGGAGAACGGGTCATCGTCTCGACAAAGGAGCATTCCTCTTTTGTTGGGGTGTAAGCTTCAATCAGTTCTTTGGTGGTATAGCTACGCTTCACATGACGATAAATGGTTCGATCAATAGAGGTCATAAAAATATGCTCTTTTCTTGCAAATTTTCTGGTATTTTTCTCTCGATGGATGCTATACTGCCGCTAAGATACCTTAGCAGCAACAAACCAAGCAAGAAACTAGGAGATATGTCTGCTAAGGTCTTTCACAGGAGACAGCTATGAAACGAGCCGCAGTAACCGTTCGACGTCCATGTGCGAAGAGGTTCCCTCAATCAAGACAAGCGTGGTCTTCCACGTAGGGCGAGTGAAAGCAGGACGGAATGGAGATAAAATCTTGAGCAATGGATTCGAGAGAAACCCACGAAATCTCCTTCATTTCAAAAAACTATGCCTTCTCTAGTATAGTTGCAGATATCTCGTGTTCTCTCACCTGTAAAATGGCAAAGTCCAGGTATCTTGTCATCAGAATCACACCCATAGGTCTGCACAATTGCGGTCCGCATATGTTCTTTATGCAGATAACGCCGTCGCGTGTAACGCAAATCTTTCACAGTGATATTGGAATCAACCCTGCCATCCGTTTGAGTCCCATCTTAGTTCCCATTTCGTACAGGCAGAAGAGCAAGCACTTCTGCAGGAATTCGGGATCAATAGCTTCACGGCTTCCTGTCGATTGGAAACAGTCGAGACATCCCGTCAGCATCACCGATTCTTTGAGCATGTCGAGCAGACCGACGACACTCCAGCGGCGTATGATCTCCGCTTTTACGCGGGGGAGATGCTTTGGTTCGGCTTGCGCTGGGAGTGGAAAGAGTGTAATCGACCCACCTTTATGAGCAAGATGAGTGAGTTGATGGCTCATAGAAATCTGGGTGGGCAGGAGACAGGAGAGCCTATGAGTGCCATTGAGCAAACAACATTCAGCCGATTTGCCAACGTTTCAATACTTAAGGCTTCGGCTCCTTCCTCTTCAAGCAGTGTTTGGCTTTCTTCCGGCTATCTGCATCGCGTTACATGTGCCATGCATTTCCCTAACTTTTTGCTCGTCCAATAGATTCTTGACAAAAGCATACCATATCGTCTAGTATGTTCATAAGGCGTGAAAGATTATATTCTTGTAGATAGGGGTCTGAGCATAGTAGGAACAGGAAGTCGGAAGAGCAGATGAGACGAATGGGCTACATGAGGACGCAAGAAGAGGGGCAGACATCGGTTTTCAGAAGTTTGAGAGAGTGGGCAGACGTGTGCGCTTGCGGTTTCACCGTCTCGCACGACCAGAAGCAGTCCCTCTCCTCATTTCCCCCCTTTTGACGCAGTTTTGATGCGTCTTTTCGGCTCAAAAGGTTGCTTTATTACCACTGTTAGCCCTTCTAGGCTACGTTCCTACTCCGACTTCCTGTTCCTACTATGCTCAAACCCCAGATACACTAAAAACAACTTGAGGACGGCTATGCGTATTTGTCTTCTCACCGTCGGTTCTCGTGGTGACGTTCAACCATATGTTGCCTTGGGGCAGGGATTACAAGCCGCTGGTCACATTGTTCGTCTCACCACACACACTCGTTTTGAGGACCTCGTCCGGAAGTTTGGCCTCGATTTCTCGCCTGTCATTGGTGATCCTCAGACAATTTTAAATAGCGAAGAGGGAAGGGCCTTCACCACGACTGGCAAAAACCTTCTGCGTTTCATGCGTGCTTTTATGCACGCGTTTCAACCTTTCATAGAGCAACTGACTGAGGATGCTTTCCATGCTTTGCAAGGTATGGACCTCTTGGTCTGTCATCCTCTGGCATTTCCAGCCTTCTCTGTCGCTGAAAAGCTTGGTCTTCCAATGATCACGGCTCCCTTGCAACCAATAGTGAGAACGCGTGCGTTTCCCAACCCATCACTCTCACCCAGTTTTTCATTGGGAAGAAGCTACAATTACTGGACGTATCTCCTTGCCGAGCAGCTCTTCTGGCAATTCTCGCGCTCTATGGCTCAGGGTGTACGAAGGCAGCTCGGTTTGTCTCCCTATTCTTTCTGGGGAAATGCAGGACAGCTCTATAAACACCATCATCCCTATCTCTGTGGGTATAGCCCTCTTGTTGTTCCGCAAGCCTCTGATCTGGGTGGATGGATTCATATTACGGGCTACTGGTTTCTTGATGCTTCTTCAGATTGGCAACCCTCCCCGTCTTTAGTTGACTTTCTTCAAGCAGGCCCTCCCCCTGTTTCTATTGGTTTTGGGAGTATGAGCGACCGCCACTCTGAGGAGATGACAACGTTGGTGGTTCGGGCGTTAGAAAAAGCAAGACTGAGGGGAATTCTTCTTACCGGCTGGGGTGGTCTGTCCAATGCTGATTTGCCAGATGACATCTTCAAGCTAGAGGAAGTTCCTCACGATTGGCTGTTTCCACAAGTGGCAGCAGTCGTTCATCATGGAGGTGCTGGAACAACAGCGGCGGCACTACGTGCTGGGGTCCCAAGTGTCGTTGTGCCTTTCTTTGGGGATCAGATTTTTTGGGGACAACGTGTCGCCGCTCTGGAAACAGGCCCAAACCCAATACCCCAGAAACAACTCTCTGTTCATGCGTTGACAGAGGCACTTAAGATGAGTACGCAGAACGCACAGATACGTAGCCATGCGTCGATAGTAGGAACCCAACTACGCGCCGAGCAAGGAGTTGAACGCGCGGTGAGAGCCATCGAACAGATTTATGATCCTGCCAGAAAGTATCCAAATTAGCCACCGACAAGCATACAAAAGAATCACAATTCATAGCGAAGAAATTATTAGGCGTTTTGAGACGGAAACAGGAATCTCAAAAATCGAACGATTGTGAGACATTTTTTGGCATTCCTACGCCTGTCCAATGATCAGGTTCATCCGTGCTGCTTCGACCACTTCTTTGATCACCATTTGCAGGTCGTTGATCTGCACAATACGTTCAATCTGCATCAGCAGAGGATGAATAACCCGAAAATTGCCGCCAGTAATGCAAAGAAGCGTGCTGATTGCCTCCTGCTCGGTAAAATTCTCAACGTGCATATTCATCCACAGGTGCAAACCCCGCCAATACATAGTGGCCCTTCGCCTGTAAATGAGATCATTCGGTGTCGTACTTTTTGTCCCGCTTCATATCGTATTTTCTTCTCTCCCCTGCTTGGAAACTGACTACCTACAACGCACAACGAGTGAGACAGTACGACGTCGAATGATCTCACTTACTCTGCTAGATGCAGCATGCCGCGCTCAAGTGCAACAGTGACTGCTGCCGTGCGATCAGCTACTCCCAGTTTGCTAAAGATGCGGATCAGATGGGTTTTGATCGTCGCTTCACTGAGATGAAGACGACGGGCCGCTTCCTTATTACTTGCGCCTTGGGCGACCAGTGTGAGCACTTCTCGTTCACGTTCACTCAGTGCTTCTCTCGCTGGCATTTGGATGTGCTGAACGAGCCACGTAGCGACCTCTGGTGCTAATGCAGACTTGCCCTGCGCGACCATGCGAATGGCGGCGAAGAGGTGCTCGCGCGGAGCATCTTTGAGCAGGTATCCTGTCGCTCCTGCCTCAATGGCACGCAGAATATCCGCATGACTTTCATATGTTGTCAGGACCAACACGGGAATGCTGGGGTACAGCTTTCTCACTTCTGCTGTCGCTGCCACGCCATCCATGCCCACCATACGCAAGTCCATAATGATCAGGTCGGGGCAGACCTGTGCCGTCATGGACACAACCTCCAAACCGCTGGCGGCCTCTCCAACAATCTCAAAATCTGGCTGGCTCGCTATCATCGCTTGCAGGCCAGCACGCACGACTGGATGATCATCGGCAATGAGTAAACGAATGCACCTCATCATGCTTCCTCACGTTGATGAGTCCCTCTTGCGCCGCACGCAAGAGAATCACTTCAATCTCCGGGCGCAACAGGAGCCCCTCACCAGTGATGATTAGCGTGGCAGTGACGCCCTGCTCTTCTGACCATGTGTGGCACAGGTGACTGAGAGTAGCAGGCAGCGAGGCACGCTGGGATGGCTCTGGCTGCAATGCCCACATCAAACGACGTGCTTCCGTCAGATTCTCTCGTGCCGTTTGGCGGATTTGGTCAAGAGAGTGCTGTACCATCTCTGTAGGAGCAGGTAGCCTACTTTCTGCGGCTTCTACCTGCATAATGATACTGGTGAAACTCTGAGCGAAGGTATCGTGAATCTCATACGCCAAGCGCTGACGCTCCTGGGCGACTCCAGCTTGCTGTGACATGATCTTCATCTCCTGTTGTGTCGCCTCCAGATCACGCAGGAGCCGAGCTTTTTCCAGGTTTTGCCGATGCAATGCCTCAAGTTGTAAGGCGACGAGCAACCCCACCAGGGCGAAACCAAGCATGATCAGCAAGAATTGATACCCCACTCCTCCTTTTACATTAAACTAATTGCAAGCCCCTCGACGACAGGGCCATTACAAGGGTACACTTACTCTTGTAAACAGTTGGACGCAGAAGGCGAAAGGCTAGCTCCTCCATACGGCTTGACCGATT